>NICF_comb_assmDRAFT_10001979_pt1 | contig 15894 bp, 14 predicted proteins | sample NewIslPassag4_SG_FD_11279 | JGI IMG/M metagenome (IMG submission 11279) | reverse complement strand
TGGAGCCGTATCTGATCGCATCCTCGCTGAACTGCGTCGTCGCCCAGCGGCTCGTGCGGAGGGTGTGCCCGGAGTGCGCCGCGCCGCGCACGATCCGGGAAGACGAGCGGATAAAGCTCATCGAACTCGGCCTGCTCGGGGAGGAGACGGGTCAAGCGGCCGCGTCCGGCGCGCCGAATCCGGCCGCAAGCGGGCAGACGGTGACGGTCATGCGCGGCCTGGGCTGCAGCTCCTGCAACAGAAGCGGATACAGGGGGCGCGTCGCCATCCACGAGGTGCTCGTCATCGACGAAGACATGCGCCGGGCGATCGCGAAGAACCGGCCGCTGGACGAACTGAAGGAGATCGCCGCGCGCCGCGGATTCACCGGCAAGCTGCACGACGGCATGAACAAGGTGCTCGCCGGTCTGACCACGAGCGACGAAGTGTGGAAGGCGGTATCCGAAGAGTGATGGCTTCGGCGCGGCTCCGCGCCTTCCCCGGGGCTCGTCCGACCCGCTGCGCGCGATTGGCGGAGGTGACAAACGGCATGCCCCAATTCATTTATGAAGCCGTCACGGCCGGCGGCAAGAAGACGAAGGGCGTCTTGCGCGCCGCGAGCAAGACGGCCGCCATTCAGGAACTGCGCGGGAAAGGGCTCCTCATCCGCAGCGTGCAGGAGAAGAAGTCCGGCCTGATGGACCGGGAGATCGCGTTCGGGCGCCCGGTCAAGCCCGAGCATTTCGTCCTGTTCTGCAGGCAGTTCGCCGTCCTGATCCGCTCCGGCATCCAGATCGACCAGGCGCTGGAGATCATGGAGGATCAGACGGCGTCCGGAAATCTGAAGGCGGCGCTGGCGGATGTGACGGAGAAGGTGCGCAACGGCGCGTCTTTCTCGCGGGCGCTCGGCGAACATCCGAAGATTTTTCCCGAGCTGTTCGTCAACACGGTCATGGCCGGCGAGGCCGGCGGCAATCTGGACGAAGTGCTGACGCGGATCGCCGACCATTACGAGAAGGAGCACAAGACGATCCAGAAAGTGAAATCGGCCATGACCTATCCGGTCATTGTGCTGCTGCTCGCGGTCGCCGTCGTCATTTTCCTGCTGCTTCGGATCGTGCCGACGTTCACCCGGATGTTCGAAGAGCAGGGGGCGGAATTGCCGTTGGCGACGAGGGTCATCATGGCCGCCAGCGGGCTGGCGGTGAACGGCTGGTGGATGCTTCTGCTCGGCGCGGCCGCCGCCGGTCTGGGCCTGAAGCTGGCGTTCGGCACCGAACGGGGCAAACTCGCGTTCGACCGGTTGAAATTCCGCATGCCCGTGTTCGGCATCGTCTTCCGGAAAGCCGCCATCGCGCGCATGTGCCGGACGCTGGTGTCGCTGTACGGCAGCGGCGTGCCGGTGCTGCAGGCGATGGACATGACGGCCCGGGTTGTCGGCAACCGGGTGCTGGCCCGGGCGCTGGCCGAATCGCGCGCGGGGCTGGCGGAGGGGAAGCAGATGAGCGAACCGCTGGAGGCGAGCGGCCTTTTTCCGAAGCTGGTCATTTCGATGCTGCGGATCGGCGAGGAGACGGGACAGATCGACCAGATGCTGCGCAAGGCGGCGGAATTTTACGAGAACGATGTCGAGCAGACGGTGGACCGGCTCAAGGCCGTGCTCGAACCGTTCATGCTGCTCATCGTGGCCGGCATCGTCGGGTTCATCGTCATCGCCGTCATGTCGCCGATGTTCGCGATCTATGAGTCGTACCTGAAGTGAAGCCCGGGAAGGAAGCTTTGAAAGGGGGTGAGAGGCATGCGTTCACCGCTTTCAATTCAATCAACGCGCAATTTTCAGGGAGGAGATGCTCTCATGACGACCGCTGCCGCGGTTCAACCGATGAAACGGAAAGGTCTGCTCAGGAACGAGAAAGGGCTCACGCTGATCGAGCTTCTGGCTGTCATCGTCATTCTCGCCATCATCGCCGCCATTGCAATCCCGTCGATCGGAGGGATCATCAACCGGACGAAAAAAGAATCCCACCGCGCCAACGCGCAGATCATCGTCGACGCCGCCCGCTATGCGGTGACGGCGGAAGGGTTCCCGATGGTGGGGAAATCGGTTTCCACCGGCTCAATAATGGAAGGTACAAACCCGCTCGCCACGACCTACTTTGAAGTGGATGTGAGCGAGCTGAATACCAAGGGATATCTGGAAAGCATCCCGGTGGACCCAGAGGATGCAGACAAAGGTCAATACAAAACGGGTAACGGAGGATCGGTGGTCCGAATTCACAGAATCGATTCCACCGGAAAATACCGTTATCAGATCAAGTTGATCAAAGCCAATGGTGACAACGCATTCGATACCTCGGATTTTGTCTGGGAAAACGAGATCAAGACAGCCAAACTGAAAGGCGACTGACGCGATTCCGCAGGAACTGTCACGCTGCACCGGAGCGGACGCTCCGGTGCAGCGCCCGCAAATTGTCCGACTCGACAGCCATCAAGCGACGATCAAGCGAGGAGACCTGAGCCCATGTTCCGTTTCAACCGCAAAAGAAGGCGCTGCGGCGTGCAATTTCTCGACCGGCAGATCAAGCTGGTCGTCGCGGGCGGCACCGCGTACGGACGGATCATCCGCTGCCGCAGCATTCCGCTGAACGAAGGGATCATCAAGGAAGGAAAGATCGCGGACGAGGACCGGCTCGCGAAGGAACTGGCGAGGCACGTCGATCTGATGTCCCTCCGGGGAGAAACGGCGGTCCTGACGGTTCCGACATCGACCATCGCGCTCAGGAAAGCGGCCTTTCCGCTCGTGAAGGACCATGAACTGCGCAACCTGATCGATGTGGAACTGCACGGCGGCGAGACGCAGCTTCCCTTCCGCAACCCCGCATTCGACTTCATCCGGAGCCGGGTCGGCAGCGAGGATCAGGACGTGCTCATCATCGCCACGCCGGCCGGCGTCGTCGAGCAATACGTACGGGTGGTCAAGAAGGCGGGTCTGACGCCGGCGGCGGTGGACGCTTCGCCGCTGGCGCTGTTCCGGCTGCTGCTCAGGGGACTGGGCGCATCCGGCCTCGAGCTGCCGCGGCGTTTTCTGCTGCTGGACGTGGAGCCGGAACGAACCGAGATCAGCATTTTCTCCGGCGGTTATCCGGTGTTCTTCCGGACGGTCGCGATGCAAGCGCCGCTGCTGGCGAGCGGCGAAGACCGGTCGGCGGTCTATGCCCGGCAGTTGTCGGTCGAACTGGGCCGCGTGATGAACTATTACAAATACAACGCCGCCGACGGCGGAGAAGAGATCCGGGATCTGATTCTCTCCGGCGATCCGGTGCTGTGCGGACTGCTGAGCCGGACGATGGAAAGCGATTTCGACCGCATTCTGCAGATGCCGATGGACAGGGCGCTGTCCAACTTTGAACCGTCGCACAAATCGTTCGCCGTACCGATCGGACTGGCCATGAAGGGGGCGTGACCGATGAGCGGGCCGATGACGATCAACACGTCGCCTCTGGAAATCAACCTGATGCGGCAGGAAACCAGGCGGACGTCCGGGGGGCTGCCGCTGCTCGTGCCGGCCGTGTTTCTCGCCGGATCGGCTCTGGTCGGCTGGCTGTGGACCGACGCGAACGGCCGCGCCGGGGAACTTCAGGCGGAACTGGACGCGGTGAACGCGAAGATCGCCGAATTCGAAGCGCTTCAGGCGCAGGCGGCATCCTCGCTGCCGGTTCAAAGCTGGGCAGTTCTGCCGGATGCGCTGCGCGCGGCCAAGCCCGAAGCGACGGCCGTGCTGGACGGACTTAAGGAGCTGCTGCCGGAGGAAGCCAACGCGGCGTCCGTCACCTATTCGGACGACGGCAGGCTGAACGTGTCCGCGCGCTTCGCCTCCGTGGAGCATGTGATCTCGTTCATGCGCGCGGTCAGGGAAAGCGAAAATTTCGAACTGCTCAACATGTCGGGGCTGACCAACAGCCTCCCGGATTCCGGAGGCGGCCCGGAACAGCCGGATGACGCGCCGGACGCCGCCGGTCAGCCGCAATCGGACATCCGAACGATGCCGGTCGTCTCCGGCACGTTCGACCTTCGCTACATCCGGTCCGAGCCGGATCAGGAAGGAGCCGGTCCGTGATGGAGGTGTTGAGGCAGTCAAGGCTGATCCTGTTCGCGATCGCCGTCATCGTCCTCCTGCAGGCGGCCGCCTATGTGTATCTGGTCCGTCCGCTGCAGGAGGAGAGCGCCGAACTGACCGGGGAACTCGCCGCCCGCCGCAAGCTGCTCGATTCGCTGGAAGGGCTCGGGACCGCGCGGCATGTTCCCGGCGACGCCGTTCGGCTGGCGCAGGTCAGGGCGCAGATTCCGGAACTTCCCTATCCGGAGCTGCTGCTGAAGGAGCTGCGGCTGCTGGAGGCGGCCGGCGATGTGCAAATGCAGTATTACAACATTCAGGTCGGGGAGCAGGCGCTGGCCGCCGGCGAGGACGGATCGTTCGCGTCCGCGGGCGCGGACGGCGCGCTGACCGCAGAACAGCTTCGGCTTCTGCAAGAGCTCGGCCCGTCGCTTTACCCGGTCGACATCACGGTCGAATTCCGGGGCGGATACGTCCAGATCCGCCGTCTGCTTGCCGAAGCCGAGTCGATGCGGCGGATCTGGCACGTGACCGGCTTCACGCTGAGCGAAGCGCAGCCGCTGGATCGGGTGGCGATCCATGCGCCCAACCGCCAACTGCGCGCGCAGTTCACGTTCCGCGCTTATTTCGCGCCGGCCCTGCAGCAGCAATTTCCTCAGCCGCTGCCCGTCGGAGAGAGGGCGTCCGGCGGCCGCGCGGTACCGTTCTGATCGGCGTTTCGCCTGAACATCTGCCGGAATGGAATGGAGTGGAGTGATTCGTGACGGAGAGCGGTTTTGTTCTGGAGCAGAGAGGGGCGCCGTCCGTGATGCCGCTGCTCGGGCAGGCTTGCGCGCGAGGGGCTTCCGACGTGCATCTGAACCCGGGTTCTCCGCCGCTCATGCGGTTGAACGGCGAACTCAAACCGATCGCGCCGGAGGTGCTGCGGCCCGACGACACGATGCGGATGGCCAGGGAATTGCTGAACGACGCGCATTGGGATCAGTTGGTCAGGGAAGGGGAGGCCGACTTCGCCTGTTCGCTGCCCGGATTGTGCCGGATCCGGGGCAACGCTTTCCGGCAGCGGCAGACCGTAAGCCTGGCGTTCCGCGTGCTGCGGTCGGAAACGCCCACGCTGGAGCAGATGGAATTGCCCGGACTCATCCGGGACATCGCCGCCAAGCGGCAGGGGCTGGTGCTCGTCACCGGACCGACCGGCTCCGGCAAGTCGACGACGCTGGCGGCGATTCTGAACCATATCAACGACACCCGGAGCAAGCACATCGTGACGCTGGAAGATCCGATCGAGTACCTCTACACGAGCAGGAAAAGTCTGATCGCCCAGCGCGAAATCGGCACGGACACGGCCACGTTCGCCAGCGGGCTGCGCGCGGCGCTGCGGCAGGACCCGGACATCATCATGGTCGGCGAAATGCGGGATCTCGAGACGATCCGCACGGCGATCACCGCCGCGGAAACCGGCCACCTGGTGTTCGCAACGCTCCATACGCCCGACGCGCCGCAGACCGTGGACCGGATCATCGACGTCTTCCCGACGGATCAGCAGCGCCAGATCCGGATCCAGCTCGCTTCGGTGCTGGTCGCGATTCTGTCGCAGCGGCTCATTCCGAAATGGGACGGCTCGGGGCGCGTGCTGGCGATGGAGATCATGGTCAACACGCCGGCGATCGCCAATCTGATCCGCCAGGAGAAGGTCTATCAGATCAAATCGGTCATGCAGACCAGCCGCCACCTGGGGATGCAGACGATGATGCACAGCATCCAGGAGCTGGTCGACCGGGGCGTCGTCCATCGGAACGCGCTCCGGGATTACGCGTTGACGCTGGGAGAGGAAGTCTGATGACGAGCAGAGTACGGAAATGGTCGGCATGCAGTCTGGCCTTGTGCATGGCCCTGTTATCGGCCGCTCCGGCAATGGCGGAGGCGAAGGATGCGGCCGCCGCAAGCATCGCGCCCTCCGGGTGGATGGAAACGATCGCGCGTCCGTCGGAGGAGCGGGAAGCGCTCTATCTGAAGATGGCCTTCAATGCCGGCGGTTTGCGGGCCGGCGACGTGCTGTCCGGAAAACCGTTCGTCGTCGTGTCGGAAGCCGGCGCGCGGGATTCGGACGCGGCGGCGAAGGTGCGCGTCTGGACCGGCTGGCTGTCGCGGGTCGACGACGATCTCCGGACGATGTGGGACGAGCTCTGGATCGGCCCGGACGGAAGCGTCATTCTGGCCGTTGCGGATCTGGATGCGGCGATCGTGGGCTATTTTCAGTCGCCGAGCCAGTCCGTCTACCGGAATCTTGAATATGTTGGCGTTTATCCGTGGGCGGACATACCGACAGACCCGGAAGCCGATGCGGCGCACCTGCCGAAATTCGCGGCGTACGGCACGACCAATCTGTACGGCCTTGAGCCGGAAGGCGAGGCGGACCTGATCGACGCGCCGGCGGCGCCGCTTCCCGCCCTTCCGGACCGCATCCGGCCCGGGCGGGTGTTCCATGAGATTGAGATCGGGCGGGTGCCGAAGGACATCGAGAACCATTGGGCCAGGGATGAAATTCTCGATCTGATGCGCAAGGGCATCGTCACCGGTTATGACGACGGCACGATCCGGCCGCAGAACACGCTGTCCCGATCGGAATTTCTCGCTCTGCTGATGCGCGGGCTGCAGATCGCCCCGGCCGGTGCGGGCGCCGCTTCATCCTACATCGACGCGGCCTCGAACTGGGCCGGAGGCTACATCGCCGAAGCCGAGCGTCTGGGCATCATCCCGAAGGGGGACGGCAAGTCCGCGTTCGGCCCGAACGAACCGCTCAGCCGGGCGGAGATGGCCGAATGGATCGCGGCCGCGCTGACGGTCATCGAACGAACCGAGGAAGGGCCGCCCGTCTCGTTCAAGGACACGGACAGCCTGGACGAGCCCGTCCGGAGGGCGATCCGGAAAGCCGTCAATCACGGCGTCATCAAGGGATTGGCGGACGGCACGTTCGGGCCGGAACGGACGCTCACCCGAGCGGAGGCGTTCGCGGTCGCGTCCCGGCTGGCCGGCCTGTGACGGATATGCCGGCGCAACAAGCCGATCCACAAGCCAATGTCAGATGAAGGGAGAGAAAGTTCGGCGATGCGCGCGACGTTCGGTTCACGCATGGTGCGGCGGCCGCTGGCGATGCTGCTCCTGATGGCGCTCCTCTTCACGTTGCGGGCGCCCGGTCCGGCCGGAGCCGAGGCGGCAAGCGGCTGCCTCGCGCTCACCGGCACGTTGAAGGAAGTCAACGGTTCCGTGCGCATGTTCCAGCCGATCGCGTTCGAATACACGATCCGTCCGGAAGGCGAGATGGTTCAGAAGGTGCGCGATCCGGTCGAAGTGGCGCTTGTGCTGGACGTGTCGACCAGCATGGATTCCCCGATGCTGAAGAACAAGCTGAAGCCGACCCGTCTGGAGGTGCTGAAGGACGCCTCGCTGAGTTTCCTGAACGAACTGGCCGACCAGAAGGCCGGCGACCAGGTCGGGCTGATCAAGTTCTCCACGACCGCTTCCCAGGTGCGGGGGCTGACGACGAATTACAATACGCTGAAGCAGGATGTCGAACGTCTGACGGCAAGCGGCTACACCAATATCGACGATGGTCTGCGGAAAGGGAGCCAGCTCCTGGCCACTTCGTCCGGCCGCCAGAAGTTCGTCATACTGGTCACGGACGGCGGCGCCACCCATTACGGAACGAACGGCAGGCAGAACGAAACCGAAGCCAAGAAGCAGGCATTGGCGCGCGCGGACGAGCTGGCCAAGGCGCGCATTCCGGTCTACACGATCGCACTCGGCACACCGGGCGACACTTACGTGGACCATGACCTGCTGGTGAAGATCTCGCAGAAGACGGGCGGACAGAAATTCGAGGCGGCCAATCTCGACGAATTGAAAGCCGTGTTCCGCAGCATTACGAAGGTGATCCAGCAGCAGGGCAAAATCACCGGCATCGAAATCCGCCAGCCGCTCCCCGAGGGCTTCGAACCGGCGGACGGCAATCCGCAGGGCACAAGCATCAAGAACGGCGCGCTGATCGTGCCGGTGGCGGACATCCCCTATCCGTTCGCCGTATCCGAACGGAAGGTGACGGTGTCGCTGAAGCAGACCCGGCAGGTCGGCACGTACGCGTTCGAGGATGCGACGCTGGCGTACCGTGACGCCTGCGGACGCGACGCGTCGGCGATCATTCCGAACAACAGCGCGATTCACGTCACGGGGTGGATCGACGTCTGGGGCAATCTCTATGTCGGCGATGAAAACGGCGCGGTCAGCCGCTATCGCCATGCCGACCTGAACCGGAAGCAGTTCACGATTCCCGGCAGCGGCAAGCCGGTGCAACATATCGGCTTCGCAGAGTCCTCGCCCGGCGCCAACGATGACGCCATCGTGCACATCACCTATGAGGACGGCTCCGGGCTGACGCTGAACCTGGCGCCGAAGCCGCCGGCCATTGCGTTGAAGGATGGAAGCGGCAAGCCGATCATGTCGGATTCCGGCTGGTTCAGCGGTCCCGCCGATGCGACGGTCTCGGGCAGCGGCCATCATCTGCCCGCCAACACCGTGTTCGAGGGCGCGAACGGCGACTTCCAGGACGGTTACCTGGCCGGATACGAGTACCGCGTGCTTCGCTTGCGCGACGGATCCTGGGAGCCTGAAAGCGATTGGAAGCCGGCGGACCATCCGTTCCTGCTGGATCAGACGGGCGGCAACATCCGGATTGAAGCCCGCGCGGCGACGGCTTCCGTGTCCGGCATTGCAACCGAGAAAACGTACAGCGGGACATCCTCGCGGATGGTCGCGCTGGACGATTCGGGTCCGGCGGTGGATGTGGCGGTGGACGATGAAGGGAATCCGCTCAATACCGATCCGATCATCCGCATCACGGTTTCCGACAGCGAGAGCCCGGTGAAGCGCGTGCAGGTGAATGCGGACGGCCGGGGCAAAAAGGCGGACGGCAACGGCAGCCATACGGTGCAAATCAGCATGCGCCTGTCCGAGCTCATTCCCGACGAGAACGAACGGATCGGCTGGTGGAGGATCGACGCCGCGGCCGAGAACGAAGCGGGCCTGTCCGGAGCCGGAAGCGCCGTCCTGGTCGTCAATCCCGGTCCGGATGGCCAACTGGAGACCCGGGTGGACGGCAAATCGGCGGATACGTCCGCAAGGGCGGCCAACAAGCCTGTTACGGTCGCGCTGAAGAATGTCCGGGAGATTATCGTTGCGAAACGGGCGGATATTCCCGAGTCCAGGGACATCAAGCTGAGCGAAGCGTCGTATCAGATCGCGGCGAAGGGAGCGGAGCCGTCCGCGAACGCCTGGAAGAAGTTCGGAGCGCTCCAGCTTCAGGTGACCCGGGAAGGCGCCCATACCGTGTGGGTGAAGCTGAAGGACTCGGAAGGCAACGAGAAGATTCTGTCCGTTGACGTGAACATCAACTACAACCAGAGACGCTATTGAGTCGAATGGCCGGGACGGCTGGAGGATAAGCGCATGAATTTCCGGAGAACCGCAGAACGGCTCGGGGACGAGCGCGGATTCACGCTGGTGGAGGTGCTGGGCGCGCTTACGGTAATGGCCGTCATCAGCGTGACGATCATGGCGTACTTCATATCGGCCGTGGATCGTTCGGCGGAGGAGAGCCGGCGCATCATCGCGGCCAACCTCGCGCGGCTGAAGGCGGCGGAGCTGAGAAGCTGGGCGAAGCAGGAGGATGCGGGCCAGACCCGTTATCAGGCGCTGCGGAATCTTCCCGGTTTCGGCGCCGAGCGGGTGTTCACGGCGGACGATCCGCCGTTCGATGCGAACGGCCTGCTGGACGCCGTCGAACTGTCGGGCACGACCTACCGGTATGAAATCACGCTGCGCAGGGATGAAGGCGCCGGTTCGCATACGGAATGGCTGAGCGGGTTCATGGGCGGCGATTCGGACCGGTACCTGATGCGCATGATCATCCGGGTGTACTGGAAGGAGACGGCGTCCGGCCCTTCGCCGGCCCATTCCGTCATGCTCGATGCGTATCTTGTCGACCGGAGGTGAAGCGCCGTGCGGCTTCCCCGTAATTCGGAATCGATGGCGGCGCGGCTGCGCTCCGCCGTCCGGGACGAACGCGGACTCACCCTGATCGAACTGCTGACGGGGCTGCTGTTGTTCGGCATGATCGCCGCCATCCTGTATGCTTTTCTGCTTATGGGCTCTTCGATGTACTCGAAAATATCGGCCGAGACGCAGCTTCGCAATCAGGCCGACGCCCTGTTCGGACTGATCATGTCGGAGCTGAGAGACGCGGTCTATGTGCAGCAGGGCGCCGGCGAGCGGGAGATCGTGTTTGTCAGGGAGGCCGACGATCCGGCGGTCTATGTGAAGACGTACCGCATGGTCATCGAGACGGGCGCCGACGGGCTGTCCGGCGTCACGGTCACCGGACCGGATCCGTCCTACCCGAAGCGCTGGGATCTTGCGCCCCGATTCCGGTTGAATGACGCGGAATCCGGGCTGATCGCCGCGGATCAGCATCTGGTCAAGGTCCGGCTCGTCTTCGAACGGGCCGACGCCGGTCCGGTTCCGGCCGCGGACGACGCCCGGCTCAAGCTGGAAACTTCCGTTCCGCTGTTTCGGATGGAGTGAGGGGTGGTGGCGAAACCATGACGGATGACAGGTTGTCCGGGCGCCGGGCTTCGGCGGTGAAGACGATTTCCGGCGAGCGGGGCGCCGCGCTGATGTCGGCGCTCCTCGCCGCGGTTTTTCTCACCGTGCTGGGCCTGGTGGTGCTGGAAGTGTTGAAGGCCGGGCTGACGCAGGCGGCATCCACGGAATCGTCCATTCGCGCCGAGGCGCTGGCGCAGCGCGGCATCGACGACGTCACCGCGCTCGTCTGGGATGCCGTGAAGTCGGTCAACGAGAATCCGTCGCCCGCTTACGCGTATGACCGGAAAGTGAAGGATATCGATGCGAAGCTGGATCTGCTTGCGGACCGATTCGCCGGCGGCTTGACCGTCCAGGGACTGCAGGGCGCCTACACGATCGGGATCGCAAGCGACGTCAGCAATTTCGATGACTTCATCGCTCAACATGCGGCCATTCCCGACTATCCGTACAGCCGGATCCTCACCGTCAGGAGCGAAGCGGCGGCCGGGAGACGGACGGCGGTGAAGCAGGCCGGCATTTACGTGACGACGATCAACCCGGTGTTCAATTATCCGCTGTCCGCGAAGCGCGACCTTGTGCTGAGCGGAGCGCCGTTCATCGTCGGCGACGTGCTGGCGCGGGAAGGGAAGATGGTCGTGTTCAACAAGGCGTACTTCACCGGTTCGCCCGGTCGGCAGCACGCCTGGGAGGCCGATTGGCCGACGGTCAAAGGGTTTTACCGGGCGCAGGTCGTGGAGCGCGGGGACATGCAGGGCGGCGAACCGATCGCGCCCGACGGCATCCGGTTCTCCCATTTCGAGCCGTTCGCGGACGAGCGGCTGCCGAAGGATGCCGACATCCCGATTCCATCCGCGGTTGCCGCCAGGATGGCCGAAATGAACGCGGCGCTCGCCGATCCGATGCTGTTCCAGCCCATCGAAGATGAAGCGTTCGGCGGCCATGTCATCGCCGCGAATGTGCCCATCGGCAAGAAATATACGGGAGGGTGGGTGTCGATAACCGACGGCGAGATCGCGGTCGGCGACGGTTCGAGCGTCGCGGGGCTTGCCGTGGACGACGGCGTGCTGGCCATGAGCCCGGGTTCCAGGGTGACGCTGCCGAACGGCCCGCTGTATGTCAGGTACGACAACGACTTCGTCGCGGCGGCAACGTTCGCGGGCTTCCTGGAAGTCGCGCCGCCGCACGCGGTGGTGGTGAAGGGCGACGCGGTCATCGAAGACGGGTTTCGTTTCAAGGGCGCCATGTTCGTCGACGGCTCCGTGCAGATTGTCGGATCGGTCAATCTGGAGGGCGCGCTGTATGTGAGCGGCGCCGTCGACATGAAGGACATGCGGTCCATCAATTTTCCGGATGACGACGGCGACGGGATCGCGGACGAAGAATCGGCGCCGCTCATCCTGATGGCCGGCGGTCCGGTTATTTTCTCCGAAAGCAAGAGCAGCGCGCCGATCCGGATCCGCGCCTACCTGTACAGCCTGCAGCCGGTGAAACTGTACGGTGTCGTTTCGAAATTTCATATCACGGGCGGCGTGCACGGAGAGGACGTTGTGCTCAACGCCTTGAGGGAGGATCCGGACCATATGAACGCGTACTGGATCGATCCGGACCTTGGCGAACCGTTCCTTCTCACCCCGCCGGACAAGCAGCCCGGCCTGCCGCCGGAACGGTCCAATCTGCAGATCTTCCACGATCCCGCGCTGTTCTCCGATCCGCCCGTCGGTATTCCGGTCACGGACCATCTGACGATATTCGCGCGGAATGCGTGAAGGAGCCGCCGTCACCCTGCCCATATGAAAGGAGTTCAACCGGAGTGAGCATTCGCTTCATGATCGTGGACGACACGAAGTTCATGCGGAAAATGCTGACGGACATCCTGTCGGACATGAAATACGAAGTTGTCGGGGAAGCGGACAACGGCACGCTGGCCGTGCAAATGTACAAGAAACTTCGCCCGGACGTGACGTTCCTGGACATCTACATGCCGGAAGTGGACGGCATCGAAGCGATGCGGCAGATTCGCAGCATCGATCCGAACGCGATCGTCATTGTCTGTTCCGGCACGAGCCAGCAGTACCTGATATCCGACGCCATGAAGCTGGGAGCGAACGGATACGTGATGAAGCCATTCAAGCCGAAGCAGATCCTCGAAGTGATCCAGAAGTATGTCATTCCGGCGCTGCCCGGAAAGGACCGGGCCGATCGGCCGGCAAGCGAATCGGCGCGGACAGCCGCTCAGGAAGCGAAGAATCCGCCGCCGCTCCGGATCGTGCCCGGCCGGGGCGCGAATCCGCGCGCGGCAGGCGCCGAGCCCGAAACGCCGGCGCATGCGGACGACGTGCAGGCTGAACCGCTGCTGCAGCCGTTCGGGAAGCTCCCGGCGGCCGCGCCGGACGGACAGCCGGCGGAACCGGCGCGCGAAACATCCGCTGTGAATCCGCCGGCCGCCGAAGCCGGAATCGGCGGAAGCGGGAGCGTGCGGCCTGAAGCTGATCTGACGGAAGAAGCCGGGCCGACGATCGGATCGGCATCCGCAGCGGAGGATGAAGCGGAGCCTGCGGCGGAAACGTCGGATGCGCGTGCGGTGGAAGCGGAGCCTGTGGCGGAAACGTCGGATGCGCGTGCGGTGGAAGCGGAGCCTGTGGCGGAAACGTCGGATGCGCGTGCGGTGGAAGCGGATCTTGCGGCGGAAGCGGCGGATGCGCGTGCGGTGGAAGCGGAGCCTGAGGCGGAAGCGGCAGGCGCGGGCGCGGCGGAGCCGGAGCAGGCGGCGGTTTCCGGCGAAGACCCGGCGCGCCATGAATCGCCGGAACCGGCTGACATCCATGCGCCTGCGCCTTTCGCCGGCGCAGGGGAAGAAGACGCCGGTGAAGACGATGTTTCGCGCCGCGCGGTCCCCGTCGGGGATGCGGAAGCAGGCGCGGAAGACGACCGTCCCGTATTGCCGCATGCGGAAATCGTTCCGATCCCGGACTTGAGGGGCGCATTATCTACGGAGGTGTACAGCTTGAAAGAGTTCAAATCCTGCATCTCGTGCCGCTGGAAAGAGGACGTGGACGACCGGGAAGTGGCGTACCATGTGACGTGGAACGAGGGAGAGCCGTATCTGCGCATCGAGACGTCGACGCTGAGGGACGAAATGATCCTGTCCTTCGACGGATTGCGCAATCTGCTGCATTGGCTGGACAAGCACGCGAGCCGGGCAGCCGGTCCGCGCAAGGAAGTCGCCCGTCCGACCTGAGTTTGAGCTTCACCGCATGCAAGAAGCCCTTGGCTCCTGCTTCGGCGCGGGTCCAAGGGCTTGATTACTCCCGCATGGTTCAATGCTGTCCGGTTTCTTTCGCGGCGGCCGGCTCCCCGGGCGCTTCCGCCTCTTCGGGAAACACCGTCGCCTGGGCGGGGTCCCGTGTCAGGATCGTCTTGCAGAACATGCAGCGGTCGGTCTGGCCGAGCATTTTCGTCTGGCAGCCGCATTCCGGACAGATCAGCATGACGGCGCTCGTCGACAGCATGCCGGCCCAGAAGTAGACGCCCATGCTGAGCATCAGTGCGATCATGCCCAGCACGAGGAAGATGCCGGCGATGATTTTGCCCGTCTGCACGCCCCAGAACACAATGCCCGCCGTCCCCGCGATCATCAGCCCCATGCCGATCATCGTGAGCAGCAGTCCCCAGGTGCGGAACGCGTTGATTTTCGCGGACTTGAAGAACATCGGGTTCGCTCCCATCCGTTGCCGGCCGATGGCGATCTTCGCCATGCAGAAGGAAAAGCCGGTTGTCTGTCGAACATTACATATCACAGATTTTCATTATATACGATGTCATGCGATCATGCCAGAAACGATGGAGGATCCGGTTCACCGATGGAGACGGCGCGATGGCTGCGATGGATTGAGGATACCCCGGGTCTGTTCGGCGTCATGTTGATCGACAATCCGTACCGGTACAACCCGCTGATTGACGGTCTCGACTTGCTGCTGCTTGCCGTTGTGGAGCGGGATCATGCAGACGTACGGAGCGTTCGTCACATACAGGCGGAGGGCAAGCGGGCGCAGATCCGCACGGTTTCGACCGCCCTGCTGGACGAATGGATCGCCGGAGTCGAGAACCGTAGCATCATTCCATGGATCGTGCGGGGGGAAATTTTGATGGACCGTGACGGCTATCTGGAGAAGGTCAAGCAGCGGGTGATCGATTTTCCGGAGGAGCTGCGGCGGCAGAAGCTGGCGGCGGAATTTTCCGCGTTCCTGCGGACGTTCCTGCACGCGAAGCAGGATCTGCAGGACGGCAACATTCTCGATGCGCACAACAATGTGCTGGCCGCGCTGCACCATTGGGCGCACATCTCGCTGATCGAGGACGGCATCCATCCGGAGCTGACGGTCTGGGCCCAGATGAAGAAATACAATCCCGGCATCTACAAATTGTACGAAGAGCTCACGACCAGCCTGGAATCGCTCGAGAAGCGGGTGCAGCTCGTGCTGCTCGCCTGCGAATTCCACGTCATGAGCAAAATGAAATCGTGCTGCGGCCTGCTGCTCGACATCATCGAAAGCCGCGAGGAACCGTGGAGCGTGAACGAGCTGATGGCCCGGCCGGAATTGAAATCGCTCCGGCTCGATCTGTCGCTTCTGCTGCGCAAGCTGGTGACCCGCGGGTTGATCCGCGAAGTGGCCGTGCTGCCGGTGTCGGGCGATCCGGACGCGCTGGAATTGCAATACGCGGCCGCGAAGTGAAGCAATTTCGCATTGCGCGGCGGCAATCGAATCATGCAAGGCCGTGCGAGCGCTGTTTCCGGAAGCGGCGAAGCCGTCTCCGGGAGCAGCTTTTTATTTTATGAAGCAAAACCGTGAAGCACGCCTTGACGGTCGCAAGGACCTGTGATAAATTATTTTTCGCCGCTGAAATGGCTTGCGCCATTCGGTCGGTCATTCGCCCGGCGATGCGGGTGGGAAATTTTTCAACGAAAAAATCACTTGCATCGGATCGGTCGAGTGTGATATATTATAAAAGTCGCCGTTGCGAGAGCGACGGACGGCAGAGCGAGAAGATGGTTCCTTGAAAACTGAACAACGAGCTTGAGTTGCCCGTCTCCTTAAGGAGACGAAAACAAAGCGCGGACGTACGAAACACGAGCTAAGTCAGCT
>NICF_comb_assmDRAFT_10001976_pt1 | contig 15902 bp, 10 predicted proteins | sample NewIslPassag4_SG_FD_11279 | JGI IMG/M metagenome (IMG submission 11279) | reverse complement strand
GGCGGGCCTGGCACATGGCGCGATGACGAGCCCCGACGCGGTTTCATCGCCGCAGCCGGCGGAGCTGCGCTTCGCGTTCGCCGGCCGTCAGGGGGCGCAGGCGGAGGAGATCGCGCGCGGCATCGCCGGGGCGAACCGGTCACACGAGCGGCGGCAGGTCCGGGATGTGCCGCTGCAGGTCGCTGCGCGGACGTCCGGCCGGACGGGCGAAACTTCGCCGGTGATCAACGAGCTGAAATCGGCGATCCTCAACGTGGAGAAGGAATTGGGCCGGATGAAGGAGGACAAACCCGCGCCGGCCGTCGATTTCAACCGTCTGGCCGACGAATTGTACAAGGCCGTCAACCGCCGTTTTCGGCTCGACCAGCATCGGCGGGGTTTCTGACACCAGGCATCGGGGGTGAGCGGCAATGTCGCTGAAGAAGGCGCTGATTTTCATCATCCGCGGCTCGAAAGAAGAGCAGGTCGAGGTCATGTTCAACCCGGGCGAATATTCGGTGAACAGCTCCAACAAGTATCACTACAAGCAGGTTCCCGGATTGTCGCTGCCGCTCGCGCAATTCGTAAGCGGCGACTCCGCCACGCTGACGATGGAACTCTTTTTCGACACCTATGAGAAGAAGGAAGACGTGCGGAATTACACCAGCAAGATCACGGGGCTGCTCGAAGTCGACAAGGACCTGCACACCCCGCCCCTTGTCAAGTTCGTATGGGGTTCGCTGAACTTCAAGGGCATCGTTGAGCGGGTGTCTTCGCGATTTACGATGTTTCTCGAGTCGGGCGTGCCGGTGCGCGCGAAGCTGAACGTTACGTTCCGCGAAGTGCAGAGCGTCGAGGAGCAGTACAAACGGATTCCGCGCCAGTCGGCCGACCGCACCAAGCAGCGCACGATCCGGCAGGGGGAGCAGTTGTGGCATATCGCGGCGGAAGAATACGAGGACCCCGGCCTGTGGAGGGAAATTGCGCGCGCGAACGGCATCGAGGATCCGCGGCGGGTTGAGCCCGGCACGGTCCTCAAAATTCCTCGCCTCTACGGCTGAAGGGTGACACAGTCATGCCAACCCTGGAAAAACGCAAGTACACCTTCAATGAACTTGAACAAAAATACAGGGAATTCAGGGGACCCGCGACCCGTGTGGTAGTCGACGGAAAGGATATCAAACTGAGCCACGGCATTGAAGTCTCGAATTTGACGCTGGAGACGACCTCGACGCAGGAAGCGGATGTCCTCCGATTTTCCATTCCGGGCGCCTACGATCAAACCGCTCGCGAATTCAGATGGCTGAACAACTTGATGGAGCTCGGGAAGACGGTCAAGGCGCACCTGGGCTACGGGGATCAGTTGCATGAGGTGTTCTACGGGTACATTACCTCCGTCGGCGTCAGCTACTCCAATAACGGATCGGCTGAGCTCCAGGTGACGGCCATGGACCCGTCGTTCCTGCTCATGCGCGGAAGGAAGTTCAGGTCGTTCCTGAACAAGAAGGTGTCGGACTTCGTAAAGGAGATCGCGGACAGCTACGCTCTCAAGGCCGAAATCAATGATACGAATACTGCTATTCCCGTGTTCCTGCGCAAACCGCAGAGCGACTTCCAGTTTCTTCACGAACTGGCGCTGTCGGTCAATTACGAGTTTTTCATCGTCGGCGACAAGCTTTATTTCCGCAAGAAAGGCTCGGAACAGACCCCTTTTGCGACGCTTCAGCTGGGCGTCCACTTGATGAGTGTCTCGGTCGAGCAAAATCTGTCGGAGCAGGTCGCGAAGGTGCGGGTCAGAAGCTGGGACGAGAAAGAACAGCGGATGATCGACGCGCACACCTCGCAGGTGAACCGGATCGGCGAAAACACGAAGACCGGACCCGACCTGATCAGCGCGCTCAGCGGCGAACTGGAGGAAGTGCTCTACGTGAACGCCCTCGACAAGACGAGCGCTCGTAACCTGGCCAGCGCGATCCTGAACGAGCGCGCGCTGCGCCTTGTCTCGGGCGAAGCGGAATGCATCGGCATACCGGAAATCCGCTCGGGACGGTACGTCAAGCTTGAAGGGCTCGGCAAGCGCCTGAACCAGATCTACTACATCAACCGGGCCACGCATATCTTCGACGATAACGGTTACGTCACGAATTTCACATTCCAGGGAAATGCGGTGTGACGATGAACCCATACGATTCCTTGAGCACGGTGAACGACCGTCTGATTCAGCTCGTGCACGGCGTCTACATTGGCATCGTGACCAACAACAACGATCCGGAGAAACTCGGCAGGGTCAAGTTGAACATTCCCGTGCTGGACGACATGGTCGAGACGAATTGGGCGAGGGTGGCGACGCTGTCGGCGGGCAACAAACGCGGCACCCAGTTCATTCCGGAAGTGGGAGACGAGGTGCTTGTCTCGTTCCTGCTCGGCGATCTCAACCAACCGGTCGTCATCGGCTCGCTATGGAACCACAAGAAGCTGCCTCCCAAGGCCGATACGCAGCCGGCGCCGTACATGATCCGTTCCCGCGAGGGCCACGAACTCATGATGGTCGACCAAAAAAATGCCGGTCAGATCGTGGTGAAGACGTCCGGAGGCCACCAGATCGTCATGAACGACAAGGACAAGACCCTGGAGATCAAGGAATCCGGCGGGCAAAAGATCACAATGAAAAACAACGAGATCGAGATTTCCAGCGGCACGGCCAAGGTGAAAATCCAGGGCGGGAACGTGTCGATCGAAACGACGTCGAACCTCAAGATCAAGGCGACGCAGATTAACATCCAGGCCGACGCCGCGCTGGAAATCAAGGCGAATGCCAGCCTCAAGCTGACTTCCAGCGGGATGGTCGAGCTGAAGGGCGCCATGGTCAAGATCAATTAGTCCGGGCTTGGGGGCGAGCTTCATGTCCAAGGCGTTTCTCGGAAAAGGGTGGAAATTTCCGATCGAGGTCGATCCGGCAACCGGCCGCATCATGCAGGCGCAATACGAGGACGACATCGCCGAGGCGATCCGGATCATCATCTGGACATCGCGGGGCGAGCGCATCATGCGCCCCGAGTTCGGCTGCGGAATCGAGCGCTACCTGTTCGAGTCGAGCGACGACACGACGCTGCGGCTGATCGAGATCGAAGTGGCGGACGCGATCCGGAACTGGGAACCGCGCGTCGACCAGGTCAAGGTGCATGTGGAGCGCGACGAGCGCGATCCCGCGAAACTGCTGATCCATGTCCAGTACGAAGTGCGGAACACGAACAATCTGTTCAACCAGGTCTATCCGTTCTATCTCTATGAAGGTACCCAATAATCGGTCGGAGCGAGTGGTATGACCAATACGCGCGTTGGCTCGACGCCGGACGGCCGTTTTCCGGTGGTCGACGAACGAACCCGTGAACAACTGATCCGCCAGTTCGGACGTATGGTGCCGTACTATACGCCGGAATGGAAATTCACGCCCGATGATCCCGATCCGGGAACAGCGCTGGCGCTCATGTTCATCCATCTGCTGGAGGGCAATATTCGGCGCCTCAACCAGGTGCCATACAAGAACTTCCTCGCGTTCCTGAACGAATTCGATGTCGACCTGGCGCAGGCGAGGCCCGCGCTGGCGCATGTGACGTTCAGTCTGGCGGAGGGAACGCCGTCGCCCGTCTATCTGGACCGGGGCGTGCAACTTGCCGCCTCCGTGCCCGGCGATCCGGAACCGGTGCTGTTCGAAACGGCGGACCCGGTTCTGCTCACCACGTCCAGGCTGACGGACATGTTCACCGTCAGCCCGAAGCGGGACCGGATCGTCCGGCTGTACGCCCTCAACGAGGAGACGGGAGAAGGCACTCCGCTTGCGGGAGACGGACGGGGCACAGCGCTGTTCGGTTCGGAAGGGGTCAATCTGCAGGAGCACGCGATGTACATCCGCCACGATGATCTGTTCCTGCTTCGCCATCCGGCCGTCGTGGAACTGGCGCTTTCGAACGCGCAGATTGCCGCCGCGGCCGACGAGTCGTCGAGGCTGCTGGCGGACAGCGCCAAAGTGCGCTGGGAATATTTCAGCGGCGGCGAATGGCGTTCGTTCGACCGCGTGCACGGGCTGAGGGGAATGGTCCGTCTGCTCAAACTGTACCCGCATCCCGTCGATCCGGTGGAATACGGCGGCGAGACGGGATACTGGATCCGCTGCCGGACGGTCGCGCTCGACGCGCGGACCGAAGCGGCGCAACTCTCCCGGGTGCAGTTCGACCGCATGACGCTGAAGAGCGATTTTGCGTCGCCGGACGAGGAAGAAGGCATGGCGCCGGATCTTCTTTTCTCGAATGACGCGCAGATGGAGACCGGAGAAGCCGGGCTTCCGTTCGGCATGTTCTTCGCGCCGTACGGCATGTTCTACATCTCCAGCCGGGAAACGTTCACCAAGCGGGGGTCGCGGGTCACGGTGCGCTTCAGGCTCGGGTTCGATCCGAACCGTTACATCCCGGAGCGCCCGCCGGAAATCAAATGGAAAATGATCATGCGCAAGGCGGAGATGGACAAGGTCGACATTCCGGACCCCGTTACGATTCCGCTCGTCCAATGGGAGTATTGGAACGGCACGAACTGGGCGATCCTGCCGGTGAACCCGGAGGCGCGAACGATGTTCGCGGAGCCCTGGGAAGGCTGGCGGGACGCCGAGCTCACGTTCGAATGCCCGCCGGACATTCAGCCGGCGCCCGTCAACGGCGTCGAGAATTACTGGATCCGCGCCCGGATCGTCCAGGTCAAGAACGCCTACTCGCCGAACGCGATCTATTACGCGCCGAAGATCGAACGGATGAAGATCCGTTACGGCTACGACGCGCCGATCCACGCGGCGCAGCGGCTCATGATCGAGAACCATCTGGAACGGCACGACCGGACGACGGAAGCCGCGAGCGGCGTCCACACGGTTCGGCCGTTTGAGATGCTCGAAGGCGCTTCTCCCGCCCTCATGTTCGGATTCGACACGCCGCCGGAGCGGGGACCGATCCATCTTTATTTCCACCTGAAACCCCGAGCGGCGACCGAAGACGATGTGCCGTTCATCGAATGGGAATATTTGCGCGCCTCCGGCGGCGCGCCCGTGTGGGCGCCGCTGGCGGCGTTCGACGGCACGAACGGCTTCACGCGCAGCGGCATTGTCCGGTTCGCGGGCCCGCACGATTTCGCGGAGCATTCCTTCTTCGGCGCGCGGAGGTATTGGATCCGGGCTGTCAATCGGGACGCCCGGTATGACCGTCCGGAGGAAGAAGCGAACGCGCCGCGCGCGCTGGATGTCGTGCCCAATACGGTGCTGGTCGTGCAGCGGCGCACCATACGGAACGAGTCGCCGCAGCGTTACGAAATGTACGACACGATGGACGATTCGCTCAGCGCCTACTACCAGTTGTCTTCGGTGCCGGTGCTCTCGGAGGAAGTCTGGGTGGATGAGACGGAGACGATGACCGAAGACGAGCTCGGTCGTCTCAAGGCGGCCGGCGTCGGGCTGGATGTCGTGCGGGACGCCGAGGGCGGCATTCTGCGCGTCTGGGTGCGATACACGGAGGTGGGGCATTTGCTCCATTCCGGTCCGGACGACCGGCACTACCGGATCGACCGGGCGACGGGGAGGATATGGTTCGGCGACGGGGTGGCGGGCAGGAAGCCGCCGCGCGACCTGGGCGAATCGATTCGCGTCACCTACGCGACCGGCGGCGGCGTACGGGGCAACGTGCCGGCCGGCGCGATCGCGTCGCTGCAGGACGCGATCGCCTTCGTCGACGGCGTGACGAACCGCTGGCCCGCCGCGGGCGGCTGCGAAGCCGGCACGGTCGAGGAAGCGATCGTGCGCGGTCCGAAGCGGTTTGCCCATTACAACCGGGCGGTGACCGCGGAGGATTTCGAATGGCTGGCCCGGGAAGCCCATCCGAACGTGGCCAAGGTGAAATGTCTGCCGAATCTGAACGCCCGGCTGGAGCCGCAGCCCGGGGCCGTCACGGTCGTCGTGATGCCGCGTTCGGGCGCGGGCGACGGGGCGCATTTCCAGGAGATGAAGCGCGACATCGAGGCCCGGCTGCTCAAGCAGGCGGCCGCCCACATCGCGTTCCCCGGGAACATCCAGGTGATCGAACCCGCGCTTCTCGAGATCGGGATCGTCGCGAACGTCTGGGTACGGAACCTGGAGGACATCGTGCCGGTGGAGAAGGAGATTCTGCGCAAGCTGGAGCGGTTCCTCGATCCCATCACCGGCAACGCGGACGGACGCGGCTGGAACATCGGCCAGCACGTCCATCCGTCGATGTTCTTCGCGCTGCTGAAGTCGGTCGGACCGGTCCTGCACATCCCGCGGCTGTCGATCGACGTCGTCAAGGTGGAATACGGCGAGCGGACGGAATGGAATCCCGACCGGATTTCCGAGCTGCCGCACGGCATCGTCGTGCCGGGCAAGCACCGTCTGATGATCGAAGCGAAGACGTAATCGCGGAAAGGGGGGAGTTTGCATGCTGCCATTGCCGAGACTGGACGACCGGACGTTCGAGCAGCTTGTTCGGGAAGCGCGGGATCTGATTCCGATCATCTTCCCGGACTGGTCGGACGAGAACGTCCACGATCCGGGAATAACGCTGCTCGAAATGCTCGCCTGGCATATCGAGACGCAGCAGTACCGGCTCGACCGGTTGACGGACCGCCATCTGCGCAAGTTCCTGAAACTGCTGGGCGAGACGCCGCGCGAGCGGACGCCGGCGACGACCTCCGTCAGCTTTTCGAACGCGGCCAGCCCGATTGTCGTCCCGTACGGAACGCTGCTCCACGTCGGCGAGCTGCCGTTCGAGACGATCCGTCCGGTCACGGTGCTGCCGGATTCGAAGCGGCGGGTGTTCGTGCGGACGCAGGAGGGCGTGCAGGAGATTGCCGACGATTTCGAATCGGGCCACGCGCCGTTCCATCCGTTCGGCGAGCGTCCCGAAATCGGCGCGTGCATGGACATCCATCTGGAAGAACCGCTGCCGTTCTCGGTGCCGCTGTCGCTCTGGATTCAGCTCGAGAATCAGGAGCCGGACATCCGCATTCCCGCCCGTTACCGGCGGTTCACGCCGTCCGGCCGGGTGACGTGGCAGTATTGGGACGAGACGGGCGGCGTGTGGCGTCCCCTTCCGATCGAGCGGGATGAGTCGTACAGCTTCCACCAGAGCGGACCGGTGCTGTTCGAGCTGCCGCCGGAGCTGGGGCCGATCCGCCGGCTTCGCGCCGAACTGACCGCGGGCGGATACAACGATCCGCCGGTCATCCGGCGGCTCGTGTGGAACGAGGTGTTCGCGCGGCAGGGGCAGTCGCTTTGCGTCGCCGAGCAGTTCGACGGACCGCCGGAAGCCGGACGGACGGCCGCGACGGCCGGCGCGGAGGACGAAGCGGATGCGATCGGCGCGGATGCGGCCGGCGCGGATACGGTTGGCGCGAATCCGGGCGCGCCCTGGATCATCGAGCCTTCCCACGCGCTGTATCGCAAGGGAAGGCTGATCGTCCAGTTCAGGAGGCCGGACGGCGGATGGACGGACGCGGCCGAAGACCGGTACGCGGTCGAGCGGGACGCGAGCCGGCTGCGCGTCGTTTTCCCGGACGCGGCCTCGCTGCCGAAGGGCAGGGGCGTCATCCGCGTCGTCGCCTTCAACGTGGAGTTCGCCGACCGGATGACGCTCGGCACGGGCACCGGCATTTCCGGACAGACGTTTCCGCTGCCGGCTGCGCCCGTGCTGCCGCAGGATTGCCTGCTGCAGATCGGCGCCCTCGAGGATGACGGAACGATCGTCTGGCATGACTGGGAACGGGTGCACGATTTCGACGCGTCGAGGGAAGACAGCCCGCATTATGTGATCGATGAAGAAGCGGGACTGATCCGCTTCTCGGACGGCGTCTGCGGCGCCGTGCCGCCGGCCATGCCGTTCCCGAACGTGCGCTTCGTCTCGTACCGGATCGGCGTCGGCGAGGCGGGCAACGTGATGGAGGACACGATCCGCGAGATGGAGATCGACGAACAGCCGCTGCGCGTGACCAACCTGTACCCGGCGTACGGCGGAGCGGAGCCGGAGACGGTGCGCGAGGCGCTGCAGCGGGTGAAGAGGCGCTTCCTCCAGCCGCAATGCGGCGTGACGGGCGAGGATCTCGAGCAGCGTGTGCGGGAAATTCCGGGCCTCCGGGTGGCCAGGGTGAAGGCCATTCCGGGTTATCACCCCGGCGTGCGGAACTGGCCGGAAGAACGCGCTTTCGGCCATCTGTCCGTCGTCGTCGTGCCGAACAGCCGCCGGCCGCTGCCGATGCCCGGAGAGGGCATGACGGAGACGATCCGCCGCCACCTCGAGCCGTACCGGCTGCTCGGAACCCGGCTGCACGTCATTCCTCCCGAGTACGTGAAGGTTTCCGTCCGGGCGGTCATCGTGGCCGATCCCCGGTACGAAGGGCGCGAATGGACGGTCGTGCAGGCGCTGAAGGAATGGCTGCAGCCGTTCGGCGACGGCGGATCGTCGGGCTTGCCTTTCGGACGCCCCGTCTACAAGAGCGATATCTACGAGATCATCCATCGCGTGCCGGGCGTGCAATACATCCAGGACGTCTGGCTGATGGCGGAAGGGGAGAACGCCCGGCTCGAGGAGAGCGGCGACATCCGTATCCCGCCGAACGGACTGGCGATATCGGGCGAACATGACATCGAGTTTGTCATTTCGCACGGCTAGGAGGGGAGCATGGCAACCGGCAAGTTCTTCACATTCCGCAAAGCTTCGGACTGGAAGCGGGGCGTGGCGTTCCATCTGTCCGGCGACGGCGCAGGCGGGCTGACGATCCCGCGGCAGACCGTCTACCGGCTGACCCGACGCCATCGCTTCGAGCATCCGCAGCTCGACGCGCCGATCACGGACACGGCGGTCGATTTTGACGGACGCTGGTATCTGATCGACGAACGCGGCGTCATCTGGCGGGCGGATCTGCCGGGCGGCCACGCGGAGGCGGTCCGATCCGAGGCGCAGGAGGCAACCGGCCGGGTCCGCATCGCCGCCGGGCGCAAATCGATCGTCGCCCTGAACGCCGGTCCCGGGTCCGCGATACACTGGATGACGACGGATCGCGGCCAGATCCGCTGGACCGTGACCGACTGGCAGGGCGGGCCGTTCCACGGCGTCGCGCTCGCCGCGGGACCGGACGATGAACTGGTCGTCCTGGCCGGAATCGGCGAGTCCGGCAGCCTTGCGCTCCTCCGGTTCGACGCCGCGGGAGAGCCGCAGCGGGCCATCGGGGTGCCGCCCGCCGGAGAGGGTCATGAGCTTGCGCCCGAAGAAGACCGGTTCGAACTGGCGGTCGCGGCGGACGGGACCGGCTGGCTGCTCGACCGGAAGGCGCGGCGGCTGGCGTTTTTCGAACCCGGGAGCGATTCGGCGTCCTGGCTGCCGGTACCGGAGGAAGGATTCGCGGGAGACATCGCCGCGATCTGTCCCGGCGGCCCGGATTCGGTGTGGGCGCTCGTGAACGGCGATGACAACCTCGCGCACTCGGCGCTGCTCCGGATCGCCCGGGACGGCTCCATGGCGGAGCGGGGGTCCGCGGGCAACGCGCGGGGGAACCGCCTGTTCGCCGGCCCGAACCGGCTCTATGTCTGGAACGAGTCGGGCAGGGACTGGTACGTCGTCGAGCCCGCGGATGAGACGGCGGTCTGGCGGCCGCTCGGCAGGCGCATCGGGTTCTGGATCTCCGGGGCGCTGGACAGCGGCCATCCGGAGAACGAATGGCACAAGATCGTGCTGGAAGCGCGCATGACGAACGACACGCAGATCATCGTCCGCCATTACGCGTCCGACGAGCGCGAGGTGTTCGTCGACGGGCGCCGCGCGGCGCTGGACGACTGGCTGCGCGACGAATCCGTTCCGCCGGACATCCGGCTGGAACGGATCGGCCGGCTCTGGTCCGCGCCGATCCGGGACCCGCGAGACGCGCTGCTGCACAAGGCGCGGGGACGCTACCTGTGGCTGCTCGTCGAGCTGATCGGTTCGGAACAGAACGCCCCCGTCCTGAATTCGATCGAAGTCCGGTATCCCCGGGAGTCGATGATCGGGGATCTGCCGTCCATCTACCAGCGTCACGAGCCGTCCCGCGATTTCCTGTCGCGGTTCCTGAGCCTGTTCCAGACGATGCTGGAGACGACGGACGACAAGATCGAACAGGCCGCCCGAACCTTCGACCCCGGCGGCGTGCCGGCGTCCTCGCTCGGCTGGCTGCTCGGCTGGCTCGGCATCAAGGCGGAGGATTTCTGGACCGAAGCGCAGCTGCGGGAGCTGCTCCGCAAGGCGCCCGAAATCAGCCGCCTGCGCGGTACGCGATACGCCCTCGAGACGGTCATCGCGATCTATACCGGGGAGAAGCCGATCATTCTGGAATACGATCAGGTGAAGCCGCTGCGGGAGATACCGGAACTCGGCGCGGCGGTCGACCAGTTGTACGCGACCGAACCGAATTCGTTCAATGTGCTGGTGAAGGCCGAGCATGCGGACACCGAGACCAAAAGGGTGACGCTGCAGCATCTGATCGAGACGTACAAGCCCGCGTTCACCACGTTCAAACTGATCGTGCTGCAGCCCTGGGTCTACATGGATCTTCATTCTTACCTGGGCATGAACACCGTGTTGTCGGAGCCCGACCTGCTGACCCTGAACGAGCGTTCATCCATGCCCCATCATACCATCACCATCGATCGGGGCTTCGATCACCGATTGGATCTGCACACCAGACTGGGCATTGATGCTCGCTTGGAATAAATCTGTTTGGACATGAGGGGGAAGGAATGGATGAACAGGACCCGCTATGTTCCGTTTGAACGGAACCGTTACTTCTACGGCAAGCTGCTGACAGTCAGGGACTTCATGGCCGAGCAGACGTATCTGGCCGACAAGCGCAGGCTGACGAACAGGCTGCTGTTCGGGAGCGGCGTCGTCGCGGGGCTGCAGGTTGTGGCGGTGGACGACAAGACCGTATCGGTGGAGACGGGCGTGGCGATCGACCAGCTGGGCCGGGAAATCGTCGTGCCGTCGCCGCTGACGCTCAAGCTGTCCAATATCGACGGCTTCGCCCACAACAATTACGCGAAGAACGTCTACCTGTGCATCGCCTACGACGAGAAGGGCAAGGAGCCGGTCCATACGGCGGTCGGCGCGTCCGGCCGCGACGAGGAACTGACCGAGTACAACCGGATTCTCGAGAGCTACCGGCTGTTCATCACGGATCAGCCGCCGGCGCCCAGATGGCAGGAGTACGACCATCTGATCGAGGACACGGCCATCTGGTACGATGACGGCTATGTCCGGGTGCTGCAAAGCGTGCCGCGCTTCGTCGAGCCCGGCGAGGTGTTCGGGCTGCGGCTCACGATCGAGAAGACGGTGCAGACGCCGCATATCGAATTCGAATATGCGCCGGAATGGGCGGACCTGGAGGAGGCGGATCCGCTCGCCGGCGGCAAACTCCGCTTCGCGGAGCCGACGGACGGCGGCCGCACCGTGTACACGCAAGTGTTCCGTCTCCGCGCCCGCGAGCTTCCGCCCGGCGAGACCCGCAAGCTGGCGGGCGTAGCCTCCCGGGCCGGAAGCGCCCGGCTCGTCATCGGCGACAAGCTGGTCGAGGCTCTGCCGCATGTCGCGCAGACGATCGAGATCAGCGAGGAGCCGGCGGAGGAGCGGATCATCCGGCAGTATTACGCGCGCTCGCTCGACCGCGCCCTGGAGTTCCCGGCGGAGCCGTGCGTCGTCCTCGCCCGCATCCATCTGCTGCAACTTGGCGCGACCTATGTGATCGACCGTCTCGAGTCGAATCCGTTCAAGGACTATGTCATTAATCCGTCAATGTTCTACAAGCTGATGTCCCGCCGGCCGAGGACCGCCGTTGCCGTGCAGCCTGCGGGCGCGCCGCCGGAGAAGGCGGAGGAGGCGCCGGCCGAATTCCCGGATCTGAAGGAGGAGTTCGCCTCGATCCTGAGCGAGGAGGAGGCGCCCGCTCCGGAAGAGAAGGTGAGCACGGGCATCGTCGAGATCGACATCGTTCCGCCCAGGAAGGAAAAATGGTACCACCGCCGTCAGCGGAACTTCTTCTCGGACGAGATCGGGCACGGGCTCGGCGAAGGGGCGGTGCTCCTGACGGCCGCCCTGTCGGACGAGCAGGAGGAGACGGATGCGATCATGCCGGAGATATGGAACCGCAGCGACGCGGTCTATCACGGCGCGTTCGAAGTTTTTGCGGGCAGCGAGCTGGAGGCGAAATTCCCGAAGCTGTCCATCGGTTTCCTGCAATATCCGAAGAAGGGAACCTTCCGCATCGGCGTCCGGGTTCACAAGAAGACGGACCGGACGAAGGTGCGGATCCGGTGGTGGGCGGTGAAGCCGGACGCCGACAGGACGGCGGCGGCCCGCTCCGCGGAGGGGCAGTGGGATCGCGTGGAGGCCGAAGCGGCGGCCGGCAAGAACTGAATCCGCGCAAAACAAAACGATCCAATCCGTCCGGCCGTCAGGCCGGTTCGGATTGGATCGTTGCCGTTTTCGGGGCGCCTTCCGCGTCCCGTTCGATGATATAGAACGCGCCGTTCCAGGTATAATAGTCCGTCTGGCCCCGCGACGTCTTGCCGACCGATTCGTCGCGCTGCGCGAGCTCCTCCAGCAGCCGATGGAGCCGTTCGAGGACGGGGCCGCCGCCGAGCCGCACTTCGGTGACGGCGGTGTCGCCGGTCTCCGGATCGAGTTCGGCGATGAAGGCCATTCGGAGCTCCTGGTAACGCATCCGGACGACGGCCTGGACGATCGTGTCGTTCGCGGCCGGCGGCGCGGTCTCCTCCACCGTCTCCGCCGCCGGACCTTCCGCTCCGGCATCGCCGGATGCTTCCGTGCCGCCGCCTTCGGCGGCCGCCTCGTCCGCCGGCGCTTCATCCGCCGCGGGAACGGCGACGTAGCTCAGCACGTCGTTGCCGGTCGAAGGTCCGAGCAGCGCTTCGACGGCGACCGGCGACATCCCGAGGTAAGCCGCGGGATCCGGTTCGCCGTCCGCGAATTTGCCGCGGTAGATCAGGGTGCCGTCCTCCCGGTACCAGGAACCGTTGCCGGTGAGCTTGCCGTTCAGGAAGGTGCCCTCGTATTCGACCATGCCGCCCGGGCCGTAGAGCTTGCCCTCGCCGTGGTAGACGCCGTTCCGGAACGCGCCTTCGTAGAGCGTGTCGCCGCCTTCGCCGAACAGCGTGCCCGCGCCGTGGTAGCGGCCGTTCGAAAATCCGCCGGTGTAGCGGATCGTGCCGTCCGGCGCGTACTCGGTGCCGTCGCCGTTCCGCTTGCCGTTCACGAACCCGCCTTCGTACGCGATCGCGCCGCCGGGGTAGAGCTCCTTGCCCGAGCCGCTCTTCTGTCCGGCGAGCCATCCGCCCTGGTAGACCAGATTGCCGCTCTCGTCGTACAGGGAGCCTTCCCCGGCGTATTGACCGTTCGCGAATCCGCCTTCATACAGCAGGTTGCCCGAATCCGCATATTTCCGGCCCTGACCGTCCGGCACGCCCGCCTTGAAGCCGCCCTGGTAGAGGATGCGGCCGTCTTCGGCGTACAGCGTGCCTTCGCCCTCGTACATCCCGTTGGCCAGCGCTCCGGTGTAAATGAGCCTGCCGCTCTCGTCGTACAGGCTGCCCTGCACCAGCGCGCCGCCGGCGTAGAGGCCCTCCTCGGCCAGCGTCCCGTCCGGACGGTAGCGCTTGCCCCGGCCTTCGAACTTGCCCGCCTTGAGCTCGCCCTCGTAAAGGAGCGAGCCGTCCTCGGCGTACAGCTTGCCGGCGCCTTCGTATTGCCCGTCCTTGAGCTCGCCTTCGAACAGGAGCTGCCCCTGTTCGTTGAACAGCTTCGCCTCGCCCGTGTACGCCGGCGCGGCGCCGGCCGCGTTCACGGAGATGGCGGGCTTGCGATTGAGCCACTTGTTCACGAACTTGGGAGGCTTGATGAAGATGAAGAAGTACAGGACGAGCGCGACCAGCAGGATGATGGCGATGAGTTTTTTGGCGATGTACAGATTGCCGATCCGGACATAGCTTTCCCGGCTCAGCTCCGATCCGAGAATCTGCTTGAGCTTCTTGACCAGCCACTTCGCGAGCAGCTTGGGCCAGCTCTTGAGCCTCTTGAGAGGCATCAGAATTTTCTTCTTGATCGGATTGATGAACGGGTTGACGATCTTGGCGATCAAGGGAATCGACTCCTCGAGCGAGCGCGGACAGCCCGCGGATCATCCGGAAAGGGCGGGTTCAAGGGATCTGCACCGTCATCGGCCCGGGACTGTTGATCTGGATGATGCCGCCCCAGTTGCACATGCATTTCGACGTGTTGTTGAGCGCCGGAAAGTTGCCGCACAGCACCGTCGGCGAACCGGGGGTCCAGGGAGCGGCGATGACCGGGACGCACGGCATCGGCGTCAAGGCTCCCATGGCCGCCGCGGTGGCTGCCGCGACTTGCGGATTGGCCAGCGATTGGCACATGCCGAACGGCAAAATGTTGACCATGGGCGCGTAATCCATGATCGTGGCCATCGGCATGGCTCCGGACAAGACCCGGTTATTGGGCATGACCATCAGGGTGCTGGGCGCCATGCCGAAACTGCACTGGAGGACCGCGCCTGCGAAGACTGCGTTGCCGATGGGAATCACCCGCATCCTGCAATTTTCTTCTATTCTACTATTTACGACATATAGCGGCAACAAATTTTGGTGGATTTTGGACACAAATCGCCTTTTTTATAGTAAACTTGATGTATGTGAGTCGCACATTGCCGGAATCGAGAGGAAGAGCATGCGACGAATCGGCAGAATGCTGATTTTGATTCAGGTGTGGAGCCTCGCCGCCTTCGGCGCAGCCGGGGCGGCCGCGGAGAGCGCCGGCGAACCGGAAGCGGACGCGGCGGCTCCTTCGGCGTCGGGCATGGCGGACGTCGGGCTGGCCGTGCTCGATTATCTGGTCGCGGCGCAGCGGGCCGACGCGCGGGTCGCGCATGCCGACGCCATCGCCCGCATGCACGCGGAGGCGGCGGTGCTGGCGCGGTTCGGACTGGCACCGCCGGAGGAAGCGGCGAGCCTGGAGGGCCTCAAGGCAACCGCCGCCGCGGAGCGGGATGCCGCGAAGGCGGCGTTGGAAGCCGCCCGCGCACAGCTGGCCGAACGGCTGCCGGCCGCGGCATTGCGGACGCTGTCGGAGCGGTCGGTTCCTGTGCCGGGGCCGGACGCGGAACCCGCGGCGGACGAACGCGACGAAGGAGAAGGCGGGGCGGATGGAAGCGGAGAGGACGGGAGCGGAGAGGACGCCGCTTCCGCTGGCAAGCCCGGCGCAACCGAAGCCGAATCGTCCGGCGGAGCGCGCGGAGGCGTCGCCGTTCTCGCGATCGCCGGAGAGGACGGCGCGAATGATGCCGGCGGGGCCGTCGCGCGGAACGCCGTCCCGTACCCGGAGCCGCTGCTTGAAGGCGAACGCGCCATGCGCCAGGCTTGCCGCCGGGCCGGGGACGCGGGCTTGCTGCTGAAGGCCGGTGTGGGTTCGGCCTCCGCGCTGGCCGAAGCCCGTTCCGCCTGCCTGCAGGCCGAACTGGCCTGGATCGAGGCCCAGGAAGCGAATCTGGCCCCGCTTCTCGCGGGTTCGCCGGAATCCGGCGCGAAGCCGGTCGGGTGGCCGGAGCTGCTCGCCATGGCGCGGGATCGGCAGCCCGCGTTGTATGAACGCTGGGTTCGCCATCTCAAGGCGGACGTAGCCTGCCCGTCAGTCTCTTCTCCGGCGGGCGCGGGCGGTTCGCCGGCGGGCGCGGGCGGCGCGGAGGGCGCGGCGGAGCAGCCGGACGGCTGCGCGATCGGCTTGCCGGGCATCCGGCTCGACAATCCGCAGCCGGCGCTTCGCGTTTCGGGC
>NICF_comb_assmDRAFT_10001972_pt1 | contig 15906 bp, 11 predicted proteins | sample NewIslPassag4_SG_FD_11279 | JGI IMG/M metagenome (IMG submission 11279) | reverse complement strand
GCTTCGGCGAGCCGGCACCCGGTCGCCCGGGCGCAGCTTCGGGCCGCCGGGAGTGTCGAGCGGGCGGCGGCGACGCTGCAGTTGGAGCCGCTCAGGCAGGGGGGCGCCGCCGCGCAGGGCGAGGAAGAGCGCCTCGTCGATCTGATCGCCAAGGCCCTGGCACAGGGCCGCGACGTGGTGCTGGGTGTCGAACCGGATTCGACCACCGGGGGGGATCCGGCGCTGAGCCTCGAATTCAGCGCGAGGATCAACCGGGCCGTCGGGCGGATCCTGAGCCGGTCGTTGGCTGCGGGCGCCTCCTGGATGTTCCTCGTCGGCGGAGACACCGCCCGGTCATTCTGCGACGCGGTCGGCGCGCGGTCCCTCTCGTTGGTTACAGACGCATCCGCTCCGGACGGCGTGTCGATTGCGCAGATCGCCTTCGGGGCCTTCGCCGGATTCCCGATCGCCATGAAGTCGGGTGGATTCGGCGGCGAAGAGCTCATCAACACGCTGGTGCATTTGTGGAGAAAGGATTGAACACGGTGTCGGAAAAGCCGCTCATCGGGGTGAGCATGGGCGATCCGGCGGGAATCGGCCCGGAGATTGCGCTCAAGGCGGCGGTGGACCCGGCCGTGCGGGCCCGGTGCTGCCCAGTCGTCATCGGCTCGGCGTCCGTCCTGGAACGGGTCGCGGAGAAGCTGGGCCTTGACGTGCGCCTTTTGCGATACGATTCGAGTGGAAGCTCCGAGGCGCCCGGCGATCCCGGGATCGTGAACGAGAGCGGGAATGCCGGCGACAACACCGTGCACGTGTTGGACCTCGCGAACTGTCCCGCCGATTCGGTGCAACCGGGAACCGTGTCGGGGGCGTGCGGCCGGGCGGCTTACGAATACGTCGCCGAGGGCGTCGCCCGGGCGATGAAGGGCGAGTTTAAGGCGCTGGTCACCGGGCCGATCCACAAGGTTTCGCTCAGTGAAGGCGGCGTCCCGTACCCGGGGCACACCGAAATACTTGCAGCTCTGACCGGCGCCAAGGAGTATGCCATGATGCTCGTGGCGGGGTCGCTCCGGGTGTCGCACGTGACGACGCACATTCCGCTGAGCCAGGTGCCCGGTCGCATCACGCAAAAGCGCGTGCACCAGGTGATCGAGCTTACGCACCGGGCGGTGCGGGGCATCGTCGGGAAGGAACCCCGGCTGGCGGTAGCGGCGCTCAACCCTCACGCCGGCGAAGGCGGGTTGTTCGGCGACGAGGACGAGCGGGTCATCCGCCCCGCCGTCGAGCTCGCAAGGAGCCAGGGAATGCTCGTCGAAGGGCCGATTCCGGCGGACACCGTGTTTGTCAAAGCAAAGGGCGGCCGTTACGACGCGGTCGTTGCGATGTATCACGACCAGGGTCACATTCCGGTGAAGCTCGCCGGGTTTGACGTCGATCCGAAGAGCGGTGAATGGGTCGCCGTGCGGGGCGTCAACGTGACGCTGGGGCTTCCGATCGTGCGCACGTCGGTCGACCACGGCACGGCCTTCGACATCGCCTGGCAGGGAATCGCCCGGCACGACAGCCTCTGCGATGCGATCGCGCTCGCCGTGGATCTGGCCTAGCGCGGCAGTTTCGAAGGAGTGGTCCCGCGGACAGAGAAAGACCCTGTTCGCGAGGGTTTGTTACACGAAATCGCCAAACAACATCGTCGCACGTTACAATTCCAACACATTCGAAGCAGGTGAGCGCATGGGATCGCAACAGCCGCATCGCGTGCGGGTGATCGGCCACCGGGGAGCGGCCGGGCTGAAGCCCGAAAACACGCTGGCAGGATGGGCGTACGCTCTCGACCTCGGCGTTGACCTCGTCGAGGCGGACGTGAGGATGACCAAAGACGGCCACGCCGTAATGATGCACGACAAGTCCGTCGACCGGACGACGAACGGCACGGGCGATGTCGCTGAATTGACGTTGGAACAGATACGGAGCCTCGACGCCGGCGACGGCGAGAAGGTCCCGCTGCTCACCGAATTTCTCGACCTCTTGAAAGCCCGGTCGGGCCACGCGCTCGTCGAAGCGAAGGAAGACGCTGCACTCGACGTGATTCTCGAGGAAGTGCGGGCGCGCGATCTCAAGGCCCAGGTGTGCATCACCGCAAAGCTTCCGATCATTGAGCGAGCGCGCACGCTCGATCCCGACATCGCGCTCGGCCTGGTCGGACGCACGCACACCCTGGACGACCTGAAGCGCGCGGCGGCGATCGGGACCCACGGGGTGGGCTTCCAGTACACGCTGCTCACCCCCGAACTGCTCCAGGCCTGCCGCGACTTCGGCATGATCGCAAGGGGATGGAACCCGAAAACCCGGGAAGAGATCGAAGACGCCCTCAGGCTCGGCCTCGACGACATCACCACCGACCGGCCCGACATCGCGCTCGAGCTCCTCGGCCGCAGGTGAGGGTTCCCGGCGGCGCCGTTCGGCCTCCTGGCGTCGAGGCTTCCGGTCGGCGCCAGGAGAGCGGTTTTGGATGGCGCCCCTGGAACCGCGCGTTACAGCTTCATGGGCGCCTTGCTCGTGCGGGGCGATGTGGGTGAGCCGGGGGTGCGCCGCCGTTGGATGGACGTGCCGCCGGCGCGGCCGGACACGCTATCAATGCGGCGCGCGATCGGCTTGGCCCAAGGGCTTTGTCCGGGCTGCGAGGCGTTTCATGAGCCCGGCCCAATCCGCCCGGGCAATTGCGCTACCGTATCCAACTCCACCACCGTGACCGATGCGGGCGGGAAACTCCACTCGAACCGATCGCCGGGCGGGACGTTCATTTCCCGGGCAATAAACGCATCGGGGCGGTCGTGGTGCACGTACGCGCCGAGGTCCCCGGGAGCGATCTCGTATGCGACGCCTCTGGCGATCGCGCGGCTTCCGGGGTTTCGTTCCGCCGGTTCAGCCTCCCCCGGCTTAGTCTCTCCTAGCTTCAGCTCAACCCTCTTGCTCCGGTGCAAGTCGCCGTTGACCACGTGGAGGAAGACGCGATCGCCGGTGCGGCTCGCGGCGATGTCGAGGCCGTCGATTTGCGGGGCGTCGACGCCGTGCGTGCCGATGTGCGCCCGGTAGAGCGCCGCGATCACGCCCGCCGGCATCAAGAACGGGCGTTGGTACGGTCCCCCGACCATGACGGCGTTCACCGTCCACCGGGTGCCGAAGAAGTCGGCCGCCGTCGCGACCGTCACCATCTCGCCGTGGCGCTCGTACAGGTTGTACACCTTTGCGCTGTACAGCCCGGCCAGCCACTCGTGGAGGAGGAAGTTCGCGTTGTGGGGGCGCAGCGAAAGGTGCCCTTCCGTGATCGCGATTTTGGCCTTTGAGCCGCTCGCCTTCAGTTGCTCCTCGAGAGCGGCGATTTTGGGTTCCAAGGTCGCATAGATCTCGAGAAGCTCCTCCCAAGCCCGCTCACGGTCTTTCATGTACTCCATCCCGACGAGAATGGTGTCGGACCGCCTCGGCCTTTGGCCCATGAGGTGCATGGCGACGTAATCCACGTACTCGCCTGCGACGTCGAGGAGGGGGCTCACCCACCACGTTCCCGACTTAGACTCTTGATCGCCCCAGCCGATCAGCCGGATCGACGGGTCCGCGGCCCGCATGGCCCGGGCGAATTCGAGGAAATGCCGGGCGTTCTCCCCGGCGGTGAACCGCTTTCCTTCCGGCGGGTACGAGGTCTCATTCCCGACTTGCCAGTAGGTGACGGCCCAGGGGGCGGGGCGGCCGTTCTGTTTTCGTTCCGGGTGATCCGGATCGTTGCAGTAGCGGACGAGGTCGGCGGCTTCATCCGGAGTGCCGGCGCGCTCCTCGCCGGCGACGGTGCGGATATACTCCGGCCGCCCGTCGGCGGCGAAGTTGACGCCGATCAGCGGTTCGGCGCCGACCAGGGCGCAAAAGTCGAGAAACTCGTCGACACCGACCTGGTTGCTTTCGAGGCCGCCCCAAAGGTAGTTGATGGCGGGCTTTCTCTTGTCCCGGGGGCCGACGCCTTCCCGCCATTTCCAAAAGCTCGTGTAGATGCCGCCCCAGCGGATCATCGCAGGCGCAAGCCGCCGCACGATCTCGACCACCTCGGGTCGCCATTGGTTGCGGGTGAAGTCCCATCCGGCCTCGACGGACGAGTCCGTCGTCCCGAGCGGCTCCATGAACTGCATGAATAGATGCGGCGACAGCGGGTAGCGGGGGGTGATGTCGAGGAGGTGCATTGCGTTCATCCTTTCGCGCGTTCGCGCCTTGTGATTTCACGTCTTGTGCTCAGGCACCTTGCACCGTCGCGCCGCGTGCTTTCGATTCCGGCCGAACCTTCATGCCAGGGCCCCCGCATTCACCCGGGCCGCCCGTCGTCAGCGGCGATTTCTTCAAGGGCAACTTCGTGCGCGCCATCGGGATTCCTGTGGTAAAAACGTTTTCACTTCGCTGCAGGATTGCAAGAAAAGACGAGAAAATTAGGGTGCGTCATGCCTGAATGTATGGGTTCTTGTCTGCTTGTCCCAAAGTGGTGCCGGGAGTTTTGGAGAAGGGCGGGGCGGGCGGCAAGCCAGGCGAAAGCGGAGGTCACAAAAGCGGAGGTATGGTTTCGTGACAACTTCAGCGATCCGTGCAGCGATCATCGGCGCAGGGGGAGTGGCGAGGACACAGCACGCCCCGGCGCTGGCAAAGCTAAAGGACGTCCGGATTGTCGCCGTCTGCGACGTGGACGAGGGGCGGGCGGCTGCGGTCGCCGGGCAGTACGGGGCTGCGGCGTATACCGACTACCGCCGCATGCTCGAGGAAGTGCGCCCCGACATCGTCCACGTGTGTACCCCCGAGGAGCTGCACGACGGGCCGGTGATCGCCGCACTCGAAGCGGGCGCCCACGTCATGTGCGAAAAGGTGATGGCCGAAAACCTCACGAAGGCGCGGGCGATGGTCGCGAAGGCCCTCCAAACGGGGAAGTTCCTCGCCGTCGACTACAACTACCGCTTTATGCCCGCCTTCGCCAAGCTGAAGGAGCTCATCGACAGCGGCGAGTTGGGCAGGATCGCCTTGATCAACGTGTACGCCCACTCGTACTGCGTGCACCATTCGATCGACCTGATCCGCTTCCTGGGAGGCGAAATCGTCGAGGTGGCGGCCATGCACACCCGCTGGGACAAGCCGCAGGGCCCCCTGCGCCGCACGTTCGGCGAGCTCGTCTACTGCCCGACCCGCAATGAGGGCGTCGTCTTCCGCCTCCAGGACGGGGCGGTCGCCACGCTGTGCGGATCGCTGTACATGGATCTCAACGAGACGATGGTCCAGATGGAGGTCGTCGGCGAAAAGGCGCGGGTCCTCATCGACGAGATCCAGATCAAGGACATCGGGGGGCGCCTCAGGCTCTCGGGCGTAGGCGACGTCGGGCCGCTGGCGACGCCTGAGGAACGGGCGAAGGGATTCGCGCTCGCGTTCGAGCGGTCGATCGAGGCCTTCGTCGAGAATGTGCGCAAAGGTAGGGCGCCGAGCCCGTCGGGCATCGACGGCCTGAGGGCGGTGCAGGTCGAGGAGGCCGTCGTCCGTTCGCAAAAAGAGCGTCGCTTCATCCCGGTCCCGCGGGTGGCGGCGAGCTCGCTCGCTTTTTCCAAGCTCTCCCTCGAAGAGGCTCTGGAGCGCATCGCCCGCCTCGGGATTCCGTACGTTGACCTCGGCGTGCTCGAGGGCTGGGCGCACCTTTCGCCAAGCCAGGTGGCGTCGGACGTCCAGGGCGCGATCGACCGGGTGAAGGGGGCGCTTCGGCGCACCGGCGTCGAGGTGGTCGCGCTCAACGTGGGCCTTGGAACGACCGATGCAGCCGAGGCGGGCCGGCGGCTCGAGGCGGTGGCCAAGCTCGCAAAGGCATTGGGCGTGCAGACGCTGACGCTGCCGGCCTCCGGCTCCGGGACGCCGGTCGAAGAGGAGGCGGAGCGCCTCGCTCGCCTGGTCGAAGTGGCGCGCCCCTACGGCGTCCAGGTCAACGTCGAGACGCACACGCGGCAGGTGACGGAGCGTCCCGGCGCCGCCGCCGAAATCGCCCGGCGCGTGCCCGGGCTCGGCCTTACACTCGACCCCTCGCACTATTACGCCGGGCCGCATCAGGGCGGGTCGTTCGATGAGGTGCTCCCGTTCGTGCGCCACGTCCACCTGCGAGACGCCGGGCGGTCGTGGGAGGAGATCCAGATGCCCGCAGGGGCGGGCCGGGTCGACTTCTCCCGACTTTTCGCGGCTTTGCGCGAGCACGGGTATATCGGCGATTTTGCGATCGAGTACATCGACAAGATCGCCGGCGCCGACCCGGTGACCGAGACGATGAAGATGAAGGCGCTCGTGGAGGAAGGCTGGCCGGTAAGCTGAAGCCGGGCGGCAAGTGCCGCTCGCCCGTGTCGCGCTCACCTGTGCAGGAAAGCCCGGCTTCAATCCGGATGCTGCGCGCGGGCATCTTGCTAAACCAAAGTCGGGGTTGCGGCGCGATGAGTTTATAAAGTGTATAATCTTTAGAGTGGGCGCGCCGCCAGCTGAAAGGATCTCGCTCATTCTTGGGTTCCGGGCCGGGGCGGAGAGGGGGGCTGCCCGTGACCAAGGTCGAAAGCCTCAAAGGCATCAACCACAGCGACATCCGCGCGCACAATCAGCTCACTGTCATCCGGCTGATCCGCGATCACGGCGTCCTGTCGCAAACGCAGATCGCCGAGATGACCGGCCTGAGCAAGGCCGCTGTGTCGGTCTTGATCCGGGAGTTTCTCGGGGTCGGCCTCATTGAGCCCGCAGGTTCCGGCGAATCGCAGATCGGCCCCAAGCCGCGCCTCCTTAGGTTTTGCGGCGACTACCGCTACGTCATCGGCGTTGATCTCAGTGTTCCGGAGTATCGGGCCGCCCTTGTCGACCTGCGGGGCCGCTTCCTCGAACCGCCGGTTTCGGGCACCGCTCCGCAAGACGAAGACGGGCTGCTTTCGTCCATCTGTGCGACGATCGATGCGCTGCTCGCCCGCGCCCGCGAGCGCGGCGTCGTCGTCGGCGGGATCGGCATCGCCGCGCCGGGCCTCGTCGACCACCGGAAGGGCGCGATTCACCGGTCCACGGCGCTCAAAGTGACCGACATGCCCCTGCAGGCGGAGCTCGAAAGGAGGTACGGGCTCCCCGTCCGGGTCGACGGCGACGTCAACGTGCGCCTCATGGCGGAGGAAAGCCGGCATCAAGAGGACTGGTCGTCGCTCAGCGTGATCTACGTCTACGTCGGCGCGGGCATCGGCGCCGGTTTGTGGCTCAACGGCGGCGCCTACCGGGGCAGGTCCGGGCTCGCCGGGGAGATCGGGCACATCCCCGTGGTGCCCGGCGGGCCAGCGTGCGTCTGCGGGTGCAGGGGGTGCCTGCAGGCGGTTGCGTCGTGGCATCGCCTGCCTGAGCGGGCGAGAGAGCTGGGCTTCGACGGCAGGGTTGACGGCGGGAGCGGCCTTGCGCCCGTTGACGTGGTGAAAGCCGCCTACGACGGGCACCCCTCCGCTCAAAAGGCCTGCGCCGAGCTGGCCGAGTATTTGGGCATCGGGCTTGCGATCCTCGCGAATATCCTCAATCCCGACCTCATTGTCATCGGCGGCGACATCGCCGAGTTCCCCGCCGTCTTCGACCCGCTGCTGCGCCAAAACCTCGCCGAACGGGCCTTGAAGCCCGTCGCCTCCCAGGTGGAGCTTCGCTTCAGCACGGCGGGGGCCGACGCGGGGCTGGAGGGAACGGCCGGGCTGCTTCTCCCGGTCATCTTGTCGAAGCAGCTTGCGGGGTAGGCCGGGCGGCCATTGGCTAGCGAGGCGCGCAGCCGTGCGCGGAAGACGCTGGTGCAAAGAGACCCGCGGGCCAAGCCGGCCACGCCAATTGATTAGTTTGGAAAACGTATTAAATAACCCGCCTCGGGGAGCGAGCTCGGGCCGTTGACACGAACGCCGTCCCGGCCGAGCAAGCGGCCCTCGCCCTACTGGATGCAGGAGCGGTGGACATGGGGGCGAAGCTCGGATTACCGCCCGGGTTCACGTTCCCGAGCGACTACCCGGATCGCCGCAGCGGACAAATTTTACCACGCCGGTGTTGAGGCGATCGTCCGGTGGCGGCGGCCCGGCGGCCCCGCGGTGAGGCTCGGGCGAGGTGGCTTGCGGCGGGGCTCCGGCGGCGGAAAGGAGCTTGACCTTGTTTCTCACCTTCGACCTCGACCGGGTGCTGATCCAAAACCCGTTCCTGTTGGGCGTCATGCCCACGGTCCGCCGCCGCCTGCGCCCGTACGTCGACCCGGCGGCTACGGGCGGCGCACACCCCGATCTTTGGATCGCCCAGCGGATCTCCAGCAAGTCCAAGGCCCGGATGCTCGCCGGAGACTACACCGGCGCGTACGACTGGGACGAGATCATCAACGAGCTCGCAAAGGAGCTCGCCTTTCCCGACCACCTCGACATCGCGGGGCTCGTGCGCTCCTTTTGCCGGCCGGAGTATATCGCGGCCTATCCGGACGTTGTCCCAGCTCTCGACCTGGCGCGCCGGCGGGCGAAGTGCGTGTGGTGGATCTCGAACGGCTACGCGCGGTACCAGCAGCCCGTCATGGAAGCGCTCGGACTGGATCGCTTCTTCGACGGGCACTTCGCGCCCGACCGGAACCACCTTGTGAAACCCCAACCGGAGCTTTTCGCAGCCGCCGCCCGGGCGTCGGGCCTGCCGCCCGAAGACGGCGTGCACGTGGGCGACCGCCTGACGGACGACGTCGCGGGCGCAAAGCGGGCCGGCATGCGCGCGGTGCTGCTCGAGCGGCATCTGCCCGAACCGTTCCGCAATACGCCCCCGCTTGAGCTGCCCAAGCTCGACGCGTTCCGGGAGTATGCGGCGTTCGTGGCGCGGGGCGAAGGCGTCGCCGAAGTGTTCGGCATCGACGTGGAAAAGGAGTGCGTGCCCGACGCGGTCATCACCTCGCTCGAACAGCTCCCGGCCGTGCTGGACGAGCTTGCCGGCGGCATCCAGCGCGGCGGCGCGGCCGGTTCGATGTAGCACTCCGGCTGTGCTCCGACCGGCGCCGGTCCCGCCTTGATACGTTCCCACTCTGCGTGCGAGCACGCTGCCCGTGTCTCACCGGTGCGAGAAGGAGTCCCGCTCTTTTTGCAAGAAGTAAAAGAAGAGTGCGGATAAAGCTGGAAACGAAGGAAGCGTCTGCCCCTCGGAAGCCACGGAAACCAGGCGATTTACCCTGGGAATCTCGGCCAATAATTTGATTGAAGAAAAAAGCCTCGGGATTGGTGCGCCCACGGTGTCGACACAAAAGAACTCTTCCGGCAACGCCGGGTGGACGAAGCGGGTCAACCGGTCGCTCCTCTTGAGGGAGATCTGGCTGGACGGGCCGATCTCCCGGGCGGAGCTCGCAATCCGCACCGAACTCAGTCCGGCCACGGTGACCAGCCTCACGGAACAAATGCTGCGCGAGTCCCTGATCCAGGAGGTGGGCAAGGGAGTCTCGCGAGGCGGGCGCAAGCCGATCCTCCTGTCGGTGAATCCCGGAGCCCGGCTCGCCGTAGGCATGGAAGTGACGACGGAGCGTGTCCTTGGCAGCTTGATGAACCTCCATTGCGACATCGTGGAGTCGTTCGAGGCGCCGGTGCGCCTGGAGAGCGCGGCGGCGTTCGTCGAAAGCCTCGCTGCGGTCGTCGCAGGGCTTCTCGCCAAGGATGCAGCCCGGGCGGCCCCCGTCGTGGGAATCGGCGTGGCGTGTCCCGGCCTGATCGACGTCGAAACGGCCGAGCTGCGGTATTCGTCGAGCCTGGGCCTCGAGCGGGTTCCGGTCGGCAGAGAGCTCGAGCGCCGGTTCGGCTTGCCCGTCGCCATGCACAAGGGCATGAACATGTCCGCCCTGGCCGAAAACCAGCTCGGCGCCGGCAAGGGCGAAGATCACCTCGTCTATGTGCTCTTTGACAGGCAGATCGGCCTCGGCCTGGTGATGGACGGGCGGATGTACATGGGCCCGCAGGGCGGGGCGGGGGAGATCGGGCACATGACGGTGGAGATCAACGGCCCGTACTGCCGCTGCGGCAACCGGGGCTGCCTCTGCGTGCTCGGCAGCGGCGAGTCGATGGTCGCGAACGCCGCCCGCCTGGTCGGGCAGGGGGCCGACACGATCCTGGCAACATACTGTAACGGTGACCCGGCGCAGCTGACGATCGAGCACGTCCTCGAGGGAATCGAAGCGGGAGACAGGCTCGCCCGGACTCTGTTCAACGAGACCGTGGAGTACTTGGCGGCGGGAATCGCGAACGTAGTGAATCTCCTCGGCCCCCGGCTCATCGCGATCGGCGGCCGCATCGTGCGCCGGCATCCCGACCTCGTGGTTCAATCGCTCTACTCCGGCATTTGCAAGCGGGCTCTTCCCGGCTACCGTGATGAAGTGAAGGTGCTCCAGGCCGAATTGGGGTCGAAGGCGGCCGAACTCGGCGCCGGGTTGATGGCAATCCGCCGTTACCTCAACGTCGAGGGGGTGGCGCTATCGAAGCGGGCGCAGGTTTCAAGTTGAGCGTGCTCGAACGAGGTACTGGCGAAACGGAAAAGGGGGCATCGATATTGATGTTTGGTCGGGCATTGAGAAGCGGCGTAAGGCTATTGTTTGGAATCCTCGCACTCTTGTTGCTTGCCGCACACTCGCTCTCCGCTCAGAAGACGATCGTCCACTGGCAGCATTCGTCGCCGGCGTACGACGCGCTGATCCAGGAGCTCGCCCAGAAATTCATGGAACAAAACCCGGATATCAAAGTCGAAATTGAAATCATGCCCTTGGGAACGTTTCTCGAGCGGGTGACGGTGGCGCTCGCGGCCGGCGCCGGCCCCGACACGGTGCAGATCCGGTCGAACTGGGTGCAGTGGCTTGCGGCCGCGGGCATGCTGCAGCCGGTGCAGCATCCCGCCATCGAAGAGGAGTTCGTTCCCGGGCCGCTCGGGGCGCTGCACTACAACGGCAGCTACTACGGGTACCCGACGGACGCCCAGACGATCGTGCTCTTCCGGCAGCCCGAGCTCTACGACCGGGCCGGCCTCGACGCGAGCGTTCCGCCCGCCACGTGGGAAGAGCTGATCGAACAAGCCCGCAAGATCCACCGCGTGGACTCAACCGGGAAGACGGAGATCATGGGCGTCGCCACCGGCGGCTACTCGCCGGTCTTGTACTCCCTGATGATCCAGGCGGGCGCCGACTTCTGGGACGAGGAGGCCGGCCTGCCCCGCTTCAACACGCCGGAGGCCGCCCGGGCGCTGTACTACGCCACGGATCTCGTCACGCGGTACGGGGTCGAGGATCCGGCGTTCGGCAGCCGCTGGACCGCATTCCGCAACGAGCGGTTGGGCATGGTCTACGCCCACCCGGCGATGAAAGGAAGCTTCCTTTCGACCCATCCGAATCTGAAGTTCCACATCAGCGAGGTCCCCGCGCCCGAGCCGGGCGGCAGCCAGGAGACGTTGATCACGAACTGGGCGCTCGCCATCTCCCACAAGGCGGATCCGGAGCCCGCCAACCGGTGGCTGTACTTCCTGCAGTCGACCGAGTCCCAGAGGCTGCGGCTCGAGCGATCGGGCGAGCTCCCGACGCGATGGGATCTCGTCCGCGATCCTGACCTCCTCGCCGACCCGGACATGAACCCCGTCTTGTGGTCGATGATCCGCAGCCATCCGGTGCCGTGGACCTCCGACGACATGCTGGGCCTCATCGAGCGGGCCTACCGCTCCGTCATCCAGGGCGTGGAGCCCGTCGAGACGGCGCTCGAAAACTTGCAGCACGCAGCCGTCGTGGCGGAGCAAGAAGCAAGGAAGCGCTGACCGCGGCCGATTTCGGACCTGCAGCGGCCTGCTGCAGGTCCGAGCGTGTCTTATCGCGTGTTCCAAGGATGATTGAAAGGGCGCCGCAATTTGGGCCGCGCCCGGAGGAGTCGTATTAGTCATGACGACTGCTGCGTTTCACGGCGATTTGGCATTCCGGCACCTTGCCGGTGCTCGTTTCGGGAAACCGGCGAGCTTGGCCGCCGCCGTTCTGCTGGCCGTTTTCCTGGCGGCGGGCGCCGCGGCGCACGCCGAAGCCGGCCAACCCCCCGTCGCACCGCTGTCCGCGCCGCCGGCCGCTTCCGCCGGCGAGGCGCACGTGAGCGAAGGAGCCGCTGCGCCCGCGCCGGCCGGGCCCCTTGCAAAGCGGGTGATCGCCGTGATGTGGGACGGGTTCGCGCCCGAGTACCTCGACGGGCGGGCGAAGACGCCTACGCTCGACCGCCTGATCGCCGGCGGGGCGTACTTTCCGGAGCTTCAGACGGTGTACCCGCCGATCACCAACGTCGCCTTTTCGAGCATCCTGACCGGGGCTTACCCGGAGGTCACCGGCAACCTCGCCTACTGGTGGAACCGGGAGACCAACCGCACCTACGGCCAGAGCCGGGCGTACCGGGGGGAGACGATCGTCGAAGCCCTGCAGCGGGCGGGCCTCAAGAGCGCTTCCGTGGGCATGTGGCTCCTCGAGGGTCACGGCCTTTCCCGCTACAACCCTGAGGCTCTCTACCTCCAGCCCGAAGGCGATTTCGCCCTTCGGGTCGACCACGTGATCGCCCTGCTCAAAGGGGAGTACGGCGACGTTCCTGATTTCGTGAGCGTCTACGCGGCCGAGCTCGACACGCTCGGCCACAACCTGGGCCCGCAGGCCCCCGAAATCGTTCAAGCCCTAGAGGAGCTCGACCGGGGGCTCGGCCGCATCGTACAGGCCCTCGAGGAGCTGGACCTCCTCGACACGACCGCCGTCGTCGTGCTCGGCGACCACGGGATGACCGGGTACCAGCACACGATCCGCAGCAGTCTCCTGCAGTCGCTCGTCCGGGCGGGCTACATCGTCCAGTGGCTTCCGACCGACGGCGGGTCGGCCGACGAATTCACTGAAGTGGTCGGCGTCGCGATCGGGCGGTCCGCCGCGATGTACTTCAAGGGCCGCAATCAAGGGCGCGGGCAGCCCCAGCGCCCGTTTACCGAAGAGGAAAAGCGGGAAGTGATCAAGCTTTTCCGCCGCCACCCCGACGTCGAACGGGTGATCACCCGTGAGGAACTGGACGCCATGGGGGCACACCCGCTGGCGGGCGACTTCTTTGTCGAGGCGGTGCCGCCGGGCAGTTTCTTTGCGAGCAGCCGGGCGGGCGTGCAAGGCTCCCACGGCTCGCTGCGGGAAGTGGCGGTCCCGCTCATCCTTTACGGGGCGGGCGTGCGGCAGGGCGTGGCGATCCAAGGCGGGCGGACCATCGACATCGCGCCGACGATCGCTTATCTCCTCGGTGCTCCGCCCCTCCGGGACGCTCAAGGGAGCGTGCTATACGGCGCGCTGGCAGGGGACGGGGGCCTTGCGTCCGGCGGCGGCGCGGGTGCCCGAGGCCCCGAGGCGAGGGGCCTCGAGCGCGAGGCGGGTCACGCGAGCGTCCAAGCCGGCGAGGTGGGCGCGCTTTGATCGCCCAAAGCGCGTTCGAGCGCAGCACGCGCGCCCTTCTCGAGCGCCTTTTGGGCCCGCGGGCGGAGGCGGTCGCCGTCGAACGCATCGAGGGGGCGGAGGGGCGCGACCGCTTCGAGGTCGAGGCCGACGGCGGGCGCGTGACGCTGCGGGGGACGTCGCCGGTCGCGGTGGCGTCCGGCCTTCACTGGTACCTGCGCCGGTCGTGCAGGGTCGACGTCTCGTGGGACAGCCTTTGCGGGAACGGCCCGTTGGATTTGTGGCTGCCCGCGGCCTTTCCGCCCGCGCCCGCCGTCCGCCGGGAGAGCCCGCACCGGTTCCGCTACTATTTCAATTACGTGACGTTCAGTTACTCGCTGGCCTTTTGGGACTGGAACCGCTGGGAACGGGAGATCGACTGGATGGCGCTTCACGGCGTCAACCTGCCTTTGGCCGTCACCGGGCAGGAGGCCGTCTGGAAGGCCGTCTACAGCCGCATGGGCCTGTCGCAGGCCGAGATCGACGCCTTCTTGACGGGGCCCGCCTACCTTCCCTTCGGCTGGATGGGCTGCGTCGACGGCCTAGGCGGGCCGCTGCCGGACCGCTGGATCGACGCCCACGTCGACCTGCAGAAGCAGATTTTGGCCCGCGAGCGGGAGCTCGGCATGACGCCCGTGCTGCAGGCGTTTACGGGGCACGTGCCGGCCGCATTCCGCAGAGTGCGGCCGGACGGGACGTACCACGACCTCGAGTGGGCGGGCTTTTCGCGGACGACGCTGCTCGACCCGCAGGACCCTCTGTTCCGCGAGATCGCGGCCGCCTTCATCAAGGAACAGACGGCGCTCTTCGGCACCGACCACTTTTACGCTGCGGACCCCTTCATCGAAATGACGCCGCCGTCGAGCGACCCCGGCTACCTCAGGGAAATGGCGTCCGCCATTTTCGACGGCATGCGCCGGGCGGATCCCCAGGCCGTTTGGGTGATGCAGGGCTGGATCTTCCACTACAGGCGGCGGTTTTGGCAGCCCAAGCAGGTGGACGCCTTTCTGGGGGCGCTCCCATCCGACGGGGTGATCGTCCTCGACCTCTACGCCGAAGATTACCCGACCTGGCGGCGGACCGACGCCTTCGGGGGAAAGCAGTGGCTTTGGTGCATGGTGCACAACTTCGGCGGGCGGCCGGGGATTTACGGGAAGCTCGCGGCGATCGCCGAAGGGCCGGTCGCGGCGCTGCAAGACCCCGGCCGGGGCAGGCTTTCCGGCATCGGGATCACGACGGAGGCGATCGAAAACAACCCCGTCGTCTACGAGCTGATGACCGAGATGGCGTGGCACGACCGCCCGGTGGACCTCAAGGCCTGGCTGCGGGAGCACATCGCAAGCAGGTACGGGAGCGAGGTCCGGGAGGCTCTTGAAGCGTGGGAACTCTTGCGCCGGTCCCTTTACGCCGTCGACCAGCACCGGCCGTTCCCGTCGATCATCAGCGCCCGGCCGTACCTTACGCCGAGGCAAACCGCGCTCAAACCCCTTCCCGTGTACTACGACACTCCGACGCTCCTCGAGGCTTGGGAGAAGCTCCTCGCCTGCGCCGGCGCGCTCGCAGGCCGGACCGCCTACCGCCGGGATCTCGTCGACCTCGGGCGCCAAGTCCTCTCGGACTTTGCGGGTATGATCCACGAAGACATGGTGGGCGCCTACAGGAGGGAGGACTTGCACGGGTTTTCGAAGCTCGGGGCGTTGCTGCTCAAAGTGATCGGCGACGTCGACCGGCTGGTCGGCACGATCGAATCGCTGAGGCTTTCGACCTGGCTCGAAAATGCGCGCCGCTGGGGCGAAACCGAAGAGGAGCGCCAGCTCCTCGAGTGGAACGCCCGCAACCTCATCACGCTCTGGGGCCCTCCCAAAAGCCGGCTCTTCGACTATTCGTACCGGCACTGGTCCGGCCTGATCCGCACGTTCTACCTGCCCAGGTGGCGCATGTGGATCGAATGGGTCGAAGCGGCGCTCCGCGCCGGCGAGGCCGTGGACGAGAAAGCGCTCGAGGCCCGGCTGATCGAGTGGGAGGCGTCGTGGGTGAACGGAGGCGGGGGCGGGAGCGCCGGTGCGGACAATGCGGCCGCCCCGGGAGGCGAGGGGGCCGGCGGCGCGGAACGTGCGGCCGCCCCGGGAGATGATCGGGCCGGCTGCGCAGAGGCGCCCGGCGACCCGGTGGCGGTGTCGCAAGCGCTCTACGCAACCTACGGCCCGATCGTGGCCCGGCGTGCGGCCCAAGTCAGCGGGCAGGAGCCCGCGTGGATCGACGGTATCGAAGCGCTGGCCTAATGCGTCACCGGGAACCCTTTAGCTCCGGGCGGGCAACTAGCGCAAGCCGGCGGGCGAGGTCCGGATACAGGTCCTCGAGCCGGTTCGGGGCCGCAGGCGTCTGGTCGTCGTCGAACCGGGGGAGCGACACGACGAACC
>NICF_comb_assmDRAFT_10001968_pt1 | contig 15919 bp, 11 predicted proteins | sample NewIslPassag4_SG_FD_11279 | JGI IMG/M metagenome (IMG submission 11279) | reverse complement strand
GTTGAAGACGGCGGGGACGGCGGCGACGATGCCGCCGAGCCGCCCGGCAGCGGTGACACCGGCGACCCGCCCAGTGACGACGACCCCGGCCAGGGCCCTGGCGAGGGCCCGGGCGCGGATCCGGGAGAGCCAGGCAACGGCGATGGCGAGGATGAGGAGCCACTGCCGGTGTACCACGGCGTCGTGGAGGCCCACATCCGCCTAGTTAACGCCGGTACGGGCGCTTCGCCCGCGGTCGTATCCGGGGTTTCTCTGCCTGCAGGGATCCTCGAACGCTCCACTGGCGCCCGTTCGGTGGTACGTACGACGGCGGCTCCGGTGCCTGGCGAGTGGATCGTGCAGCTGGACGGCGACTACCCGGTCCAGGCCGTTCACGACATGTGGAGCCAGGCCGGCGTGCAGGTGATCGAGCGACTGCCCGACAACTTCTACCTGGTGGCGGCCATGGAGGCCGGCTCGGAGCTGGAAACGGAGCGGCGGCTGGCCATGCTGCCCAACGTGGTGTCGGTGGAACCGAACCAGCGGGTGCAGCCCGTAGCGGTTCCTTATGTGCCCAACGACCCGTACTTTAACCGGCAGTGGGCGTTGCCCATGGTGAGCGTGCCGTACGCCTGGAACGTCACCACCGGCAGCCGGGAAGTGGTTGTGGCCGTACTGGACACAGGCATCTTGCCCCAGCATCCGGACTTATCCGGCGTCAAGATCGTCAAAGGGCGCAATTTTGCCAGTGACCAATCCCCTACAAACTACACCGACGACGCCACGGACTTAAGCCACGGCACCATGGTGGCCGGCATCATCGCGGCCATGACCAACAACGGCGTAGGGATCGCGGGCATCAACTGGAACGTTTCCATCATGCCCGTCCGGGTCATGAGCTCCAAGTCGGGCGGTACGGTCGCGGCAGTGGGCCAAGGCATCCGCTGGGCGGTGGACAACGGCGCCCATGTCATCAACATGAGCCTGGCCTGGGACGCCTCGTACACCACCAGCTTCGTCAACCAGCAGATCGAGTACGCCGTCAGTAAAGGCGTGGTGTTGGTGGCCGGCGCAGGCAACGACAGCGGTCGGATCACGATGCCTGCCAGCCACCCCGACGTCATCGCCGTCGGAGCGGTGGACCGCAACAAGCGGATCACGTGGTACTCCAACTACGGCTCCCAGCTGGATGTGGTCGCCCCCGGCGGCGACACTCGCGGCGGACAGGCCAACGGCATCCTGAGCACGGACATCGTAAACCGGCGCCTGGGATATTCGTACCAGCAGGGTACGTCGTTCGCCGCTCCCCATGTGACGGGCATCGTGGCGCTGATGTACAGCGCCGGCATTACCGATGCGAGCGAGATCCGGGAGCTTTTGCGGCACACAGCAGAAGACCTCGGCACGCCCGGTTTTGACATCTACTACGGCTACGGCCTCGTCAACGCCTACGCGGCCGTGACCGGGTCCGACCCCATCAAGGCTCAGGTAGCTGTCGCCTCCCGTGACGACAGCCGCGTCTTTGGACCGGTTCGCCCGGAGCGCATCGGAGACCAGGCGGTGGCGCGGGTCGAAGGCGTTGCTTCCGGAAGACAGACCGTCTTTGCCTGGATCGACGCTCAGCCCGACGGGGTGCTTGGGCCGGGTGACTTTGCCGGCCTCACGGAAGTGGACGTGCCCGAAAAGGGCACCGCCAGCGTCCAACTCACCCTCGCCATCTGGGACACGCTGCCGGAGCCTGATCGAGCCCGGCTGGAGCAGTTGGCCAACCGCTAGACGCCGGCGGACCGCCGGACGGCGACCGGGAGGGAACCCACCGCCGGCGCTGGAAACCTGAAGCAAGCGGCACGAAGCAGCGGCGGGGACGCTCAGGGGTCCGCGCCGGGCACGGGAGGTGGAGGGCATGAAGACGACCGGAACCAGGGCCGCCGTGGCCCGAGGGCGCGGCCCGGCCCATGATTGGCGGCTGATGGTCCTGTTGGGAGGGATCGGCGTCCTGATGGTGGCGGCAGGTCTCGTGGCGACAGGCAACGGCCCGCAAGACACACCGCCAGCCTTGGCGGTATCGGTGGCCGCGCAGCCCGTCGCCCTGGAGGGCGTAGACGGGGAGGATCTCCACGGGTATGTGCTTGTCCTCGGGGTGATGGCCGCGGACCAGCGGGATGGGGTCGTGCGTTTCCGGGACGGGCAAACCTATGACTTTGTCGTAACGCAGGACGGGCGGGAGGTGTGGCGCTGGTCCCACGACCGGGCGTTCCACCAGGCCATCCAGGAGCGCCGCTTCCCCCCGGGTGAACTGGTGATCTTCACCGCCGTCTGGGACGGTCGCGATACGGCGGGTCGCCGGGTCACGGGCACCGTCGAGATCCGCGGGGTGCTTACGTCGGACCCGGCGCTGATCACGGAGCCGTTGGTGCTGGAGCTCTTCTAGCCGTGCGGGTCGTCAGGGGGATGTGGGCGGTTCCCCGCCCAGATCCCCCCACTCGTACAAGATGATGCTGGCCGCCACCGCGCCGGCCGTCTCGGTGCGCAAAAGCCGCGGGCCCAAGGTGACCGTCTGCCCTCCCCGGGACTCAGCCAGTGCCACCTCGCCGGGCTCAAGCCCTCCTTCGGGACCAATCACCACCGTCACCGGGCCCGCAGCCAACGCGCGCAGCACCTTGCGCAAGCCCACGCCCCTGGCCTCCTCCCACGGCACGACCAGGTGGCCCCACTCCGACCCCATGTGGTACTCGTTCAAAAACCTCTCCAGAGTCGTTACCGGAGCCACCACCGGCACCTGGCCACGGTGGGCCTGTTTGGCCGCTTCGTAGGCAATGCGCTGCCACCGCCGCCGGCGGTCCTGCGCCTTGGCCGCGTCCCACTCTACCACGGTGCGCGCCGTGAACACGGGGACGATGCGGCTCACGCCCACCTCGACGGCCTTCTGGACCACCAGATCCATCTTGTCGCCCTTAGGGATTCCCTGCACCAGCGAAAGGTGGAGGGGCGGCTCCCCGCGCGACGGGGTGCGGGCAATCACGCGGGCCGTTACCTGGCCGGCGGCCACGGTGACTAGCTCCGCCTCGTAGTCAAAGCCGCGCCCGTCACAGAGTATGACCCGGTCGCCCGGGCGCAGGCGCAGGACGCGCGCCGCATGTTGGGCGTCGGTCTCGCCCAGCGCCACCAACTGCCCGGGGTTGAGGGGCGCGACGCCGCAGGCACCTGGCGCAGTCTCCGTGCCGTCCGGCATGGACGGCGAACCATCGAGGGCCACGGGGTCGAAGCCAACGAAGAACCGGTGCATTCAGTCGCTTGCCTCCGCCAGCAGGCACCGCCACTCGCCGCGCGCCCGCTCTTCTGTGATCCTAAACCCGACCTGCTCAAGGCATGCTCGCACCGCCGGACAAGCGTCGTCGATGATACCGCTGGCCACCAGTATCCCGCCGGGATGCAGCAACGAGCGCAGCTCCGCAGCCATATCGGCGATCACGTCGGCCAGGATGTTGGCCACCACCAGGTCGGCGCACCGCTCCGCCAGGAGCGCCTGGGCTGCGGCCGCGCTGCCGCAGGCCACCCACACCCGCTCGTGCACCCCGTTGCGCCGGCAGTTCTCCCGGGCGATCTGCACCGCCGCCGGATCGATGTCCACGGCGATAACGGCACCCGCCCCCAGGCGGGCGGCGGCGATGGCCAAGATACCCGAACCCGTGCCGATGTCCGCCACCGTGTCGCCGGGGCGAATCAACTCATCCAAGGCTTCCAGGCACAGCGCCGTGGTGGGATGGTAGCCGGTTCCAAAGGCCATGCCTGGGTCCAGCTCGATGATGAGCCGGTCTGTGGGCCCCACCGTCACCCAGGCGGGCTTGACCAGCAGGCGCCGCCCCAGCGCCAGCGGCTGGTAATGACTTTTCCAGTTCTCTGCCCAGTCTTCGTCCTGGACCCATTCCACGGACACCCGGGCCGGACAGGGTTCAAGCCCAAACTCCTCCAGCGCCCGCACCCGCTGCTCGAGCTCATCCGGCGGCACCGCCGCGTGCTCGGGCAAATACGCGACGACCGAACGCCGCGCGCTGTCGCCCTCCAGAACAACACCCTGCGCACCGGCGGCCAGCAGGATTTGGGTTACCGCTTCTTCGCACTCTGGGTGAGTGTCCACCGCCACCCTTAACCACCGCACGGAGCTGACCTCCTGGCTAAAAAACGCGCGGCCGCCCCCGGCAGCCCATGAGCCAACCGCCCTGTCCGGATCGCGGCCCCGCCGTCTTTTGCCTTCTAGGGGAGACACCTACTGCGTCTGGCGCCCGCCGCCGAAATGATCCCGGACCCGATCGAAAAAGGTCCGGCCCCCCGACGGCTCCTCGCCGCTGAGCCGGGCAAACTCCCGTAAGAGCTCCTTTTGCCGGGCCGTAAGCCGGCGGGGCACCTCCACTCTAACCCTGACGATCTGGTCACCGCGGCCGTACCCGCCCATGCGGGGGATGCCCTGGCCCCGCAGGCGAAACTCGGCGCCGGACTGAGTGCCTTCGGGGATCGTCAGTTTTTGAGTCCCGTCGAGCGTCGGCACTTCGATCTCGTCGCCCAAGGCCGCCTGGACGAAACTGATCGGAACCTCGGTGATGACGTTAACGCCGTCTCGCACGAAGAAGGGATGCGGGCGCACGCGCACATAAAGGTACAAGTCGCCCGGGGGCCCGCCTCGCGCACCTGCCTCGCCTTCGCCACTTAACCGGATACGGTTGCCGTTGTCGACTCCCGCCGGGATCTTCACGTGGATGCGGCGGCGGCGCTCCACGCGCCCCGCCCCCCGGCACTCCCGACACGGGGTTGTCGAGAACCGTCCCTCCCCCCGGCAGCGGGGGCACACCGTAACGCTGACAAATTGGCCAAAAGGCGTCGCGCGGGCGTGGCGCACCTCCCCGGTCCCGTTGCATTCCGGGCACGTTTGGATGGGAGCGCCCGGCTCCGCTCCGTCACCGTGGCACCGGGGACACGTCTCCACCCGGGGAATCTCAACGGTTTTCTCGGCGCCGAACGCGGCCTCCTTAAACTCGACCTCGATCTCCATCTCCAGGTCCCGGCCGCGCACCGGGCCCCGGCTCCGCTGGCGCCGGCCGCCGGTGAACACGTCGAAGATGTCGAAGAGGTCCCCCAGGTCCTCGAAGGGGCCAAAGCCGCCGGGACCAAAGGGACCGAAGCCTCCCGAACCCGTCCCAAACGGGCCCGCACCGTCGGCACCGTCAAACGCGGCGTGCCCGAAGCGGTCGTACTGCTCGCGCGCCTTGGGGTCACTCAGGACGCGATAGGCCTCGTTGATCTCTTTAAACTTTTCCTCGGCCTTGGGGTCGTCTTTGTTGACGTCGGGGTGATACTGCCGCGCCAGCTTGCGGAACGCGCGCTTGATCTCTTCCTGGGTGGCGTCCCGGCTGACCCCCAGCACCTCGTAATAGTCCCGCTTGCTCGCCAACCGCTACACCGCCCTCGCACCCAAGGGCTTCGCTCCGAAAGACGGGCGGCGGGTCCACCCCGCCGCCGCTCCTCTTCTCAGGATACGGTGTATTCGCCTTCCACGGTGGTCCCACCCGCCGCGCCTCCAGCGGCCCCACCGGTGCCGCCCGGCGACGTGTTGGCCCCCGCTGCGGAGGCCCCGGCGGTTTGGTACGCCCGGGTTGTCACGTCGTGCAGCGCCTTGCTGAGCGCCTCCAGGCCGTCCTTGATGGCCTGGGCGTCGCTGCCGCCGACGACCGCTTGGAGCTTTTGTTTGGCTTCCTCGATGTTCTTGCGCTCCTGCTCGCTCACCTTGTCGCCCAGGTCCTTAAGCGTCCGGTCGACACTGTAAATCAGGCTGTCGGCCTGGTTGCGCAGTTCCGCCAGCTCCTTGCGCTTGCGGTCCTCTTCCGCGTACTTCTCCGCCTCCGCCACCATGCGCTTGATGTCCTCGGATGTGAGCCCGGTGGACGCCGTCAACGTCACCTGTTGCGCCCGCCCCGTCGCCAGGTCCTTGGCCGACACCTTGACGATGCCGTTGACGTCGATGTCAAAGCTGACCTCAATCTGGGGCACGCCCCGGGGCGCCGGCGGGATTCCATCGAGGCGAAACCGGCCCAGGGTGACGTTGTCAGCGGCCATGGGCCGCTCGCCCTGGAGCACGTGGATTTCCACCGACGTCTGGTTATCCGCCGCGGTGGTGAAAATCTTCTTGGCTGACGTGGGGATGGTGGTATTGCGCTCGATGAGCTTGGTGAACACGCCGCCCAGCGTTTCGATGCCCAGGGACAACGGCGTCACGTCCAAAAGGACCAGGTCCTTCATTTCGCCGGCCAGGACCGCCGCCTGGATGGCCGCGCCTACCGCGACGCACTCGTCGGGATTGATCCCCTTGTGGGGCTCCTTGCCGATGAGGTTGCGGATGGCCTCCTGCACCGCCGGGATGCGCGTGGAGCCGCCGACCAGGATCACCTTGTCGATCTGGTGCGGCTCAAGCCCCGCGTCCCTGAGGGCCTGCCGCGTCGGGCCCATGGTCGCCTCCACCAGGTCCCGGGTTAGCTCCTCAAACTTGGCCCGCGTCAGGGTGACATCGATGTGCAGCGGTCCCTGCGGGCCCATGGCGATGAACGGCAGGCTGATGTTGGTGGACATGACGCCCGACAGCTCGATCTTGGCCTTTTCCGCCGCCTCCTTGAGCCGCTGCATGGCCTGGCGGTCGCGGGTCAGATCGATGCCGTGGTCCATCTTGAACTGCTCTACCAGCCAGCGGATGATCCGCTCGTCAAAGTCGTCGCCGCCCAGGTGGTTGTTGCCGCTGGTGGCCTTGACCTCAAAAACGCCGTCGCCGATCTCCAGGATCGACACGTCAAACGTGCCGCCGCCCAGGTCAAACACAAGGATGGTCTGGTTGCCTTCCTTGTCGAGCCCGTACGCCAGGGATGCGGCGGTGGGCTCGTTGATGATGCGCAGCACCTCGAGGCCGGCGATGGTGCCGGCGTCCTTGGTCGCCTGGCGCTGGGCGTCGGTGAAGTAGGCCGGAACGGTGATGACGGCTTTGGTCACGGGCTGGCCCAGGTAGTTCTCGGCCTCGGCCTTGAGCTTCTGCAAGATCATGGCCGAGATCTCCTGGGGCGTGTACTCCTTGTCGTCGATGCGCACCTTGTAATTGGTGCCCATCTTGCGCTTGATGGAGATCACCGTCCGCTCGGGATTGAGCACCGCCTGGCGCTTGGCGGCCTGGCCCACCAGGCGCTCTCCGTCCTTGGTAAAGGCGACCACCGACGGCGTAGTGCGGCTGCCCTCAGCGTTGGGAATGACGACGGGCTCGCCGCCCTCCACCACCGCCACCACCGAGTTGGTCGTGCCTAGGTCTATGCCGATGACCTTGCTCATGGGCCAATTCCTCCTGTCCCAGAATGCCGCGGTCAACGCGCCGCCGCGACTTTGACCAGGCTGGGGCGCAACACCTTGTCGTGCAGGCGGTAGCCGCGCCGGTACTCTTCCACCACATGGCCGGCGGGCGCTCCGTCACCGGGCTCCGCTTCGGCCACGGCTTCCATCGTGTGCGGGTCGAAAGGCCGTCCGACGGCCTCGATGGGCGTGAGGCCGTGGCGGGCCAGAACATCCCCCAGTTGCTGCCGGATCAGCCGCACGCCTTGACCCAGGGGGGTCTCACTGGCCTCGCCTGCGGCGGCGATGGCGTGCTCGAGGCTGTCCAGCACAGGCAGCACGTCAGCCAAGAGCCGCTCGGCCGCAGTCTTGCGCAGCGCCTCCATTTCCTGGCGCGTGCGGCGGCGATAGTTGTCAAACTCGGCCAAGAGCCGCACGTACTGGTCCGCCAGTTCCCGCTCGCGCGCTTCTAAGGCGGCCACCCGCTCCCGCAGGCGCGCCACCTCCGCGGCTGTTTCCTCGGCCGGCGGAACATTACCGGGGACGGTCTCGGTTTCGGATTGAGCCGCAGCGGCGCCGCCGGCTTGGGCGCCCGCATCCGGGGAGGCCGCCGTCTCCCCATCCTGCAACCCGTGTCCGGCTGCCGTCCCGGCCGCGGCCTCCGGCCCATCGGTCTGCGCGGGCGTTTCGAGCGCGCCGGGCTCCACTGTGGGAACGTCCTTGTCGTGCTGCACCACCGTCGACTCCCCCGGACAAAGAAAAGTCCCTCGCGGCGAAACGCCCCAAGGGTCCTGCCCTATTATAATGGACGCCGGCTGCCCTGTCCACGAAAGGGCAGCCGGACGTTCAATGACCGCGCATGAGGGCGTACAAGGCTTCGCTCAGCTGGTCGGCTACGTACTGGACCATCCCGACGGCCTTGGAGTAGTCCATGCGGGTCGGGCCCAGCACGCCGATGGCTCCGACCACCTCGTCGCCCAGCCGGTAGGCCGCGGAGACGACGCTGCAGTCCCGTAAGCCGGCCACGGGATTCTCCTGCCCAATGATGACTGTGGTCCCGCTGCCCCGCGCAGCCAGGCTCAGCACCTCGTTCAGGATTTCCCGGGCCTCCAACATGGCCAGCAACGACCGGGCCCGCTGGATGTCGCGGAACTCGGGCTGATTGAGGATGTTGAGGGTGCCCTCTAGATACACCTTCTCGGCCTGCCGGTCCTCCAGACCCGTCGTCAGCAGGTCCGCCACTGCGTCGTAAAGCTCGGGGTGGCCAACTTCCTCCCTGATCCCCGCCAGCAGGTCGCGCTTGATGTCGCCGTAGCGCACACCAAACAGGCGGCGGTTCAGGCGGCTGGCCATCTCGTCGCACTGTGCCGGGTCGACGGGACGCTTCAGTTCAACGATCCGGTGCTGCACGAAACCGGGATCGGCCACTACCACGGCCACCACCCGGATCTCGTCAAGGGGCACCAAATCCAAACGCCGGAAGATGCTGGCCTCAAGGCGCGGCGCGGCCACCAAGGAGGCGTACTGGGTCGACCGGGCCAGCAGCCGGGCGGCCTCGTGGACCATCTCCTCCATGGCGCGGCGCACGGACAACACTTCCCGGTAGAAAGCGGAGCGCTCAGCCGGACCAGGTTGCCAGCGCGCCATCAACTCGTCGACGTAGTAGCGATAGCCCTTGTCCGACGGGATGCGGCCCGCGGAAGTGTGGGGCTGGTGCAGGTAGCCTTCCTCTTCTAAGTCCGCCATCTCGTTGCGGATGGTGGCCGGGCTCACCCCCAGGTTGTACTTCCGGGCCAAGTTCCGGGATCCGACGGGCTCCGCCGTCTGGATGTAATCATCGGTCAGAGCCTGCAGCACCCGTCGCTTGCGCTCGTCCAGCACGCGCTCCACCCCCTTCCTTTAGCACTCTTCGCCGGAGAGTGCTAACTCCTCCCCTTCAAAATAGCACCAGTCCCAAAGTGATGTCAATCTTCGCCGATTCCCAGTTGACACCGTCTCACAGGCTTTGTAGGCTTGTGCCGATGGGCTTTTACCGCTTCGTGAGTCCCCTCTTGCGGGCCATGGATCCCGAACGGGCCCACCGCTTGGCCCTGGCCTTCCTGCGCTCCGCCAGCCGCCAACCGTGGCTCCTGGCGCCGTGGCGACATCGTCCCCTCGACCCGGAAACCGGCTTGGCCGTGGAAGCCTTCGGCCTGCGCTTCCCCAACTGCCTGGGCCTCGCGGCCGGCCTGGACAAGGACGGCGAGGCGGTGCCCGCCTTGGCGGCGCTCGGCTTCGGCTTCGTGGAGGTGGGCACCGTCACACCCCGGCCGCAGCCTGGAAACCCCGGCGTGCGCCTGTGGCGCCTGCCCGAGCACCAGGCCCTCATCAACCGCATGGGCTTCAACAACGGCGGCGCCGCGGCGCTGGCCAAACGGCTGCAGCGGGACCGCCCGCGGGTGCGGGTCCCCATCGGCGTCAACATCGGCAAAAACCGCGACACCCCCGCCGCGGAGGCGGCCTCCGACTACGTGCGGTGCCTTGAAGCCGTCTACCCGGTGGCCGACTACGTGGTGGTGAACGTCAGCTCCCCCAACACCCCGGGCTTGCGGGGCCTGCAGGCCGCGCCCATGCTGGACGAGCTCTTGGCCGCGCTGGAGGACGCCCGGGCGCGGCTCGCCCAGCGGCTCGGTTCCCGGCCGTGCCCGCTGTTGGTCAAGGTCGCACCGGACTTGACGGTGGCGGAGCTGGAGGACATCCTCGCCGTTTGCCTGCGGCGGGATGTGGCGGGGATCATCGCGACCAACACGACGGTGGCGCGCCCCGGCGTGACGGGCCCGAACGCGAAGCAGCCCGGCGGCCTGAGCGGCAAGCCGCTGTTTCCCTTGTCCAACCGGGTGGTGGCCGCCATCTACCGCCGCAGCGGAGGACGGCTGCCCATCATCGGCGTGGGCGGCATCATGTCGGCCGAGGACGCCTACGCCAAGATCAAGGCGGGCGCTTCCCTCATCCAGGTCTATACGGGGTTCGTGTACGGCGGGCCCGGGTTTCCGGCGCGCCTTCTCGCGGACCTAAAGCGGCTGGTGGCCCGTGACGGGTTCAGGCACGTCCGCGAGGCCGTGGGCGTCGAAGCGGACCGCTGGCCGGACCCATAAGGGACCACCACCGGGACCCGTCAGGGGACCGCCGACGCCTCCGCTTACGCCCGCGGGCGGATGAACTCCTGAAAGGCTTGGTTGGCCACGGGCAATCCCCGGTCGGTAAGGCGCAGGCGGGCCCCGCGCCACTCCACCAGGCCCAAGTCCAGCAAGCGGGCGATCTCTCGCCCGAACGCGCGCTCCAAGGACCGGCCGAAGCGGCGCTCAAAGGCTGGCCCGTCGACCCCCTCCCGCAGCCGCAGCCCGAGGATGACGGTGTCTTCCTCGGCCGTGGCGGTGTCCACAGGCTCCCGCCAGGCGACGGGCAGTTCGCCCGCGGCCAGGCGGCGGGCGTAGTCGTGGGGCAGCCGTTCGTTGGCGAACCGCTCGCCCCCCCATTGGGAGTGAGCGCCGGGGCCGAGGCCCAGCCACTCGCCGTTCAGCCAGTAGATCCGGTTGTGCCGGGAGGCAAAGCCCGGCTTGGCCCAGTTGGAGATCTCGTAGTGCTCGTATCCGGCCGCGCCCAGGGCGTCCATCGCGTGCCGGAACATGGCCAGCTCCGCCTCCTCTCCCGGCAGGGGCAGCTCGCCGCGGGCGTGCAAGTCGCCGAACCGGGTGCCTTCTTCGATGACCAGGCTGTAGCAGGAGACGTGCTCGGGCCCCCAGGCGATGATCTCGTCCAGCGTGCGCTTCCACGCGTCCAGGTCCTGGCCCGGCAGGCCGAACATGAGGTCGATGTTGACATTGTCGAAACCCACCGCCCGGGCCCGCTCATAGCACTCGCGGGCCTGCGCGGCACCGTGGATGCGGCCGAGGCGCTGAAGGAGCCCGTCATCGAGGCTTTGTACGCCGAGGCTGATGCGGTTGACGCCTGCCGCCTTCAGGGCCTCAAGGCGCGCCCGGGTCAGCGTGCCCGGGTTGGCCTCGACGGTGATTTCGGCGCCGTCCGCGAGGGGCAGCGGCGCCACGGCCGAGAACAATCGCTCCAGCTGGACCGGCCCCAGCGCCGTCGGCGTGCCCCCGCCGATGTACATAGTGTCGAAGGGGACGGCGGCCACGTCCTCCCGGGCGGCGTACAAGGCGGCCTCCTGGGCCAGGGCCGCGAGGTACTCCTCCACCCCGCCGTGCCGCAGGAGGTAGGTGTTGAAGTCGCAGTAATGGCACCGCTTCTCGCAGAAAGGGACGTGGACGTAGAGACCCCGCATTGCCGTCACCGCCGGCCACCCCGCCAGGCGGGCGCCCCGGTCCGCCGCCCGGCGGCCAGCGCCCGCTTGGGCCTGCACCACCGCCGGCCGATCGGGACGATCATCCGCCTCAGTCAATGCGCAGCACGGCCATAAAGGCCTCCTGCGGCACTTCGACCCGGCCCAGCTGCTTCATGCGTTTCTTGCCTTCCTTTTGCTTTTCCAGCAGCTTCCGCTTGCGGGTCACGTCGCCGCCGTAGCATTTGGCCAAAACGTCCTTGCGCAGGGCCTTGACGGTTTCCCGGGCGATGACCTTGCGGCCGATGGCGGCCTGGATCGGCACTTCAAACAGCTGCCGCGGGATCACTTCCTTGAGTTTTTCCGTCAACTGCCGCCCGCGGGCGTAAGCCTTGTCCCGGTGCACGATGCAGGACAGCGCGTCCACCGGCTCGCCGTTGAGCAGGATGTCCATCTTCACCAGGTCGCTGGTGCGGTAGCCGATGAGCTCGTAATCCAGGGACGCGTAGCCCCGGCTGCGGGTCTTGAGCCGGTCGAAGAAGTCCATGAGGATCTCGCTCAGCGGGAGCTCGTAGATGAGCTGCACCCGCTCCGGCGTCGTGTACTCCATATTGATGAACGTCCCCCGCCGCTCCTGGCACAGCTCCATCAAGGGGCCCACGTACTCGGCCGGAGCGATGATGGTGGCCCGCACGTAGGGCTCCTCCACGTGGTCGATGTACTGCTGCTCGGGGAACTTGGCCGGGTTGTCCACCTCCACCACCTGGCCGTTGGTCAGCGTCACCCGGTAGACGACGCTGGGGGCGGTGGTGATGAGGTTGAGCCCAAACTCCCGCTCCAGGCGTTCCTGGACGATCTCCATATGCAACAGGCCCAAGAAACCGCACCGGAACCCGAACCCCAAGGCGTTGGACGTCTCCGCCTCGAAGGTGAGGGCGGCGTCGTTCAACTGCAGCTTCTCGAGAGCGTCCCGCAGCTCGGGGAAGTCCTCGTTCTCCACCGGGTACAGCCCGCAGAACACCATGGGCTTGACGGGGCGATACCCGGGCAGCGGCTCCGCCGCGGGCCGGTCGGCCTCGGTGATGGTGTCGCCGATGCGAGTGTCCCGCACGTTGCGGATGGTGGCCAGGATGCAGCCCACTTCGCCGGCGGTGAGCTGGGGCACCGGGGTTGCGTGGGGCAAAAAGACCCCCACCTGGTCCACCTCGAACGTCTTGCCCGAGCTCATCATCTTGATGTGCATGCCCGGCCGCACCGTGCCGTCCACGATGCGCACGTAGGCCACGACGCCGCGGTAAGAGTCGAAATGGGAATCGAAGATAAGGGCCCGGAGCGGCGCCTCGGGGTCGCCTTTGGGCGGTGGGATGCGCTGGATGATGGCTTCGAGGATCTCGTCCACGCCCTGGCCCGTCTTGGCGCTGGCTAGGATGGCCGTGGCCGAGTCAAGGCCGATGGTGTCCTGGATCTCCCGCAGCACCCGCTCGGGATCCGCGTTGGGCAAGTCGATCTTGTTGATGACGGGGATGATCTCCAGGTCGTGCTCCAGGGCCAGGTAGCAGTTGGCCAGCGTCTGGGCTTCCACGCCCTGGGTCGCGTCGACCACTAGCAGCGCCCCTTCGCACGCCGCCAGGCTGCGGGAGACTTCATAGGAGAAGTCCACGTGCCCCGGGGTGTCGATGAGGTTGAGGATGTAGTCTTCCCCGTCCTTGGCCCGGTACTGGAGGCGCACCGCGGTCAGCTTGATGGTGATGCCCCGCTCCCGCTCCAGATCCATGCTGTCCAGGATCTGGTCCTTCATCTCCCGCTCGGACAAGGCGCCGGTGCGCTCCAGCAACCGGTCGGCCAGGGTCGATTTGCCGTGGTCGATGTGGGCGATGATGCAGAAGTTGCGTATACGCCGCTGATGCATGGACCCATTATAGCAAAAATATCGTGGACCGGACCAGGACACCCCGCCGGGAGGGGCGAAGCTCACCTCTTTGGTTTCCGTGGAGGATAGCGCATGTCTAGCTCCCGCACCGTCGCCCGCAACGCGGGCATCGTCATGCTCCTCATCCTCATCTCCCGCCTGCTGGGCTTCATACGCGAGCGGGCCATCGCGGACGTCTTCGGCCTCACCGGCGAAACCGACGCCTTCCGGGCCGCCTTCAACATCCCCGACCTGATGTACTTTCTGCTGGTGGGCGGTGCCATCAGTTCGGCGTTCATCCCCGTCTTCAGCAGCTACCTGGCCCGGGGGCAAGAAGACGAGGCGTGGCGGATGGCGTCCACGTTTATTGCGGGCACCAGCCTGGGGCTGGTGGTCCTTACGGTCTTGGGCGTCGTCTTGTCGCCTTGGTTGGCGCCGGTGGTGGCGCCGGGGTTCGTGGGAGACCAGCTAGCGCTTTTGGTCGTGCTGATGCGCGTCATGTTTCCGGCCGTGCTGTTTACCGCGCTGGCGGGCGTCGGCATGGGCGTGCACAACGCGTACCAGCGGTTCGCCGTGCCGCTTTTGGGCCCCATCTTTTACAACATCGCCATCACCCTGGGCGCGTACCTATTGGGCCCGGTGATGGGCATCATGGGCATGGCGGTGGGCACTGTGGCGGGGGCAGTGGGCAACTTCCTCATCCAAGCCCCCTTCGTGCTGCGGGCGGCCCGCCGGTTTGCCTGGCAAATCCACTGGAAACACCCGGGGCTGCTGAAAGTGGGCCGGCTGATGGTGCCGACCATCATCGGCCTGTCCATCGTGCAGCTCAACACCATCATCCTGACGGCGCTCGCGTCGACGCTGGCGGAAGGGCACATCACGGCGCTCAACCTGGCCAACCGCTTGGTGCAGCTGCCGTTGGGCGTGTTCGGGATGGGCATGTCCATGGTCATTTTCCCTGTCATGGCGCGGCTGGCGGCCCTCGGGGACCTGCAGGAGTTTGGGCGGACGCTGAGCACGGGGCTGCGCACGGTGCTGTTCATTACCGTCCCGTCGGCGGCGGGGTTGGTGGCCCTGGGCGAGCCCATCGTGCGGCTGCTCTTTGAGGTGGGCGCGTTCGGCCCGGAGGACACCGCCACGACGGCATACGCGCTGATGTATTTCGGTGCGGGCGTCTTTGCCATCTCCGCGGTGCAGGTGCTGACCCGGGCTTTTTACTCGTTGCAGGACACCGTGACGCCCGTCAAAATCGGGGTGCTCACCGTCGTTACCAACACCGGCCTGAGCCTCGTGTTCCTGCGGTATACGAACCTGCAGCACGGGGGCCTTGCGCTTGCGTTCTCCGTCGCGGCCATCGTGCAGATGGCGGCCCAGCTCATTCTCGTGCGCCGCCGGCTGGGCCCGCGGCTGTCCGTGCGGGCGCTGGCCGGAACGTTTGCCCGGGCCAGCCTCGCGGCGGCCGTCATGTTCCCTGTGGCTCGCGCAGCCAGCTCGCTGGTGGGCCAGCACGTGGATCTGACCATCACCGGGGGCCGCCTGGCGCAGGTGCTGGCCGGCATCGCCGCGGGCGCCGCCGTCTACGGCGCGGCGGCGCTTTTGCTGCGCATGGAGGAACTGACCATGGTTTGGGACACCTTTCGGCGTATGATCCGCCGGACGTCCTAGCCTGGCCCGTCGTCAGCGCACCGCACGGGCCGCGTCCGCGCCGCCCGCTAAGATCCCTGCCAGGACCTCGGCCAGCACGTCCCCAAGCAGCTCCGCCGCCGCCAGCGCCTCCTCCAGGTGGTTGTCGTAGGAACCCACCTCTACCAGCACGGCCCGGGGATGCAAGTCCTGGTTGAGGCGGGACTCGGGCCGCTCGATGACCCGGCGGAAAAGGCCTGGGTAACGGGAGGAAAGGCGCTCCCCCAGGTCGCGGGCAAAGGCCAAGTTTTCCCGCCAGCGGGGCTGCATGGCGCTGTTGGTCCCGACCACAAAAGCGATCTGGGCGACCCGGCGGCCGCCGATGGTAGCCACCAAACCTTCAGGCGCGTCCCGGTGTACGTCCAGCACCAGTTCCAGATTGGGATTGCGGGCCAAGAACTGCTCCACCGTCGCGCGCGAGGCGATGTAGGCGCGGGGATGGGACGGCCAGTCGTGGATGGCCACCGAGTGGCACGTCGGGATTCCATACGCCTCCAGGCGCTCTTTGAGGGCTCTCCCCACGGCTACGATGCCGGTTTCCGTGGTGTTCCAAAGGTGGTAGGCGTGGGGGTCGGCGGGTGAAAAAGAGTCCGTGCGGTACGTCTCGGACGTGTGCGTATGGTAAATGAGGATGCGGCAGCCTGCGCCCCATTGCACGCTCTGGAGCCGCTCCC
>NICF_comb_assmDRAFT_10001967_pt1 | contig 15923 bp, 6 predicted proteins | sample NewIslPassag4_SG_FD_11279 | JGI IMG/M metagenome (IMG submission 11279) | reverse complement strand
ACCGTTCCGGCGTCTACCGGTACACGGCCAAATTGTACGAGCATTTGAGCGCTTTGGGCGTTCACGTCAAGTTCCTGCAAAATCCCGTTTTTTTTCGCAAGCGGCCGCCCGTTCCCGACTGGCCGGAGAACGCCATGCTGGACCGGTACTATCCGTATAAGGCGATCCGCCGGTTCATGAAACCGAACCCGCTGTATCAGGTGCCGCTGGATCTGTTCGCCCCCGGTTCCATCGACATCGTGCACGGCACGAACTTCGTCCATTTTCCGGCGCTGAAAGCGGGAACCGTGGTGACCATCCACGATCTGGCCTACATGCGGTATCCGGAAGTGACCACCGAGCAGATCTACCGTCACCACATGAAATGGGTGCCTTACAGCGCCCGGGTGTGCGACCGGATCATCGCGGTTTCCATGCAGACGAAAGAAGACATTGTGGAACTGCTGTCGATACCGGAAGACAAAATCGATGTCGTCCATCTGGCGGCCGACGGCCAGTTCCGCCCGCTGCCGCCGGATGAGGCCAAAACCGTCACGGATCTTTACGGACTGTCCGATGGCTATTTCCTGGCGGTCGGCACCGTCGAACCCCGCAAAAATCTGATCACGCTTCTTCGGGCCTACAAACGGTTGCTGGATGCCGGATGCAGGGAGCCGCGACTCGTGATCGTCGGCCCGAAAGGCTGGAAATACAACCCGATCATGGAATACATCAAGGAACACGGGCTGGAAGAGCGGGTCGTGTTCACCGGCTACGTGCCGGATGAACGCCTGCCGGCCCTCTACAACCGGGCCCGGGCGCTGGTGTATCCGTCGATTTATGAAGGGTTCGGCCTCCCGCTTGTGGAAGCCATGTCCTGCGGCATTCCCGTCATCGCCTCCAACCTGTCGTCGATTCCCGAAATCGTCGGCGATGCCGGGCTGCTCTTCCCGCCGACGGATGCGGAGCAGCTTGCGGGACTGATGAAGGACATCTGGACCGATCACGGCCTGCACGGCCAGTATGCGCAAAAGGCGCTGGAACGCTCCCGTCGGTTTTCCTGGGAACGGACGGCCCGGGAGACGCTGGAGGTCTACCACAAAGCGCTGGAGCGGAAATAGGAGTGCGGAAGAGCCATCATGAAAATCGCCATCGTCCATGACTACCTGAACCAGCTCGGCGGCGCGGAACAAGTGCTGCAGTCGCTGCTCAAGCTGTTTCCCGACGCTCCCGTCTACACCATCATCGCCGATTACTCGATCCTGCCGGAGCGCATCCGGAAAGCGGATATCCGGACGTCGTTCATCCAGAACATTCCATTTTCAAAAAGGCACTACAAAAAGCTGCTTCCCCTGTTTCCGCTGGCCGTGGAGCAGTTCGATCTGCGGGGATACGATGTCATCCTCTCCAGTTCAAGCGCCTTCGCCAAAGGGGTTCTCACGTTCCCGCACCAGACGCACATTTGCTACTGCTACACGCCGATGCGCTACATCTGGGATCTGTACCACGACTACATGAAAGAAACGATCCGCAATCCGCTGTACCGGCTCGTGCTGCCCGGCGTGCTCCACCGCATCCGGCTGTGGGACCAGCTGAACGCGCAGCGGGTGGATCATTTCATCGCCGATTCCAATCATGTGGCCAAACGGATCAAAAAGTACTACAACCGCGAGGCCGCCGTCATCTACCCGCCCGTGAACGCCGACCGGTTCCGCCTGTCGGACGGCGACGACGGCTATTACCTGATCGTGTCCCGGCTTCTGCCCTACAAGCGGGTCGACCTCGCCATCGAAGCGTTCAACCGGCTGCGGAAGCCCCTCGTGATCATCGGCGACGGTTACGACCGCAAAAGGCTGGAGAAAATGGCGGGGCCGACGGTGCGCCTCCTCGGCCGCCTGCCGGACGAGGAAACGGCAGCCTATTTCTCGCGCTGCAAGGCGTTCATCATGCCGGGCGAGGAAGATTTCGGGATCACGCCGCTGGAAGCCCAGGCGAGCGGCCGGCCGGTCATCGCCTACGCCCGGGGCGGCGCCCTGGAGACGGTGATCGACGGGGAGACGGGCGTCTTCTTCCGCGAACCGACGGCGGAAAGCCTGATGGAAGCCGTCGGGCGTCTGGAGCGCATGACCTTCGACCGGAACCGGCTCAGGCAGCACGCCCTCTCGTTCAACGAGGACCGGTTTCTGTCGGAGATCGAAGCGTTTCTGAAAAAGCATGCGGCATATCAATGAAGGAATGGTGGGTGCAACGTGGCGAAAAAGAGCGTGAAGCGAACCGGCCGAACGGGCGGCGGCATGCCGCCCGCGGCCTCCCTCATGTTTGTGTTGCTGTGCGCGGCCTTTGCGTTCCGGGGGCTGTTCAACTCCGGCATTTTGTCTTTTGACGCGCCGATATTGATTTACCTGGTTGTCGCGTCATTCCTCGGGTTGTGGACGGCCGTGCGCCATTTCCGTCTCCGGGACAAGCCGCCCGTCTGGCCCGTGGCGCTCGTGCTCGCGGTTCCGTTCTGCTTTCTGCTTTCATTCTTCGGCGCGGTGGCTTATCACGGCGCCTTGATGGCCCTTCTGATCCATGTGTCCTTTGTTTTCGTCTTCGCCTATGCCTATGTGGCCCTCCGGTCGGAGGACGCCCGCCGGCAGGCCGTGAACGTCCTGCTGCTGGCCGGGCATGCGGTCGTGGCGTTCGGTTTGCTGCACTGGATCGGCATTCGCCTGTATCCGGATGCCGTGGGGCAATTTTCCGGCGAATACCGGCTCATGTCCGTCTGGCAATACGCCAACACGTACGGCGCCTATTTGATCGCGATGATGCTGGTATCCCTGTTTGTCCTCTCCCGCCCCGCTTCCGGCTTCATCCGCAGCCTGACGGCGGGCATGCTGCCGCTCGTCATGATGTCCATCGTGCTGACGCTGTCGCGCGGCGCCTGGCTGACCATTCCCGTGCTGCTCGTCATCGTGCTCGTCTTCCTGCCCCTCGGTCGGCAGATCGCCTTTCTGATTCATCTGTTGGCCGCTGCCGTTCCCGCGGCGCTGGCGTTCGTCCCGGCCAGCCGGATCGGCGTCAGCCAGCAGGAATCGTTTTCCCTGGTAATGTTTCTTGCGGGATTCGGGCTGCTGCTGGCCGCTTCTCTGGCGGCCTGGTGGCTGTCCCGTCAGGCGGACCGGTACCTCATCCCCCGTCTTGACCGTCTGTCTTCCATGGAGGCGAAGAGGGCCTCGTTCCTGTGGCTGCCGGCCGGTGCCGTTGTTCTTGCGGCGTGCATCGGCTTCCTGTTCCTGAAGACGCCCCTCATTTCGCTTCTGCCGGATCACATCGAGCAGCGCGTGGCCGGCATCAACTTCGCCCAGCACAGCGTGCTGGAACGCTTCAGTTTCTATGCCGATGCCCTGGCGATCAGCAAAGACTACCCGGTCCTCGGCGCCGGCGGCGGCGCATGGAACGTTCTTCACGAGCAATACCAGAGCTACCCGTATCTCAGCACCCAGGTTCACAGTTTCCTTTTCCAGTATCTCGTGGAGATCGGCTGGCTGGGCCTCGCCGTCCTGTTGGCCGTGATGGCCATCGTGCTGGTGGGCGCTGTCATCCGCCGCGTCCGGCACGGTCTGGATGATGCAACCTTCCCATTCTTCATTCTCGTGCTGGCCATTCTCGGACATGCCCTCATCGACTTCGATTTGAGCTACGTGTCCCTGGGAGCCCTTCTGTTCTTCAGCCTGGGCCTTCTGGCGCAAACCATGCCGGCTTTCCGCATCCGGGAGAAGGCGGGGACCGTTCTGCAGAAGTCATGCACGGCCGTTCTTTCCCTTCTGGTGCTGTTCGTTTTCGTTTTCGCCGTCCGCCTGTTTGACGGATACCTGACGCATGTCAAACTGAACCGCCTGATCGGCACCGGCCAATTGAGCATAAGCGAAATCGAATCCATGCTCGACCGCATGGTCCGGCTCAGCAAGCACCCGGCCCATCTGATGCTTTATTTTCAGGTTCATCGGCAGCTTTATGCGCAAACGTCCGACCCGGCCCACCTGGACGCGGCCGAACGCGCGTTGGAATGGATGGACGCCTATGAACCGGAACGCAGGTCGACCGAAATCGTCCGCGTCCAGTGGCACATGATGCGGGATGACCCGGATCAGGCGGCCGACGTCCTGGTGGAGGCATTGGACCGGTTCCCCTGGGAACAGATGCTTTATGAAGAAGCGGTCGGCCTGCTTTGGGAGCTCGGTTCACCGGACCGGGACGAACCCTGGAACCGGGCTCTGGACGTTTTCAGCCGGATGGAAGCCCAAATGGACATCGTGGCGAAGCTGCCTTCCTATCAGGTCCCGACCAAGGAATTTGCCATTTCGCCTCCGCTGGCCGGCACCATCGCCAAAATCCATCTGCTGCAGGACCGTCCGGAACAAGCCTACCGTCTCCTGACGCGGTATGTGGAGGCCGACCCCGGATTCGGGGCTGGCGATCTCGATTCGCTTCGCGCCTATCTCGGGCTTTGACAAGCCATCATGGACTTTGGCCAGGCCATATCGTCTTTGCAGCCAAGAAAGGCCCGCCTGCTTGCGGCAGGCGGGCCTTCTCTGTCCGGCGACCGGCCGCTCGCGGCCGGTTTTTTATTATGCTTTTCGCACGATTTGCCGGTCAGTCGCTGGTGGAAAACCAGCGAATCGACTTGGAGGCCAGCAATTTCTTGTAATCCGCCCCGTACTTCTCGTAAATGTTGAGCTTGTAATCATTGTCGAGACGCTGGATTTTGTAGAGCAGGTCGGGATCTTCGTTGTTGACGAACCGGAATTCGTGCTCGCCGACCAGGAACGATTCTTCGCCCGCTTCGATCGCGTATTCGTTGGACAGGGAGACATTGTTCTTCTCGTCAAGCACTTCGATGACGAGTTTCTTGTTTTCGCCGTTGAATTGGACCAACGCATCGCGTTCAAGCCTGTACTTGAAGTCCAGCGTCAAGGTTCCCGTCCCATACTGGATTTGGGACTTCACGTTGGAAATGGACAGTTTGTACGGATACAGATCGATGTTTTCCAGCGTGGTTTGCGGCTCTTTTTCGTCCGGCAGTTCAAATTCCACCGGATTGATGTAGGCAAGCTGGCCGCCGGCCTCCCCGCCAAGGGATACCGCTTCACCCAGAATGAGCGTGGCGTCGGTCAAATCATAGTCCAGCGGGAAGTACGAGGAAATTTCCAGCAGCGCCTTTCCGGCGGGCGTCATTTTGTTTTTCACTTCGGAAATTTCCACCGGGAAAATATTGCCGTCGTTCGTTTTGATGTAGCCGGCCACGCGCTGGATGTCGATGGCCCGCCGTTCAAGGTTTTTCACATCGATTTGGACCGTGAACCGTTTTGACGTGCTGCCGGTATAGGTGCGGACTTCCCGGATCGCGTACTCGGAACGGGCTCCGACGTTTTTCAGGCTGTAGGTCTCTTCCTTGCCCAGCAGTTTCAGCGGGTCGATCACGTCTTTGCCCGACACTTCCAGCAAATTGGTGGCTTCATTCGTGACGGGATCTTTCTCCTGCAGCACCAGTTTCAGTTCCTCGAAATCGAACGTGTACGGAATGACGGCAAAGAGGCTTACATCGATTTTCCCGTTGGGCGATATGGCAATGATCTTGTTGGGCTGGTAAATGGAACCTTCGGCGTCGATCGAATCGTCAAGCACGAATTTGCCGGTCAGTTCCGGGACGGGGACCGCCCGCGTTCCTTTGTTCGCGATGGTCAGCCGCGCGGCGATGATGTCCTGGTCATCAATGGGCGACCTGGTAATTTCATTGATGGTCACGTGATACAGGCCGTCCAGCGTCGCAAAGGAGTATTCCGCNTTGAAATCATCGCTGATTTCAACGACGCTCGTCGGTACGGCGTATGTCGCCAGCGGCAAAACGGGCTGTCCTTCGGCCCCGGCAATGGCGACGACCAGTTTCCAGTTGCCCCTGGACACTTCCACGGGAATGTTGGCGCGGAGCGAAATTTCTTCGCTCATTTTCGGCGCGATTTCCATGCTGACGGACCGGTTCGGCGTCAGCGCATACAGGATCTCTTCATTTGTCAAAATGTAATACTTCAGCTGCGGCAGGGTGATCGTCGATTTCCCGTTGTTGTAAAGTTCCAGGGTAATGGCCGCATTGTGGTATTTTTCGTTGCTGGTGATGTTCGATTTCTTGATCAGGCCTTCCAGCTGCATGCCGGTATACTTGATCTCATATTTCTTGCCGGCCGGAACGGTGAAATGATCGTCCGAAAACGTGATTTCGCCAAGCCGCTTCTCGAAGGAGCTGGACGACGAATACAGGTCCCATTGGATGATGTCCACGATGACGTCGCCCAGTTTGGCGTCCGCCGAAAGTTCGCTGTAGAACGTCATCGTATAATCCGTTTTGGCCGGAATCTTCGTTTTGTTCCGGTCTTCCGCCACGGCCTTCACGCTGAATGCCGTGCCTGATTTGGATTTGAACCGGATTTTGGCCCAGTAGTTGGACAGATCCAGATCCGAGTTGCCGCCGTTGTAAAAACGGATGGAGATCGTGAGCAGCTTGCTGTTTGCCGTCGGGATCATCGCGGCATTCACCAGTTCGGCGTAGCTCGACTGGCCCAGCGAGACCGCATTCAGCTTCTTCGGCACGAATGTCTCGACGCCGGCGGCATCGGATTGGGCTGCCGTGGGAAAAGTCATGGCCAGGAAACAGATGAAGGCCGTGAACAAGACCATGATTCGTTGCATCCTGATTTTCATGCGCCGTACTCCTCTTCACTATGGTTTGATCTATCTCTAATAGACGGATGACACGGCGAATAGTTTCGTTTTTCAAAAAAAATCAGCCGCATTTATGGGTCCGATTCTCATTGCATGTTCGATTCCGTCTTTTGGTCGAGAAGGGGCGCGGCCAACGTTCGTCCTTCAGGTGCATGCATCCGGGAATGAAATCGGCCGAATCCGGCAACAATAAAAAAACAAAGAAGCCTATTGCTAGGCTTCTTTGTCCCACCATCAAAGATGGTGAATGTTAGTTGGCGTCCGTCACTTGGACTTGGACTTCAACGGATTTGCCGTTGGTCAAAGACGTGATCGTGATGGTGAACGCCTTGACGGTGGAGTTGCCGCCGCCAGACAGCGGCAGTTGCAGCTTGCCGTCGTTGTCGATGGTCACCTTGCCGCTGCCGTCCGTCGTGGTGAAGGTGAATTTCACCTTGTGGAACGGTTGGTAATGCTGTTGAACAGTTCGGCATTTTCGTATTCAATGCCGTACTGATCCTTGAAGACAATTTTACCCACGACGTCCCAGACGAACTCACCGTTAATGTTGTCGGTCGTGTCGGCAACGCTCGACTTTTCAGCCGTCAGCGAGTCAGCGTACGGCAACACGTCATCAACGGTGACCGTCTGCACGGCAACCTTCTCGAAGCCGGCGATACCGTCCAGCGTGAAGTGAGCGGTGATCGTCGCAGAGCCTTTGTCTTTGCCGTACACGTGGGTGCCGACCGGTTCAGCAACACCATCGTTGCTGCTGTAGACCGACATCGTCACGTTCGGCAGGGCCACCTTGTTGCCGGCGCTGTCCTTGGCTTCGACCGTCACTTCTTTGGCGTTCTTGGTTTCACCAGCGGTCGGAGTGGGCGCAGCGTTCTGATTGGGCCTCGTCAAACCGACAGCATACAGCGTGCCAAGTTGCTTCACTTCATAGGTCAGCTCGCGAGCCTTGTCGGCACCGATCACTTCGATGTCGCGAGCAATCGACGAAATCGTAATTTCACGTTGTTGCTGGCCGACGGTTTCAACCTTGACCAGCTTGACCGTCAGCTTCGTCTTGCCGGTGTCGCTGCCGGAAGCCGTCAGGGTGATCGTTTGACGCGGGCTGCCGTCCGTCAGCGAACCTTCGTCGTCGATGTCGCCGGTTTTCGAAGCCGTCACGACCGTCGCATTGCTCAGCTCGACAACGGCTTTGTAGTCATCATGGTCGCCCTTCCAGTCAGCGCCGTATTGGTCCACGACCTTGTACTTCGCTTCATACTCGGCGTTCGGCAGCATCTTCGGCGCCGGCGCTTCTTCCACGACGATGGCGTTCGGCACGCGTTCGTCTTGCACGCTCAGGGTCATTTGAGCTTGCTTGTTCGTGCCGTTGATCGTCACGATAACGGTAGCCGAGCCTTTGCCTTTGACGTTGATGTGGACCTTGCCTTGTTCGTTGCCCGGAGTTTCATAGACGAACACATTGTCGATGACGCTGCTGTTGGTCGAATAAGCATTGAATCTGTTATTGCGGGCAGCATCCGCGACATCTTTCGGGGACATCTTTTCGCCGAATTGGTCGTAGACCTCCAGCGGGATATACTTGCTGCCGTCGTTCTCGGCCAGGACTTCGTCGAATTCGCCGAAGTTCAGGTCGGCCGGTTGCCGTTCGGCATAGACCCTCAGCACATAGTTGAAGCTTTGGCCGGAACCGTTGGCCACGACGGTGACGGTCACATCCACGTCGTTTTGAATGCCGGCCTTCGTTTGGATTTCCAGGTTGGCATCGTTGTCGATCGTCAGCGATTGGACAACGTCCGAACGGTTGCTCAGCGGCGTCGTCGTGTTTTCGATGACGGTCTTCGCATCAGACGGGATTTCGTTGCCGTATTGGTCGTAGACCGTGAGTTCGAGCGTAGCTTTCTTGCCGGCCGTCAGGCGTTCTTCGCCGTCTTCCAGCTTCAGCTCGCCGAATTCCACCTTGGCCGCTTGCGGCGCGTCGCCGACGATGAACGTCTTGGTGGCTTGCGCGGTGTGGTTCGGCGCAATGACCGTGAACGGCACGCGCGAATCCCTTGCGACGTTGGCGTCGACAGCAAGACGCACTTGCGGTTTGTCCGTAGCCGGATAGGCTTCCACGTCGTTGTGGCCGACGATGACGGTATATTGGGAAGCCGGCGTTTCGCTGTCTTCACCGAATTGGTTCACACCGCGAATCTTGATGATGTTGTACTCATANTTCGCGATGTAGTCGTTCGCCGCCAGGATTTCCACGGACTCGATCTTTTCGTCTTGGCCGCGGAATTCCACTTTGCCCAGTTCGCCGTCCTGGTCCGCAACGGTCACCGTGTAGTCGGCGTCCACCAGCTTGGAAGCCGTCTTCAGGACAGCGGACTTCTTGTCGGCGCTCCAGGTGACGCCTTCTTCGTCGTCGAGAGCAACGTTCGCGCTGCCCCGCTTCACGGTGAACTTCACGTCGTCCGTCTTGCTGACGGGAACGGCGAATTTCACCGTGATCTTGCGGGCGCCGGTTTGCTGGCCGGAAACCGATTGTTCGGAAGCCGGCGCTTCGATCTTGCCCAGCGCCACGGCAGCCGTGTAGGTCACGTTGACCAGGTCCGCGCGGAGGGCGTCTTCCTTGTAGTTCGTCGGGAAGTCGATGCCGTTGTCTTGCAGGGCTTTGATGTACGGAGCAGCCCAGTTGTCGGCGCCTTCCACTTCCGCCCCTTCAACCGGCTCCAGTCCGAGCACCTTGGCAATGATGACGGCCAGTTGCTGGATCGTCAGGTTGTCGGACGGACCGAAGTTGCCATCGCCATAGCCGACGATGATGTCCAGGTCCTTGATGGCGTCGATTTCTTCAACGGCCCAGTGGTTGAGCGGGACGTCGTTGAACGGCGGTTCCGTCACAACCCGGGTGTCCGGAATGCCGATGCCTTCGACACCCAGCAGCAGGGCGACGATCCGGGCGGCCTGGGCACGGGTCAGCTTTTGGTCGAGACCCGGCGTGCCTTGCTCATCCACACCGGCCATGATGCCCGCTGCTTTGAGGGCTTCGAATTTTTGCTGCTCAGTCAGGCCGTTGTCTGCAAAGGCCAGCGATGAGAACATCGAAAAGACCAATGCAAAGGCCAGAAGCAAAGAGAAACTTTTCTTCATAACCTTTTTTTCTCCTCCTCGAGATTTCGGTGGTTGCGTGTTAAGTCTGAAGCTCTTGTCTCTCATGTCCGATTCACCCCCTTCCCGGAGTTGAGCAAGCTTGCGCTATTGGGAATTCCCCGGTCCGGCCGGACAGGGGAAACTTGCAAACCAGATCATGCGGGCAAGAAAACGAAACGCCCAAAAACAAGGCGATGCCTCCTACCATTATACACCGGGCTCTCTAGCAACGTAAAGAAGATTTTTGTGAATCGTTGCCAGCAACGCGGGTCCCGAAGGCCCGTCATTCCGGGCCGCATCCCGGCCGGCGGAACGAAACCCCGCCGTTTCCCCGCAATCACTACTCATTTGACGCACGGAGGTTCAAAAAGTTGCGTTGCGGCGAAAAAGTTTTTGCGTCTCGCACGTTCATCCATTTTCTTGATCCGTACGGACAATCTGCCGCGCGATTCAGCAAGAAACGTTTCCCCGGCGACTTGCGCCGGCGTCTTGCTTCGGAATCTATCAAGAGCATTGCGGTTCCAGTATACAATTGGACGCGGCCCGGCGTCATCGCCAAACATTTTCCATAATGAATCTCAAAAAGAAAGGCGGCAACCGGCAAAGCCGGCTGCCCGCCCCGGCCGGGCGCGCGGTTCCGCAGACGCCAGGCCGGATCCGCCGTAAACGGCCGTCCCGCATCACAAGTGGGGGATGCGCTTGCGGTCCAGCAGCATCTTCATGATGATGGCTGCCGCTTCCGCCCGCGTCAGGCTGGCCGTCGGGTCAAAGTAATAGGTTTGTTTCTCGCCCGGATTGGTGACGTTCGGCTTGCCTTCCATCAGCTTCTTCCGGGTCACCGCGTCGACGGACGCCCTGGCGTAATAGTCGATGCTGGAGGCGTCGGTGAACTGTTTCTCCAGGCTGCTCAGGATCCGCTTTTCGTCGCCGCTGATGTTCAGGTTCATCGCCCTGGCGAGCAGCGACGCCGCATCCTGCCGCGAGATCGGATTGTTCGGCAGGAACCGGCCCTGGGTCGTGCCTCTGGCGATGCCCGCCCGGGCCGCCGTTTCGATGTACTTGTAGTCCCACAGGCCGAAGGACAGCTGGTTGCCCCAGTTGACGTCCGAGAACGTGCCGGAACCTTCATAGTTCAGCGGCAGGTCCAGCGCCTTGACGATCAGCGAAACGAATTCGCCGCGGGTGATCGGCTCGTTCGTCTCGAACCGGGTCGATTCCTTGTTGTTCATGACCCCTTTTGCATAAAGGGTATCCAGGAAATCCCGCGCCCACGGGTGGGCGATGACATCGTTGAAGGATTCCTCCAGGTACATGACGACGTAGAAGCCCGGGTCCGTGATGTTCACGGTGATGGTGTTGTTCTTCGGATTCACCACGCCGCCGATGTTCTTCCAGCCGTACACCGGCTGCCCGAAGGAGTTGACATCATAGCCGTAATGGAAGACGGTCACATAGCGCCAGCTGGACTGGACCATGTTCGGATCGTACGCCAGCGTCAGTTCGCCCGGTTTGGACAGCACGAACAGACGGTCCCTGTATTGCGGCGAGCGCTGGTGGAATTCCTGGCCCCGCTCGTACGGATCGGCGCCGCTGCCATACAGGATGTCATACAGCGAAGCGTCGGTGGACGGCGGAACGAAGCCGGCGTCAATCCAGAACAGCGGGCTCACTTTCCGGAACCGCATGTTGATGTTCTGGATCCTGGTAAAGTGAAGCTGGTAGTTCGGGATGATCTCGAACGGCGACTGCTCGCCGGGAATCGGATGAAGGTACTTGTTGACCCGGCCCTGATCGGGATCGGCGATGGCGAACAGCAGCTCCCTGGTTGGCGACAAATATTGGTCGGATGCCGTCTTGCTGTTGCGCATCAGCACGGTGCCTCTCTCCAGCTTCAGCTGCAGCAGGCCGTTGAACGCCTTGATGTTCGTTTTCGAGACGCTTTCCTTGAAGACGGCCCCCGGCACCGCCGTGTCCGCGTTGATGAAATTGATTTCCACCTTATCGCTGCGGTTGCCCCGGACGATGGTCAGCTCGACCTTGTTGTTGCCGCGCTTGAGTCCTTTGACTTCGAACACGAACACGTCCCGGTCCACGCCGCCGATCCGCATTTTGACCGTGCGGTCGACTTCCTGGTTTTTGCCGTAGATGATCTTGTCGGCGCCTTCCGCTTCCAGGATGACCCGGGTAAAGTTGCCGTTCACCCGGCCTTCCCAGGCTTTGGTCACCGGGTGCTGGTCAATCACCGGGTAATGCATCAGGAAGAGGGCCGGTTCGCGCACGATTTCCATCATGCGGACCCTGGAAATGCCGGCGTTGTTCGTGACGATGACTTCCACCGTATGGGTGCCCGAACCGTACAGGGGAAGTTCCTGCGACACGACGGTCCCGTTCCCGTTGGGCGCCGTGCCGCCGGAACCGCCGGTCCCCGGCGAGACGCCCGAAAGCCCGCCGTTTGCCGGCAGCAACCCGTCGTTGCGCTCAACCGCGAATTGGTTGCCGCCCCACTTCAGCACCGCAATCCGCGTGACCTGTTTGCCGTCTTGATCCAGGGTGTAGAACCGGATCTCGACGGTTTCGGCTTCCTTGAAGGTGGCGGTAAACTGCGTGGCCGTTCCCTGGGTGTAATACCGCTGGACCTGCCCCTCCAGGGTTTGATAGTTGTATTTTTCCTTGATCTCATCCGTGACATCCAGGTTCACGACATCGGGCAGGTTGTCGGTGAAGTAGAACAATTCGTATTTGATTGTCGTGATGGGNACGGCCCCGTCCTTGAGATTGCCGTTCGTGTCCCGCGAGCCGCGATCATACACTTCGATGACGAGCGTGTTCAGGCCTTCGTTCCATCCCCAGGACGAACGGTCCGTGAAGGGGATGCCGGACTTGCCGAAATAGAACCGGAATTCGACGAACTGGTTGTTCCGGAAAGCCGCGTCCCCCCGGTACGTAAGGCCGTCCGGGAAATTGCCGGTCTTGGAGGCATCCATGCGGATCCAGTCGGATACCCCGTTCCAGCGAACGAGAATGTTCTCGAACTGGTTTTCCGGAATGTTGACGGGGCGGATCTGGAGTACCGGACCGTCATAGGTTTGTCCGTTATGACCGATCAATTTCGGATCCCTGGAGGCTTCCGAAAACACCTGTCCGTTCGTGATGTTCGTGACGTAGACGTAGGGCGCCGGGTTGTAGCGGACCAGGTATTCCCTCGCGCCGAGTTTGTATTCCTTGCCGCCGCTGCCAACCGGCACAAACCGAAGCAGGCTCGTGCCTTCCGGCAGCGATTCCTTGTTCAGCGTCAAAGTCGCGACGCCGGAAGCATTGACATTTCCGCGGGCCAGTTCGGTTTCCTGGCCGTTGTCGACAAGGTACAGGACAACCTGGGTTGCGCCCTGTTTCGTCTGAACTTCCAGATCGAAGGAAGACTGCTGGACGAAAATCTCGATGCCGCTGTAAAATTCCTGATCCGTGCCGGCGAACTTCACCGATTCGATGTAGGGTTCATTCCGGTTCACGAAATAGTAATGGAACGCCTGGATGCTGTCCTCATCGCTTCCCACCGCCGGGCTCGACGAACTGAACCGGACTTCCATGATTTGCAGGGACGTCTCGGTATCGAACCCGATGCCGGGGAACGTCACGTTGCGGATCAGGTAATACTCGCCCGCATCCTGCACGCTGTGGGTGGTGCGGGTGGACGGGTCGTTGTTCCAGGTGATGTCGACCTGGCCGCCGCTGATGGTGCCGATGGCAGCCAGCATTTGATCAGTGCCGTTGATGGACAGGACGATGCGGTCGTGGAGAAACCCGCCGGCGGACATCTTGTTGATCTTGATGTCCGTCTTCATCGCAAAGCCGAAAGGTCCCGCGGCGTTGTCGCCCTCGAACGTCGGCTGCCTGAACAGATAGACCGAACCGTCCGGATCGTTCGCCGCAGGAGGCTTGACCGCGGAATAGACGGAAGCCACCACGGTGTTGAACAGGAACGATTCGCCGTTGTTGTAGACGAACCGGCGGTCCGTCCGGTACGACTTGAACGCGTTGGCAGCTTCGATGGTCAAATCGTTGTCGCCCGGACGAAGCGGCAGCTCGGCATTGGCGGCATGGCCGGCGCTGAACGAGAAGCGCCCGTCCGGCAGCAGCACGTCGGCGATGTCGCCGGCCGGAAGAAGGGACGTATACCCGATCACTTCCGTGGCGTTCGGCGCCAGGCCCTCGATGAAGACCATGCCGAAGTCGGCCACCGACGCATTGCTGGCCGGCGCGATGATGCCCTGGCTGAATTGCCGTCCGTCAATGGTCAGGTTGATGATCGTCGTAACTTCCGTGTAGTTGACGTAAAGCGGCGCCGACACCGGCCGGGTTCCGGCATCGAGCCGGATGACGATCCGGTTCAGCCCTTCCGTCAGCTCCACGTTGGTGAAAACGCCCCGGTTGGTGCCCTGCTTCTGGGGCGGGCTGTCCTTCACTTCCCGGGTAAACCCGGTGTTCACGTTGTCAACCACATAGTAGAGTTTGGGGAAGTCGGTATCGGAAATCTCCGAATACTGGAACTCTATGTTGATCGTTCCCGTCGTCACATTCAGGGGATTGCCCTGCGACGTGCCGGAAGCCAGCGGATTGGTAATGACGATCGTCGCCGCCGCCAGCGCCGTCGCGGGCGGAAGCAGGGCGGCCAGCATCACGATGGCCGTCAGCAGGCAGAGCGTGCGCTTCCACGTTTTGCCCAAGGTGAATCTCTCCTTCGCTGGTTGATTCGTCCAAATCGTTATGTACACAATTTGACGCCCGAACCGGAAAAAAGTTGTTGTACGCCGGAAAATGTTGCCGGCATTCGTCGAAGCGGGCCGGAAGCCCGCCGGAACCCCCCCGGCAAAAACGGCAGGGAAAGGCTATAAAGTTATATCGGCTGTCCCGGGGAAATCCATTAGACCAAAACGGAAGGTTGGGTCCCCGGTCCCGGAAGCGGGCCGTCCGGCGATGGGCTTGTTCCGCCGCCTAACGGTCCCGCTTCCACCAGCGAGCGGCGGCATGGCGGCTGAAGATGCCGGCCCCGTCCGGATTCATGTGGTTGACGTCCCGGAAATGCGATTCGTCCAGCCCCGCTTCTTCCGCCGGAACGATCTCGAACGCCGCCCCGGCCGCTTTCGCCGCTTCCGACACGATCCGCACATATTCGTCCCGCTCCCGGGCATGCTTCGCCGCCACCGCCGCATCGAACGCGGGCATGCGGGGAATCTGGACCACGACGACGTCCAGTCCCCGTTCCCGCCAGGCGGCCAGCAGTTCGCCGAACGCCTCCGTGTACACGCCTTCCGGCTGCCAGCCGCGGAACCACCGGTCGGCGACTTCATCGGCATATTCCGGCGTCCTCGTCTTCGGTTCGGACCAGCGGGTCGGCTCGATGCCGCCCGGAAAGACGGCGTCCTCCTCCGGCGGCCAGGTGCCGGCCCGGTACCGTTCGAGGAGATTCGTCCATTCCGTGCGAAGCCCGAACGACCGGAGCGCCCAGCCGACCAGCAGTTCGCCGTAGTTGTCCCGGTCGAGCGCCACCAGCCGCTGCCGCAGGGTGGCATGGAATTTGAACTTGGTGTCTTCCCCCGCGTCGGCGTTGTTCAGCTGGTGTTCGTTCATCACGTAGATGACCCGCTTCAGGTTCGGCATCCGCTCCGCATACGTCCTGTACAGGTACAGGCTGTCCGTCGGTTTGCCGCCGCTCGTGCTGAAATTGAAAATGCGCGACGCCGGCACGCCGAGCGCCTCCGCCATGATGTCGGGCCGAAGCGCGTCGATGCCCTGGGAATCCCCGAAGATCGCGAATTCGATGTTGGCCCCGCCCTGCAGATCGAACGCCCGCGCGATGTGGGCGAACTGGCCGATGAAACCGCCCCGCGCCCCGTTCTTGTTGCCGAGGTCATAGAAGGCCGGGTTGCGGAACAGGAAGGCGTCGAGCAGGCCGAGGATCACGAAGGCGAACAGCGCCCCCCAGCCGAGCCGGAGAAACCGGCGAAGGCGGGAGCGGCCGCGGGACGGGCGGCCGGACGGGAGGGCGTCTTGGG
>NICF_comb_assmDRAFT_10001966_pt1 | contig 15939 bp, 16 predicted proteins | sample NewIslPassag4_SG_FD_11279 | JGI IMG/M metagenome (IMG submission 11279) | reverse complement strand
TCACTGGTAGAAAATTCTACCGCGATCGACCGATAGAAAATCCGTACCGGTCTGTCAAGGCAATTGCACGATCATTCAAGCGATGAAATTTATTTCATTGCTAAGGGAGACATGCCCTAGCACAAATTCCGCGCAAGGGAAGGCGATGGATCCGGACAAGGCGGAGCCTCGTAAACGTTTCTCTGCGATGAGGAAGGCGAATACCATCGATCAGCACGACCAGCGCATTAAGCAACGACGTGTTGAGCTTGGGATGAGTCAATAAGATCTCGCCAGCAAGCTCGGCATCTCCTGGGAGCAGCTCATCAAGTATGAGTCTGGGGACAACCCGATCACGCGCGGTCGACTGTACGAACTATCGCGCGCATTGGAGGTCCCGATGCCGTGGTTCTTTCTCGAATCGGGCCTCGATTTGACACTCGATCTGAATTGGTCCCGTTTAACAGAATCTTCCGATCCGCCGGAACTCAAGGCGCGGGTCAGGTCTCTTCTCAGTTGGCCATCTCGCTATGCCACGACCTGATCAGACTTAAGACAACGCACCTGCCGGATACAGACCAGGATCTGGAAAGGCACCCATCGAGTCGAGAAGAACAGCAATCGCGGATTGAGAGTCTGACCTGCGTGGCCAGGAATTGCTGCAGTTGCGCGGTTCCTGGACTTGCGCATCATTGCGTGACAGTCGCGACGCGACCCGATCCCTATCCTTCTCCGCCGAGAGGGCCATCGCCCTCTATTCGCCTCGATCCACCTCTTGGATTTGACCTGCACCCATTCCGTGGGGACGCTCGGAGCGAAAGCTCAGGACGCTGCCTTCGCCACGATGCCTTCGAATCCAGGCTCTTCCATGATGGCAAATAGCCCGCGCCTTCGGTGAGTCATGCTGCATAGCTGAGACTAGGAGTTGGCGTGGCACTGAATGAGGGCATCGACCAGTTTTGCTGCGAATCAGCGGCGCGTCGCACAGGCTGTTGCGTCGATAAAATAGATAAGGCCGTTTGCTGTACGCCCGCCGCGCCACAGTGATTCACACCACCTTCGCCACCACGTCTCCCACGCTGTCCACGTGGCCGTGCATGACGTCGCCGCGCTGTATTGCGCCGACACCGGACGGAGTGCCGGTCATGATGAGATCACCGGGTTTCAGCTCGAAAAGGCCTGAGAGATAAGAAATAATTTCCGGCACCTTCCAAATGAGCTGATTGAGATCGCCCTGCTGTCGAGTCTCGCCGTTGACCTTGAGCCAAATGGCACCGTGGGTGGGATGTCCGATCTCGCTTGCGGGCACAATATCGCTCATCGGTGCCGAGTGCTCGAAGGCCTTCGCGACCTCCCACGGTCGGGCCATGCGCTTGCACTCGTCCTGCAAATCGCGGCGCGTCATGTCGATCCCGACCGCGTAGCCGAACACATGCTCAAGGGCCGCCTCTAGAGGGATGTCTTTTCCGCCCTTTGCCAGCGCGACGACCATTTCCACTTCGAAATGGACGTTGGTGCTTTTCGGTGGATAGGGAAAATCGGCACCGCCGAGCAGCAGGTTATCCGGGTTTTTCTGGAAGAAGAACGGCGGCTCTCTATCCGGGTCCCCGCCCATTTCGATTGCGTGCGCTGCATAGTTGCGCCCTACACAGTAAATGCGGTGGACCGGAAACAGCGAGCTCGTTCCTCGAACCGGAACGGCGACCTGCACCGGAGCGGGAATGACGTATGTTGGATCGGTTTTTTGCTGCACGTGCTTGTGCTCCCTTATCTTGATTACTGTCGCGCGCTGGCGAAAAACTCTACGCGTCGCTCGAGATACCCAAGCCCCTCATCGATCGCGAACGCGAGGGCAAAGAGCACAAGCAGCAAGGCCCACATGTGCTCCATGAGAAAATTGGACGAGTAAATCTCGAACAAGTGACCAAAGCCTACGACCGATACGAGCAATTGGCCGATAATCACGCCCTTCACAGCGCGGATTAGACCGAGCCGAATTCCGGTGAGGATCTCGGGTAAAGCCGCCAGCGCGAAAATCTTGGTGAAGGTCTGGAGGCGGGTTGCCCCGAAAACGAGCGCCATTTCCACCAACGACGGCGAGACCGCACGCGCTCCGGCCCGCGCGTCGAGGATGATGATCCAAATGGCAAAGAGCAGGACCGTCAGGACGATTGTGGTTTCGCCGAACCCAAACAACGCCATGATGACCGGAACAAGCGCAGTCAACGGAGCGCTGATGAACGTATTGACCCAGGGAAGCAGCAATCGGTCGATCACAGTGACGCGCCCCATGAGCAGACCAATCGGAACGCCAACAACAATGGCTATCCCGGTACCGAGAAGATAGGTGCGCGCCGTAAGCGCCAGTGCGTTCCAAAACGTCTCGTTGACGAGAAGCTCTCCGAGCCGTCCGAAAATGGCGGAAAGCGGCGGCAAGATGATCGTGACCCCACTCTGGCCCAAAGCCTCCCACAAGGCGGCCCAGATGAGCAGTGAGGTCATTGCGGGTAGTCGGCGCCCGAAAAGTTGCATGACGTCCCTTCAATCCAGATACCGCTTCAGCCCCCGCCAGATGGTCTCGATCGTGTCGAGGTAGATTGGATGCCGGCGTATTTCATCCGGATTGCCGCGCGGGAGCTTGACGTCGATAATATCCGAAACGGTGCTCGGCCTTCTCGAAAGGAGAACGATGCGGTTCGAGAGGTAGACCGCTTCCTCGATCGAGTGCGTTACGAAAACGAAGGTCTTGCGCTCATTGGCGATGAGTTCGAGAAGGTCTTCCTGAAATTTTCGCCGTGTCTGCTCATCCACGGAGGAAAATGGTTCGTCCATGAGGATGACATCGGCGTTGACGGCGAGGGCCCGCGCGAGACCAACCCGTTGGCGCATGCCGCCGGAGAGCTCGTGCGGATAACGGTGCTCGAAGCCCTTGAGGCCAACCTTGGCCACATACCGCTCCGCAATTGCTTCGCGTTCAGATTTCGGCACCCCTCGGAGCTCAAGGCCGAAAGCCGCATTTCGCAAAACGGTTGCCCAGGGTAGCAGCGCGAAGTCTTGAAACACGAAAGAGCGCTCCGGCCCGGGTCCAGTCACGAGCTGCCCATTGACGCGCACCTCGCCGCTCGTCGGCGGGATGAGGCCGGCAATAATTTTGAGGAGAGTGGTCTTGCCGCAACCGGAAGGTCCAAGGAGCGTCGTCAGGGCACCTTCCGGGCAATCGAGCGTAATACTCGTGAGCGCCTCGACGCCGCCAGGATAAATCTTCGACACGCCGCGAACCTCGACCATCGCGCGTTTCTGGATCGGCGCGACGAGCGTTCCGGCAGCTTGCACAGCAGTCATGCGTGACCTCGTTTCTCGGGGCGAAAGAAGCGGCGCTCGAGCCATTCCAGGCTTTCGACGCAGCACACGGAAAGGGCGATCACGACCGCAATCGCGCCGTACATCTTCGGATATTCGGCAATCGACTGATTGTAAGTAATGATATCGCCGATCCCTGTAGGCGTCACGAGCAGCTCAGCCAGAATCGCGCCAACGAAGCCCGATGCCGTCCCAAGCCGCAGCCCCGCAAAAATTACGGGCGCCGCGGACGGTAAAATGATCTTCGCGATGATCTGGCGACGCGAGCCGAGAAATGCCCGTCCCATTTCAATAAGCGAGACAGGCGCATGCCGGATGGCCTTGAACGAATTCAGCACGACTACCGGCATGGCCATGATGCAGACGACGAGCACCTTGGTGGCAAGCCCGATGCCGTAGGCCAAAACCAGAAGCGGAACGAGGGCCGCGAGCGGGGCTGCTTGCAGTACGATGAAAACGGGAACCCCCAGCCATTCGGCTCGCGAATCAAGCCCCATGACAATGCCAATCGAGACGCCAACGACAGCCGATATGGCAACCCCGATCACTAAAGGGAGAAGAGTTACGAGAAGCGCGGCCTGGAGCGATCCATCGGCGATCATTTCCAGCGTCGCCGACACCGTTTCGAGAAATGTCGGGAAGGACGGGCTGATAGGAATGCGTCCCGCCCACTCCCAGGCCGCGAGCACCACAATGAGAGACAATAGCCGTAAAAAGAGGGCGTGCTGAAACAAAGATGCCAAACGTTGCGGCTTGAGGACTGGCGCCGACGTTTCCGTCGCTGTTCCAAGCATTCCGGCCCTTTGACGCATCAGCGGCTCCCGAAGGAAGTTTCAATGACCTCGGCGCGCGCCTTCATCGAGGCGCGCCCAAATCCCATTAGCCACCAAGCTTCTTGCGGGCCCTCTCGAGCGGACCAAAGTCCCAGAAATCCTCCACCTTGAGCTCCGAAGCGGGCCCCTGCAACTGGCCAGCCTCAACATAGAATTCAAAATCCGCTTTTGCTGCGTCGATGCCGCCAGAAGGATGAAAAATGCCTTCCTTGACCCCCTGCGTGTAAAATTCGGTCACGCCCGAGATGACTTCTTGCGGCTGGTCCTTGAGCAGATTTCGCTTTGCGCGTTCCGTCTCAATGATTGAGGGATCGTTAGCCATTTCCCGCCAGAGCTTCAGAAGCTCTTCGACGATGATGTCGACCTTGTCCGTATTCTTCTCGATCCACTCCGCCTGTCCGAAGAGGAGCTCGTCGCTTGCGGGAATGTCGACGCCCGGAAGAACGTGGAACCGATCTCCCGCTTTGCTGAGCAGCAGATTTTTGTTCGCGAGATCGACGATGGTCGCTTTGATCTGGCCATTGATCATCGCGATGACGCGATTTTCCGATCCCGGAATATAGCTGCGCTGGCCGAAAGTGATCCCCTCGCGCTTTGCGATGATATTGCCTATGGCTTCAGTGCCGCTGCCGCGGGAATTGAATACAAAAGGCTGCCCGTCGAGATCTTTCCAGGTCTTGTAGGAGTTATCGACGACTGGGAAGAACACGAGCCGTGTCACCTGGAAAAGAATTTTCAAGGGCACCTTGCTCTTCTGCATCACCGTATAGGGCGTGCCCATGCCGAGATCGGCCTGCCCGTTGACGACAGCCTGAATCGCCAGATCTTCCTTGGCGAAGGACGTTAATTCGTAGGCGATCCCGCGTTCCTTGGCGCGCTCAAGGGCAATCACGAAGGCCAGCGTCTCAACCGAGACGACGTCGCCCATAGCCACGCGGACCGCATCGGCGGATTTGGCCGGCGCCGTCGTCGCCGGAATGGCAAACGCCAGTGCAAGCGCACCGATGAGACCCCGAATGCGGCAAGACGAGATTCGCATGACCGCCTCCTTGGAGCTGTTCCATCCCGTGCGGCCATATTTGTTCTCCGTGGCCGCGTCTGACCAAGAGTTTGAATGGTTGTCAATGGTTGTCAAGCGCAATATGCTTTGAAAACGATCGAGAACTTCATTTGAAGCTGGAATACGCATGAAGATCGCTGCCGTCCCGCAACCAGCATCTCAACCAATCTCCGCAAATGGTCCCGAGTCCTCGGATGAAGCAGCGGGTGTCTTGACCCAGTTGCGCGCGTTCATTGCCGCGAGCAACCTGTCTCCCGGATTGCGTTTGCCACCCGAACGTGAGCTCGCCGAGCAGCTCGGCGTAACGCGTGCCGAGCTCCGCAAGGCGCTGGCAGTTCTGGAAGCGGAAGGACTGCTGTGGCGGCAGGTAGGCAAGGGTACGTTCTACGGGGCACGCCCTGCGGCCGCGAATGCCACGGTGACAGCCCTTGCCCGCAATACAAACCCACAGGAGGTTATGCAGGCACGCAGCGCGCTAGAGCCCGAAATCACGCGGCTCGCAGCGCTCAATGCCACGGAGCAGGAAATCGAACGTATGCGGCAGACCAGCCGGCGCTGTCGCGAAGCGCGCACCTGGCGGCAATACGAGGCCATGGATGCGTTGCTGCATCATCAGATCGCCAGCGCCAGTCATAACGGTCTGCTGATTGGTCTGCTCGACATCCTCAACGCGGTGCGGAGGACCGTGACGTGGGGCCGCCTCAGAACGGAGCCCGAGCGCCCGCCGCCCGATCATCACAGCTTTGCCGAGCACGACCGCATCATCGATGCGATTGCCGCCCGTGACCTGGCCGAAGCGGAGGCCGCAATGCGGGCGCACATCGAGACGGTCGCGCGCAAGCTGCTGGAGCCGGATAACGCTCACCGCCGATGATGCGGATGGGAGGAAAGCGGTTCTGCCGGTGAATGCACTATTCACCGCCGTTCGCAGATATGTGGGCAGCAAACAACTTTTGCGGTTGAACACACACTCTCTCTCGCTCTCGACCGCCTGATCTTAGGCTCAAACAGCCAATCGAGGCCCGCCGGCAAATCTTTAGGCGCCGCAAGCCTAATGCCATAAGGTTATAGGAGACGATAAACGCACGCCCATGGCCGGAAAGGCCGAGCCGAGCCTCACGCGACGTCGGGCGCGTCGCGTGCCTCGCCTACCGTCGTGAGCAAACGGGCGCGAGACAGTGAGCGAGCTTAGGGCCGTCTGCCTTTGACCTGTGATCCCCACGCGTTCGTCGCGCCGATTCACAAAAAGGAAATACCGCTCATCCTGACGAAGCGGATGATATCAACTTTCGCTATCCGAGCCCTGTATCGAGCTAAGCACCTGAACATACCGCTACTCTGCGCCAACCTTCCTCTCTAAGACTTTCTTCACAAATGTTCGAAGAGACCTAATGGCCAGAGAACGATCGACAGCTATGCATCCGACTGCGCTGACGATCGCCCACCGCGCTTTTCTGGCGATGGAAGAAAATCGCGCGAAATCGAGCGGATAAGCGAGATCTTCACGCTTTCGACGTGGTCGCGCATCAACAGTTCGGCCCGGCCACCGTCCCGACACAGGATGGCTTCGTAAATTCGGTAATGATCGTCGTGCCGGCGGCGCACATCGCGGCGCTCGAATGCGATAATGTTCCGATGGGAAGATGGGGCAATCTGCTGGGTAAGGCGAAGCTGATCCCGCAGCATCCGTGACTGGCTCCCGGCAAGAACGGCGCTATGGAAGGCGGCATTGATCTCGCCATAGAGAATGCGATCGCTCGCGGTGAAGTGCCCTTTCTTTAGGAGAGCCTCGCCGTCACCAAGTGCCTTCTCGATGATCGCCCGCTGCTCCGCGGCCAGACCGAGCTGCGCGGCACGCCGCGCGGCCAGCCCCTCCAGCGCGGCCCGGATCTCGTATGCCTCAACAATGTCGTCCACAGAGTAGGCGCGCACGTAATAGCCGCGATTTGGGACGTGGTCCAAGAGCCCCTCACCTGCGAGAGACTTCAGCGCTTCGCGAATAGGCGTGCGGGAAACCTTCAGTCTTTCCGAAAGCTCGAGCTCATACATGCGTTCGCCAGGAGCGAACTCTCCAGCCAAGATCGCAGCGCGTAATGTTGCGGCGATCGACTCGCTCCGGGTTGTGGCTCCGTTGGCGTTCTTGGACGGCTTTTTGTTTGAGTTCTCCACTTGCACACTTTCCTTGCAGCGATGACTAAATTTGCGTCTTAACCGCTTCCTTCTCGCAAGGCTAGAACCGCGTTACCTTTGCGAGAATTTTTCCACCTCCCCGCGTAATCACCTCGAGCACGATGCCTGACAAGATGTATACATTTTGCCTTGACAGATAGGAAGATGCATATAATCCTTTGATCGATAGGGTAATGATCAATCACGGATGTGTGTTCGAGGGGGGTGCTACTTTGCCAATGATCCTGACCCAGCTTTTTGCGCCGATGGTTGCGTGATGGCGCTGCTGTTCGCTCCAAAGATCGTCACGCTGCCCATTGTCGGTCGGGAAGAGCTGTTTCCCGTGCGGCGTGTCTACTGCGTCGGCCGCAATTACCTCGAGCATATTCGAGAAATGAAGGAGGCCGACGAGCGGGACCCGCCATTTTTCTTTCAAAAGCCCACCGATGCCGTCGTCACGGAGGGATCTGAAATTCCCTATCCGCCGCAAACCGATGATTTTCAATTCGAAGTCGAGCTGGTCGTTGCCATCGGCAAGAGTGGCGCAAATGTTTCCGCCGATCGCGCCCTTGATCTCGTTTTCGGCTATGCCGCTGGAGTCGACCTTACGCGGCGTGATCGGCAGCGGGAATCTTTTGCCAAGGGTCTACCCTGGGAGATTGGCAAGTCCTTCGATAACTCGGCGCCTGTTGGTCCAATCCATCCAGTGTCATGGTCGGCCATCTGCTAGCTGGAGCCATCTCGATAGAAGTCAACGGCAAAGAGCGCCAAAGGGGCGACCTCAAGCAAATGATCTGGACGACGCCCGAAATCATTGCGAACCTTTCGGCATCTTACCGGCTCGAGCCCGGTGATCTCATAATGACCGGCACGCCGGCTGGCGTAGGTCCCTTGCAGCCGGGCGACAAATTGGTCGCGCGGATTGAGGGATTGGCGCCCTTTTCGTTTTCGATCGGAGCGAAGGTGTCCTGAGCGATGCTACCCACAGAGCGCATTGCATACTCGGCAATTACAGAGCGACCCCCGCTGAAATTGCCTGGCAAGGCCCGAATGGTGGTCTGGGTCATCGTCAACGTGGAGGAATGGGACCCCCGCGAGACCATGCCGCGCACGGTGCTTACCCCGCCGGCGGGCGGCTCACCAATGCCGGATATTCCAAACTGGGCCTGGCACGAGTATGGCAATCGAGTCGGTTTCTGGCGCCTGCTGGAAATTCTCGACAATCACGGCATCAGGGCGGTGTTGGCCATCAACGGTAAGGCGATCAAGACCTACGAGCCGATTTCCCGCGCCGCGTTGGAGCGTGGTTGGGAGTTCATGGGCCATGGCTTCGGCCAGAAAAACATGCAGAAGGTGCCCGACGAGCGCGAGGACATTCGCATGACGGTGGAGGCGATCAAATCTTTCACCGGCAAAGCCCCCCGCGGATGGCTCGGGCCCGGATTGACCGAGACCTGGGAAACTCCCGACATTCTGGTCGAGGAAGGCTTCGATTACGTCTGCGATTGGGTTCTTGATGATCAGCCCGTCGTGCTGAAAACCCGCACCAAACCCATCGTGAGCATTCCCTACACTCAGGAATGTAATGACGTTGCCATGATGCTGATCCAGCATCACAAAGCGTCCGAGTATCACGATCGGGCGATGGACCAATTCGAGCAGCTCTATCACGACAGCGCGGAGTCCGCGCGCGTTATGGCGCTGGTGGTGCATCCCTACATCATGGGCGCGCCGCATCGAGCCAAGCATTTCCGGCGCGTGCTTGAGAAGATCACCCGCCGGCCGGACGTGTTGTTCTGGACCGGTGAGGAAATCTACGACTGGTATCTGCGCGAGCGGCCGGATGCCCTCAAGAACATGGGCTGAGCTGTGTCGGGCCTCAACCTCGTTCAAGTGCTCAATGGCCTGACATTCGCGGCTCTGCTGTTTATCGTCGCGTCAGGCTTCACACTCATCTTTGGCCTGTTGCGCATCGTCAATCTTGCGCATGGCGCGCTTTACCTTTTCGGCGGCTATATCGGCTACACGGTTGTCGGTGCGACGGGCAATTTCGTGCTCGGGGTTCTGGCCTCGATGGTCTCCATTGCCGGGCTCGGTCTCTTTATCGACCAAGCGTTGCTGCGTTTCGTCCGGGGATTCCCATTGCGCGAGGTGCTGCTGACGCTCGGTGTTGCATTCGTTCTGAACGACCTTGCACTGGTGATCTGGGGCGGGGACACGTTTTCGGTCCAGATCCCGGAGTTCTTGCGCGGAGCGGTGCGCATTGGCGGTGTCTTTTACCCGAAATATCGCCTGTTTGTGCTATTCTTGGGCATCCTCACCTTCATCGCGCTCTGGTTCTTGATCAATAAGACGCGACTTGGTGCTCTCATTCGCGCCGGCGTGGACGACGCGGAAATGGTTGAGGCCATGGGCATCAATATCCGCCGCGTGTTCCTGGCGACTTCGATGCTCGGCACCTCCTTGGCTGGGCTCGGCGGAACCGTCGGCGGAGCGTTTCTCACGCTTTATCCCACGGCGGATTCCGAAATTCTCGTATTTTCTCTCGCAATCGTCATCATTGGTGGCAGCGGGAGCTTGGTCGGCGCCGCCGTCGGCGCATTGCTGGTCGGTATGCTCAATACAATTGGGCAGGTGATGTTTCCCGAGCTTGCGTACTTTGTCATCTTCGGGCCGATGGCAGTTCTGCTTGCCTTCCGTCCCATGGGGTTATTCGGGAGGGCGTCATAATGGCCTCGGCGTTGACCACCGCCAGAAATCCGCTGGTGATTCCAGTTGTCGCGCTCGCCGTTCTCTTTGGAGCGCTGCCACCATTCGTCTCTACATACGAATTAAGCCTCGCCAACGAGGTGCTCATATTCGCGTTGCTGGCCATGTCCATCGACGTGCTCGCAGGCTACGCCGGGCGGGTCTCGCTAGGGCATGGCGCCATTTTCGGGATTTCGACCTACGTCGTGATCTACTGGACGTCAATCATGGGCGGGTCGGCGTGGGTCGGTTGTCTCCTCGGCATTGTCGCGGCGACGCTGGCTGCCGGCATCTTCGCCTTATTGGCTGCCCGTGTCAGTGGCGTGTACTTCCTGCTGCTGACACTCGCTCTGGGCATGATCGTCTGGGGTGTGTGTCTGCGTTGGACGAGCGTAACCGGTGGCGAGAATGGCATTCGGGGCTCTGGCCGCCCGGACATTATCGCGGATCCCACCGTCTTCTACTACCTCACTCTGGCAACGGTACTTGCGTTGACCGTGGTCATCTGGCGTTTCGTTCACTCGCCATTCGGGCTCACGCTTCGGGGCATCCGCGATAGCGAAAGCCGCATGCGGAGCCTCGGCTATGGTGTGGCCACTCACATCCTCTTGGCATTCACGATTACTGGCTTTTTCGCGGGTGTCGCTGGTGCGCTTTACGCCTTATTCAATAATTTCGTGAGCCCCTCGACGGTGCAGTTGGCTCAATCGGTCGAGGGGTTGCTCATGGCGATTATCGGCGGAATTGGCACTTTGTTTGGCTCTTTCATCGGAGCGGCTGCCATCATTCTGTTGGAGAACTTCGTGAGCCAGTATACCGAGCGCTGGCAGATGATCTTGGGCTTTACGTTCATCGGTGCCATGATCTTTGCCCCCGAGGGCATCCTTGGCGGATTGCGTAAACTTTTCGCGAGAAGAACCGGCCAGCAAAGGGCTGACAGTAAAGTTTGATCAGGGTACGGAGGCTGCAATGGACCGCAGAACATTCCTAAAGCAGACAGGCTTGGCACTGGCCGCAACGGCGACGGGCGCGTTTCCGGCTCCCCATATCGCACGCGCACAGGGCGGTCCGATCCGCATCGGCCTTATGGCGCCTTTGAGCGGCGTCGTAGCCGCTGGCGGCAGAGAGATCGTCGAAGGCTTTAGTATGTACTGGGAGGAGAGGGGCAACCAAGTCGCCGGCCGCCCGGTCCAAGTGATCGTCGAGGACGATGCTGGCAACCCTGATACGGCTCTGCAAAAAGCCCGCCGCCTCGTCGAACAGGAAAACGTCGATTTTCTATTCGGCAATCTCCTCGCCAATACAGGATTGGCCGTTGCAAATTATGTTCGCGGAAACGGGGTCCCCTACTTCATTCCTGTCATCGCTGCTGACGATCTGACACAGCGTGCCCGAGTGAGAAATGTCATCCGGGTTGCCGGTTACACGGCTAGCCAAATGCCGCGGCCGCTGGCCGACTGGGCGCTGAAGCAAGGCTACAGAAAAGTAGCGACGATCTCGCAGGACTATACCTTTGGGCACGAGCAGTGCGCGGGCTTTGCTCAGGTATTCACCGAGGGCGGCGGAACAATCGTCGCTCAGCTGTGGAACCCGCTGAATACCGCCGATTTCAGTCCCTATATCGGTCAGCTCGGCAGCTTGGATATCGATGCAGTTTTCGCGATGGAGCTAGGTGCCGACGCTTCTCGCTTCATGAAGCAGTATGCCGATTTTGGGCTGAAGGGGCAGCTTCCGCTGCTCGGGGCGCAGAACTTTACTGACCAGTCGGTGATCCGGACATCCGGTCCGGAATGCGAGGATATCGTTTCCTCGGCACACTTCGCTGAAGGCTCCGACAATCCTGAAACGCAGAAGTTCGTAAAGGCCTACAGCGAGAAATATGGAAAGCTGCCCTCCCTCTACGGCTTCTCACATTACTCGGGTGCGATGTGGGTCGGGCAAGTGATCGAAGAACTAAAGGGCGACATTTCGAACCGTGACAANTTCCTTGATGCNGTCCTGANCAGCGAGCTTACCAATTCGCCTCTCGGCCGCCCCGTTCGCTTCGACGACTACGGNAACCCCATATATGACGTATATATCCGCAAAGTCGTCAAAAACTCCGAGGGCAAATATTGGAACGTCCCGATCGAGACNTATCCATCNGTCTCGCAGTTCTGGACGTACGATCCGNAGGAGTATCTGGCTAAGCCGCCATTCTCTCGCGACAACCAGGGTATCAAGAAGTCCTGATCTATCCCGCAAGAGGCACAGCCAGCTTTCGGCTGTGCCACTACATTTTTAATGAAGAGCGTCTCTCGTGTCGGAACCTGCGCTTGTTCTTGAGAATGTCACCGTAGCTTTCGGCGCGCTGAAAGCGGTCGACGACGTGTCGCTCTCCGTCAAGCGCGGCGAGCGGCGCGCGATTATCGGACCGAATGGCGCGGGAAAAACGACACTGTTCAATGCAATTACCGGCGTTTTCCCGCCGACCTCGGGTCGCATAACTTTCGAAGGCAAGGATGTGACCCGCATGCCAGCGCATAAGCGCGCGCGGCTGGGCATGAGTCGGACATTTCAAATTACCAATCTGTTTCCGACGATGACGGTCGAGGAAAACATGCAGCTGGCATTGCGCGGCACCGAGCCTAGCAAATTCTCAATGCTCGGATCCACGCGGCTGACGCCTGAACAGCAGGACCGCATAGCGTCTGCCTTGCGCATGTCGCGGCTGGAGGAGCGCAGCGCTGTTGCGGTCAACGAGCTTTCGTATGGCGAGCAGCGCCAGCTAGAGATGGCAATGGCTCTGGTTTCCAAGCCGCGTTTGCTCTTGCTCGACGAGCCCGCTGCGGGACTTTCCCCGGCCGAGCGCGTCATGGTCGCGGATATCATCCGTTCGCTGCCGCAAGATCTGACCATGGTTCTGATCGAGCACGACATGGAGCTGGTGCTCAATCTCGTGGACTGGGTGACTTGCCTTAACAACGGCCAGCTGCTCGCGGAAGGGTCACCTGACGAGATCCGCACCAATCAGCACGTGCAGGACGTCTATTTGGGGAAGGCACGCTCCCATGCTTGAGGTCCGTAACCTGCACAGCTACTACGGCGACGCCCACGTCCTGCATGGCGTTTCGCTCGAGGTAAGGCCCGGCGAGGTGGTCGCCCTTCTCGGCCGCAATGGCATGGGCAAGACGACCCTCATTCGCTCCATCATGCGGCTGGCACAACCGCAGGTGAGGGAAGGATCGCTGTTATGGAAAGGCGAAGAGCTCAGGAACCTCACCCCGCATGAGGTGGCCTCGCGCCGTATCGCGTTGGTGCCGCAAGGGCGACGCCTTTTCGCATCGCTGACCGTAACCGAGCATCTGACGATGCTGAAGCCGGCCAGCGCCAAAGACGGTTGGACCGTCGATCGCGTTTTCGAAATGTTTCCTCGCCTGGCGGAGCGTCGAAATCATCGTGGCAGCCAGCTTTCGGGCGGCGAGCGGCAAATGCTGGCCATCGGCCGTTCCCTGATGCTCGATCCCGAACTCATGCTGATGGATGAGCCTTCCGAAGGCCTCGCGCCGGTGCTCGTTCAGCACCTCGAGACCATCATCGCCGATCTTGGAAAGACGGGCCTTGCGATCCTACTCGTAGAGCAGAACGTTTACAGCGCCCTCTCTGTGGCGTCCCGGTTCTACGTTTTGGAAACGGGCCGCGTCGTTCATGAAGCGACAGCGGACGAGATCAAGAAGGATCAGACCCTCTTAATGCGCTTTCTTGGAGTCCACTGACACCGTCTTTCCAATTAGGACATAGGGGCATCAGACAGTTTAGCCCAAATCGAGTAACTGGCTATTTGAGTGCGCGGATCTCAACCGCGTTCTGGCGCGCTTTTTGCAGTGTGACCACGCTCACCCCGCCGAGCCCATCTTGCACCGTTTCCGATCACCAGGCCGACGGNAGACAAAGACCCATCGCTTGCCGCTGCTCTTGTCGGCCGAGATCCGCAAGTAGAGCCCACCCTCGTCAGCAAGGTCGCCGCCGAAGAGCCTAAGCTTTCGTGGCAGCACAGGTCACAAATCGTCGCTTCCTGCTCCGCCTTTCTCAGCGCTTAGACGCCTACGCCTTATTCCAGCAGCATCGTCGTCTGAACCGCACTAACCCGACTACCTCTGGCATCGCGGACGATGCGCATTTGCCCAGGCAGTGATACTGCGCTTGGGAAGCGCCTCTCTTGCAACTTGGCGGGATCTCTTGGCACTCGGCCTAAGCACCTGATGCATCAGCCCTGGGACGCGGCATACCTCCCCGACAGGTCGACATCATCACGCCTGGGGACAACGGAGTACGATGGCGTTCATCTCGAACAGGCTAGGCGCTGCTCCGGTTCGAGGTCCTGGATCACCATTATCGTTAACTAGTATTGGGATTCACCCGGCTCCTCAGAAATGCTCGCGTTATCAATGGCTTACGAGAATCCCGTCTCCATCAACCCAAGGTTGGTTTCACATTTCTTATTTGCCACCTATGTCGCGAGCTGAGTCGCGTCCTTTGATAATCTCCGCACCCGCCGCGTAAGTCCTCCCCAAAGCCAACTCTCAAGAGCTGCACTGCGTGACCACTATGCAACATCACTCCTGCTGCCGCATCGGGTGTGTCACATGCGCGAACTGGGGGGCTTGAACGCCTGGTGCGATCTCTCCAGCCTGCATCCCGGCGCGCCGGCGGTGCGGTATGCTCTATAATTTGAGCTGAATGTCAGCAATAGTGTAGTAGCCTGTGCTAGTGACAGCACAGGTTCGATGACGCGTCTAACAATAAGCGTCTACAAGGAGGAAGAAGTATGATGTCCAGGTCGAGGGTCTCATTGTTGGCAGCCTCTGCGGCGGCTCTGGCGCTCACGTTCTCCACCTTGGCGGTAGATCCCGCGGCTGCTCAGGAGCGCAAGTCGCTCCGCTGGGCGACGTCCAGCGTCGATTCCTATGGCTACAAGATCGCCGCTACCATGGCCGAGGTGACCGAGAAGGCACTCGGCGGCGAGTACACCGTGACCGTCAATCCATATCCGTCAACGACGGGCGCCATGAAGGCCGTCATGGATGGTGACGGTGAGATCGGCTACACCGCCGATGTCGGCATGACCCAGCTCTATGAGAAGGAAGGCGGCTTCAAGAACTACGAGCCCAAGAAAGGCTTGCTCGTGCATACCTGGTACGCCTATCCGATGGAGACCTTCATGATGGTCCTGGCGGAGAAGGCGGATCAATTCAAGTGCTTGAAAGATTTCTCGGGCAAGCCGACCTTCTTCACGCCTGCCGGCTTCATGAACTGGCTGAATTTCCAACGCGTCTTCAAGGCGCTCGAGTATGACTTCAAGCACGTTCAAATCGATCCCAAGACCCAGGCCGACGCGCTGAAGTCCGGCACGATTGTAGGTGCAGTTGCTTACACGACCTCCGGCCGTTCGCTCGTTCCGTACTGGACCGAAACGGAAGTTCGCATCGATGCGAAGGCCGTCAATCCGTGTCCGGATGAAATCGAAAAATTGAAAGCCGCTGGTCTCAGCGTCAGCCCTGTCGATCCCAAGGTGTTCACCAAGGACGTCGGTGTCGAGCAAATCCTGGGCGTGCCGATCCTGTTCGGCTACAACGTGCGCGCCGACATGCCGGAGGAAGTCGTCTACAAGATGGTGAGCGCGTTCTACGAGAATCGCGAACAACTCGCCAAGGCCGAGGCCGGCTTCACACCACTGGCCAAGGACTTCATTGGCATGCAGGTCAACGGCATCAAGTCAGCGCCGAATGTGCCGGTCCATCCGGGGCTTGC
>NICF_comb_assmDRAFT_10001960_pt1 | contig 15959 bp, 13 predicted proteins | sample NewIslPassag4_SG_FD_11279 | JGI IMG/M metagenome (IMG submission 11279) | reverse complement strand
ATGCCGAAGCGTGTCATTTCGGCCACGCCCATGCGAATTCCTGAGCTGGCGGCGAAGTTTTCGTCACCGGGCAGGGCCTGATAATTAACGATGATGTTGGATTCCTCCAGTCGTTCCGCAGCCTCGATTCCCTGATGAGAACCAACCCGAACCAGCACTTGGTGGGTTTCCGTGTAATCAACGGCGGGATCTCCTTCAACCTGAATCCCACAGTGGTGGAGAGCCCTGGCAAATGCCTTGGCGTTTTTGAGCACCTGAGTTTGATAGCTTTCGCGGTAGGTGTTCATCTCCATGGTCGCCAGTAGCAAACCGAGAAGGGTTCCCAGATGATGGTTGCTGAGAAAGCCTGGGAAAGCACGCCGGCGGATGTGATCCCAAAGCGCGGCGTGCGGTGAGTCTGGATCGAATCGTGCCGCGATGATCCCCCGCTGGGTTCCGTAGAAGGTTTTGTGTGTGGAGCCTGTCACAATATTGGCCCCCTCGGCGAAGGGATCTTGGAAAGCGGGCCCCAGAATACCCAGGACATGCGCGGCATCGTACATGACCAGCGGCTTCTGCTTGAGCCGGGAGAGGATTTGGCAGATTTCTTTCACCGGCTCACGACAGATGAACATGCTTTTCCCGAAAATAATGAGTTCGGGGGTGAAAGTTTCGAGGAGAGAAGCAGTCGCTTCGACGTCCACCTGATAAGGATTGTCCTGCCGAACCGGGAAATGTTTGATCATGAATCGGCCGGTGGCGGGATCGCGAGCGACATAGTCGCGAAGGGGACCCATCGCCTGGGCACTGAGATGACCGCCCAGGTTGAGATGATGATTGAGAACGCCGCCAATCCGCTCCAGCTCGCCCTGCTTTTTATCTCGATTTCGGAACGCCACAAGCGCGCTGAAGACGGCCATGTTGGCCGTTTGGCCGCTGATCAACCGTGGTTCCACGAGCTCTGTGCCAAGATACTGACCCAGTTCCTGAACGAGTTGCTGCTCAACCCATTCAATAAACTTCGTTCCCTGGTAGTAATACACTTCACGATTGAGCTGCGGAAGAAAATTGTGCTCAGCATATCGGCCAACAGGGTCCGTCACCTGAATCAGACGGACCAGCGGGGAAGGTGTCATTTCCGACGGAATAAGGTTGACGCACTGTTGCTGGCGCCACGAGTGATTTTCCAGCGTTTTTTCCAGCAGCGTTTTGACTTTGTCCAACATGATTATTGTGACCTCGATAGTAAGGAAACTTTCCGAGACATCACTGGACGATGATCGGTCGAAAGTACGGGGGGAGATCGCTTCGGCCGTGCCGCCGCACAACCCGGGCGGGAAGCGTGCGGCCGCGGACATTTATTTCCACGGCCGCTTCTCGCGGGACTTCAGCATTGATATACGCCAGCGCGATTGCTCGCCGCCCTGTCTCGTCCGTGGGAACCGCATCGGCATCCTGCCCGGTAAACACCCAGTAGGGCACGACGGTACCGCTGGTCACCCAGCCCACTCTCTGACCGTTCCAGTACACTTCGTCGCCCTGTCGGGCGACACCAGGTCCGAGGATTGCCAAAGGACGAATGAGCCGCGGCAAACTCTCACGCGGTTGCACGGTCCCCTGACGATAACTCTGATAGGCGGCGGCCTGAGCCTCCAAAGCACCTCGCCCGATGAAATCACCCCGATCGGCTGTAAGGTTCACAGCCACGTTGGCCGAAGGAGCAGCGAAGATGGGTATACGGGTGCCGTCGGGGGCCAAACCCAGCTCGTGCCCGAACAGTGTCAAACCGGCTTCTAATCGAAGGGTATCCCTCGCCCCCAATCCTATGGGTCGCATTCCCAGCGCCTCTCCCGTCTCCACGAGTCTTTCCCATACGCGGAGCGTCTGCTCGGACGGTAAAAATAATTCGAAGCCTACCGGTTCGCCCGTGTATCCAGTTCGGGAAACGCTGAGATCAATATCCAACACCCGGGCTTGGGAGACCCTATTCCGGAAAGGTGGTGGCAGTTCACCCTGCGTGAGCACCTTTTGCAGGAGTTCTTCGCTTCGAGGCCCCTGAACCGCCAGCATTCCTGTTGTGCCTGTGATGTCTTCCATCAAGACGGAAAATCCTTGGGCGTGCTCTTTCAGATGGTGCCAATCCTGCTCAGCGTTGGCCGCGTTCACAACCAGACAATAACCTTCCGGAAACCGGAAAAGGTAAGCATCGTCCAGGGCAGATCCATCTTCTTGGGCCAGAATGGTGTACTGAGCTTGCCCCAGTTCGAGCCGTGCTGCGTCGTTTGTCAGCACACGGCGGAGGAACGGTACGGCGTCTGGCCCGGTTATTCGAAAGCGGCCCATGTGGCTGATGTCAAAAAGACCGCCGAATTTTCGAACGCTGAGGTGTTCCTGCAGGATGCCGGATGAGTAATGCAAAGGCATAGTCCAGCCGGCAAAGCCCGTCATTCGGGCGCCATGCTGTTTATGCCAATCGGCAAGAGGTGTGCATTTGAGGGACGTCACGCTGTACTCCGGGATTGAGAAAACTCCTGCGTTCAGAAAGACGAATGCGTCGGGCTTTCCGAAAAAGCGGCGTCAATTCCGCTCCCCGACAACCGGAACGATTTATTTTTGCAAATGGCAACCCCGTAGGGCAACCGTGGGGATCGCCAAGTCGAGCGAGTTGTTAGTCAGCGCGCCGGTGCCGCGAGGTTGATCAACGGTTTCAGCCGGCCTCCCTTTTGCACTTCGACAACCGCCAGAAGGTTATCGAACTGATCGACGACCGCCGCCTTCTGGCCGGGGACGAGCTGGGCCTCGCACCTGGGCCACTGGCCGTGCAATAGACCGCGAAGCGAGGTTTCATCGAGTCGAAGTTGTGGAAGATGTTGGGTTGCAACGCCCGACGGGAGCAAATATTCCTGCCACCGGCGCTCGTCCAGCGTGGTGGGATCAACCGCCTCGTTGAGTGTGAAGTGGCCGACGGCCAGGCGTGTCAGCTCCGACATGACAGCCCACGTGCCGAGGCTCTCCGCGAGATCGCGGCCCAGTGATCGCACATACGTGCCTGAGCCGCAACGGATCTCCATTTCGAGTTCGGGATATTCATACCGGAGAATTTTCAGTTCGTGAATATTCACCGGGCGAGGTTGAGGAAGTCGCGGTGTTCCCTGCCGGGCCCATTCGTATCCACGCCGACCATGGATTTTCACGGCGGAATAGACGGGCGGCCGCTGCAGGATTGTCCCGATAAACCTCGGCAAAACAGCTTCAATCTGCTGGCGAGTTGGGCGCGCCGCTGCCTCACGGATGGTGACTTCACCTTCGACGTCGTCGGTCGGGCTGCTTCTGCCGAGCAGAAAGGTCGCTCGATAGAGCTTCGGTAACTCCTGAATGAGCGAAATGAGCCGTGTGGCGCGTCCCACACATACGACGAGCACGCCCGTCGCCAGGGGGTCGAGGGTTCCTGCGTGGCCGACGCGCAGGCCCCTCGCCCAGCGCTGAACCATGTTGACGGCGTCGCGCGATGTGATTCCTTTGGGCTTGTTGAGGGACAGGATACCGCAAATTTCCTGGTTTTTCACTGCCGTGCGATCACTCGTCATGACCCATTGGGTTCGGTAGCGTTAAATGTTGCTGTGGCCGACATGTTGCTCTCAAGGACGTTTGCGGCCTGGCCTGAAGCTGCGTCCAACTCCGAAAGGTATCGTACAACCCTTATCGTACACCCGTGGCGATATGTGAAAAGTGTTGCCACCGACGTGCTGCGATCTCCTGGGGTTACTGAGTCCTCCCCACTTCTGCTCTGTTGTCGGGATCGAACCCGGGTGTCACCGCGACCTTCTGCGGAAGAGAGAGTTGGTTCGGAGGGGCTTGTTTGTCAGGTCCATCTCTCAACGTGGGATACTCCGTTTTGCAGTAGCGGGCACGACAAGCGTGCCCCTCCGTGCTCGGCGGAGGCCGTGGAAAGCATCCCTTGAATAGACGCGGATTCCACGCCGGGGGAGCGTTCCGGTTGCACCCGAATCATGTCACGGACTGAGGGGGGGCCAGTCCCACCCGGGCTACGGCAGCGGTAGGGGCAATTCATGAATTGCCCCTACAGTGCTTTGGGTTCGTGGCATGTCATAGGCTTTTGCAAAATTGGCGATGAGTCAGCCGGGGGTTGAGATTGACTGCGTCCAGTTTTTTCTGATAATGGGGCGAAAATTCGGAAAGTGTTCCATTGCGAAGTCGCTCTGCGTGAAAGGAACGAGTTATGGCCCGGCCGCTGAGCAAACTTGCCAAAGATTGGTGGGACTACACGACTTTGGATCCCGAATTGCTACAGGATGCCGCCAAACTCACCGTGCGGCAGATAGAACGGCTTTCCCGGCCAGGCTTCAAGATTGTCATGTACGACACGCTGGAAGAATTCTACCTGGCGGAAGCGCTCGAATACATCAATGCCTGGCGGCAATCCACTGCGGACAATCCCTGTGGAATTTGTGGTCCGATAGGCCCCACGGAGCAACTCCCGCTGGTGGCCCGGCTCGTCAATGAGTTGGGGCTCGATGTGCGCGAGGGCCACTTTTGGGGAATGGACGAATGGGTGGACGAAACAACAGGCCAGCCGGTTCCGATGGATCATCCATTGAGCTTTGCTCGCGCGGATATGGAGCTGTGTTTCAATCGAATCAACCCCAAGCTGAGGATGCCGAAGGATCACATTCGCTTTCCCATCGGTGACCTGGATGCCTATTCGCGAAGTTTCGACGAGATTCGGTGTGTGGTCATGCAAGGGGGACAGGGGGATATCAAGCACTGGGCTTTCAATGATCCGCCCAGGCGGCAGGGAAAATGGAAGGACGAGCCGCCTCCGCCCGCTGAATACCGCAAACTCAAGACGCGAATCACCGACCTCCACCCGGCTACCATTATGCAGAACGCACGCACCTCCGGTGGCGGACAGGTGCACCTGGTGCCGACCAAGGCGGCAACGGTTGGGCCGGTGGAAACGTGGAAAGCTGAAAAGGTTTCCATCTGGCACGCAGGAATGCACGATAATCCGTTTGGCATGCGACTGACAACACTGATGATTTCCAAGGGAATTGCCGACTCAGCCGTGCCGATGTCGCTTCTGGCGGAGCATCCCAACGTCCAGTTCAATTTCTACCGGCCGGCCCTCGCCGAGGTAAAGACAGAAATGCATTGACGGATCGGCGATCTATGATACTGTCCGGGTAGTGGATTCGTTGGGAAAGTGAAAGAGTTGGCGGAATTGCCAGGCGAGATTGACAGGGAGAATGTCTGCCCGTTTGAGTTTGTCAGGCGGGACGGGATACACCCCTGCTGTGTGATGTTGCGACGCCAAAGGGATTTTCGTTTCCTCCTATGACCATAATCTTCACAGAGGATCACTCGTTGAGACTCATTCCATGGCTGGAAAATCGACTCCACCAACCTCTGCCCGGCCCGATGATGGGAACGAAATACGCACCGCGTCCACCCCTGGGGCGCGACTATTCCAAAATCCCGGCAAACGCCCGACCTGCGGCCGTTCTCATCTTGCTTTACTGGCATCAGTCGCAGTGGTGGCTGCCGCTGACGTTGCGGAGACGGGATCTGCCCGAGCACGGAGGCCAAATCAGTCTGCCGGGCGGCGCTCTGGAACCAGGGGAGACTTCCTGTCAGGCCGCCGTTCGCGAGTTCTGCGAAGAACTGGGTGTTGAAAACTTTGAGCCCCGCATCCTTGGGCAACTGTCAACAATTTACATCGAACGGAGTGGCTTTCGGGTCGATCCCTGGGTGGCCGTGGCGCATTCACGCCCTCCGATGTGTGCTTCTTCCTGCGAAGTGGAGGAGCTTTTGGAGATTCCCCTTGCGCATCTGCTGGACCCAGCTCATTTTGGGGTTCATCAACGGGAGTACCGTGGTGAGCCCTACGAAGCCCCGCATTTTGCTTTTGGCCCCCATCGAATCTGGGGCGCTACGTGTCTCATCCTGGGAGAATTTGTCACGCTCATCGAGGAGTTTCTTCAAAGCGGTGGCGAGTAGCGGCCCGCACCATTGGGCAAGGGGTTGATTCGAGGACGAAACGCTTGCGAACCAGTGATCGTGCTCACTCTGTGGTCAGCACCTTTTGGAATAACTCGCGGAGAATCTGTTCATCGATTTTCACTGGGGTGAGCGTGCAGGCTTCCGGAGTCGCCTCAAGGGCGTGACGAACCAACCGATCGAGGTAGTTTCCCGGAGCATCGGGAGGGACGGTGACTCGATCGGGCAATCCCGCATCGCGAAACAGATTTTCGAGTGAGTCGAGGAACATCGCCGCCTGTTGTTCGGGAGTCTCTGCCAGGATATGGCACTGGCGCCCCAGTTCGGCCAGGGGCTCCGGGCAGGACTGCTGCAAAAAGCGGAGCGCGACTGGCCCGGCGATGGCCACCGCCAGACCGTGGGGAATATTGAAAACGGCTCCCAGCGCCTGGGCCAGAGCGTGTCCCACTGTCAGTCCGGTGGTGTCGTAAGCTGTTCCGGACATACAGGCTGCCAGGGCCAGATCCGCCCGCGCATTGACGTCCTGCGGTTCGGCAATGGCCTTCTTGAGACTTCGAAAAACAAGGCATGCGGTGTGACCGGCAAGCACCGTGGAAAATGGGTTGGCCATCCGACTTAAACAGGCCTCGATTGCCTGGAGAAGTGCATCGGCCGCACACGCAGCTGTCACGTCGGCCGGTTTTCCCAGAGTCAGTTCGGGGTCCACGAGCGCGATCTTAGGATGAAGGCCTTCTCCCACCAGGGCTGCTTTCAGCGGCGAATCGGGAAACGAACCCTTTCCATGGAAAGTGAGAACGGAAACTGCCGTGACTTCGCTTCCAGTTCCCGCGGTGGTGGGAACTGCGATCACGGGGGCTGACTCGGTAATCCGCCGGTGACCCTCGTTTGCGTTGGCAAAATCCCAGGGTTCGCCCTCCAATTTCACCAAGGCGGCGATTGCCTTGGCAACGTCCAGCACACTTCCCCCGCCCAAGCCGATGACCACTTCGCAGCGGTTTTTCTTGTAAACCTCCACACCTTGAGAGACCAGATCTGCCTCCGGTTCGGGGCCGACTTCAAAGAAGGGAAAAACGTGCATTCGAGACTGCCGCAAAGAGCGCTGGGCCCGCTGGTACACATCTTCCATTCCCTTTTGGTCCTTGTACCCCACCAGCAAGGCGTTCCACCCAAATTCCTGGGCGAAATCTCCCAGTTTGCGAATCATTCCCGGTCCAAAGCGGACAGGGGTTGGCAAATGGAAGGACCACGTTTTGAGCATGGCTCGACTCCTTCAACAGCAACGCCTTGACGGGACCGCCAAACAGGGTTGGCGGAGGTTGGCAACGCCGGGCTCAGGCAAACTCCTGGTCGAGTTCATCACGTCTATGACGACGGGACAGCGACATGTCCCCGAGCGTAGTCCCCCATGGCAAACAGGTTTTCATCGGGAGTTCCGCGCGGGACTTCACACCCAGCTCCCACAATATACCGCGAGCCCGCCGCCTGATGACACTCGGCCAGTTTTTCCTGCACGAGTTCTGGAGTCCCGTTTCGCAGCACTTTCACCGGGTCGATGTTTCCCAGCAGGACCTGATCGGGTCCCATGGCCTCCCGGCCGGCACGCATGGGCACAAGGAAATCCAGGTCCACGATCTCGCATCCAAGCCGTCCCATTCCTTCTAAGATTTTGTTGGTATTTCCGCAGATGTGGAGGCGAACTTTACACCCCATCTGGTGAATGGCGTCCACCATTTTTTTCTCGTACGGCCAGACGAACTCGTAGTAAAAACGAGGGCCGATGAGGGAAGCCGCCGCATCTCCAATTCCGATGATATCGACTCCTGCCTCGATCTGCGCTCGGGCAAAGGCGAGTTCCATTTCCAGCACGAAATCGAACAAATCCCGCACAAACTCAGGATCGTCATAGAAGTCAAGCATCAGCGTGTTGATGCCGCGCAAGTCGGCCGCTTCGGCGCAGGGCCCCTCAATCCAGCCTTCGATGAGCAGCTCACCGCCAACTTTCTTGCGAAACAGTTCCGCTGCCCGAACCCGATCTTCCATTCTTCCCCCACCGTAAGGATCGGGCACCTTGAGGTCCTTGAGCTTCGATTTGTCGGCCAGCAGAGCTTTATCTTCTACGAGCGCGGGAGGTTGATCTTCGAAGTACTGGACGATGGCCCCGCAATCGGCGGCCTCTCGAGCCGGGTCGGAGATACACGAGACGTAGTCAAAACCATACTTCTCGGCTGTACGCAACTGGGCTTCGACAAGAATGCGGTGATCGCGGACATACTGACCGTAGGGAACGCCAATCTGGTCCGCGGCAAACATCATGGTGATCGGCATGAGAGGCAAATGATCGACTTCCCGGCCCTCGATCATCGCCATGACACGTTCATAGCCGTTCATCAGATCGCTCTCCATTCGGCAAAGAGGTTGCCGATCCTGACCGGCGCTTCTGGGGATCGACAGCTTGATCTAGTATGCCCTACGGTGGTCACTGATCGGCAGTTCATGATAATGAGGATGATGTGGCTCAGCAACGGGTGTGGAGACCGACTCATCCCCAGTTTTCGTTTGGAGCTGTGAGAGCGCAAAGGCTAAATGTGTTGGTTGCAGGGGCATTGCCCCTACCGTTTCATCAGCAAGTGAACTAAGCTCCGGATCGGAGGGGCACGCTTGTCGTGCCCGAGGAGTGGAAATGGATCATCCAACGTTGAGAGGCGAACTTGACAAGCAGGTCCCTCCAATCGGCGGACGTGACAAGTACGTCCCTCCGGAATGGCGGGGCGCGCTTGTCGTGCCTGTCGGAACTTTCCTGCTGGAGGGTTGCCTTCGGTGATGAGTGATCGGAGATCGGCTGATCAAGTGTTGAGGATCTCCAGTTGGATGATCTGATCGTCAAATGAGGGAGCAACGCGGCCGCCCGGGGGGATGATCAGGAATTCATGCTCGCTCCACTGGCCGTCCACTAACGCACGGATGAGCCGCAAATCCCCGTCCAGGACTTCAAATCGCCAGCCCCGCTCCTCTGCTTTGCGGCGGGCAATTTTTTCAAAGACTTCGTCGCAGCCTGTGTGAGTGCGAATATAAGCAATTTTGCCGTAATTCCTGGCAAGGTTACCCAATTGCTGAATGAGATACCGGGCGTTTTCCTCGCCGTACTTCGCGACCCATTCGTCATGGCTGTCCAGGAGCCCCATTTTGCGGGCAATTGAATCGGGACCATGCTGCGACAGGTCGTCCCCACGTTCGATCCAGCCCGGCGTTTGGAAATAGACTCCGGGATTGGCGTGAAAATACTCCAGGTAGCGCTGGTGACTGCCCAGAAAGAGAGTAATGCAATCGTGCGCTCTTGGAATGACCAGCGGAATATCGCGGGCTGTCAGTCCGATAATCCCATTGTTGCAAAGACCATACCCCAAGCAGATGGCCTCGTAACGTGAGGTATCGACGCTCTGGATGGCTTCGGCAAGTCTCGCCGACATGCGCTGCGCGCCTACATCATGCAGCCCCTTTGGTAGAAAAAGTAAGTCGACTGTGTTGGGAGACTGGGCCACGGCCAGACAAAGTTCTCGGTAAAAGATTTCACAGGCTACCACGATGAGTCGCATAATTCAACCGTTCTAACGTTGGTTATTAGACGAAATACAAGTATGACGGATCATTGAATGGGATATCGGCCTTTTGCGAGTGCCGTGTCGAACATCGCCATGATATTCTCAGGGGGGCAGTTTGCCTGAATATTATGGACTGACGCAAAGACATACCCGCCGCCGGGAGCCAAAATCCGGATGTTTTCTTCCACCTCTCGCGCAACCTCCTCGGGGGTTCCAAACGGCAGTGTCCTCTGACAGTCGCACGCGGCTCCCCAAAAAGTAAGTTTATCGCCGAATTCTTGCTTGAGGCGTACCGGATCCATCCCTTTGGCCGTGGTCTGGACCGGGTTGAGGATATCCACCCCCATTTCAATCAAAATGGGAATAAAATCAAAAATAGCTCCGTCGTTATGCATGAACACCTTGTAATTGGTATTTTGGTGGATCCAGTCGAGTCCCCGCTTGTAGTAAGGAAAAATGAGATCTTTGAATAACTTGGGAGATAAAAACGGCCGGTCCTGAGTTCCTAGATCGTCATTGAATTGAATGATGTGCACGTGATCGCCGACCGCCTGATGGAAACGCCGCAAATTCTCGAGCCAGGCTTCGACAATCCGCTCGTACAACGCCCGAACATAATCCGGGTCGCTGACCAACGTGATCATCCAGGCTGCAAAATCGCCGGTTCCGAGACCAAAGAAAAGTTCGAAAGGAGGCCCCATTGCTGCGATGATCGCGAAATCGGTGTTGTGGTACAACGCCTCCGCTTGGGCTCCAAGTTCATCACATTCTTCCTGGGTAAGGAGAGGAATATCCAGAGTCTTTGGATCCACATGGGCGGCGCCGGGATATTTATCAAGTCGATCAAAGTAGAAGCCGTCCCTGGGCATTTTCGCAATAGGTCGTCCCTGCTGATCGTACAGTGTGAGTGAACCATCAGGTTCTGTGACGGGATTAAACTCGCCTGGCACCTCAACCGGCGTGCCGTCAAACAGTTGCCAGGGCTTCCAGTTGTCGTTGGCAATTCCAAAAGCCACGCGGCGTCTGTGAAGCCCAATGACATCCACCCCGAAGCGTTCGAGGATCGGCCGTTCGATTTCGGCCAGCATCTGATAAACGTCATAGACTCGGGTGGGGGTAGCCAATCCCAGGCGCTCTTTGAGACGGTGGTAGGCAGCCGCCGCAATACCGGTCTGTCGTGTGGCCCCAAAGTCGATGGGCACCCGATCCGGCTCCTGGTGAGACAGTGCACAGAGAACGCGTTCGCGCGAGGTCATTGCTGAAGGCGGTAGTCCGTATCCTTGCTGGCAAATCTGGTTCCAGGAAATATTCAGTTGGAATTTTTTCCTAGAAGCTGACAAATGGCTTTGATAAACTCCGGCGTCGTTCCACAGCACCCCCCAATAAAGCTCGCCCCTGCTTCGACCAACTTGGGTACATATTTTGCGAATTCCTGAGGGGCAATGCGATAGACAGTTCGACCATCGACGATTTCCGGCAAACCTGCATTGGGTTTGATCCAAACGGGGCGGTCCGTGGCCGCTTTCAATCGCTCGCAGATACTGACATAATTCTCCGGGCCTGCGCCACAGTTGGCACCAATGACATCGGCACCGGCGGCCGAGAGTTGCTCAGCCGCTTGCTCGGGCGTGGTTCCCATTATGGTTCGGTCCCGGTTTTTTCCAGAATCGAACGTCATACAGACTACGACGGGCAAACCGGTGGTTTTGGCCGCCTCGAGGGCCAAAAGAGCCTCGGCAGGATCGGACATGGTTTCGATGACCAGTCCATCTGCCCCCGCCTCGGCTAGTGCCTGGGCTTGGACGAGGAACGCTGATCGGAGTTCTTCCGGTGTTTTGGTTCCCATCATGAGCATGACGCCGGTCGGCCCGATGGAGGCGAACACAAACGATTGGCCAGCTGCTGCGCGTTTTGAAATTTCAACACCTGCCCGATTAATCGCCACAGTTTTGTCAGCAAGGCCATAGCGTTCCAGCGTGATGGGATTGGCGCCGAAGGTGTTCGTAAGGATGATCTGGCTTCCCGCCTCAACATAGGCGCGGGCAACTGCTTCCACGTCGGCGGGATGCGAGAGATTCCATTCGTCGGGGCAAGCGCCGACGGCCAACCCGCGGCTTTGCAATTGAGTTCCCCATGCTCCATCCAGAATCACGGGGGCTTTTTCCAGCAGTTGCTGAATCAGGACGTGTGACATCGAGCACCCTCTGTCTCTCGGCAGCTAGTTCCTGAAAGAATCACACATTGCAAATCGCCACGTGAAGAACGCACCCACCCCTGTTTATTCCGCATAGAATTTTCGTACCGCCATGATCGCATCGAAGCCTTCGGCCTGGAGCACCGCTTCCAGACACTGCATGGCCGGGTGGTCTTCCGGCAGCAGTTCGTATTTTCGTTTGACCGAGCCGATGATCATGTCCAAACCCAGCGGCAAGGCCCGGGTAAGAAAGGCCGACTCGAGGGCACTCTTCACCGGAGAACCATCTTTTCGCTTGGATGGAAGCATGACGGTGAAGTTGCTCAGACCGACCGACATATGCACGCCTGCCAGGTCGGGATCTTCGTGAATGCGCTTCATCGCGCCCAACAGCCGTTTGAGATTTCCTTCAGTATCACTGGCAATGGGCACGATACCGGGATCGATAATCAAATCATCATTTCCGATACCCGGGCAATACTTTCGAGCGAGATTCACGAGATACTTGGCTGCTTCGTAGGTTTGTTCATCCGTGCGTGCGGGTTGCGGGCGACCATCGAGCAGAACTTCGGTGGCCAGCAAAATGGGCTTGAACGGCCGGATTTCGTAAAGTTTCCACATTTCCTCGCGGGAAACGGTGATCGAATTGAGAATCGGTTTGGCGCCACCCGCGCGTTCGACCGAATAGGCTTCCAATCCCGCCCGGGCGATCTGAGGATCGGGAGTGTCGATGGAAAGTGGCTTGTCGATGGCTTCCTGAATACGGCGGACCACTTCAGCCATCAGGTCAGGGCTTCGGGAGCCGATGTTGACATCGATATAGGCGGCTCCCCCCTCGACCTGACTTTTGGCGAGAGCCACAATCCCGTCAAGATCTCCGGCGTCGAAAAGTGCCTTCGTGGAAGGCACAGAGTCGTTAATGGATTCCCCGATGATCGTAAGCCCCGGAATGGCCATAGGTCCCTCCTCGGTCAACGGTTCACGTGGGATGACAGCGAACAAGTGATGATTTTTTATCACGTTTCGGGCGTTTTTTCCACCCGGCTCCGTATGACCTGTTCGTTTTCCGCGAGGACGGCCAATAGAATAGGTTGTTCAAGGGAAAGCCAATGGGATTAAAGCAGCTGATAGGACAGCCCGATGTGCGGTCGATTCACGTTGCGTGCGACACCGGAAGAGGTGGCAAGCCATTTTCGCCTGCTCCAGGTTCCTGATTTTTCACCTCGGTATAACATTGGTCCGGGGCAAGTGGTTGGAGTTGTCCGGGCCCAGCGGGCCGACTTCGATGCAGGAGAGCCGATTGCCGAGACAAATACGGCCTTTCGAAAACAGACAACGCACGCCGGTAGCGGCGATGTGGAGTCTGCTGTCAGGCTGGAATGGGCGTGGGTCAAATGGGGCCTGGTGCCGCACTGGGCGGAAGACCCTGCCGTGGGTAACCGACTGATCAACGCTCGGGCGGAAACCGTCGGCACAAAGCCTGCGTTCCGAACTGCCGCCCGGTACCGCCGGTGTCTCGTTCCGGCAGATGGATTCTATGAGTGGAAGGCATCCCCTAAAGGAAAGCAGCCTTATTTTATTCGCCTCCGAGGTGATCGATTGTTTGCCCTGGCTGGGCTCTGGGATCAGTGGCACAGTCCCACCGGCGAAATTCTTGAGACATGCACCGTCCTCACGGTGGAACCCAATCCGCTGGTGGCGAAGTTCCACAATCGGATGCCTCTCATCTTGCCGCCGGAGGCCTATGATTTGTGGTTGAACCCCGCCATCATCCAGTTTGACAAGCTCCGGGAATGGATTCGGCCGTACCCCGCGCACGAAATGGAGGCCGTGGCCGTCTCTTCCTACGTGAATTCAACTCGCCATGAGGGACCACGCTGCATCGAGCCTGCAACCGAATCGGGCACGCTCTTTGATGGCGATTCATCGTGATTCAGGAAATGACCCTGGGGGCTGGGCGTCGTGAGTCGAGCCGGGTGTTTTTCTGACCGGTGGTCCCAAAAGTTGGTCCACCATTTGACTTACCTGGCGATCGTATCCCGGAAGCCATCCCGACCATGCTGCGCGAATGATCCCGTTTCGATCGATGAGAACAATTGCGGGAATCGGCAGGGGCGCAAGTCTAGCCACGTCAGACGCCTCAGGCTGGGCAAGAAGCAGGAATCGGTACTGGCTCGTTCGTTCCAGATCGACATAACACGGCGTGGGCAGATGCAGTTCCCGCCAGGCGGTTTGCGTCCAAACCAAAAAGTCTTCAGGCAGGTTGCGGTCGGGAGGTGGGGGGCAGGCAATGGCCACAAAACGAAAATCTTTTCGCGTGGTCACCGGGAGCACGGCCGCCAGACGGGAGACTGCTTCTTCACTGGTAGGAACCCAGGGACCCCAAAACACGGCCACGGTGACATGGTCGCGAAGCGAGTCCAGTGTGACGGGAGAAATGGCCTGGGGGACCGGCATTTCAACGCCCCGGCCCGGATTGACGAGGTCGTCCAGCGCGTACACCTGGACGAAGTCGGCTGGCTTTCCGACCGCTGGATGCGTGGTGGGATCCCGCTGGCCCCACGGACGCCAGAAGAAGATGGCAAACACAAAAGCGAAGCACACCCCGGCGAGCAACAGATCGGCAAGCAATCGTTTTCTGGCTGTCTTGCCGCGGCCGGCAGCAGATTGAGGGGAGATTTCTTGCTTCTTGGCAGGTACCCGCCAAAAATTGACCGGTTTTCGCGATGGGGTGCTCCTCACGTGTGGCCCTCGTTCTCACATGTCGTTCCTCTGTGATTTTTTATTTGTTGAGATGCTTGACGCCAGCGGACCCGGCCAACTTTGATCCGATTCGTCACCTCGTCAGTAGTCGGTGGAGCAGGGGTGGCGGCCTGCGGGTAGATGGGAGTTCGGTAACCGGAATAAGCCTCGGTGCGGAGGTGGGCCAGCATGTGATGTCCCGATCGGCGATCGCGCTCCTCACGAACAGCAGCGACATCCACCGGTCCGACGACGATCTTTTCGCCTGTGCCGGGCTCCGCCTGGACCACGATTCGCCCGTCGTAGTCCACGATCATGCTCCCGCCCGGCCAGCTAAAGGGTGGGTAGTTCCGCAGGGAAGCCCCCTGATTGCAGGCCACCACGTAGGCCAGGTTTTCGATGGCCCGTACCCGGTTGATGAGCGTCCACCATTCCATCGGCGAGGCGGTTCCCCACGGGTCCATGTAGGCTGAAACCCGCAGCAACACTTCGGCGCCTTGGAGGGCGAGCTGGCGAATGGCCTCCGGGAACAGCCAGTCGTAACAGATGGCCACGCCGATGGAGCCAATCTCCGTCTGGGCCACCGGAAAGAGAGGTTCCGGGTAGTCGGGAAGATCGTGGGGACTGGTATGGAGTTCCCAGGGAATCCACGGATGCACCTTGCGATACTTCAGAAGGAGTCCCTCAGGACCTACCAGGCACGTCGTGTTAAAAACATGGCCGGGATAGCGGGAATCCTTTTCCAGAAAGCTGCTTGTCTGGATATAAATCCCAAGTTTACGGGCCAAGTCGCAATATCGATCGAGAAACTCATTGGGGATGGGCACCGCCAGCCGATCGTGGAGTTCCTCCACGGTTTCGAACACGGGGGCCACCTGAGCAAATTCAGGAAAGACGACCAGCTTGACCGGGAAAAAGGGCTCGTAACCCTTGACGGCATACTGGGCCATCTCCAGCATGCGACCGACGTTTCGGTGAATGCCCGCCATATCCACGGGATTGGGCAGGTTTGTTTGACAGAGCGCTACATAATAACGTTGTAGTGACTCAGCCATAGGTCGTCCTTTGCCTTCGGATCACACTTGGGCTTACCGACGATGCTTCCTCGTCACGGCACTTTACCGATCTTGTTTTCGAGCCTGGCTTGATGTGAAACGATGCCATTCGCCCCGGCACACGGCACCCTTTCAGCTAACGCCGGTCCCGTGGACGCACACGGCGGGCAAGGCGGTCCTACCTGCCGGCGCTTATGAGGAGATTTCGACTCCTGCCCCGTCGTGGTGTTGATTCAGGTTTGGTTCTGAATCTACGGATGGTTCAAGGAAAATTCTTCTGATGCGACGGCGATCTCCTTCCAGAACCGTCAGGCGGACATTGGCGATTACCAGAGACTCTCCCACGTGGGGCACGCGACCAAGGTGGGTCAT
>NICF_comb_assmDRAFT_10001953_pt1 | contig 15991 bp, 14 predicted proteins | sample NewIslPassag4_SG_FD_11279 | JGI IMG/M metagenome (IMG submission 11279) | reverse complement strand
ATTCGACTTGAAAAACTTACGAACTCCGAGGCCTTTTCCGGACCGCTGACCGGTCCGGAAGAGGTTGGTCCTGGCCCCTTACCGCCGCGTCGCAGTTGCAAAACTTTGGCGTCACTGGTAGGTCCAGGAACGCCATGTCCTATCGCATCAGACTCGAAAAAGAGAACTTCAAATTCAGCTGCTGCCACTTCACCCTTTTGGGGCCAAGTGAGGCCGAGAGACTCCATGGCCACAATTATTATGTTTCAGTCATTGTCGGTCTGCGGGAACTCGATCCGGCTCTGGGCATGGCCTTTGATTTCAATGAAGTGAAACCCTTGGTTCGACGCCTGACGGACGCTTGGGATGAGCGGGTCCTTCTTCCCGGTCGCTCGCCTTATTTGAACGTTGAAACCAAGGAGAGTTCCGTCACGGTGACATTCGGAAAGAAGCGATATGAGTTTCCAAGAGAAGACGTGCTCATTCTCCCGACCGTGAATATGACCTCCGAGGAACTCGCGCGCCTTCTTGCGGAAAACTTGGCCGCGCAACTGAAAGCAAACCCCAAGCTTCAATCGCGGCTGGAGTCCATCACGGTTGGAGTTGAGGAAACCCGCGGCCAATCCGTTTACTGCGAGCTGAAGTTATGAACGAAATCGGGCATTACGAATTGAGTTTTACATATCGATTTGAAGCGGCTCACCGCTTTACGGGAACGTGCTCAATTTCGTGCGCGACTCCGCACGGGCATACTTGGTACGCGAAGGCTCTCTTTGAAGCGACGGAAAACTCTTTGAGCCAGGAAAATGACATGGTCATGGAGTTTTCGCGCCTGAAGACGAATTGGAAGCGTTTCATCCAAGAGACGGTGGATCACAGCTTCATGCACCACCATCTTGATCCGATTCTACCCGCGCTCAAAGAACACATCCCTGGGTTTCGCGGCCTCCCCTTCCCTGGAGACCCAACGACTGAGCTGATCGCCGCTCTCTTCTATTCCAAGCTCAAAATCATGCACGAGGCTTTACCGGGTTGCGCTCACGTCCGACCGGTCGGCGTTATCATTCGCGAAACGCCGACCAATCAGATCATTTTCCGCGCCTCAAGCGTCGGAAAATCTCAACTCCTTGAGCGTATCAATTCGCAGTTTAAGGGCTGGTGGCAAGATCCCGATCCGGCGGCTCGTGACCTCACGGCTCAATACTGAAACTGCGGCATCGGGAGCGACAAGGTTGCCAATTCATCAACCGGCTGCTGAATACGTTTTCTCAAAGCCGGGATGCCGAAACGCTTTGAAAGAAAATCGGAAACGTAATCGAAATAGAAGAACGCCATCCCGATAACCGTTGAGACGTGCCCGACATTGAAAACCGTGTGCTCCGGCTCACCAAACGCTCGGAACAAGTCCTCTTGCACAAGTGTCGGAACCTTCGTGTCTGATCTCGAAAGAGCCATGAAGATCTTATCGCGAACAGCAAAGCTTGCGAAATACATGGGATCAAACTTCAAAATTTCGCGAAGTTTATCTTCGTAATGCTCCGGATCGGTAAGCCCCTCAGCCGCCATCCGCCGTCTTCGGAGTTCCAGAATTTTTTCGTTATCACTCACGGAGAGCGTATAGGGAATATTCCCGCCGCCCACGACGATAACAAAAGCACTGATTCTTTGCGGTTCAATTCCGGCCATGAACGACGTCGTCACTCCGCCGAGGCTTGAACCGATCATGCCGATCTTTCGGCTGTCAAAATAGGGTGTCCCTTCAATGTAATCGATAATCGTGCGCAGAGAGAGGATGGCCCGGCGATTGTTTTGGTCTTCAAAACCCCACGACGGAATTTCTTCAGGTACCGTGTTTTGATTCACGTCCGCGATGATCGCGGCCACATTCATCGCGCAAAGGTTTGAAGCGATCGCGCGTTCCACCGCGGTCACACCGTCCATTGTCGGAAGCACCATCGAAACCGGAACCGGCTTGTTTGAATCCGGGCGAATCAAAACGACATCCAGATCCCGGTATTCCATTGTCAAAGGGTCACCCACAGTTAAAGTGACCGTGCTTTTGCGGCAGCCAGAAAACCAACCGCTTGGACGCTCAAGGGACTTTCCCGACCACGGCATATGCTGGAGCTTGGCGAGCCGGTCATACAATTCACCCTCGCTAATCGGATCGAGCGGCTTCGCTTCCGCAATTGAAGTGCCGATAATCAGTGAGATTCCGAGAACCGCGCAAGCAGCAATGCGAGCAGTTTGCGTGATTCGTGAAAATCCGCTTACGAGCATCCAGGCCCCCCTCAATTCGCAATCCAGCTTCAAGAACGAACGGCATCATTCGTCACGAAGACCGCCCCTCGGTCCTATGACAAATACTCGATGCCATTGAGAAAAGACGTTAATACGGAGGGAAAACCACGCAAGAAAAAAGTGATCAACGCTCCGAGTTATTGACGCTGCTGCTCATTCCTCGGCTCTACGCACTAAATGGAATCCAAACAATAAATTCATTCCATTTTGTTTATATGCTGATTTTTGCGTCACCAGCTGTAATTGAGAAGAAGAGAGCTTTTCGAATCGAGGGACTCATGCCGAATATTCATGTCGAACTTTTCGTTGATCGGACGCACGAAGTCCCAGCGCACGTTCGCGCCTTCAAATGAGCATGTGAGATGCGTTTGACTGCCGAAGTCCATTTCCAAACGATTGATCGAAGTAAACTTCATCGACTTCGGCAGGAGACCGATTCGGTTCTCCTGGTACTCTGAATTCGGATTGCGTGTGAGGAGTCCCTTTTCGGCCCTACCCTCTGATTTCTCTGCAACATCTTCCGAATCAAAACTCATCAAACGATTTAAACCGCGATTGAGTTGGCGGACGATTTTCTCATCCGCACCACCCGTCAAATAATGAGCTTGTTTTCTCAACCACTCTTCCGGATCACGCCCCGTTTGCGAAGTGTTCAAGGATGACTCCTCTTCCAATTCCCGGGGACGAGCCGGAGCAAAATCACGAATGTCCGCCGAACCATCATGAGGATTCACGATCCGGGCTTGAGCCACAAAAAATTGCGGCTTTAGTTCGTCAAATGAAACATGGTCGAAGTTTTGGAAAGGAAACAAAATGAGAGCGGCGACTGCCATGAGGCAGAAGACCATGAGCTTTCTTTTGCGTTTCCCGAAGTCCGAACGATGCATTCTGGTCACAATCACTTATCGGACGAATATCGGGATTCCAAAACCCACCTCCTGGGTTTTTGCCACGCGCTGCAAAATATTGAGGAATGGCGAGAGTTGTCTCAGTTTGAGACACTCAACTTTCGCACTCTTGCTTCACAGCCGCAGTTTTTATACTGGGCCCGCCAGCATCCGGTTCAGAGCTCTGAGTGCATCAATCCAAGTGAAAATCCCGACGAGTTTATCCCCTTCGCAAACGAGGGCGCTTCCGTAATGACGTGCTTCCATTTCACGGCAGACGTCCGCCAGAGGTTTATCCGGTGGAACGACATAGGGATCGGGCGTGAAGGCTTCGGAAACCTTTGTTTCCTCGGGGTTAACGTCGCGGAAGGATTCCACGAGCTTGATATCCCGATCCGAAAGGATTCCGACGAGCTTTCCTCCGGAGAGAACCGGTAAGTGTTGAACCCCGCGTTCGATCATCATCTTTTCAGCTTTTGCCAAACTCTGGTCGATGCCGATCGTATGCGGGAATGGCGTCATGTAATCCCCTACGGTCGGATTGGCATTTCCCATGGCCCAGCTCCTATATTTTTTTCCGATCAGGCCGGTCAGGAAATCTACTTGGAGACTTAGGTCCAGCCCATGCCCTATTGTATTTCGAATTTTTCCGCAGACTTGAGACAATAATTGTGTTTTTCCCTGTAAGAACGGAGAGAGAACGTGCGCCTCACCAAGACCGGTTCACTGACTCACACGCTTTTTAAATCCCTCGTAGAGATCATTTCGGAAACCAACGGCATCAACCTTTCCGACACCCTCGAGCTGATGGCGAATTCCGAAAGCGTGCGGCAGAACCACTTGGTTCAAAAACTCACCATCGAGTTCAGAAATCTCCTCTTCCAATTCCAGGCCGATCAGATCGAAATGGACACCTTGCTCAAACATCCGATGGCCGAAGCGCTTTTCCTCTTCTTCAAGAACTTTCCGCTTCCCTATCGCGATGAGCACACTCACTTAACGGGCGCCCTCTCGGCGGAATTCATCTATCCCCGCCTGAAGAAGCTTCTTGAGGGGCCCAATAAAGCGATTTACGAACAAAAGATCAAATCAATCTACGGCCCCGAGAGCTTGCCAATCAAAAGCATTGAAGACGTCGACCGCTTGATCAAGCTCAAGGCCGACGAACGTTTCAGCCGCTATTTGAGCATTCTCATGCTACCCAAGCTCCTCATGGTCGATCGCGAGGCGCATCGTGAGGCCGCATACCATATGGCAAAAGAGCTCTATCACAAGTACAACGTCGGTTTCATTCGCCTGAAATTCACGCTCTCGCGCGCCTCGGCCGATGAAGCCGAACAAGTGCCCGGACTTGAAAATCTCACCGAAGAAGATGTGGTATTGGGCCTGTACGAAGGATTCATGGAATTCAAACGCGAGGTCCCGAGCTGGGACTTCATTCTTTCACCGAGTTTCCGCAAAGAGGCGGCCGCATTCGACGCCAAAAAGTACAAGACAAAGAAAGATCACTTCCTCGCGCAAGTCGATACGATTCTCGACCTTCTCGATAAACACCCGCAGCTTGAGCCCTACATGGTCGATGTCGATACGGTTGGAAACGAGGTCGAACTCTATCGCAAATCGCACTTCATGGACATGAAGTACGGTTTCCGCAAACTGCAGTACCGCGGTTTCCGCCTCCGCAGCCACCACGGTGAAGTTTGGAAGACATTGCGTCGCGGAATCCAGGCTGTCGACAACGCCATGAATATCTGGCGGATCGACACGCTCGAACACGGTCTTTCCCTCGGTATCAACCCGAACTTCTATTTCCACTCACTTTATCAGCGCGTTCTTAAGTGGAACCGTCGCGGCGAGGCGATCCGACCGGGCACGCCGGAACACAATGAAGTGATGGAAATGGATTGGACCGACTACAGCCTCCGCGTCCGCGATAAGCTGATCAACGGAGAACGCCTCAATGATGAAGAAATCCGCCTCTTCACGAAGGCGAAGTTCCATACCGCTCGCGAAGTCGAGTCTTACCAGCACGACGTACTCAATCGTATGATCGATAAGGGCGTATCTCTTGTTTCGCTTCCTTCAAGCAATAACCGGCTCACGAACGCCGTCGAGGACTTTAAAGACCATCCCTTCTCGTGGTGGGAGAAGAAAGGCGTCGTTCTCGGCATCGGCACCGACAATTACGTCACGCTCAACACGAATTTCATTCAAGAACTTCTGATCATTCTTTTCTCGGACCCCCAAGACCTCAAGATCACGAAACTCCTCATGGTGGCCACGGGCGAACACCGACGCGCTTATTTGAGCCACCTGCTTTGGGAGATGAGAAAGAAAATCAACTGAGGTTCCCGCTACTTCTCAACGGAAACAGAGATCCCGGTTCCGCGCCGGGAGATCTGTACGCTCACGTCGCTGTGATAGTTTTGGATGATGAGATCCAAAGTCTGATCACCCAGCTCCAAACCGGCGATTTTGAGCGTTTCGATATATTCCGGCAGTCGCGGGTAAGTGAAGCGCACTTTCTTCTTCGTCATATTGATATCAAGCCCCAAGAGAGCTTGAAGCAGAAGATAAACGCTTCCCGCGGCCCAAGCGTGCGGCGAACAAGCGTGAGGATAAAGTGTCGGAGCCTCGCCTTCACGGCGCTTGAATCCGCAGAACACCTCGGGCATGCGCATGAGTTCCATGTAATTGACGGCTTTGCGAAGCCCCGTAAAGAGCCGCTCGACTTCGTCAGCGTATCCATATTTCGCCATTCCCCAGGCGATCAATGCCACATCATGCGGCCAAACCGTCCCGTTGTGATAAGCCATCGGGTTATAGCGGGCGGCATCCGTTGCGATCGTGCGTATTCCCCATCCGGAAAAACTGTCCGGTTGCATGAGAGTCTTAATCAACCGCGAAACCCGCTCTGGCTTCACGATTCCCGTAAAGAGGCATTGACCCGCGTTGGAGCTCTTTACGCGACAAGGCTTTTTCTCCCCGTCGAGCGCAAGCGCGTATGTTCCGAGGTCTTCAAGCCAAAACGCGCGATCAAACCGCTCGCGTAAATCTTCCGCGTCTTTTCTCAGGCGGTCGGCCAGTTCGTGCTTGCCCAAGATCTCCGCAAGCTCGGCCCCTTCGAGTCGAGCACGATACGCATAACCCTGCACCTCGCAAAGCGCGATGGGGCCCTTCGCGTCTGAGCCGTCCGCGTGGAAAACGGAATCAAAAGAGTCTTTCCATCCTTGTTGCACGAGACCGACCGGGCTTTCCCTTTGGTACTCGATAAAACCATCGCGATCGAAATCACCGTATTCATAAAGCCAGTTGATCGCCGCTTCATAATTCGGCCAGAGCTCGTGCAAGAGCTTAAGGTCATTCGTTCGCCTGTGGTACGCGCCCGCAAGAATGAGGAAAAGCGGGGTCGAATCCACGCTACCGTAATAGCGACCGAACGGAATCTCTTTAAGGGCCGCCATCTCACCGCCTCGCATCTCGTGGAGAATTTTTCCCGGTGTGGCGTCCATTTCGGCGATGTGTTCTGTCGCCTGCATTTTCGCGAGGAACCTGAGAACTCCTTCCGCGAGGTGCGGATTCGCCCATAAGCATTCGAGTGCCGTAATGATGCCGTCGCGACCAAACGGAGTACAGAACCAAGGAATTCCGGCGTACGGATAAAGCAAACCGCCGTTCATGGTCGTCGTCAGCATCACAAGATCGTCGGTGGAGCGCCTAATCCAAGCGTCAAACTGTTCGTTTGAGGAAATCACCTTACAAAACCGCTTCCGCCCGGCCACATGGTCGGTTCGCACGCGCGCGACCGCGTGCTCGTATTCAATATGCTTGAGCTCCTCACCTTCTTCGTGAAACCAAACTTCCGTGTCCAAAGCGAAACGGCCGCGTGCGGGAACCTTAATTTGCATCCGCAAGATATTTCCGTCTTGAGTAAACTTTTGGCCTTTGATTTTAAAGGTCGTGATTCGCTTGACTTTATCGAGACCGGTATAAGTGAAAATCGCCGAGTCACCCCTGCAAACCAAAGGCTCGATCACTCCGCGGTGGGCCCGCTTGGTTCCCCGCACTTCGAAGATATCGTTGAAATCAGCTCCAATGCGGAATGACAGAGTTGTTTCAATATCGTCGGAACCGTAGTTGAAGATATTGATCCGCTCGAAGCACCTTGCATCCAGCAAGAACTTCTCACGGTGAACATGAAGTGTTCCCTTCGGAATGAAGACGGGCCCTTCAGGATCGATATCGTAATTGGTCATATCGATCTTCAAAAGACCGTTATCGTCTCTCAAAATTGAGTTCAGAAGCAGAGGCCGGCGGTCCTCCCCCATGAGCAGTTCGAATCGCGAAAGATACCGCGTGCCGCGATGGTAAATACCGGCTTCCGCGTGAGTTACCGGGTAAACATCGCCGTATGAATCGAAAATGCCGAATGTCTCCCCTTGTTTGAGAACTCGCGTTTCGCGATCCGCAAGAACCGACGTGGCGAGGACGTAATATTGGTCCGCCACCTCGATGACCTCATGGGGAACCGAATTCATTTCTTCCTCCGCGCTAACCCAATTGCGTTGCCGTCATGGAAGAAACCGCTTTTTCAGCCGCTTTGGCCTCAATGACTTTATGGTACACGCTGAGGTAATCTTTGGCCATGCGGCTTGCCGCGAAGCGCGACTCAAAATCACGCCGGCACGTCCATCGAGAAATCGCGCGCCCGTAAAGAATCGCGTCCACGGCCTCGCAAGCTTCATCGATCGAATTGACGATGAAACCGGTTTCTTCGTTACGAATAATTTCTGGTACCGAACCGGCACAGTATGCAACGACAGGAGTCCCGGCCGCAAGCGCTTCGATCATCACGATTCCGAAGGGCTCCGGCCATTGAATGGGGAATAAAAGCGCGGAGGCGCCGCCGAGGAAAGCCGGTTTCTCACGATCACTGATTTCACCGATGAACTCAACCCACGGAGAATTGAGTTTCGATCGAATCGATTCCGCATATCTCTTTTCAACGTCGTCGATTTTCGCCGCAACCTTCAGTTTTTGACCTGTCTTGCGTGCGATTTCGATCGCATCTTCAATTCCTTTTTCGGGACATATTCTCCCGAGGAAAGCCAAGTAACCGTTCGGCTCGGGATGGAACGGAATCGATTCCAAAGGAAGGCCGTGATAGACGTTCCCAACCCAATTCTGGTCAGGAAGCGGCTTTCTTTGATTCAAAGAGATCGAAACCAAAGGAAGCTCGCGAAATTCACCGAAGAGCGGCTTGTATTCGGGCAGGTCCAAACGGCCGTGCATCGTCGTTACAACCGGCACCGACCAATCCCGGATAAGCGCGAAATGATAGTATTCGGTGTGAAAATGAATAATGTCGAAATTTTCAGATAACGCTTTGACCTTTTCAAACATGTAAACATGAGGTGCAAACGGCTCCCGAGCTTTACCCAGGCGCAAAGATTCACGAGCACACGGAACCAGTTTTGCCGATGTGACCGAGTCGCCACTTGCGAAGAGCGTGACTTCGTGACCCATTCGGCAAAGTTCTTCCGTGAGATTGTGAACGATTCGTTCCGTACCACCATAGAGCTTTGGAGGAACGCTTTCGTAGAGTGGTGAGACCTGTGCGATTCGCATATTTCCTACCGTCCAAAGTTTCCGCGAGTGTCGAAGAATTTGGATTCAATCATCGCCGTTGCACGCCTCCCGTGCATGACGGCGAAGTGAAAAGTCAATGTGCGAACCTACAAAAACCCGGCCCCTTAAGATGGACACTGTTGAGCGGATCTGAACTGGATCAATCGGACTACCAGAAGCTCCCGCCCAACGTCCGAACGCGAGGCTTCTATCAAGACGTTTGTACGTCTTTTCCGGACTAACGTCCTTCCATTTTCTTCAAAACTGGTCTCGTGAACAGGGCGTTCACGTGTTTAGTTGATCCCTTCTACACCTTTCACATTTTGTGAGCAACAGCCGAGCGGCCCGACACGAACGTGGCTCTCAGAGCCGTTTCCAGCGGGTCGCAAACGTCAACTGAGGGGGTTGAAGTGACAACTAAAGTAAATTCATCGATAACCCGACTTGCCTTAGGTTCGACCCTGGCTCTTTTGTGCGCCTGCAACCACTCGGGTTCGAACGTCGCCTCGAGCTGCCAGGTTCCGCCGGTCATGGAAAAGGTCCAACTTCCAAAACTGGCCCGGATCGCCGCCGAATCCGGCGAAAGCCCGCGCCTTGAAGCCGGTATGAAGCTTGTCGCGGTTCTCCGGGACTCCTGCTCAAACCCGGGCGAAATCGCCGCGTCGATTCCCGATCGCTATGAGGGAGTGACTCGGAGCGGAGTGCGCTCGTACGATTGGGAGCTTCCGCGCCCCATGACCTACGCTGAGTTAGAAAAACTCGCCGCCAACGATCCTTGCGTACACATGATCAGCGAGGGCGGCGAAGCCGAACTTCCGCAATCGGATCTCGGCATATCTTTACCCGCGTTTCTCCCCGACGACCCGAGAATTCATGAGCAAAAGCATCTGCCTCCGCTCGGAACGTCGGAAGCGTTCGACCTCTTTTTTGATCCGAAAGACGGCATCAAAGTTTCAACCGTGATCGCCATCATCGATTCAGGCGTCAAACTTGATCACGAAGACATTCATGAGCGCCTCTGGGTCAACGAGGATGAAATTCCCGGGAACGGAATCGACGATGATAACAACGGCTACGTCGACGATTACTATGGATACAATTTCGCAAGTCGAATCCCTGATCCGTCGCCGCAGAGATCATCGGCCAACGGCTCTTGGCAGTGGGCTCATGGCACGCGTGTCGCGGGGCTTGCCGCCGCGACTTCTGGAAACAAAATCGGGATCACCGGAATCGCCCCCAACGCGAAAATCATGGCGCTCAACGCTATGGGAACCTCGGCCGGGTTCAGCCAATCGGCACTCGCCAATGCCATTCGCTATGCAGTCGATAACGGCGCCAAGGTGATCAACCTGAGCCTCGGTGGAAACAGCGGTCAAACGGCTGACTTCAAACAAGCCATCGAGTACGCGATTCAAAACGGCGCAACTATTTTCGCTGCCGCCGGAAACGAAGGTTCCTCAATCGGAAGTTCTTATTCCGCCGCGGGCCTTGCGCCTCAGTACCAGGGCTTGATCTCGGTCGGTAATTATCAGGCGGCGTCGTTCGAGAAAACCCCCGGATCAAACTACAGCACCACGTTCGTGAAACTCGGCGCACCCGGCACCTACAATACCAGCACGCTTCTACTTACGACCTCATCAGAATCCGTGAGCGCGTATTCGATGTTCTCTGGAACCTCGGCCTCTGTTCCCGTAGCGGCGGGTGCGGCTGCTCTTGCCATCGGATTGCTTGAGTCGCGCGGTTATCAAGCAACACCAGCGCTCGTTGAAAGCCTTCTGCTTGAGTCGGCTCTTAAGGTCGATGCTCTCAAGAATTACTTTATGGACGGGAACGCCCTTCACCTCGAATCGCTCGCGAGACTGATCAACGAGCGGTATCCGTCGATCGGTCTTCCTCCGATCACAGGAGGAAACGGAAAAGATCCCGTCACGGGTTCGAACGGGCCGTCTTGCTGACGTTGGAATCAATCAAGAACTCGGCGATCCGGCGCGCGATCCGCGGCCGGTCGCTGACAAATGAGTGATCTGTTTCAACGAATTCAAAAATCGGAGGGCGCTTGAAGTATTCAAGCGCCTTTATCGCGTTTTTATCGGGCGTGATTTCGTCGTTTTTCGCCTGAAGGAACAAGACCTCAACTTCTTCCGGAATGGTCGCAATGAGATTGTAAGGCGTGTTCTCGTTTGCGATGTTCGATAGCTCGTCAGCCAAAGCGTCAAGATCGCCAAGATTCAGTTGCGGATACTCGTGCTGGTAGGCCCTCAACCCGTGGCGTGCCACTTCCTCACTCGGAAATTCCAAAAGAGGCGACATGAGAACCATTTTCTCCAATCGGCTCGCATAAATAGAGGCCATTCTTAAAGCCAGGTATCCGCCCCAGCTATGGCCGATCAAACGCATCTTTGTCGAACTAGATTCGTCCAGGATCGCGGAGATTCTCCCCTCGACGTCGCTGATACATTTTCGGAAACTGAAAACACCGGGAGCCACTCCCAAACCGGAGTAAAGAAAAAGCTCAGTTCGATCTCCCGTGATTTCGGCGACGATCTCGGCGATTTCGCGATTTTGCTTCGAATGGATGCCCGGAAATCCGTGTAAAAGGACATTGACCCTATTTCCCTCTAAAGGACCGTACTTTAGGATTTCCATGGAACACGCTCCGCGCAATCGCCTTTCAGGGCTCTCCTAAACTAGCATGATTGGTGGACTATTTCGACCTTTGTCGAAAATTTTAACATCATACGGCGGGGATTTAGCCGTCACCTCTTCAGAATGAGTCGTTTTTCGTCGATAAGCTCATCATGCTAACGAAGGTCGCCTCCAGAGCTTCAATATTCCTTCTCGTCACAGTGATTTCGTTTTCTTTTTCGTTTGCACAACAAGTGCCCGCACCTATGCCGGCACCCGCGAACGCGGCGTCACCAGGGGCCGCAAACCCGCCCGCTGGAACTCGTCCAATCGTAAACCCGGTCAATGGCGTACCGTCAGCACCGACACTGAACCAACAGCCACCAGCCGGAACTGGTGCAACTGGAGCCCCTTGTGTCGGAGTCAATTGCGTTTATCCGGGGACCGTACCCGACCCGAACGTGAATCCGGTTCTGCCTCCAGTCCAGAATCCTTATGCGCCATACGGGATGCCTTACCCCTATGCGGTGACACAAAATCAAGCTTCGCGTGCAACTCTCCTTGCGGGCGCTGCCAACGCCATCTCCGCGGCCTGCTTCGTCGGGGCTGCCGCCATGTATGAACCGCCCAACATTCGAGAAACCAACGACTCCCTCTTGCGCTCGATGAGAAAAAGAGGCTTCCGACGAGATCCTTACTTTCCCGAAGAGTACGCAAGACGAGCAGGTCGTGAACTTGATGCGGTGATGTCGGACTCCGCGAAGGCCTGTCAGGAATTCATCGATCGCGACGGCAATATCGGCGATTGGGGGGATTACGCCAAAATTCAAATCCAAGATCGTGCCCGTACGTTTGTGGACAACCCACCAGATGACATCACCCAGTTTTGCCCCAACTTTGTGAATATGACGCCCGAGCGGCGTGTCCTTTTTTGGGTCTGGGTCTTAGCGTCCATGTCGGCGCCCGAATCGAGCTGTAATCCCAATGAACGATCAGGCGACGCCGTTGGACTATTTCAGCTCGACGAACAAGGTTGCCGTGTCGCGGGTGTTTACGTGTCTTCAAGAGAGCTTCGAAATCCGTATAAGAACATCCGATGCGCGGTGGCCCGCTTGGAATTCGAGTTAAGACATCGAGATAAACTTATAGCTGACCACTCTCGCGATAAGACAGGAACCTATTGGGCGGTCTTGCGTGGACGCTCGGCAAGCCCGGTTGATCGCAGAGGAGCCATGCGAACCCTGGCACTTCTCCCGCAATATTCGGATTGCCGACTCGGTTCGGAAGGCCCACCCGCACTTGTTGGAAGTTCCGAAAATTCAACTGCAGAGTAAGACTTCACTCGATTTCCGCTTGCGCCGAAAGCCAACGCTCGAGGTCTTTGAGCTCGGCCTCGTGCTGAGGAAGGCGTTGCAAGGTTTCGCGCGCGGCTTCTTTAATTCCACCGCCGCTGAAGTTTTTCCCGACCAATGCGGCTTGGAACGATTCGATGAGTTCAGGAAAGAGCGCATCTGAAAAAACTCTCGCTTGCTCGATTTTCCCCCGCTCGGAGTCGATGTGAACTTCGACAAAACCCCAACCGAAATACTCGGCCATTTGATAGCGGAAGCTCGGCGCGTGCCCGAAACGCCAATCCCAGGACGCGAATTTTTCAAACGACTTTTGCAAAGCCGGTTCGCCTTGAAGCTGATTCGGGTCCAGAACTTCAATTTCACACTCGGCTCCATGGCGGGCAAAAAACTCTTCGATCAATACCTTCGCAAGCGAATCGTGAACGAGATCACTTGCCATCTCGCTGAGGTTCATCACCCGCGAACGAACGGATGCGCGCCCTTTCGATTCAATCTTCTTTGGATGCGGAGTCAGATAATTCGCCAGTCTTGTAAGATCGGTATTAATCAGGAGAGTCCCATGATGGAAGGCCCGATCGCGCGTTTCGCGAAAAGCACTTCCGCTCACCTTGCGCGGGCCATCGTCCGCCATCACGACAATATCGTTTCGGCCCGAGGCCTGCGCTTCGATTCCAAAACGCTTCAAGGCGCGCAAAACAATTTCCGTATTCACCGAACGATCATAACCTTCGCGCGGTGAAAGGAAGGTGAAGCACGTGTTTCCCAAATCATGGAAAACCGCCCCACCGCCACTTGTCCGCCGAGCGAGCAAAACGCCATCGGCTTCCATTTTCGCGAGATTGCACTCAGACCAAGGATTTTGATTCCGACCGATGACGACCGTCTCTTGGTTACGCCACAAGAATAAGGTCTGCGTATGGGGGTCTAATTCGTGAAAAATCCACTCTTCCGTGGCGAGATTGAACCAAGGATTATGAGTATTGGAAAGCAGAACCCTGACTTTGGATCTTTGATTGTTCTCGAGCATAGGACTCACGCATCTGTTACGAGAAGTTTCTGCACTTCCATATGCGCTTGAACTGCCGCGGATTCACGTTGCAGAACCGCCCGATAACGGACCATGAACTCCGTATTCTCCGTTCCTTGGAAGAGAGCACGAAAAGAACTCAGACATTCACTTGCATCATCAAAAGTCGAATTCTTGTTATCGAGAATTTCGTCGATGCGAATGATCCCTTCGGAAATCCGATGCAACCAATCAAACCAAGGATCATGCATGACGAGATTGAGGACTTGGGCCGCGGAAGGGATCACGCCGTGCTTCTCTTCATAAGCGCGGCGCTCACTATCGAGAAGGATTTTATGCAGCCGCATCAGATTCTTATGCAAATCCAACAGCCTCTGGCGGGCCGCCGGATGAAGCGACATTCGAATATCCCCGGGCTTATCCGATTGATCCGTCAAGATCTCCCCTTCCGTTACGATGGCATGAGCGCTTTATATATGGCGCACCATTCCCATACGTCAAGGGTGCCGGGGCTTTTCTACAACAAGGACTTACCACTTGGGCGGATTGATCCCAGGCGGAAGGAAAAAGACCCCACTCTTGTACATGAGGTTAATGGTTTTCTCACTTGTCACACGCAAGTCACGCCCTTGAGGCGATCCGTTATCGACAATCAAACGCCCGTCGTCACCCGCGCTGATATAGGTGTGACCAGGAGATAGGCCCGCCACATGCATCATGAAGGCGCCGGTGATGGGACGGTATTTACTCGTCTCCCAAGGAATCCAACCGGCTGTGTAGAGCGCCTTTGAAAAATTCACCACAGCCGCCGTGTTACTCCAAATAAGCTGATTCTTTTTCTGTTTGTTGAAATCATCTGTGACAGCGTATCCCGCGCGCTGATAGGCCTGCCGCAAAAGTTCCGACATGAACTCCGCGCACGGCACATTTGGAAACCCATGACGGACCGCCGTGGCCAAAACCGCAATCGTCCACGCGCCATTAAACGGAATGACTCCGAATTTCTCAAACGCGATCGAGTGTTCCATCGCGGCCTCACGATCAATCATGAGAATCGCCTTCGGAGTCGGCACCTTGCGATTCGCCGCACGTTTCAGCTCGTTATAAATCTTCGTCCACTTCAGCCGTTCCGCGGGCGAGAGTTGCTTCATGTTCACGCCCTTATTGAGCCTGTCGCCGAAACGTTTTTTGACTTGGTTTGTGTAATTGAACTTCGGCTTTCCGTTCGCCTCAAAGTTCTTCAAATAACCTGCACCCGGCACTCCACCTTGAATCGGCTCGAAATCACCTTCGACTCCGTGCAACTCACTCACGATTGTGGCAAAGACAAAAAGCCCGCCCGGCGTATGATTGAGTTCGTCGATCAACGGCTCAGGAAATTGATTCGCTTGTTCACGCGAAACCGAAACGATCACGACCGGAGATATAAATCCCATGCTTGTCCAATCAACCGTGCCATCCGGCTTGCGATAGCGATAATTCTGAATTTCGTACGGCACGGGGATTTCAATCGTGCTCCCCACAGGAAGAGTGACTCTCTCCTCGAGAATCTCATTAGTTCCCAAGGCGTAAAGGGTCGTCTTCGTCGTCAAAGTGACTCGCGCCGCTCCCCCGAAGGCATCCGGTGAATCAGGTGAATCGTATTTCACCTTATCGTCGGTTACATTACGTGTCGTGACCCTTTCAGGATCGCCGGCGCAAGAAGCAGTGATGAGAATTAACGCGAAAAAAAAGACGAGTGAGCGAGCGGAACGCAGATAAGCCATGCTGAAACCCCCTCCGTGGAGTGCCGCGAACCACTCTTAAGTTTTACAGACCAAATCATTTTCATCGACGGACTTAAGCCCAAATGTTCGTTCGATCACGACGGAAGTCTTAAACGACTCACTTGCCAGGACCAGGGACTGAGGGAGAAGCTGTAGCCAGAGGAACGTATGAGTCGACCGGCGGCGGCAGCACCTGAAATTCAAAAGACCAATCCGAGCGCGAAATCGGCCGCATCCTATTTCGTGACCTTGGGAATATTGCTCAGCCGCGTGCTTGGCCTCATCAGGGAAGTCGTCTTCGCGCACTACCTTGGAAACTCCCCCGCGGCCGGCGCTTTTCGGGCCGCCCTTCGCATACCGAACTTTCTGCAAAATCTTTTCGGTGAGGGCGTTCTTTCGGCGTCGTTTGTCCCCGTCTACACCCGC
>NICF_comb_assmDRAFT_10001951_pt1 | contig 16008 bp, 12 predicted proteins | sample NewIslPassag4_SG_FD_11279 | JGI IMG/M metagenome (IMG submission 11279) | reverse complement strand
TGGGTGTTAACCGAGCCCAAACCAGCTCCAACATTCTGGCAGCAGATGAAAATCTCCGCGATGGCCGGTGGGCTACGCTCATTATTTCCCAGGACCCGCGTAATGCCAAGCCTTAAACAGCCAATGACCCAAGTTGCTTGACCGGGCCCCTTTGCCCGTGTACGGTGACGATCCCGAAACGCCACGATGGGAAGGCTGCGAAATTTAGGAAGCAGGGCTCGTCTCCCCGGTCGCCGCACTCAACCATGTCAGGTAATCCGAGCTACCCGCTGTAATTGGCACCGCGATGATTTCCGGCACCTGATAGGAATGCATTTGGCGGATGCGTTGCTCAAGCTGGGCGTAGCGCGAGGTTGCCGTCTTTATCAAGCACAGCCACTCCTCGGCCGACTCGATCTTGCCCTCCCATCGATAGACACTTTGGATCGGACCCACGATCTGGACGCAGCCTGCCAGCGACTCCGCGACGAGGACCTGAGCCACTCGGGCGGCTGATTCGCGATCGGGAAACGTCACAAAGACCTGAAGATAAGCCTCCTGCTGGCCGGTCATAGCTTCGTCACGCTCATTGCACAAGGGTTGTCGGCTTTTTGGTACTCCTGTCACTCGGCAGGGCGTCTGGAACCTCCGGCGGGTAGGGAATTCACCCCATTCCCGTCACGATTGTGCCGTTTCTTTCGAAGGATTCGCGGCATCGCTCGGGGACGCTCCCTGCGCAGAGGGTTGGGCAAGTGTTTTGTCTCGGGCCTGTCGCGCCACCTCCAGAGCCGAGGGTTTGTACTCCACATGCTGTGCCCCCTCTTTAGGGGCCGACGCCGAGGAAGACGCCCCCTGGCCCGTTTTGGGAGACGGTGGATCGACAACCCGCAGGTCATCCAGGTCGATATCGTACCAACCGCGATCGACGGCAGAATCGAACTGGACGAGGGCCCGCCCATTCCAGTTGATCGTGATCACCCGGCCAACCTTTCCTTTAAACCGGGCAAGTTCCGGACGTGGGCTGTTCACGGTCACATACTGGTCCGTGTATTCCAGTCGCAGGTTCTCGATGCGGTCGTAGTCCAAATCGGCCGCCATGTTCACCTCGTCGTTCACGCAGATGCCGGTCAGCCCACAGGTGGTGGGTGACCCTCATGGTATGGTGTTTTCCTGCGGGTTGAGTGGGATTATCTTAGTTGGATTTCACCGGTGAGCGGAAGCGGGCGGCATCTTCCGCAGCTTTCCACCGAAGATAGGCGTCAAGGAATCCCTGAATTTCACCATCCATCACCGCCTGGAAGCTGGTTTCGGTATAACCTGTGCGGGCATCCTTGATCCGCTGTTCCGGATGCTGGAAATAGCTGCGGATTTGCGAACCGAACCCCACTTTGGGAGCCGCCTCGTATTTGGCGGCCATCTCGGCTTCACGCTTTTCTTCTTCCAGGCGCGCCAGTTTTGCGCGAAGCATCTTCATCGCCATGGCCCGATTCTGGTGCTGACTCCGTTCACTCTGGCAGGCCACGACAATACCTGTGGGGATGTGCGTGATTCGCACCGCACTGGACGTCTTGTTGACGTGCTGGCCACCCGGCCCGCTGGCCCGGAACACGTCTTCCTCGATATCCTCCTCCCGAATCTCGATCTCCGTATCGTTTTTCACTTCCGGGCTGACGTCCACCGCGGCGAAGCTCGTTTGCCGCTTGCCTTCCGCATTGAAGGGGCTGATCCGGACAAGACGGTGAATACCCGTCTCGCCTTTGAGATATCCGTAGGCCATCGGCCCGCGGATGGCAATGGTGGCGCTGTTGATACCCGCCACGTCGTTATCCACGCGGTCCAGCAATTCCACTTCGTAGCCGTTGGCCTCCGCCCAGTTGATGTACATCCGCAGGAGCATTTCTGCCCAGTCGTGAGCATCAGTTCCGCCATCGCGGGCATTGATGCTCACGATGGCGTTGCAGGAGTCGTGGGGCCCATTGAGCAGGGACTTGACCTCCAGCTCATCCACCAGCTTTTCCAGTCGCTGGAGGGCCTCGGGCAATTCCGCGGCGATTTCCGGGGATTCTTCGCCCAGTTCGATCATGGCCTCAACGTCTTCCAGCTCTTTGAGTGCCTGATCCATGGGCTTGAGGACGGCGCGGAGTTCCTTCAGCTCCGAAACCAGCGCCTGAGATTTTTCGGGATCCCCCCAGAAGGAGGGCTGGCTCATCGCCTGTTCGATCTCCGTTTCCCTGGCTTTGCGATGAGCGTAGTCAAAGGGAGTCCCGAAGCTGCAGCAAACGCTCCCGAATGGCCTCAGCACGATTGACGAGTTCTCGTTCCATCGGCGACCTCCGCAGGCCTCCTTCGAATAACATCACCAGAAATGCTGGCTTAATACTGTTTTCGTCACCGTCGCGGCGCTGCGCCGCCACGTCAACCCATTGTCATCCTTTGAAATTCTAGGCACATCGGGGAACCGCGAGAACCGGCATTTGTGGTTCGCCCCGATACCCCAGCTTTCCGACCGAGCAGACCGGGCGTTCGTTAATCGTCCGGTTTCAGCAAACGGATGCCTCGATTATTCCAAGTTTAGCATACCCGGCAAGATCGGTACACTCGGCGTCTGGGAGCCTCTACAATCATGGAGAATCCGTGGACGCACAGGCCGCACCCCCGGTGTCCCACTCTATCCAAAATACGCCAAGGCGTGGGGATGCGATGATTGATATCAGTGAATACGATTACGAACTGCCAAAACACCTGATTGCCCAGCGGCCCCTGCCGAACAGGGCCGACGCTCGGCTTATGGTCGTGGATCGGCGGTCGCAAAGCATCGAGCACCGCCACGTGCGAGATTTACCCGAGATCCTGCAACCGGGGGATGTGCTGGTTCTGAATAACACTCGGGTGGTCCCTGCGCGGCTGGTGGGTTACCGGACCGAGACCCGTGGTCGCTGGGAAGGACTCTTTGTGGAAGCCGATCCCAGCGGTGTCTGGCAGGTGATCGGAAAAACCCGGGGTAAGCTCCGGCCGGGAGAAACCATCACCCTCGTGAATCGAGAAGGGCGGGACGACATCAAGCTTTTTGTCATCGGCAAGATTGCAGATGGCGGCTGGCTGGTCAGTCCCGATACGAGCGAGGACACCTGGCAGACCCTGGAACGCGTCGGTCGGGTGCCGCTTCCCCCTTACATCCGCGGGGGACAGATGATGGAGGAAGATCGAACCCGCTACCAGACGGTCTACGCCCAGGTTCCGGGAGCCGTTGCTGCTCCCACAGCGGGGCTCCATTTCACCCCGCAACTTCTGAACGCCCTCCGCAAACAGGGCATCAAGATACTTTTCGTGACTCTTCACGTGGGTCTGGGTACGTTCGTCCCGATCAAAACTACCCAAATCGAAGAGCACAAAATGCATTCGGAATGGGGTGAAATCACCCCGGAGGTCGTGGACGAAATCAACGCTGCCCGCAAAGAAGGGGGACGGGTGGTGGCCGTGGGCACAACGGTAACGCGACTTCTGGAAACGGCTGCCGCCAGCGGCGAACTGAAGCCGTTTTCCGGGCGAACCGACCTCTACATCCATCCGCCGTATGAGTTCAAAATTGTGGACGCCCTGATGACAAACTTTCATCTGCCGAAAACCACCCTCCTGGTTCTGGTACGAACGTTCGGAGGAGATGAGCTGATCAAGCGTGCCTATGAAGAGGCTATCCGAGAAGAGTACCGGTTTTACAGTTACGGTGACGCCATGCTGATCCTGTAAAATTCCGGTTCAGCAAGAAAAACTAGGGTGGGTTTCAATAACAACCCACCACTTTTATCACGAATAAGGTGAGGTTTCCCATGATGACGCGGGATCCGATGGATGAAGAAGTTCTCGTCATTCCTGCAAGTTATTTTCACCAGCTGGGATATTTTCAGGGGTTTACCAGTTCGGTGGAACGCTACGTGCCCCAGATCTTCTCACCAGAAAAGACGTCCTTCCGGGCCCGCCGGTTGGTGGAGCCGGATCCCTCCTTCAAGCAGATCATCCCGTATGCCATTCTCGCCTGGCGGAACGGCGATGGATGGGAAGTTTTTCACTACACCCGGGGAAGCGGCCAGGGCGAAAGCCGTTTACGGCAGAAGCGCAGTATCGGGATTGGGGGTCATGTTGCTCGCGAGGACGCAGACAACGGCTACGACGCCTTTCAGCGGGCCCTGTTGAGAGAGATCAGCGAAGAGGTGAGCATTGGCTCGGCCTATACTCTGGAATGCGTCGGGCTCATCAACGATGACCAGACCGACGTGGGACGCGTACATCTCGGCGTGGTCTATCGATTGTCACTGGAAAAACCGGTCGTGACACCACGCGAAGCCGATGTGGTCGGACACGGATTTGCCTCTCCCCAGCAACTGGCGAACAATTGGACAGAGTTCGAAACCTGGTCCCAGATCGCTCTGAGGGGTGTTTTCGGGGTGGTCCCACCTGGGCAAGTGGACCAGCACAACCCGTGAGTCCCAGCCGATGGTGCAAACGCCCATTTATCTTGACAACCACGCCACGACCCGCTGCGATCCCCGGGTGCGGGAGGCGATGCTTCCCTACTTCTGTGAAGAATATGGCAACGCTGCCTCCATCACGCACGTATTTGGGGAAAGGGCGAAAGACGCAATCGAAAAAGCAAGAGCGACAATCGCGGCAGCCGTAGACGCCGATCCTCGGGAAGTGATTTTCACGAGTGGGGCCACCGAAAGCAACAATCTCGCTATTTTAGGGGTGGGCCGATGTCTCCCGCCTGGCTCTCACCTGGTCGCCTCCTCGATCGAGCACCCGTCTGTTCTGGAGCCCCTGGAGAAGCTGGCGGAGGAAGGTCATTCCGTGACCCTGGTCCCCCCGGTCCAACAGGGTGATCCCCAGGCGGGGCGCGTTCTCACCGAGGCCGTGGAACAGGCCTTAAAACCGAACACACGGCTCGTTTCGGTCATGGCGGCCAATAATGAGGTGGGCTCCCTCCAGCCGATTCGGGAAATCGCTGCTCTTTGCCGACAGCGAGGGATTATTTTCCATGTGGACGCCGTGCAGGCGCTGGGCAAGGTGCCCCTCCGCGAGGAACTTCGCGACGTGGATCTGATCAGCCTCTCGGCCCACAAAGTATATGGCCCCAAAGGCGTCGGGGCCCTCATCGTCCGCGGCGCCAGCCCGGGTTCAAAATAGAACCGCTCATCTACGGTGGAGGACACGAACGAGGCCTGCGCAGCGGCACACTCAACGTTCCCGGCATCGTGGGCTTTGCCCATGCTGTGGCCCTTGCGCTGGCCGATCTGGAAAATGAAATGCTGCGTCTGCAGCAACTCCGGAATTTGCTGTTCCATTTGCTGAAAGAAGAACTGGGAGAGCGGGTGCAACTGAACGGACCGGATCTGTCGCGACCGGATTGGCGACTGCCGGGCAATCTCAACGTCCGTTTCCCCGGAATCGAGGGCGAGACCCTGCTCCTTCACGTTCCGGAGCTGGCTTTGAGTTCAGGATCGGCGTGCAGTTCGGCAGATCCGCGACCCAGCCATGTCTTGCTGGCTTTGGGGCTGAGTGAAGCGGACGCCCGGGCCAGTATCCGCGTGGGGATCGGGCGTTTCAACACCGAGGAAGAAATTCGTTACGCCGCCGACGTTCTAGGTAACGCTGTCCGCCAGCTTGTCGATCTCCAATCGGCCCTCGAGGGTTGATCGAGAGGTTCTGGAGAACGTTAAACAGGGAACTCTGTCACCGCTCGGGCCGTTGCTCTCACCCCGCCCGCATACCGAATTAAGGCCGGTTGTCGTTAATGGGCGAGCCACTTCCACAGGAGAAACACGGTGGCAACAANGCCCAGAGGAATCAGCAGAAAGAAGACCAGTGGGGCCAGGATACTTCGCCCGCTCAGGGTGGATCGCCTTTCGGGTTCCGCTGGGATGCTGATAGGGTCGTCGGTGCGAGCTGTGGTCTGACTCACTCCGGTGGACTGGTTCTCCACAGCAACCTGAAGGAGCATGTTAGAAAAACTCGGTTTTGTGTCGGGGAGCGGTACCGGCGGNGGAGTTAACGGCTTGGCCACATACAGCCGGCGCTTGCTGCCGGATTTCGACCGGACAAAGCACGTCTCGTCGATGGGACAGGGGGTGATGACCCAAGGAGCCAGCCGCCGCACGACTTCTGCCGCGGTGGGAATACGCTCTTTGGGATCCTTGGCCATCATTTCGGCCATCACATCGACAAAAGCCGCATCCAGTTCGGGGTTCAGGCGGCGGGGATCAAGGGGACGTAATTCGCAATGGGCCCGCACTTTATCGGCCGTGGTTCCACCAGGAAACGGGACTTTTCCGGTGACGGCGTAATAGAGGGTGCAGCCGAGGGAATAAATATCCCACGCCGGTGTTGGTTTGTGCGGTTCGCGGATGTGGTCGGGCGAGAGATAGTCCACGGTGCCCACGATCCGTCCGTAGCGCGGATCATTGACCGCCTCCTGGCCAAGTGGCCCGGCGAGCCCGAGGTCCAGCAATTTGGCAGTTCCGTCGTTGGTCACCAAGATATTGCCCGGTTTGACGTCCCGGTGAATCAGCCCCTGCTCGTGCGCGTGCTGGAGGGCTGAGGCCACTTGAGAAATAATCGAGGCCGCCGCATGCATCCGCATGGGGCCCCGCTGGCGGATGAGCTTCCGCATATCGACGCCGGGAACGTACTCGGTCACCAGGTAGACAACGCTTCCGTCCATGCCGGCGTCATACGCACGCACAAGATTGGGGTGATCCAGTTTGGCCTGCGCCCGAATTTCCCGCAAAAAATTCTGCACGGCCTCGGGATTGGATTTGTGTCGAGGAAGCACTTTGACCGCCACGATCCGGCCGAGGATCATGTGTTCCCCTTTGAAAACCTGTCCCATGCCCCCGCGGCCGATGGAATCGATGATTCGGTACGGACCGAGGGTAAACTTCGTGCGGCCTTCGAGAAGTTGTTTGGCCTGCCAGGCGTTGATGTAGCCGAGTTCGACAAGTGTTTGCGCCAGCCGCTCCTCCAACGGAACGTCGATAGCGAATCCTGCTTTGGCACGGAGCGTCTGCCAGGCCTCTTCAAGCTGTTCCCGCGTGACCAGCCCGCTGGCCAGGGCACAATGCTCGAAGCTTGTGCTACCGGGAACAGCCATAACTTCAGTCCAATTCTTTGCATTTCACAATTGAACCGGTGCGTTCATAGCGGTGTGGCGTCGCCCGCTTATTGGTGATCTCCACCCAAGTGCCAATTTCTTCAAAAATGCGTCCGATAATGGTCGCCAAATTTTCCGCCGCGACAACCGTGTGCCAAACGGAACGTTCTGCGGCACCGTAGAATCCGGGGTCGATACACCTGCTCACTTGAAAATTATAATGCTCTTCGGCAGACCTGTCGCCGATCTGACCTCTTTTTGATGGCGCATCCCAGAACAGTGGAGCGGGTTCTGGCAGCAAGCTCGACATTGAGCCAGAGCGTTCCGATCTGGCAACAGTTTGAAACCTCGGACGCGGCGCACCGGCGTGGCGGAGAAACGCTCGTGCGTAAAATTAGGAATAGATCGCATATGTAGTGTATTTGGAGTATGAGGAAGAGATATGACTTCGCCGCAGCACGAGGACCATCAACCGTTGGAAGAACCGCAGCAGAGCGACGTCCCTTCGCCATCAAGGACGCTGGTGGTGGCCAGGGTGGTGGGCAAGGCCTTTCAAATTGTGGCTATGCTGTGTCTGCTGGGACTTTTCGCGCTGGTGATCATCAAATACTCTCCCTTCAGTCCCGAGCGAGTGCCGGTGGGAGAAAACCATCCCGCCGTCGGCCGCGCTCTGACGACGCTCACACTCGCCCCGCTGACCGGAACCACCACGACCATCACTTCTGCCGACCTGTCAGGACGGGTGACGCTCATCAATTTCTGGGGGACCTGGTGCCCACCATGCCGCCAGGAATTTCCTCACATGAAAGCCCTTTTCGAGGAATTCAGGAACCAGCCGCGTTTTCTCTTTCTTTCTGTCTCCTGCGGGGGCGGTCCGCAGGAAAACATGGAGGAACTCCGCCGAAACACAGCCGCCTTCTTGAACTCCTCCGACGCCGCATTTCCTACCTACGCTGACCCCAATTTCCGCACACGGAACGAGCTCGACCGGATCGCGGAATTTCGGGGATACCCGACGACTGTCCTGGTGGACGGCAATCGAACGATCCGGGCACTGTGGGTGGGCTACTGGCCTGGCATCGAAAAAGAAATCGAGCGCACGATCAGAAAACTCCTCGCCGAATCACAAAACTCTCCCGGCGAGGATGCCAACCCGTAGCGACTCGCATTTTTTCGCTCAGCCAGCTCAATGCAGAGGCCACCTTTCCCGCAGCGCCGCCGCGGACAGATCCTGGCCATCCGTCCCTGCGCCGTAGGACACCCCTCCCTTTCCCCGGAGCCGATCGCCAGCCGGAAACGCTGCCGGTTGATCAGGTGGTGTAGGGATTGAACGGAATCAACGACTCGAACTTGCTGAGCGGGGCGCGCTCCAGACAGGCCCGAATGATCCGCCGGCCGAGCGGGTCCAGGCCCGGCATGGACGCCAATTCTTCCAGGTTCTTGTGGAAAAACCGGTAAAGGATTTCCGCGCCTCGATCGTACGTTTCCGGGCCGACCTCAGGCTGCGAGTCCACTTCCAGGAACCAACTGGGAATCTGAGTGCCCTCGATCTGCATGAAGGAGAGAGCATATCCCAGTAGCGGACACCGAGCCGGTTTGAGCTGTTCAGGCCGGAATCGGGCACCGCCGCGTCGGGCGAGGTATTCCCGCATGAGCCACTCCGGCATGAATCCAACTTCCCAGCATCCGATGTGCTGGTTGGGCACGAGGACGAAACGCGTATCCGGCGTCTCCAGGATCTGTCTGAGCAGAAGATTGGCCTGATCCACCTTGCAGCCTGTCGCAAACGGCCAGTAGGATCCCACTCCCTCGCTTTGCAGCGAATCACTGTCCACGATACTGGGATTGGAGTGTCCTCGGGGTGCCACCAACCGCCATAGCCAGGCCAGGGCCGGCGGCAGGACATGCATCATCCCGAGGATACCGTAGCTGGGATTCTGTCGCGTGCAGGGGGGCGTGCGGACTCCAAAACTCCGCACATCCACGGCAACCGGCTCGTTGATCACGTTCGGCACCAATCGCCGGGGCAGAATCACTCGCGGGTTCGGGCAGGGCTTGCCCGGCGCATCTTCGATGTGTTCCCAAATCAGACACGTGGCCCGGGGAACCGCGTGAATATTCAGGAAAACGATGGGCTCCTTCGCCATCGTGCAAATGCGTTCAAGATAGGGATCCGTGCCATATTCCTTGATGTGATCCACCCGCACAAACCACGCCGTTTCCGCATCAGAGACCACCAGTTTTTTGCCCTTTGAATTTTGAAAGCCTGGATGGCAAAGGGCCATGTCGTCGGTAACGGGAAACAAAGTGCAGCCCTGAAACAGGGAAATGTAGCGTTTTTGGCCGGTGATGATATTTCTTCCCAGCAGAAGCCGGCCGTCGGGCTCCCGATGCGGATATTCGAGCATTTCGCTCTTTCCACCGCCGCTGGCCCCCTCATGCATAATGGTCATGATGTTGTCGTAAGGCGTCATGACCTGAACGGTGGAACCATGCAGCGTCACCCAACCCTGCTCCTCTCCCAGGGAAAGGAGCACACCGTAAACACCCTTTTTGGCGCTGGGGCCTGGATAAAGGTTGAGTGAGAAAACTTCATAGACCGGAGGGCCACGGTGGTGAATGACCACCTGTTTGCCGTCGCAGAGGGTGTGCCGGAATGGGGGCGCGACAAAGACCACGGCCTCGGGAGAGAATTCTTCCGGTAATTCCACCGCCGGGATCATCTCCTGCAGGAGGGCCAGGGCACCCGCAAAGAAACTGGCGTTGAGGGGGGCGACAAGAGCCGCCTGAAATCCCCAACGTTTTCCGCCAGCATAAAACGGCAGGATGATCAACTCCTGTTCGGCAAGCCAGTCCAGAATCTCTTGTCGAACCTGCTCAAACGGAACCGAAAAACGCTCATGAAATCGGGGTTTGTCGGTGGGACGATCGTCGGCCACCACCATGCAGTCCGGGTCGCGCCGCCGCATGTAGGGCTCTGTGTAGTTGACCGCAATGCCATTCCGGCACCGGACCACGGTCGCCTCTTTGACCGGTCCCTTGCCAGGCACGTCATAAACGACTTCAAAGTAGTCACTCTCTGGACCTCCCACTGCCAGGTCGAAGAGCTCTTCCGGCTTTTCGGGAATAATCACCCGCCGCGCCGTTTGCAGAACGCGGAGCAGACTCTCTGGTCCAACGATCCGACTTCCTACTGAACTGTTCAAATCGACTGCCATGATCGTAAACTCGTATCTTTTCGTCTCGACAAACTGGCCTGGATTTCCACCAACAAGGGCTTAACCAACAGGGGTTTAGCCGTCCTCTTCACACACGCTAAGCCAGCACAGAATGACACTGCGATCTAATGACCCTCCAAAATGCTATTTTAACCGGGCCAAAATCAAGTTCCTGCCGCTTCCGGTGCGGGCAAGGCCCGGCGTACTCGGGTGTAACCGAGTCGCTCGGTACCATCCTTTATATCTTAACGCTTGGGCAATGGGGCGCAATGGTGGTGACATTGACAGGGCATTGTTCTTGCTGTGAAATATTGATTCAGAGCCTTATTAATGTAGTTAAGACGAACTGGGGACGCCCCTGAGGAGATTTCACTCCTGACGCGCCCGACGAGCACTGACACCAGATTTTTCCGGAAAGTTCGCGATGGATTCTGCGGGAGTTTGCCGCGGATCGCTTGGGCTGTCTCCGTTTCGCCTCACGGCACCCCGGCACCCTCGCCCAAAAGTCGAGCGTAGGCCGACTTCGCATGTTCGAGGAGGTAGTCGTACGAGTACGCCTCGACGTCTTCGCCGATCAGCTCCACATCGAAAAATCCGTCGTAGCCGTTGTCACGGAGTGCCCGCACGAGCTCGACAAGCGGCAGGGATCCCTCACCAAGCAGACAACGGTTGACCTCGCCGTTTGGGGGCGATTTGGCGTCGCCGAGTTGCACCAGGGCGATATGCGGAATCAGTTGCGGGATCCGCGAGACGATGTCGGGAACAGCGCCCAAATGATAGACATCAAAAATCAGCTTCACCTGATTCGAACCGAGGGTATCCACCAGTTTGAAATAATCGTCAAGATCGGTGATGAACGTGAAATCGGCGGCACAACCGGGGTGCATTGGTTCCACGCCCAGAAATACCCCCAATTCCTGAGCCAGGGGAATCATTTCCTTGAGAGCTTCCCGAAACAACCGGCGGGCGTGGTTGTGAGTGTGGAGTCCCCGCGCCCCGCTGTACACCAGAAGGCACTGGGTTTTCAGTTCTGCCGCCGTGCGGACAGCTTCCAGGGCATCCTCCACTGCTCCCTTGAAAGTTCGGCCGTCCGCGCCGGTAAATCCCCCGGCCCAGAACAGATGTGACACCCGCATCCCCGTTTCGCTGAGCAACTCGGCCCCTTTCTCTTCACCGAAGTCGGAGAGCTTCTGCCGCCACACACCGATGGCCGGGATTCCCGCCGCTTTGTACCGCAGGACATCTTCCTCGAAAGACCAGCGAAACGTTGTGGTTTCGGAAACAGATAAACACGCCATCCGTGTTCGCCTCCCAGGTTTCAACCGTGATCAGGCCGAACGCCGTCGCGGACTCGCCTGCGTCCAGTGTAACCAGTATGTCGCAAACCTCCGGGCACGTAAAGGTGCACATAAGCGTGCAGGTTCACAGTTTTCCGTCTTCACGTGCTGGGGGATGCAGACGCCGGTTTGGGGAGACGATAGCGAGGATCGATACGGTCAATCTCCTCCGTCATGACGTCGATTGTATAACGGATCTGCTCTTCGGTATGGCAAGACGTGAGGAAGAACCGCAACCGCGCGGCCGACTCCGGCACAGCGGGATAAACAATCGGCTGGACGTTGATACCGCGGCGGAAGAGGGCCTGCGAGAGCTGCATGGAGTGGAGTGAGTGCCCCAGGATGATCGGCACCACCGGCGAATCCCGGCTGGCGCCGGTGTTGAATCCGCGCTCCTGGGCAAGGTGAAGGAACAGGGCTGCCCGCTCGCGGAGCCGGCGGACACGCTCCGGTTCTTTCTGGAGCAGACGAAGCGAAGCGAGAGCCGCCGCGGCATTGGGCGGCGACAATCCAACACTGAACACGAATCCCGGCGCCGTGTATTTGAGATACTCGACGAGAGCTTTCTTGCCGGCGATGTAACCGCCGCAACTGCCAAACGATTTGCTGAGCGTCCCCATCCAGATGTCCACACCGTCGCGTGGGACACCGAAGTACTCGCCAATCCCGCGCCCAGTTTCCCCGATCGTGCCCATGGAGTGCGCTTCGTCCACCATGAGCATCGCCTTATGCCGCTTTTTCACCTCAATAAAATGCGGCAAATCCGGGATGTCGCCGTCCATGCTGTAGACGCCCTCGATGACAATGAGCACCCGGCGGTATTCTCTTCGGAAGAGGTTCAACAAGCGGTCCGCCGTTTGCCAGTCATTGTGAGGGAAGGGGCGACGGCGGGCGCCGGAGAGAATGGCCCCTTGAAGGATGCTATTGTGAGAGAGCTCATCGTGGAGAATGAGATCGCCCGGCTTGAACAGGTGACCGATCACCGTCTCGTTGGTGGCGTGGCCACCTACAAACACGACGGCCGCCTCCGTACCCAAAAACTGAGCGAGCTCCTCCTCCAGCTCCCGATGGATCACCTTTTCGCCGGACACAAGTCGGCTTGCAGAGACGCTCGTCCCGTAGCGTTCCACGGCCTCCTGCACCGCGCGAATGACCACCGGATCTCCCGACATCCCGAGGTAGTTGTAGCTGGAAAAGTTGATCATCTCGCGGCCCCCAATGACCGTTCGGTCATTGGTGATGCCCTCGTGGACCGTAAAGAACGGGTTTCCCAGACCACTCGCCTCCAGCACGCGCAACCGTTCCTGAAGAGCTATGTACTCGGGGAACTTCTCAACGTTGTAAAATTCCTCGGGGATGTCCTGACCGGCGGGAATGATGACGCGGCGTTCCTGCTCAACCCCACCGAGGTACTTTTCCACCGCTTCCACAACTTGGGCACAGGTTTCCAGCTCTGGCAGGATCTCCGCCGGAAAGCGGCCCCCGAAGCGCTCTTCCAGCGAGGCAAGAATTTCCATGCGTTCCAGGGAATCGAGCCCGATTTCGGTAATCGCTGTTTCCAGTGTCAGACCTTCGGCGCGATCCCGAGCAACCCGCCGCACTTCCGCCAGAACCGCCTCGATGATTTTTTCACGACTGGGACGGGTTGACGGCGTTCTCGCCGAGGCCCCGCCTGATTGAAGGTTCCGACTGCCGTCACCCGACGGGGACGAACTGCTTCCACCCCCTGCCGCCTGCCAGGCCGGGCCGAGATCGGACGATTGAGCCAGCCGCTGGACCAGATCGCCATTTCCACCAGACAACGGCATACAGGCCGGCTCCGGGTTTTCAGCCGCTTCGGTCGGCTCGGGCGTCTTCGACGGCGGGCTGAGCGGCGCAATAGGTTCCTCCTTGCCGGACTGGTCTCTGTACCATGCGGCCACGACTTCCAGTGTCCCCTCCAGGTAGGCCTCACGGCAGGCAAACCGTTGAATCTTGTTGCTGGANGTGCGGGGNATACTGCCGGGCTTGATGAGGATAATCGCATCCACCGCCAGTTCATGTTCCAGTGCCACAGCCCGGCGGATCGCCTGAAAGATCGAATCAAACCCCTCTTTGACGCGGCGTTCCACCTCCTGAACGATCACCAACTGCTCTCGCCCGTCGCGTTCTACGGCGAAACACGCCCCCGCGTTTGGCCGGAGGCGCTCGTCGGCCTCCTGGACTGTTTTCTCGATGTCGTGGGGATAGACGTTCACGCCGTGGATGATGATCATGTCCTTGATTCGACCGGTCACGAAGAGCTCGCCCTGGTGCAAAAATCCCAGGTCGCCTGTCCGCATAAAGGGCCCTTCCCCATCGGCCAGGTATGCCCGGAAGGTGTATTGCGTGGCCTCTTCGTTCTCCCAGTAGCCGACGGCCACACTCGGGCTTTGCACCCAGATCTCGCCAACCTGACCTTCGGGAAGGCGCTGGCACGTCTCGGGATCCGCGATCACGATTTTGCCATCCGGGAGCTGCTGACCGCATCCCACGAGCGCCCGGGCGTGCGGCGCCTTGGCAGGACATTCCACAGCCAGACCGCGTGCGATCTGCTCGCCGTCAAATATCCGGATGATCGGTGGTTCTTTGACAAATCCCCCTGATACCATGAGCGTGGACTCGGCCAGGCCGTAGCAGGGATAAAAGGCCTCGCGTCGGAAACCGCAGGGGGCGAAATACTCGCAAAACCGTTCGATCGTGTCCGCCCGGACAGGTTCCGCCCCGTTGAACGCCACCTCCCAGGAGCTGAGGTCCAGTGTCTCCCGCTGTTGCGGGGTGATTGTCCGCACGCACAGATCGTACGCGAAATTTGGCCCGCCGCTTGTGGTCCCGCGGTACTTGGTGATCGCTGCCAGCCACCGATAGGGTTTTTGCAGGAAGGCCATCGGAGCCATCATCACATTGGGACGCCCGACGAACACGGGCTGAATGATGCCTCCGATCAGGCCCATGTCATGGTAACTGGGCAGCCAGTACACGCCCGTGCCACTGCGCCGGTGCTCAAAAGCCCAACAGATGAGTGCAGAGTTGTGAAGCAGGTTGGCATGGGTCAGCATGACGCCCTTGGGCGTCCCGGTGGATCCCGAGGTGTACTGGAGGAAGGCGAGAGTCTGGCCATCGATATCTGGCTCTTCCCACCGATCTTCCATGTGAAGCTCGATTTCCGTGGTGGTCAGCCAGGAAAGTTCTTTCAGATGGGGCGTTTCGTCGATCAGGGTGTCCACACGTTCTCGCACCGCTCGCGTGGTAAGCGCAACGCGCGCTCGCGCGTTATCCGAGATGGCCTGGATCCGCTCCATGGATCGGTTTCTGCGCGGCGGGTAAACCGGCACTGCGACAACGCCGGCGTACAGGCAGCCAAAAAACGCGGCGATGAAGTCGAGTCCCGGCGGATAGAGCAAGAGTGCTCGTTCCCCCACCAAATCGTGCGTCTGCAACCAGGCCGCAATGGCACGCGCCTGCCGATCCAGTTCCCGATAGGTGATCGGCTGCTCTTCCGTCTCACCATCCACCAGGTAAATGAAAGCGATGTCGTCGGGCTGATACGTGGCACGATGCCGCAACAACTCGACCAGAGTGGTCGGTCCAAAAAAACGACCGGGTAGTTTCTCCGACTTGTTCATGGCAAGACTTGGTCATCCGTTTCTTGATGAGGCCGATTCTTTGACAGCGGCTTTCCAGGTTCAGTGCCAAATCCTGACAGGCAAACATGTCAATCATCAAGCCGCTGCACTCAGTTTTGTGGCCTCCGGAATCATTATCTTCAAAAAAGCACTTCCACGGCCGGAAGCTTCATCCTGAAGTCCGCCGCGGTTCCCTCAAGCTGGGCGAAGGGGATTCCGCCGTTCGGGCGCTGAGGAATGATAGAGTCCTTCACCTGTTTCGACTCATCTTAGCCTATGTTACGCTTTTTCTCAGGAATCCGCAAAGGCGGCTGGGCTACCCCCTGTCGCGGGGGCTTGTCTCCCAGCAAAGCACTAGTACCGCTGGATGTGAACCAGCGCCGGCAGAAACAGGTTCTTGCAACGCCATCAGAAACGAGCGACGATTGAATGCAGGGCTCTCACTTCTGCATGGGAGAATAGTTTCGATGCTCGTGGTCACGTGTCCTTCCTGCCTAGCACGTCTCAAGGTCAGTCCGCAGTTTACGGGCCGCGCAGGAAAATGCCCCCGGTGTGGGGAAATTGTCCCCATTCGCCAGAGCGAACAAACTCCGCCCAGCTCAACCCCGGTCGGGATTGCCGGCAGCTCTTCGCCATCGGCAGGCGACGATGACCTGCCGGACATCGAGCATCCCGATCGCCTGGTC
>NICF_comb_assmDRAFT_10001943_pt1 | contig 16052 bp, 21 predicted proteins | sample NewIslPassag4_SG_FD_11279 | JGI IMG/M metagenome (IMG submission 11279) | reverse complement strand
TTGGCCACCTCCAGGGGGGCGTCCTTGGGGATCCTTATCGTCCCCCGCACCCTTCCGTTCACCTGGACGGCCACCTCCACCACGTCCTTCTCCAGGGCCTTTTCGTCCAGCTCGGGCCAACCCGCCTCAAAGAGGCTATCGGGCCAGAACCAGTGCCAAAGCTCCTCGGCGAGGTGGGGGGCGAAGGGGAAAAGCATCTGCAGGTAGTAGCGGATGGCGGTGCGGTAGACCGGGGTGACGGGGCGGTCCTTGCGGTACTCGTAGAGGACGTTCAGGAGCTCCATGAGGGCAGCGATGGCGGTGTTGAAGCGCAGGGCCTCGAGGTCCTCCGTGACCTTCTTCAAGGTCTCGTGGAGCTTCCCGTAAAGCTCCCGGTCCTTCCCCTCCAACACCTCGGCCTGGAAGACCCCGCTCGTCTCCAGAAGGGCCTCCCGGTCCTCGGCCACCCGCCGGTAGATGCGGTTCAGGAAGCGCCAGGCCCCCTGGACCCCCTCCTCGGTCCAGACCATCTCGTTCTCCGGGGGCGCGGCGAAGAGGATGGTGATGCGGGCGATGTCCGCCCCCTGCTCCTTCACGAAGGGCCCCACCATGACGCCGTTGCCCTTGGACTTGCTCATGACGGCGGGCTTCCAAAGGGTGGAGGGTGCCGTCCTCGTGGGGGCGGAGCTCGGCCCCCATCTTCTTCACCTCCTCCAGGGTAAGCTCGCTCTGGGGGATCTCCAGCCGGATGCGGGTGGGCTCGGGGAGGCGCACCACGCTTCCTTCCACCTCCACGGGGCCGAAGTCCGTCCAGGCCATGACCATGCCCTGGGTGAAGAGGCCCTTAAAAGGCTCCTCCACCTTCACCATCCCCAGGTCGTGGAGAAACTTGGTGAAGAAGCGGCTGTAGAGGAGGTGGAGCACGGCGTGCTCCACCCCGCCGATGTACTGGTCCACGGGCATCCAGGCGTTCGCCTTCTCGGGGTCAAAGGGGAGGCGGTCGTTATTTGGGATCGGTGTAGCGCAGGTAGTACCAGCTGGAGTCAAAGAAGGTGTCCATGGTGTCCGTGTCCCGCTTGGCGGGGCCGCCGCACTTGGGGCAGGTGGTCTCGTAGAACTCGGGGTGGGCCTCCAAGGGGCTTTTCCCCTTAGGGCGGATGTCCTCTATGTCCTTGAGGTCGGGGAGGAGGACGGGAAGCTCCTCCTCAGGGACGGGCACCACCCCGCAGGCCTCGCAGTGGACCATGGGGATGGGGGTCCCCCAGTAGCGCTGGCGGCTTATGAGCCAGTCCCGGAGGCGGTAGGTGACCCGGCCCTTGCCCAGGCCCTTCTCCTCCAGCCAGGTGATGACCTTCCGCTTTCCCTCCTCGCTTGGCGTCCCGTCAAAGGGCCCGGAGTTCACCATGATCCCGGGCTCCTCGTAGGCCCTTTCCAAAGGCTCAGGGAGGGGTTCACCGGGCCGCTCAATCACCTTCTTGATGGGAAGGCCGAACTTCCTGGCGAACTCAAAGTCCCGCTGGTCGTGGGCGGGTACGGCCATGATGGCCCCGGTGCCGTAGCCAAAGAGCACGTAGTCCGCGGTCCAGATGGGGATCCTCTCCCCGGTGGCGGGGTTTAGGGCGTAGGCCCCCAGGAAGACCCCGGTCTTCTCCCGCCCCTCCGCCTGGCGCTCAATCTCCGTCTTGCGCTTGGCGGCCTCCACGTAGGCCAGGACCTCCTCCCGCTTCTCCGGGGCGGCGAGCTCCAGGGTCAGGGGGTGCTCCGGGGCGAGCACGAGGAAGGTGGCCCCAAAGAGGGTGTCGGGGCGGGTGGGTGAAGACGGGGATCCTCACCTCCTTCCCCTCCACGGGGAAGAGGATCTCCGCCCCCTCGGAGCGGCCGATCCAGGCCCTTTGCATGGCCTTGACCTTCTCGGGCCACTCCAGGCCCTCGAGGTCCTTAAGAAGCCTCTCGGCGTAGGCGGTGATGCGCAGGTACCACTGCTCCAGCTCCCGCTTCTCCACGGGGGTGTCCTCGTGCCGCCAGCACCGCCCCTCCACCACCTGCTCGTTGGCGAGGACCGTCTGGCACTTGGGGCACCAGTTGACGAGGCCCTTCGCCCGGTAGGCCAGGCCCTTTTCCCACATCTTGAGGAAGATCCACTGGTTCCAGCGGTAGTACTCGGGCTCGCAGGTGGTGCACCTCCCGGTCCCAGTCGTAGAGGATGCCCATGAGCCGGAGGCTTTCCTTGGCCTGGCGGATGTTCTGGTAGGTCCAGTCCCGGGGGTGGAGGCCAAACTTCAGGGCGGCGTTTTCCGCCGGGAGGCCGAAGGCGTCCCAGCCCATGGGGTGGAGGACCTCGTAGCCCTGCATCCGGCGGAAGCGGGCCAGGACGTCCCCCATGGTGTAGTTCTTCAGGTGGCCCATGTGCAGGTCCCCCGAAGGGTAGGGGAACATGACGAGGACGTACTGCTTCCCTCGACCCCCCGGGAGGTCCTTGGCCTTCATGAACCCCTTCTCCTCCCAGAAGCGTTGCCACTTGGCCTCAATGGCGTGCGGGTTGTACTTCTCCATGGCTCCTCCTCAAAAAAGCCCCTCCCTAGGAGGGAAGGGGCCGCAAAAACCCTTCCCCCCGCTAGGGACGTAGGGACGCGCGCACGCCCCCATGATACGCCTTGGCGCCGGGGCGCTTCCACACGAAGGCCCCGCGCCGGGAAGGTCCGGCGCGGGGCCCGGCCCAGGGCCTCAGCCCTGGGTCTTCTCCTCGGCCTCGTCCTCGAGGCCCAGGCTCGCCAAGAGGTCCCCGTAGAGGTCGCCGAGCTTCACCGTGGCCGTGGTGGTGGGCACGCTGGAGGCGTCGTAGAGGTTGTACTCCGCCACGGCCCCGTACTCGTACTCCCTCCGGTCCTCCCGGCGGGGCGCCCCCTTGCGGCGGGCACGCTCCTTGCCCGAGCGGGCGCGCCGGGGCCGCTCCTCCTCCTGGGGCAGGGGGGGCGGAAGGAGGCGCTTGCGGGAAAGGGAGACCCGCTGCTCCACCGGGTCAATGTTGAGGACCACGACCTCCATCTCGTCCCCCTTCTTGAAGAGGGCGGCCGGGTTCTCCACCCGTTTGTGGTCCAGCTCGGAAACGTGGACGAGCCCCTCAATGCCGGGCTCAATCTCCACAAAGACCCCGAAGTCCGTGACCCCGGTAACCTTGCCCTTCAGCACGGTGCCGGGCGGGTACTTCTCGGTGAGCTGCTGCCAGGGGTCAGGCTGGGTCTGCTTGAGGCCAAGGGAGAGGCGGCGCTCCTCGGGGTCCAGGCGCAGGACCACGGCCTCCACCTCGTCCCCCTCCTTCACCACCTCGGAGGGGTGCTTGGGCCGCTTGGTCCAGGAGAGCTCGGAGATGTGGATCAGGCCCTCGAGGCCCGGCTCCACTTCCACGAAGGCCCCGAACTGGGTGAGGCCCACCACCTTGCCCCGGACCCGGGTGCCCACGGGGTACTTCTCCGCCACCGTGGTCCAGGGGTCGGGGATGAGGGCCTTGATGGAGAGGTTGACCCGCTCCTTCTCGGGGTCCACGGAGAGGACCTGGGCCTTCACCTTCTGGCCCTTCTGGATCACCTCGCGGGGGTGGTTGAACCGCCCCCAGGTGATCTCGGAGCGGTGGACCAAGCCGTCCACGGGGCCCAGGTTGACGAAGACCCCGAAGTCGGTCACCTCCACCACGGTGCCCTCCACCACCTGGCCGGGCTCGAGGCTCTTGAGGAAGGCCTCCCGGGCCTTCTTCTGCTCCTCCTCCAGCACCGCCCGGCGGGAGAGGATGACCCGGCCCTTGCGGCGGTGGAACTCAATGATCTTGGCCAGGACCTGCTGGCCCACGAACTCGTCCAGGTTCGGGACGCGCCTGAGGTCCAGCTGGGAGGCGGGCATGAAGCCCTGGACACCGTCCAGCTCGGCGACCACGCCCCCCTTCACCCGCTCCTTGATGGTCACGGTGACGGGCTCGCCCTTCTCGTAAAGCTCCTGGATCCGGTCCCACTTCTCCTGGGCCTCGATCTTCTTCCGGGAGAGCAGGATCTGGCCCGTCTCGGGGTCTACCCGGAGCACCTGGACCTTCACCTCGTCCCCAGGGCTCAGAAGGTTCCTGAGTTCCTCCTCGGAGAGGGGCTTGGTGGTGAGCTGGTTGAAGGGGATGATGCCCTCGGTCTTGGCGCCGATGTCCACCGCCACGCCTTCCGAGCCCACCAGAACCACCTTGCCCGTCAGGATCTGCCCGGGGCGCACGCGCTTCTCGAGCCGGGCCTCCGTCTCCTGAAGGGCCGCTTCCATGCTGAAGGTCTGTTCCGGGGTCTGGGTCGCCTTGTCTTCCATGCCGCCTCTATCCTCCTCTAGCCTTCTGCCACACGAAAAGGAGGGGGAGAGCCACTACTCCCCGCTCTCGTGTGCACAAGCCCCGAAGGGCATACTCCCCCTTTATACCACCCCTCCTCCCGTTTGCCAAGACCTCGCCCCAGGCCTGGGCCCTATCCGCCCTCGCGCTTGACAAGGCCGCGCCTTTTGCTAAACTGATGCTTGCGCTGAGGCGCGCCCACGCCGGGGTGGTGGAACTGGTAGACACGCCATCTTGAGGGGGTGGTGCCCGCAAGGGCGTGCGGGTTCAAGTCCCGCCCCCGGCACCAAACCGAGGCCCGAAAGGGCCTTGTTTCGCTTATGCGGCTCCTTCTCTCGCGCAAGCTTTCGCGCCTCGAGGACACCCAGGCCCTGGCGGAGGAGGTCCTAGGCCTCCTCCCCCGGGGCGCCCTTGTGGCCCTCGAGGGCCCCTTGGGCGCGGGCAAGACCACCTTCGTGGGCTTCCTCGCCCGGGCCCTGGGCTTCCCCGGCCGGGTCACGAGCCCCACCTACACCCTCATCCACACCTACCCCACCCCCGAGGGGCCCGTGGTCCACGCCGACCTCTACCGCCTGAAGGACCCCTCCCTCCTCCTCGGCCAGCTGGAGGCCGCCCTGGAGGGGGCGCGGCTCGGCCTGGTGGAGTGGGGGGAGCCCCACCTCCTCGGGGCGAGCCACCTCCTTAGGCTTTCGCCGGAAGGGGAGGCCCGCCGGGCCGAGCTATGGGAGGTCGGCCCCGGCGAGGAGAAGGGCGTCTAGCAAGGCCTCCCGGCCCGCCCGCCCGGCGAAGAGGGCCACCACCTTCCCCTCCCGGTCCACCACGAAGGTCCAGGGCTGGCCCAGGACCTTGAACCGGGCCGCCACCTCGTGGGGCCGGTCCCGGTCCGAGGCCAGGAGGGGGATGAAGCGGGGGTAGGCCTTCATGTACTCCAGAACCACCTCCCTGGTGTCCCGGGGCTCCCGGCTGATGACGTAAAAGGGGACCCCCGTCTCCTCCGCCACCCGGTGGAGGCCGGGGAACTCCGCCTTGCACACCGTACACCAGCTGGCCCAAAAGACGATGACCGCAGGCTTGGACATCGTCGCCGGGGTCACGGGCTGGCCTTTGGGGTCCAAAAGGAGGAAATCGGGGAGGGGCTCGCCCGGCTTCACCGCCAGGGCCAGGCTCAGCGCGCCCGCCATGAGAAGGGTCCAGAGTTTGGTCATGGCCTCAGTATGGCAGAAGAGGTTTTGAAAAGGGCGAGCGCCCTCACCGGGGACGGCGCAGGCGCTTCAGGCCGTGGTCGGGCCGGATCCCGTCCGCGAGGAGGTGGAGCCACTGGGAGGCGTAGTAGCCGAGCAGGCCGAAGCCCCACAGCTCCGGGGGAAGGTCCAAGGAGACCTGGAGGCCCAGAGTCCAGCGCAGGACCAGGAGGAGGAGCCCCACCCAAACCCCCAGGTAGGCGAGCCGGGTGAGGGGCCCAAGCAGCCAGGTGTGGGAGAGGCCCCGGTGCCTAAAGAGCCAGCCGTATGGGCGCCAGAAGGCGGCGAGGATCCCCCAGCGGCGGCTCGCCCTCACCCCCCGCTCCGCCAGGTCCAGGTCGGGGGAGAGGAGGTAGGTGCCCGCCAGGTAGGCGAGGCCGAAGGCCCAGGCCCGGGGGTCCTCCGGAGAGCCCCCCGCCGCCAGGTGGGCCAGGGCCAAGCCGCCCAGCGCCGCCAGGTTCAAGGCCTCGTGGGCGCGCCCCGAGGGCATGCCCCGATTATAGGCTGGGAAGGGGGAAGCGCTCGCCCGTGGAGAGGACGTCCACCCTCAGGCCGCGGACGCCCCGGCCCGTGTACTCGGCCCCGCCGGCGTCCACCAAGGTGACCCCGCCCGCCCACACCTCCCCGAGGCCCCGAAGGAGGCGGAGGGCGGTGTTTTCCAAGAGGCCGAGCCCCACGAGGTCGGGGTTGTCCGCCACCAGGCGGGAAAGGGCCAGAAACCGCCCCCGCTCCTCCACCCGGGGAAGGAGGGCGAGCCCCCTGAGGAGGGCGAGGCCGAACCCCGCCCGGACCTCGCCCTCCAAGGCGTAAAAGGCCGCCTCGCCCAGGAGGCCGGCGGCCTCCCCCACGGCCACCACCCCGCCCCCCTGGCGGTAAACCTCGGCGAGGGCCTGCAGGAGGAGGCTGTTGCGGATGAGGTCCAGGAACTCCGGCAGGCTCTCGGCGGCGAGGATCACCAGGGGGCTTTCCGCCACCCGCCGGGCCACCTCGGGGTCAAAGGCCTCCTCCCGGCGCCGGAGGTAGACCACCCGGCCCCGCCTGAGGCCCAGGTCGCGGTAGACGAGGCGCCAGGCCTCGGCCAGGTCCCGCAGGGCGTACGGGATAAGAAAAAGGGCCTCCCCGCGGGCCTCCTCAATAAGCCGGGCCTCCACCCGGTTGAGGGCGCCCCGCAAGGGGTCCGCGGTGAGCAAGGCGAAGTAGCCCTGACGCACGCTTTCACCTCCCCTGTACCTCCTAGGGTAGCGCACCCCTCATGAAAGGGGAAGGACGGTGTGGTAGACTGGGGGTCGTGGCCGCGATGATAACCCCTCCAGGGGCCGGCGTCAAGGACAAGAAGCGGGCCATCCTTGAGGCCACCCTGGCCGTGCTCCGGGAGCGGGGCCTCTCCGGGCTCAAGATGGAGGAGGTGGCCCGGAGGGCGGAGGTGGGCAAGGGCACCATCTACCTCTACTTCCGCGACAAGAGGGACCTGCTCAAGGCCCTGGTGGAGGAGCGCACCTGGGCCTTCTACCGCGAGGTGGAGGGGTGGTGCGCCGCAAGGCGCCTTTTTTTGTGCGCCTCGAGGAGGTGCTGAGGCGCCGCCTGGCCTGGGTGCAGGAGTGGCGGGGCCTTTGGGCCGCCGTGGCCCGGGAGGCCATGGACGACCCCACCCCCTGGCTCAAGGGCCTCCACGAGCACTACCTCCGCCTCCTGGAGGAGCTTTTGCGGTCGGGCCAGTCGGAGGGGGCCGTGCGCACGGGCCTCTCCCCCAGGGCCACGGCCGCGGTCATCGCGGCGATGGGGTGCACCCCCTCCTTGGAGGTGGAAGCCTATTTGGAGCATCTTATGGAGGTGCTCCGGAAAGGAGTAGAGCCGTGAAAGAGTTCAGGCCTGGGGACAAGGTGGTCTTGCCTCCCTACGGGGTCGGCGTGGTGGCGGGCATCGCCCAGCGGAGCGTAAGCGGGGTGAGCCGGGCCTACTACCAGGTGGACTTCCCCGGTTCCCGCTCCAAGGCCTACGTGCCAGTGGAGGCGCCCCACAGCGTGGGCCTAAGGAAGGCCCTGGCCCCGGAAGAGGTCCCCGTGATCCTGGACCTGCTCAAGAACGGGCGGATGCCCCTCCCCAAGCAGTGGGCCGCCCGGCACCGCAAGACCAGCGAGATCTTGGCGGAGGGGAACCCCTACCGCATCGCCCAGATGGCGGGGCAGCTCCGGGCCTGGGAGGTGGAGCGGGGCCTTCCCGACCTGGACCGGCAGGCCCTGAGGCGGGCCATCCACCTCCTGGCCGAGGAGGTGGCCCAAAGCCTAGAGATCACCGTCCAGGAGGCGAAGCGCCTCTTTGAGGAGGCCTGGGGCGAGGAGCTGAACTGAGCGCCCACTTGCGGCCTCCCCGGCCCGGCCGGGGGGGCCGCCTTTTTCGGGGGGCTTCCCGGGCGAAGGCGACGGGGAGGGTTATCCGGTTTCCTTCGCCCCACTGGCCCAGGGAAGCTCCCTAGGGACCTTTTGCCGGGGCCCCATGCTGGCGCAAGCCAGCAGGGGGCGGTATTAGAGGAGGAGGCTCCAGGTGGCCTTTTCCGCCTCCAGGATGCGGCGGAGGTAGGTCCGCACCACCTCGGGGTCCAAGTCCTCCCAAAGGGCTCGGGCCAGGACCTCGAGGTCGTAGAGGACGGCCTGGAACTCGGGGGCGAACCAGTGCTGGGAAAGCTCCGCCCAAGGCCCCTCCTCCGGGACGTGGTGGGCCCAGGCCTCGAGGAAAAGCCCGTTCAAGAAGTAGAAGAAGACCACCCGGTAGGCGTAGGGAAGCCGGCCCATCTCCTCCAGCAGGGCGATGTAGCCCGCCCGCACCGGGTGGACCGGGGCGGAAGGGCTGGCCCCCTGGAGGAGGAGCCAGTCCAGCTCCTCCACCGTGGCCATGAGGGCCTGGACCAAAGGGGCCCGGTGGGCCTGGGGGGCCTCCAGAAGCAGGCCCACCTGGTAGCGGTAGAGCGCCTCCACGAAGGGGTAGTCCTGCTGGAGCCAAAACCGGAACCGCTCCTCGTCCAGGCGAAGGGGCAGGGCCTTGATCTCCTCAAGGAGCCCCGGGACTTCCTTAAGCAGGTCCAGACCCAGCATCCCCACCTCCCAGCGTGCCGGCCCAGGCGCGCCCCCAGGCCCTAAGCGCCTCCGCCGCCCGCCTCGCGTGGTCCGGGCCTTCCGCAAGCCCGAAGAAGGCGCTCCCCGAGCCCGACATGAGCACCCCTCTAAGCCCCAAAGCCCGCATCCGGCCCCGCACCTCCTTGAGCTCGGGGAAGAGGCGGAAGGCGGGGCCTTCCAGGCTGTTCCAGTACGGGGGCTCCTCCCCCCGGGCCAAGGCCTCGAGGATGGCCTCCACGGGGAGGTCCGGGCCGAAGTCCTCCGGCCGCACGGCCCGGTAGACCAGGGGCGTGGGCACCCGGAGCCCGGGAAAGAAGACCACCGCGGGGACCGGGGGCAAGGCGAGGGGCTTAAGCCTCTCCCCCACCCCCCGGGCCTCCGCCCCCCGCCCGAGGAGGAAGAAGGGGACGTCCGCCCCGAGGGTCCGGGCCAGGGCGAAGAGGTCCACCTCCGCCGGGTAGAGGGCCTGGAGGGCGAGAAGGACCTGGGCCGCGTCGGAACTCCCGCCCCCAAGCCCGGCCCCCTCAGGGATCCGCTTCTCCAAAAGGATGCGCACGCCCCCGGGTTGGCCCGCCGCCTCGAGGTAGAGGGAGGCCGCCCGGTAGGCCAGGTTCTCCCGCCCGTAAGGCCCCTGGAAGTGGAGGCCCGCCGAAACGGGCTCCACCACCAGCCGGTCCGCCAGGGAGAAGGGGGCGAAGAGGGTGTGGAGCTCGTGGTACCCGTCCTCCCGCCGGAAGCGGACGGAAAGCCCGAGGTTGACCTTCGCGGGGGCTAGGCGCTCCATACCCGGGCCAGGGCCTCCGCCAAGACGAGGTCCTGAGGGTGGGTGATCTTGAAGGCCGTGGCCTCCCCTTCCACCAGGGCCACGGGGTAGCCCAGGGCCTGGACCAGCTGGGCGTCGTCGCTGGCCTCGAGGCCCTTCCTCCGGGCGTAGGCGTGGGCCTCCCGGAGGAGGGCGGTGAAAAACCCCTGGGGGGTCTGCACCAGGCGGAAGGCCTCCCGGGGCACCACCCGGCCGTAGGCCTCCCCCTCCGGGGCCATGAGGGTGTCGGGGACGGGGAGGACGGGGACGGCGGCGCCGCTTCTTTGGGCGGCCTCGAGGACCCGCTCCACCAGGCCCCGGCTGACAAAGGGACGGGCCACGTCGTGGACCAGGACGAGGGGCAGGCTCGCCGCCTCCAGAAGCCGGGCCACCGAGGCCTGCCGGGTGGTGCCCCCCTCTAAAAAGAGGGCCTTAAGCCCCTTCGGGGGCTCCGCCCCGGGAGGCAGGGCCACCAGGACCTCCGCCGCGTCCCGGAAGGCGGCGAGGGTCCACTCCAGAAGCGTCCGCCCCCCCACTTGGAGGAAGGCCTTGGGGCCTCGGCCCAGGCGAAGGCCGTTCCCCGCGGCGGGGATGAGGACGGAAACCTCCACGCCCCCATGGTAGCATGGGCCGCGTGAGCGCTTGGGAAGCCCTTCTGCTCGGGGTGGTTGAGGGGCTCACGGAGTTCCTGCCCGTCTCCTCCACCGGCCACCTCACCCTGCTCTTCCACCTCCTGGGCCTGCCCGTGGAGGAGGACCCCTTCCTTAAGACCTTTCTCGTGGCCATCCAGCTCGGGGCCATCCTGGCGGTCCTCCTCCTCTACGGAAGGCGCCTTGCGGCCGACCGGGCCCTTTGGCTCCGCATCGCGGTGGCCTTCGTCCCCACGGGGGTCATCGGCTTCCTCTTCTACCCCCTGATCAAAGGGGTCATCCTGGGGAACGACGCCGTGGTGGCCTTCTTTCTCTTCTTCGTTGGGGCGGTCCTCCTCTTCGCCGACCGGCTGGCGGAACGGGCCCAACACCAAGACGTGAAGGCCCTTCCCCTCGCCCGGGTGGCCTGGATCGGGGTCTTCCAGGGCCTCGCCGCCCTCTTCCCCGGGACGAGCCGGAGCGGGGCCACGATCCTGGGGGGCCTCCTCCTGGGCCTCAACCGGCAAGCCGCCGCCGAGTTCAGCTTCCTCCTGGCCCTTCCCACCATGTTCGCCGCCGTAGGCTACGACCTCTGGAAAAGCGCCCCCGAGGTGCCCGAAGGCGGCTGGTCCCTCCTCCTCCTCGGCTTCCTCGCCGCCCTGGCCACCGCCCTGGTCACCGTGCGCTGGATGCTGGCCTTCGTGGCCCGCCACGGCTTCCGCCCCTTCGCCCTCTACCGCATGGCCCTGGCGGCGGTCTACGCCTTCTTCTTCCTACGCTAGGGCCAAAGCCCGGTCCAAGGCCTTCAGGAAAACCTGGTACGCCTCCCGCCGGGCCCCCTCCCCCATGAGGCCGAGGCGGAGGACCTGGCCCCGGGTGGGCCCGATCCCGCCGGCCACCGCCACCCCCTCGGCGTAGAGGGCCCGGACCAGGCGGTCCGCGTCCACCCCCTCGGGGGGGCGGACGACGAGAACCGTGGGCAAGGGACTCGCCTTAGGGTAGGGCCGGAAGCCCCGGGCCTTGAGCTCCTCCAGGACCCAGGCGTAGACCTCCCGGGCGCGCCGCTCCCGGGCCGCCACCCCCTCCTCCAGGACCAGGTCCAAGGCCTCCAGGAGGGCGTAGTGGAGGAGGACGGGGGTGGTGTGGTGGTACCCGCCCCGCTCCCAATGCTCCGCCACCCGGGCGAGGTCCAGGTACCACCCCCGTTTCCCCGTGAAGGCCTTCCTGGCCTCGAGGCTTGCGGCGATGGGGGCGAGGCCGGGCGGGGCGGAAAGGCACTTCTGGCTCCCGGTGAAGGCGTAGTCCACCCCCATGGCCCGCATGGAGAAGGGGAGCATCCCCAAGGTGGTCACGGCGTCCAGGAAGAAGAGGGCCCCAGCCTCCTTGGCCAGGGCCCCGATGGCCTCCGCCGGGTTCAGCACCCCGGTGGAGGTCTCCCCGTGCACCAGGGCCACCATGCGGTACCGCCGCCGCTTCAAGGCCCGGGCCACGGCCTCGGGGTCCACGGGCTCCCCCGGGGGGAAGTCCAGGACCTCGGGGTCCAGGCCGTGGAGGGCCGCCATCTCCGCCACCCGCTGGGAGAAGGCCCCGTTCACCAGGACCAGGACCGGCCCCCGGTCCAGGTTGGCGAGGCCCGCCTCCATGCCCAGGCTCCCCGAGCCCGCGAGGGCGGCGACCAAGGCGCCCTCCCCGGGGTCAAACAGGGCGGCGAGCCTCTCCTGGATGGCCCGGTTCACCCGGAGGACCTCGGGGTCCAGGTGGCCGCGCATGGGACGGAGAAGGGCCTTCTGCACGCGCTCGGGAATGGGGGTGGGTCCAGGGGTCAGAAGCAGCATCCAAGCCTCCCTCAAAAAGGCCGGGCCCCCGCGGGCAAGACCCGGGGGCCCCTTCCCGAAGGAAGGGACCCCCTACCGGCGAGCTCGCGAGGGCCTCATTGCGCGCCACTTTAGCAAAGCCTCCCCGGGCTTGTAAAGTGCTAAGTGGATGAAGGACTACTACGCCATCCTGGGGGTGAGCCGGGAGGCCAGCCAGGAGGAGATCAAGAAGGCCTACCGCCGCCTGGCCCTCAAGTACCACCCCGACCGGAACCCGGGGGACAAGGAGGCGGAGGAGCGCTTCAAGGAGATCAACGAGGCCTACGCCGTCCTCTCGGACCCGAAGAAACGGGCGGCCTACGACCGGGGCCACCTCGAGGCCCCCGAGTACCGGCCGGAGGACCTCTTTGACCTCTTCTTCCAGGGGGTCTTCGGCGTCCGCGGCCGCAGGAGGCCTCCGCGGGGGGAGGACCTGGAGGCGGAGGTGGAGGTGGAGCTCCAGGACCTCCTCCACGGCGCCGAGAAGGAGGTGCGCTACCCCCGGCTCGTGCCCTGCGAGGCCTGCGGCGGCGAGGGAGGGAGGCGAACCCCCTGCCCCACCTGCCGCGGCCAAGGGGTGGTGGAGAGTTACCGCCAGAGCTTCTTCGGCACCGTGGTCACCCGGACGGCCTGCCCCCACTGCAAGGGGCGGGGCTACCTCCTCGCGGAAACCTGCCCCGCCTGCCGCGGCCGGGGCCGGGTGCCCCGGGAAGAGCGGGTCCGGGTGCAGGTGCCCCCGGGGATGGACGAGGGCCACCTCCTCCGCGTGCCCGGCTACGGCAACCTGGGCCCTGGAGGGCCCGGGGACCTTTACCTCCGCATCCGGGTCCGCCCCCACCCCCACCTGGAGCGCCAGGGCCCCGACCTCGTCTACCGCCTCCGCCTGGGGCTCGCCCAGGCGGCTTTGGGGGCGCGGGTGGAGGTGCCGGGCCTCGAGGGCCCCATCCCCCTGGACATCCCCCCCGGGACCGGCCACGGGGAGGTGTTCGCCCTGGAGGGCGGGGGCCTGCCCCTGCCCGGGGGCCGGGGCCGGGGCGCCCTCCGGGTGGTGGTGGAGCTCGCCGTGCCCAAGAAGCTCTCCCCCAAGGCGCAGAAGCTCCTCCGCGCCTACGCCGAGGAGGTGGGGGAGGAGGTGGCCCCCGAGGGCTTCTGGGAAAGGCTCAAGGGGTTCTTCCGTAAGTAGGGCCTTCCGTGGTATAGTGGGGCATTCCGGGTCGCTTCAGGGTGACCCCAAGGGTCTAAAGCCAACCCTTAAGCCCCGGATGCGGGCCCTCGGGCCCGGGGAAAGAAGGAGCGGTATGCAGAAGGGTCGGGTCAAGTGGTTCAACGCGGAAAAGGGCTACGGCTTCATTGAGCGGGAAGGCGACACGGACGTCTTCGTCCACTACCCCCGCCATCAACGCCAAGGGGTTCCGCACCCTCAACGAGGGGGACATCGTCACCTTTGACGTGGAGCCGGGCCGGAACGGCAAGGGCCCCCAGGCGGTCAACGTCACGGTGGTGGAGCCCGCGCGGCGCTAAGCCATAGGACGGCCAAGGCCCTGGACCGGGTCCAGGGCCTTTTTCACATGCCTCTCAGGGGGTGCGGGGTAGCATGGGGGCGATGCACGTCCTGACCCTGGACCTCGCGCCCGTCACCCCCAAGGACGCCCCCCTCCTCCACCGCGTCTTCCACCTGAGCCCGAGCTACTTCGCCCTCATCGGGATGGAGCTTCCCACCTTGGAGGACGTGGTCCGGGACCTCCAGACCCTGGAGGTGGACCCCCGGCGCCGCGCCTTCCTCCTCTTCCTCGGCCAGGAGCCGGTGGGCTATCTGGACGCCAAGCTCGGCTACCCGGAGGGGAGGACGCCACCCTAAGCCTCCTCCTCATCCGGGAGGACCACCAGGGCCGGGGACTGGGCCGGCAGGCCCTGGAGCGCTTCGCGGCGGGCTTAGACGGGGGGCGCCGCCTCTACGCCGTGGTCTACGGCCACAACCCCAAGGCCAAGGCCTTCTTCCAGGCCCAGGGCTTCCGCTACGTAAAGGACGGGGGGCCGACCCTTACCTGGTACGTTCGGCCCCTATGACACCACCCCCTGCGGGCTTGCGCCAGCATGGGGTCCCAGCAAAAGGTGGAGGCTTCTTTGGGGCCACCCGGGCAAGGGAAGGCACGCCCCGCCCGGGGCCTTCCGGGCGGGGCGTTTACTCTAGGCCCGCGAGCTTGCGGTTCTTCTCAATGTAGGACTTCCACTGCTCCGGGACGTCCTCCTCGGGGTAGATGGCGTTCACCGGGCAGGCGGGGACGCAGGCCCCGCAGTCAATGCACTCCTCCGGGTGGATGTAGAACTGGTCCCCCCCGTCGTAGATGCACTCCACGGGGCAGACCTCCACGCAGGACTGGTCCTTGACGCCGATGCAGGGCTCGCAGATCACGTGCGGCATTCCTCACCTCCCGAGCAACCGCTCCCCCCTATTTTAGGGCAACCCGGCCCCTGTCAAGCCCTAGGCCCCGAGGTAGCGGAAGTAGGCCTCCCGGGGCACCGCCCCCAGCACCTCCTCCCCCTGGACCACGAGGACGATGGGGTGCTGGAAGAAGAGGGGGGCGAGCTCCGTCACCGCCGTCTCCGCCTCCACGCTGGGGACCTCCTCGAGGGGGAGGATGTGGTCGGAAAGGCCGAGGAGGCCCACGGGCCGGCCCTCCTGGTAGAGGAGGGCGAGGCCCCGACCCTCGTAGGCCTCCACCCCCTCCACCCGGGCCAAGGGGCGGGCGAGGCGTTTGGCCGAGCGCGGGCCGAAGAGGCCGGCGGTGAGGAGGGTGTAGCAGGGAATGCGGGTAGCCCTCTGGCCCAAGGCCAGGGACCAGGTGAAGGCCAGGAGGAAGAGGAGCCCCTCCAGGAGGCCGTAGGCGTTGAACCCCTCCCAGCCCAGCTTCCCCTGGCCGCCGAGGAGGAGGTGGAGGGCCAGGGAGAGGAGGAGGGCGATGACCAGGGAGGCCAGGTAGGCGAAAAGCCCGGCCAGGCGAAGCTCCCTCACCGTGCGCATGGGTCTAGCTTACCAGGTCCTCCTCCCGGTCCACGTCCACCCCCACCTCGGGGTAGGGGGTGACGAGGGCCCGGGCCTCCACCCCCAGGATCCTTTGGGCCCGGGCCTCCACCTCGGCGAGGGAGAGGCGGCCCAGGAGGAGCTTCAGCAACACGTCCCACCCCACGAGGCGGGCCAGGGCCAAAGGCCTCTTGCGCAGGGCCACCNCCCGCCGGGCCAGGGGAAGGGCCTCCCGGAAGAGGGACTTGTCCAAAAGGAGAAGGTTGCCGCCGGTGAAGGTCCCCTCCCGGAGGCGGGCGTAGGTGCGCTTGGTCCGGGGAAAGCGGGCCTCCACCGCCTCCTTGGGCACAATGGGGTAGACCAGGGCCGCCTCAGGAGCCTTATCCAGAACGAAGCGGACCGCCTCCTCCGTGAGGTGGGATGTCCCCGGTGGCCACGAGCACGCGCCCCTCCACGTGCTCCAGGGCCTGCTCCAGGTTTTCCAGGAGGCCTCCGCGGTCGGGAAGGGTGAGGGCGGGCGCGGGAACGAGGCCGGGGTTCTCCCCCACGTACACCGGGGAAAGCCCCGCGGCGTAGAGGGCCTCCAGGACCCACTCCACCATGGGCCGGCCGCGGTAGGGCACGAGGGCCTTGCTCCCCACCCCAAAGCGCTCGGCCCAGGCCTCCTTGCCCCCGGCGAGAACGATGGCGCCATGCCTCACAGCCCACCCCCTAGAAGGGCACCGCCTCCTGGGCCTCCCCCGCCTGGCCGCCCTGGAGGAGGACCTCCCGGTCGGGCAGGAGGTAGGCCCGGAACCCCGCGGCCTCGAGGGCCCCCACGGCCTCCTCCCCCACCCGCACCTCCCTCAGGGCGAGGAGGGCCTCGCCGAAGGCGCCCTGGACCCGGACGTACAGGGGGAGGGTCCCCGCGTGCTCGTCCAGGAGGCTTTTCAGGTGGGCTACCCCCCGGTCGTCCAGGAGGGAGGCCTCCACCTCGAGGGCCCGGGGGACCTGCTCCAGCTCCTCGTAGGTCCAAACGGCCTGGGCCAGCACCCGCACGCCCCCCTCCTCCCGCTCCACCTC
>NICF_comb_assmDRAFT_10001942_pt1 | contig 16055 bp, 11 predicted proteins | sample NewIslPassag4_SG_FD_11279 | JGI IMG/M metagenome (IMG submission 11279) | reverse complement strand
GGCGGAGTCATCGGGGCTGTGGCCGCTGGCCTCAGGCCTGACCGCTTCCGTCGACCGGCCCGCGTCCAGCGGCTCGCCTGTCTTCTGCGGCCCGCCCACGTTGTTCGGTCCACCAGCGTTGTACGGTCCACCCGCGCTCTGCAGTCCACCCGCGTTCTGCGGTTCGCCGGTTTCCGGCGACCGACTGCGGCCGGCCATTACTCGCTCTCCCGCCGCACCCACTCGTAGTACGGCAAGATGTCCGCGGCAAACGCTTCCACGACCCGCTCCACGGCCTTGTCCCGGGCCTCCGGCACATGACGCCGGTGGGGTGTGGGCAGGGCGGACTGGGGCGGTGGGTCGGTGCTGGACCAAAGAAGGTCGCGCACCTCGGTGACCTCGCCGGTGCGCGTGCCCTCCCAGCGGTGGACGACGAGGCCGGTATGGACGTTGGCCATCTGTCCTTGCAAGCCTACGGTCACCCGCGTATGCTGGCGGACGCTCCATGGGGTGCCCACGGAGGGCTGATCGGTCTGGCGGACATAGGGCTGGCCCAGGTACACGTCCTCAAAATAGTACGCGGCCACGCCGGCGATGAACCCATCGGCGCCTAACGCTGCGGCCACCTCGCGAGCTATGGAACCGCCAGTCACGTCACGGGGGTCGATTCGGCGGCGGACCAGCTCCGATTCTACCTCTTCCGGAGAGATGACGGTGGCGTACCAGCCCGAATCCCGCACGACCTTATACACCTGGTCCGTCAGCGTCCGGGCGAGACTAGGATCCGACGTCCACGAGGCGAAGGGAAACACGGCGACCACTTGAATGCCTGAGACATCCGCCCGGGGCGGGCGCAGAACCTGGTCCCAATCGCTCCCGCAGCCGGCGGCGGCCAATGCCAGGAGGATGAGGGCCGGCACGATCACGGCGCGGGCGGCGCTTCTCGTCGCGAACACAGCGGCTTTCCCCGCTTTCTCCGGTGTGACGGGGGCTTTGGAAGCAGCCCCGCGTCGAGTGATCTTCTCGGTGCTGGCGGACAATACCTGCCACGGTGTCGGGCGCCGGACGGGGCCGGCCTGGAGCCGGCCGTTCCGGCTTCACGGGACCGGGCCGCCAAGGGAGGATACCGGCATGACCATCGGTTTCGGCCATATGAACACGGGTTTTAGCCACATGACCAGCGATGGCGCCCACGTGATGAGCGATGGCGCCGGCATAACCAACGGGCGCGCCCGCATGACCGGCGGGAGCACCCGGATGGCCAGCAGAGGCACCGGTATGACCAACGATGGCCCCCACATGATTAGCGATGGCCACCGCATCACCGGTGATGGCCCCCATATGAGTAGCGATAGCCGCCGTATCACCGGTGATGGCCCCTGCATGACGAGCGATTTAACCCCTTTCACCCAAGGCGCTAGCGGTTTCACTCATCTGAACGAGCGCGGCCTGCCTCGCATGGTGGACGTGGGGGGCAAGGAGGAAACCGACCGGGAAGCCGTGGCGAGAGGCCGCGTGTGCACAACACCTGCCGTGGTGGCCGCCATCCGGGAAGGCCGCATCGAAAAGGGAGCGGTGCTGCCCGTGGCCCAGGTGGCAGGCATTATGGGCGCCAAACGCACCGCGGAATGGATCCCGCTCTGCCACCCCCTGCCGCTCACCGGCGTCGACCTGCACTTTGAACTGGACGAAGCGGCCGGCACCATCGACATCGAGGCGCGGGTGCGCACCCGCGGCCGTACGGGCGTGGAAATGGAGGCGCTGACAGCCGTGGCGGCCGCAGCGCTGACCTTGTACGACATGTGCAAAGCGGTGGACCGGGCCATGGTCATCACCGACATTCGCCTCGAGGAGAAACGCGGTGGCAAAAGCGGGACGTACGTGCGCGCCGCGGGACGGTCGGAGGTGCAAGACCTGGGTCAAGACCCGGCACAGACCCCCGGCACAAAACCCGGTACAAAACTTAGCACAAAACCCAGCACAAAACCCAGCACAAAACCCAGCACAAAACCCAGCGCAAAACCCAGCACAAAACCCAGCGCAAAACCCAGCAAAAAGCCCAGCGCAAAACCCAGCACAACCCCCGGAACAAGACTCGGCACAAAAGCCAGCACAGAACCCAGCACATAACCCGGCACAAATCCGGCGCAAACCCGGCGCCAACCCGGCACAAATCCAGCACAAACCCAGCACAAACCTGGCAAAAATCCGGCACAAAACCCGCTGCGAGACCTCACGCAAGACTCAACGGCAGAACGCGCGGCCACGCGGGACGAGGGCGAGCGGCCCCGGGTTTCCCGGTAAGCGCTTCCGGTTGTTGTGCGTGGTCGCCAGGTTCAAGAGCGGGTTTGCTGCCTTGTTTGTCGGCACACTGGCGTTTGTTCCCCGACACCATTGCCTGGGTGACGGTTGGCGGTTTCATGGCGGAGCACTTCGAGGTTGCGTAGTGCAGAGGTTCGCGGTTGGATGGCGCCGCGGTTTTTCGTGGGATGGCGCCGCGGTTCCCCGGTGCAGTGTTTCCGTGCTTGGATGGTGTGACATGCAGGATCGGGCGGTGCGCAGGTTTCAAGGCTGGACGATGCCACAGCCGAGGATAAGGCGGTAGATAGGTGCAGACTCAATAGAGAAGTCATAAGAGACGGACATTCTCGTGGGTGGAACGGATTGCCGATCAGACTCCAACCAGTTGAAGCGTTTGCGGATCACGCTCCAATGGGTGAGAATTTGCGGCGCGGCAACCCAGCACGGCGGCCTGGAAGGAACTGTCTATCCGTCGGTGCCCATGCCGTCGAGGTTTCGGGGACCCTCACTTCGCGGTATCCGGAAACCCAGGGGCTGGAAGAACATGCCAGCCGCTGAGTACAGCCCAAATTCCAACCGATTGGAGCCAGTTGGCGAGATGCTCCCACCAGTTGGAGCCGCGAGCGGAAAGACCCTCACCGGTGGGAATTTAAGAAAATTTAGCCAGTGAGCCCGGCGCAAAACCACTTGGTGCAGCACCGGGGGGCCGAGGCGGACGCACCGGAGCGGTGCTTGTGCGCCCGATTAGACTGCTCGGGAGGCGTATGGGTGGAGGGGTTGCAGCCCCCGATGGGCGTGGTCTATGATATTCCATAGATTGGCACTCACCGCCGTTGAGTGCTGATGAGGTCCCGCGGCGACGGAGGGCGAACGGAACACCAACTGAACTCCAACGTAACACCAAACGCAACACCAACGTAACACCAACGCAACACCAACACAGCACCAGCGCAACAGCAACGCAACACCAGCGCAACACCAGCGCAACACCAAGGCAACGCCAACGCAGCGCCAACGCAAAGCTGGTGCAGCAGCAATGCAACATTATTGCGACGCTGAGGCGACGGCGGCAACGCAACAATAATGAAACGCTAATGTGACGGTAATGCGGCGCTAAGGCATCGCTGCCCGCAACATCGACGGGGCGCCAACGGAGTGGAGACGGGATACCAGCGGAATGCTAAAGGAACGCCAAGAATGTTAGGAGGTCGACTCATGCAACTGCAGCCTTTGGGCGACAAGGTGATCGTGCAGCCCATCGAGCAAGAGGAGCGCACCGCCGGGGGAATTTACTTGCCTGACACGGCTAAAGAACGGCCGCAACAGGGCAAGGTCATCGCGGTGGGGCCCGGCCGCATCAACGACAAGGGTCACCGGATCTCCATGACGGTGAAAGCCGGCGACAAGGTGATTTACTCCAAATACGCCGGCACCGAGGTGGAGCTAGACGGCCAGGACTACCTGATTCTATCCGAATCTGACATCCTGGCCGTCCTGCAGGAGTAGGCTGCCGGGGGGCCGCAGCTGGACCGCCCCAGCAAGACGGTCATAGCGAGAAGGTCACAGCAAGACGGTCGCCGTTAGACGGCCCGGCAAAACGGTCACAGCGACGGCTACAACAAGATGGCAGCAGCAACACGGCTCGAGCCACACGGTCGCAGTAAGACGGTTATAGCGTGACGGCTGAGCAGGACGGCCGCAGCAAGGCGGCCACAGAAGACGAACGGAGCGCAACTTCACAGCCAGAAGGTCGCAGCGGGACGGTGGCAGTGAGACGGCCCAAGCAAAACGGTCACAACGACGCTTACAGCAGGATGGCAGCAGCACGGCTCGAGCAACACGGTCGCAGTAAGACGGTTACAGCGTTGCGGCTGAGCTAGACGTCCCAGCAGTACGGCCACAGAAGACGAACGCAGCGAAACGGTGACAGCCAAAAGGTTACCGTGGGACGGTCGCAACGAGACGACGGGACGGCTGCAACGAGACGACGGGACGACCGCCGCAAGACGGCCACCGTAAAACGGTCACAGCTAGGTGGCGGCAGCAAGACAGCGAGAGCAAGATGGCCGCAACAACACGGCAGCTGCGGCGGGCGCGGCCAGGTCGCGTCACGGCGCATTGGCTGCCGGAGCCCAATCCGCGAGGAAGGTGAACACACGTGGCAGGCAAGGAGCTGTACTACCGGGAGGAAGCGCGCCGCGCCCTGGAGCGGGGCGTCAACATCCTGGCCGACGCCGTCAAGGTCACCCTCGGCCCGAAAGGGCGCAACGTGGTGCTGGAAAAGAAGTGGGGTTCACCCACCATCACCAACGACGGCGTCACCATCGCCCGGGAGATCGAGCTGGAAGACCCGTTTGAGAACATGGGCGCGCAGTTGCTCAAGGAAGTGGCCACCAAGACCAACGACGTGGCGGGTGACGGCACCACCACCGCCACAGTGCTGGCCCAGGCCATGATCCGTGAGGGCCTCAAGAACGTGGCGGCGGGTGCCAATCCGCAGTTGCTCAAGAAGGGGATGGATCGGGCCGTGGCCGTCGCGGTGGAGGAAATCCGCCGGCTGGCGCGCCCGGTGGAAACCCGCGACGCCATCGCCCAGGTGGCCAGCATCTCCGCCGCCGACAAGGAGATCGGCGAACTCATCGCCCAAGCCATGGAAAAGGTGGGGCGAGACGGAGTCATCAGCGTTGAGGAGTCCAAGAGCATGGGCACCACCCTTGAGGTGGTGGAGGGCATGCAGTTTGACCGCGGCTACCTCTCGCCCTACATGGTCACCGATACTGACCGCATGGAAGCCGTCCTGGAAAATCCCTACATACTGCTTACCGATCGTAAAATCAGCGCAGTGCACGACCTAATCCCCGTCTTGGAAAAGGTGATGCGCACCGGCCGGCCGCTGGTGATCATCGCCGAAGACGTCGAAGGCGAGGCCCTGGCGACGCTGGTAGTCAACAAGATCCGCGGCGTGTTGCAGGTGGCGGCGGTCAAGGCTCCGGGCTTTGGCGACCGGCGCAAGGCCATGCTGGGCGACATGGCCGTGCTGACTGGTGGCCGGGTCATCTCGGAGGACCTGGGGATCAAGCTCGAAAACGTCACCCTCGACATGTTGGGCCAGGCGGGCAAAGTGCACATCACGAAGGACGAGACCGTCATCGTTGACGGCCGCGGCTCCAAAGAAGCCATCGAAGCCCGTGTCGCCCAGATCCGCCGGGAAATGGAGGAAACCGACTCCGACTACGACCGGGAGAAGCTGCAGGAGCGGCTGGCCAAGCTAGCGGGCGGGGTGGCCGTGATCAAGGTCGGTGCGGCCACCGAAACCGAGCTTAAGGAGCGTAAGCACCGCATCGAGGACGCCCTCTCCGCCACCCGGGCCGCGGTGGAGGAAGGCATCGTTCCCGGCGGTGGCACGGTGTACGTGTCCCTCCAAAAGAAGCTGGACGAGATCGAGGCGGAGGGCGACGAACGCACGGGCGTGCAGATCGTGCGGCGGGCCTTGGAGGAGCCGCTGCGGCAGATCGCCGTCAATGCGGGCCTCGAGGGTGCCGTCATCGTGCAGCGGGTGCGGGAACTGCCTCAGGGCCACGGCTTTGACGCCCTGAGCGGCCAGTTCGTGGACATGGTGCAGGCGGGCATCATCGACCCCGCTAAAGTGACCCGTTCCGCCCTGGAGAACGCGGCCAGCATCGCCGGCATGGTCCTGACCACGGAAACTCTCATCGCCGACGCGCCCGAGGACGAGGAGGGTGCCGGCGGCGCCACGCCGCCCATGTAAGACGCCGCTGCTGTACCCGGCGCGGGCGATGATGCCCGGCACGGGCGATGATGCCAGGCGCGGGCGATGACGCCCACAAAGGTAATAACGCTTAACCCCGACGCGTTCGGCGTCGCCCAAAGCGGGTTGTGATGCCCCAAGCGTGTGGTGACGGCTCAACGCGTGCGGCTACGCCTAACGCGTGCAGCCACGCCTGACGCGTGCGGCCACGCCTAACGCGTGTGGCAATGCCCGACGCGTAGGACGACGCTGAACGCGGCTTGTGATCGCCGAAACGGATGGCGACGCCCGGCGTGGGTGGCGACGCAGGCCCTGGGCACAGCCCCGTGCCCAGGGCCTTTTGGCACAGCTTGCCCATGGTTTCGACGATGTGCTAGGATCAGAGAAAACGTGGAGGCGGTGACCCCGCGTGCATCCCGATGTAGCCAGAATCCTTCTCGACGAACAAACGATCCAGGCGAAAGTCCGCGAGCTGGGGGCCCGCCTGTCGGAGGATTACGCGGGCAAAGTTCCTGTCCTCGTCTGCATCCTTAAGGGTGCTTTCATCTTCACGGCTGACTTGATGCGCCATCTGACCATCCCCGTCCAGGTGGATTTCATGGCCATCAGCAGCTATGGAAACCGGACGCGTTCGTCGGGCGTGGTGCAAATCCTTAAGGACTTGGACAGCTCCATTGAGGGTCAGGACGTGGTGGTGATGGAGGACATCATCGACTCGGGCCTCACCCTCAACTACTTGATGGACAACCTCCGCTCCCGCCGCCCCAAGTCGCTGCGCACGTGCGTGCTCCTGGACAAGCCTAGCCGGCGGGAACTGCCCTTTACACCCGACTACGTCGGGTTTCAGGTGCCTGACGAGTTCGTGATCGGCTACGGCCTGGACTATGCCGGCCTGTACCGCAACTTGCCTTACATCGGGGTACTGAAACCGGAAGTCTACGCCAAGCACGCGTGATGCTCGGCGCAAAGGAACGGAGGCCAATCCGTTGAGTTCCACCGCACCGGCGCCCGCCGCCGACCAGGCCGCGGGCGAGCTTGTGATCGTACTGGATTTCGGCGCACAGTACGGGCAGCTCATCGCCCGCCGCATCCGGGAGCAACAGGTCTACTGCGAAGTGCTGCCGGGGGACACCCCGGCCGAGCGGGTGCTGGCCCGGAGCCCCAAGGCCATCGTTCTGTCCGGGGGTCCGGCCAGCGTGTACGAACCGGACGCGCCGCGGGTGGACCAGCGCCTGCTTGAAGCGGGCGTCCCCGTGCTGGGCATCTGCTACGGCATGCAACTCCTAGCGGCCCAGCTGGGCGGCCGGGTACGGGCGGCCGAGCAGCGGGAGTTTGGGCGGACGCGGCTGTTCGTAAGGGACTTTAGCGACTTGTTCCGCGGCCTGGTGCCGGGCGAGGACGGGGCTCTCGTCTGCTGGATGAGCCACGGCGACGTGGTGGAGGAAGTGCCGCCCGGTTTCGAGGTGTTGGCGACCACGGCCCATACTCCGGTCGCCGCCATGGCCGATCGCCGGCACCGCCTATACGGGATCCAGTGCCATCCGGAGGTAGCCCACACCCCGTGGGGCAGCCAGCTTTTGCGCAACTTCCTGTTCGACATCAGCGGCTGCCGGGGTGAGTGGACGGTCGGCTCCTTCACCGAGCGGGCAGTGGCCGAGGTGCGCGAACAGGTGGGTGAAGGCCGGGTTATCTGCGCGCTAAGCGGCGGCGTCGACTCCGCCGTGGCCGCGACGCTGGTCCACCGGGCCGTCGGGTCGCAACTGGTGTGCATCTTTGTGGACCACGGCCTCCTGCGGCAAGGAGAGGCCCAACAGGTGGTGGCCACCTTCCGGGAGCGGGGCCTGCAGTTGGTTTTTGTGGACGCCCGGGAGCGGTTTCTCCGGCGCCTGGAGGGCGTGACGGACCCGGAGCGGAAGCGCAAGATCATCGGCGAGGAATTTATCCGCGTCTTTGAGGAGGAGGCCCGCCGCCTGGGCGACGTGCGCTACCTCGTTCAGGGCACCGTGTACCCGGACGTCATCGAGAGCGGCACCGGGCAAGCGGCCCTCATCAAGAGCCACCACAACGTGGGCGGCCTGCCCGAGCGCATGAACCTTAAGCTCATTGAGCCGCTGCGGTACCTGTTCAAGGATGAGGTGCGGCGGGTCGGCCTGGAGCTGGGGTTGCCTGAGTCTATCATCTGGCGCCATCCGTTTCCCGGACCCGGCCTGGCGGTGCGGGTCATCGGTCCGGTCACCGCGGAGAAGCTGGCCGTGGTGCGGAGCGCCGACGCGATTGTCCTCGAGGAAATCGAGCGAGCGGGGCTTGCCCGGGAGGTGTGGCAGGCCTTCGCCGTCCTGACCGATACCCGCAGCGTGGGCGTGATGGGCGACCAGCGCACCTACGGCTATGTGGTGGCGGTGCGGGCCGTCACCAGCACCGACGCCATGACGGCGGACTGGGTGCGGCTGCCCCACGACGTGCTGGAGCGCATTGCCTCCCGCATCCTCAACGAGGTGCCGGGGGTTAGCCGGGTCGTGTACGATATCAGCCCCAAACCCCCTGCCACCATCGAGTGGGAGTAGACGGGGCATGGCGGAACCGCTGTACACACGCCGCATGACCCCGCGGGGGCTCAAGGACTTCCTGCCCAAGGACGCGGCCCGCAAGAGGGCCGTGGAAACCGCCTTGGCGAACACCTTCGCCCGGTGGGGGTATGAAGAAGTCATCACCCCCACCGTCGAGTTTTTCGAGTCCCTGGCCCTGGGCGCCGGTCCCGAACTGGTGGAAAAGATGTACCGTCTTTTCGACCGGGAGGGGCACACGCTGGCCCTACGCCCCGAGGTGACCACGCCCATCGGGCGCGTTGTGGCCACGCGTCTGCGGGACGAGCTCCTGCCCCTGCGCCTGTACTACGTGGCCAACGTATTCCGGTACGAAGAACCCCAGGCCGGCCGGCAACGGGAGTTTTGGCAGGCAGGGGTGGAGTTGGTGGGCGCGACGGGCCCTGCCGCCGACGCGGAGGTCATAGCGCTCGCCGCCACGGCGCTGGCCGCCGCGGGGCTCGAGCACTTCCGCGTCGACATCGGCCAGGTGGGCTACTTCAACGGCATCCTGGAGGGCGCCGCGCTGTCCGAGGACGACCGGCGCGCGTTGCGCCGGGCCCTGCTGCGCCGGGACTACGTGGCCCTGGACGAGCTTTTGGCCCGTACGGGGCTGCCCGCGGACAAGCAGCGGCTGCTCAGGGAACTGCCGCGCCTGCGGGGGCGGGAGGAAGCCATCGAGCGGGCTTGGATCCTGGCCGACAACGCCACCTCGCGGCGGGCGGCCGAGAACCTGCGGGACATCTACAGGGCCCTGGCCGACCACGGCGTCGCTGAGCGGGTGTACGTGGATTTCGGCATGATCAAGGACCTGGACTACTACACCGGCATGGTGCTCGAAGGCTACACGCCCGACCTGGGCTTTACGGTGCTCACGGGCGGCCGCTACGACAACCTCATCGGCCGTTTTGGTTATGACTGCCCCGCCACCGGTTTCGTGGTGGGCGTGGAGCGTTTGATGCTGGCTTTGACAGGGCAAGGCTGGGACCCCGGCCGGGACGAGGGAAACCGGCGCTGGCTGTTGAGCTGCGACGACGCCGGCCGGTCCCGGGCGCTGGCCGCGGCCGCGGCGCTGCGGTCCCGCGGCTGGCAGGTGGCCGTGGACGTGGTTCCCCGCTCCCTGGAGGACGCCATCGCCTACGCCCGGGCCCGTGGGATCGCGCATGTGGCCCGGTACGTGGGGACGCAGCCCGTGCGGGTCTACTCGGCTCCTGACTACCGGGAGCGGCTGGAGAGCAGCCCTGGTCCCGGCCAGGCGGGCGAGGAGCAGCCCGGCCGGGGCGGAAAGGGTCATCTCGCCCCGGCCGGCTTTGCCCCGGCCGACGGGGACGAGCTCGTCCAGGACGGCTCCGAACTCTTGGCCTTGCTGGAGCCAGAACGGGCGCGGGCAGTGGAGCCCGCTGCGGAGGGGGGCGGGGAGGCTTGACCAGCGCGCGTCCCCTTACCATCGCCCTACCCAAAGGGCGGCTCCTGGACCACGTGGCGCCCCTTTNGGAGGCGGCGGGCATGGCCACCGCCGACATCGCCGCGGCCAGCCGCCGGCTCGTCTGGGACAAGGGGTCCATCCGGTTTCTCATTTGCCGGGCTGCCGACGTTCCCACCTTTGTCGAGTACGGGGCCGCGGACGTGGGCGTCGCGGGCAAGGACGTGCTGTGGGAAGCCGGCCGGAACGTGGCGGAGTTGCTGGACCTGGGCATCGGCCGCTGCCGGCTGGTGGTCGCCGCGCCCCAGGCGTCAGGCGTCGGACGCGTGCAGGACCTGGACTTCAATAGCCGCGTGGCGACCAAGTACCCGCGGGTAGCGCAGCGGTACTTCAATGAGCAAGGCATCCAGGTAGAGGTCGTTCCGCTGCACGGCAACATCGAGCTCGCGCCCTTGGTGGGTTTGGCCGACGCCATCGTCGACGTCACGGAAACCGGCCGCACGTTGAGAGACAACGGCCTAGTGGTGCTGGACACCATCGGCGTCAGCACGGCGCGCCTCATCGCCAACCCGGTGCGATACAAGATACGTTCCCAGGAGATCGATCAGTTGGTCACGGTGCTGGAGGCGGCCTGCCAGCGGGCGCCGGAGGGCCAGTGACGGGCTGGCCCCAGCCATGGGCTGGCCGCAGCCGGCGGCCGGCGCGGGCAGACCGGGCGGGTTACGACGACGCGCCCAGACGGGAGGGGACGCCATGATTGATGCCGCGGGATGGAGCCGCCGCGGGGAAGTCACCCGCCGGACGGCGGAAACCGACATCCACCTTGTGCTGGATCTGGACGGGCGCGGCCGGGCCGCCGTGGAGACGGGAATCGGCTTCTTTGATCACGTGCTTACCGCCTGGGCCCGCCACGGCCTGTTTGACCTGGAGGTCCACGCCCGGGGCGATCTGCACGTGGACGGGCACCACACCGTCGAAGACACCGGCCTGTGCCTCGGGCAGGCCCTGCGGCAAGCGCTGGGCGACAAGGCGGGCATCCGCCGGTTTGGCCACGCCTGCGTGCCCATGGACGAGGCGCTGGTGCTGGCCGCGGTGGACATCAGCGGCCGGCCGTACCTGGCCTGCGACTTGGCGGTGCAGGGGCGGGTCGGCGGTTTCGAGGCGGAGCTCGCCGAAGAGTTTTTCCGCGCCCTGGTGAACACGGCCGGCATCACGCTGCACCTGCGCCAACTGGCCGGCCGCAACACCCATCACGTCCTGGAGGCGGCCTTTAAGGCGGCGGCGCGAGCCCTGCGGGACGCCGTGGCGCTGGACCCGCGGGTCGAAGGGGTCCCGTCCACCAAGGGCGTTATCGAATGAGGGACGCGGACTGGCACGCGGACCTGAACCGCCGGCCAGGCGCTTGGGAGGCGAAGGCGGCATGCTGATCATCCCGGCCATTGACTTGCGGGGCGGCCGCTGCGTGCGGCTGGTCCAGGGCGATCCTTCCCGGGAAACCGTGTACGATGAGGACCCGGTCGCCGTGGCGCGCCGGTTCGCGGCGGCGGGGGCCCGCCGGCTGCACTTGGTGGACCTGGACGGCGCCTTTGAAGGGCTGCCAAAGAATCTGTCCGTCGCCCTCGAGATCGCGCGCGCCGTGGACATTCCCGTGCAGTTGGGCGGCGGCATCCGGACGATGGACGCCGTGGAGGCGGTGCTGAAAGCGGGCGTCGCCTACGTCATCCTGGGAACCGCGGCCATCGAGCAGCCGGACTTGGTGGAGGAAGCGTGCCAGCGCTTTCCCGGCCGGGTGTTGGTGGGCATCGACGCCCGGGACGGCCGCGTCGCCGTGCGGGGCTGGGCGGAGGGCACCCAGCGGGACGCGGTGGACCTGGCCCGGGAGATGGGCAGGCGGGGTGTGCGACAGATCATCTTCACCGACATCGCGCGGGACGGCACCCTGCAGGGGCCCAACCTCGAAGCCCTGGCGCGGGTGGCGGCAGCCGGGCCGCAGGTCATCGCTTCCGGCGGCGTGAGCAGCCTGGCCGACCTGCAAGCCATCGCGGCGCTGGAGGAACGGGGCGTGGTGGGCGTCATCATCGGCAAAGCCCTGTACACGGGGGCCATCGACTTGGCCAAGGCTCTGGCCGTCGGCGAGGCCGCAGGCCGGCAGGCTCGCGGCGCGGCCGTTGGACCCGGGGGTGCTGCGGCGTTCAAGCGGGTCATTCCGTGTCTGGACATCCGGGACGGCCGGGTCGTGAAGGGTACGCGGTTTCGCGACATCCGCGATGTGGGCGATCCCGTGGAGCTGGCGACCCGGTATGATCAGGAAGGAGCCGACGAGATCGCGCTTTTCGACATCACCGCGTCCCAGGAAGGTCGCGGTACGATGATCGATGTGGTGCGCCGCGTCGCCCAATCCGTGTCCGTGCCGCTCACCGTGGGCGGGGGCGTGCGGTCGGTGGCCGACATGGAGACGCTGCTGTCCGCCGGAGCGGCCAAGGTTTCCCTTAACACCGCCGCGGTGGCTCGCCCGGACCTGATCCGGGAAGGCAGCGAGCGCTTCGGCCGCGGCTGCATCGTGGTTTCCATCGACTGCCGGCGGCGCCCGGGCGGGGCAGGTAAAGACGGCGGGCCGGCTTGGGAAGTAGTCGTCAGGGGCGGCACGGAGCCGACGGGGATCGACGTGATCGAGTGGGCCCGGCGGGTGGAGGCGCTGGGCGCCGGGGAACTGGTGCTCAACAGCATCGACGCCGACGGAACCCGGGAAGGCTACGACAACGAACTTAACCGCCGCGTCAAGGAGAGTGTCGGCATTCCCGTGGTAGCCTCTGGCGGCGCCGGCACCATGCAACACCTGTTGGACGGGTTCCTCGTGGGCCGCGTCGACGCGGTGCTGGCCGCCAGCATCTTCCATTTCCGCCAGGTGGAGATCCGCCGGCTCAAGGAATACTTGCGGCAGGCGGGCGTGCCGGTGCGTTTGTAGCCCGCGGCAGCGAGGCGGCAAGGTGTGCGGGGCGGCGGGCGTTGGTGAACCGCGCCCTGGCGTGGGGTGCGACACGTTCGGGGGGAGAGGCGACATGGAGTGGTCGCAGCTGAGGTTTCAGACCAACGGACTGATCCCGGTGGTGGTGCAGGACGCTGACAGCGGCGAAGTCCTCATGATGGCCTACATGAACCGCGAGGCGCTGCAGCGGACGCTGGAGACGGGCAAGGCATGGTACTGGAGCCGCAGCCGCCAGACGCTGTGGCTGAAGGGCGAGGAGTCCGGCCACTACCAGCGGGTGCGGGCCATCCTGGCCGACTGCGACGGCGACTCCCTTTTGCTCAAGGTGGACCAGGAAGGACCGGGCGCGTGCCATGAGGGCTACCGGTCGTGTTTCCATTACGAACTGGACCGGTCCGGCGAGGCCACGGCGACGGGGCAACAGGTGTTTGACCCGGACGCGGTCTACGGCGCCCGCGGCCAGGATGTGTTCCAAGAGCTGTACGACATCATCGTCGACCGCCGGGACCACCCGCAGGAGGGATCGTACACGGCGTACCTTTTCCGCGAGGGCCTGGACAAGATCCTCAAAAAGGTCGGCGAGGAAAGCGCAGAAGTGATCATCGCTGCCAAAAACGGCACCCGGCAGCCTCTGCTTGAAGAGATGGCCGATTTGATTTATCATCTGACGGTGCTTATGGCCGAGCGGGGCATCACGCCGCGGCAGGTGTTCCAGACGCTGCGAAACCGGCGCAAGGACGCGCAGGCTGCCCACTGACCGAGGGGCCGCGCCAGGACGCGGGTGGTGCCCAACGGGAGGGCAGCCCTACGTGACCGATTGGCTTCGGGATCTTAACGAAACCCAACTGGCCGCCGTGCGCCACACGGACGGCCCGTTGCTCATCATCGCCGGCGCGGGCAGCGGCAAGACGCGGGTGCTTACGTACCGCATCGCGTACCTGCTGGAAGTGCGGGGGGTGTCGCCGAGAGCGCTCTTGGCGGTGACGTTCACCAACAAAGCGGCTCGCGAGATGCGGGAGCGGGTCACCCGCCTTATCGGCCCGATCGGTGAGCAGGTGTGGGTGGGCACGTTCCACGCCACCTGCGTCCAGATTCTCCGCCGGCACGCGGACAGGCTGGGGTTCCCGCGCCATTTCCTCATCTTTGACACCGCTGACCAGTTGGCGGCCATCCGGGAAACCCTCAAGGACTTGAACCTGGATCCCAAGCGGTTTGACCCGCGCGGGCTGCACGCGGCCATCAGCGCGGCCAAAAACGAGCTGGTGGGGCCCGCCGAGTTCAAGGCCAAGGCGGGGGACTTTTGGGAAGAGACTGCGGCGCGGGTGTACGAGCGATACCAGGCCAAACTCAAAGACAACGGCGCTTTCGATTTTGACGACCTGATCTTCGCGGTGGTGCGCCTTTTCCGGGAGGACGCCGGGATCCTTGAGCAGTACCGGGAGCGGTTTCGCTACCTGATGGTGGACGAGTACCAGGACACCAACCACGCGCAGTACGTGTTGACAAACCTGTTGGCCGCCGGCCATCGCAACCTGTGCGTGGTGGGCGACGCGGACCAGAGCATCTACCGGTTTCGAGGCGCGGACATCCGCAACATCCTGGACTTTGAGCGGGACTACCCGGACGCCACGGTCATCCGGCTGGAGCAGAACTACCGCTCTACCCAGCGCATCATAGAGGCGGCCAACGCGGTCATCGCCAACAACCTGCAACGGCCCGAAAAGAACCTGTGGACGCGCAACCCGCCGGGGGACCTCATCTGCTTTTACCAGGCGGCCGACGAGCGGGAGGAGGCGGCCTTCGTCGGCGATGAGATCCGGCACGGTGTGCTGGAGGAAGGGCGGTCGTACAGGGACTTCGCGATTTTGTACCGCACCCACGCGCAGAGCCGCACCTTTGAGGAGGAGTTCATGCGCCGCGGGGTGCCGTACCGCATCGTGTCCGGCGTGCGTTTTTACGAGCGCAAAGAGATCAAGGACCTGCTGGCCTACCTGCGGGTGATCTTCAACCCGTACGACGGGCTCAGCCTGCGGCGCATCATCAACGTGCCCCGGCGGGGCATCGGGGAGACCACCATCGGGCGACTGGAGGCGTACGCGGCGGCCACGGGGCAGCCGCTGTACGAGGTGCTGGCGGATGAGGACGCCCTGGCGGAACTGTCCCCGGCCGCGGCCCAGCGGGTGCAGTCGTTTCGAGGGCAGCTGGAAGGCTGGCGGGCGCTGGTGGGCTCGGTGTCTCTGACGGCACTGGCGGAGCGGGTGCTGCAGGAGTCTGGCTACCTGGCCGAACTGCACAACGAGCGCACGGTGGAGGCCGAGGCGCGGGTTGAGAACTTGAAGGAGTTTCTATCGGTGACCCGCCAGTTTGAGTTGGAGCGGGGCCAGGACCTGGGAGCGTTTTTGGAGCACGTGGCCCTGGTGTCCGACGTGGATGCCTACGACCCGGACGCGGACTCGGTGACCCTGATGACGCTCCATGCGGCCAAGGGGCTGGAGTTCCCGGTGGTGTTCCTGGTGGGGATGGAGGAAGGGGTCTTTCCCCACGCCCGCGCGGCCATGGAGCCCGGAGAGCTCGAGGAGGAGCGCCGCCTCTGCTACGTCGGGATGACGCGGGCCATGGAGCGGCTGTACCTGACCTGCGCCCAGCAGCGGATGCTCTACGGGGAGCCGGTGGCGTCCGCGGTGTCCAGGTTTGTGGGAGAGATCCCTCCGCACCTGTTGGAGGACCGCTCCGCGGAGCTGCGGGCCCAGGCGGCCCGGGCCCGGTGGCAGGTGCTGCCGGGCGGCCGGAGCGGGGCTGGCTTCGCGGGGTCGACCCTATCCCGCCGGGGGTCGCTGGAACTGCGGCCGGTGGGCGGGGGCCGCAGCGGTGCGGGCGCCAGGGCAGGGATCCGCGCGGGCGCAGGTCCGGGCGCCGGGACGGGCCCGAACGCCGGCGCGGGCCGCGGCGGCCAGGCGACAGGGCCGGTCGGGCCGGCAACCGGCGTGCCGGGTGTGGAGCGGCGCGGCGGGCAGG
>NICF_comb_assmDRAFT_10001941_pt1 | contig 16056 bp, 12 predicted proteins | sample NewIslPassag4_SG_FD_11279 | JGI IMG/M metagenome (IMG submission 11279) | reverse complement strand
TGGTTCCACTCGTCCCTGGGCAAGCCCGTGATGACGGGGAGGTCGAGGGGATCGGACGGCATCGCCCTCTTGAAGATCGTCCCCCCCGCGTCCGTGAGGTAAAGGTAGCCGAGATCTACAAGCGCCCTCGGACGGCGCTCAAGGACCTCGACCTCCACTCCTTGTGGAAAACGGATGTGGACCTCGGCCCGCTCCACCCAGGGAAGGGATTCGAGACGACGGGCCGCCGCGTCGGTGTCGATCCGAAAGAGGTTGTCGCCTCGGGCGATCCCGAGGTGCGCGACGATCTCGCGCTCGGGGATGCGTGAGACACCCGAGATCACGATCTCTTCGATCGCGAAGAGATCACTCGTGGTGAGGAAGCGGTGCCCGAAGAAGACGATGGCGGGCGCGGAGGAGAGGACGAGCGCCCCCGTCGCGAACCGCGCGAGCGCGACGGTGAGGGCGCGCAGCCGCGCGCGGCGCCGCGCGATCCTTTCCTCGCGATCCACGGTGCGACGGTTGGTCATGATCTCACGATCGGCGGAAACGCCGCTCTCTGCCAGATCCGAGGTTGTGGAAAACCCCGGCGCGGCGTTCAGGCGGGCTCGGAATTCTCTTGGTCCTCGCCCAGGTCCTCCCGAAGCCCGGGGCGGAGGCGAAGGGCGCACTCGCGTACGCCACGCCCTTCGACGGCGAGGACCTCGAATTCGATCCCGCCCCACTCCACGCGATCGCCGACCTGCGCGGGTCGGTTGAGGATGGAGAGGACGAGGCCGCTGACGGTGTCCACGTCCTCGTGCTCGAGCTCGAGGCCGAGCTGGTCCCCGACCTCGTCGATCCGCGCCGAACCCAGCGCGCGCAGCTCGCCTTCCACCTCGTAGACCGGAAGCGCCGCCGCCGGGCTCTCGGGGATCTCTCCGATCACCTCCTCGTAGAGATCGTCGGTGGTGATCAGCCCGGCGGTACCGCCGAACTCGTCCATGACGACGGCGATCTGGGTGTGCTCCTGCCGCATGCGGCGATGCACCGCATCCAGCCGCGCGGTGGCCGCCACGAAGGGGATGGGCCGGATCGCCTCGGAGGAAAGCCCCTTGCCCTCCAGCAGGTGTGCAAGGACGTCTCGTACGCGCACGTAGCCCACGATGCGGTCCAGCGATTCGCGGTAGACGGGGTAGCGAGAGTGATGCGCGGCGCGGATCACGCGCCAGAGTTCGGCGGGCGTGGCGTTCTCCTCGATGGCGACGATCCGCACGCGCGGGGTCATCACCTCGGCGGCGGTGCGCTCGGAGAAGGCGAAGAGCTCCTCCAGCACGCTACCCGCACCGGCGGAGAGCTTGCCCTTCTGCACGCTCTCCCGGATGACGAAACGGAGCGTCTCCGAGGTGGGCACCCGCGTGGAGAGCTCGCGCCGCACGCCGAAGAGGCGAAGCAGGAGGTTGCCGATGCCGTCGAGTGCGAGAACCAGCGGCCGCAAGGCGCGGTTCACCCAGCGCATCGGCGTGCTGATCCAGAGCGCCGTGGCCTCGGCGTACTGCAAGGCGATCGCCTTGGGAATCATCTCGCCGAGGACGATGTGCAAGTAGGTCAAGGCGCCGACGGCCACGACACTCGCCGCGGCGTGGGCAGGGATCCAGGACTCGATCCCCCAGCGACCGAAGATTTCCTCGAGGTAGGCGGCGAGCTTCTGTTCGCCGTACATGCCGAGCCCGAGGCTGGCCGCGGTGATGCCGATCTGCGCCGTGGCGATGTAGCGATCCTGCCGCCGCGGATCGCGCAGCACCTCCAAGACGGAGCGCGCCAGCTTGCTCCCCTCGGCGGCGCGCTTCTCGACGGCCGGGCGCGGCACGCCGATCAGGGCGAATTCCGCCGCCACGAAGAGCGCGTTGAGGAGGACGAGCAGAAAGACGATCAGGGCGACGGCCATTCGCCCTCCACCTCGTCCTCCTCCGGCGCCTTCGGCCGGACGAGGACCGAAAGAACGGTCTTGGGGCTCGTCCGCTCCACCGTCACCTCGACGCCCTCGATCTCCAGCGTCTCGCCTTCCGCGGGCATCCGACCGAAGGCCTCGAGGACGTGGCCGGCCACGGTGGCCGCGCTTCCCTTCCAGCGCACGCCGACGTGTGGCTCGGCCTCGTCGAGCGCCATCGATCCCGGGAGCCGCACCCTCCCGTCCTCGAGCCGCTCCACGGTGGCCGTCTCCTCCTCCTCTCCCTCCTCGGCGATCTCGCCGAAGAGCTCCTCGAGCACGTCCTGGACGCTGACGATGCCCTCGACGCCTCCGAACTCGTCCACCACGATCGCCTTGGTGCTCTTCTGCTCCTGAAAGAAGCGGACGAGGCGGTCGGCGCTGAGGTTCTCGGGGACGAAGGGGATCGGCCGGACGATCTCGATGAGCGAGGGGATCCGCCCCGACTGGGCGAAGGCGCTGGCCACGTCCTTGAGGCTGACCGCGCCGACGATCCGGTCGAGCGACCCCTGGTAGACGGGGAGCGTGTTGTAGGGGCTCGACAGGAGGATCTCCAGGATCTCCTCGGCCGGCGTGGTGGCGTCGATGGCCAGAAGCTCGCCGCGCGGAACCATGAGCTGGCGAACCGTGCGCGAGGAGAGCTGCAGGCCGCGACGCAGCCGGCGATGGGCTTCGGGTTCGAGCATTCCGCCTTTTCGCGAGGCGGCCAGGAGGAATTCGATCTCCTCCGGCGAGTGCACGTGCCGGTGTCCACCCGGCTCGATCCCGAAGGACTTGAGCAGGACGAAGGCGCTCCCGTTGAGCAGCGCGATCGCCGGGCGGTAGAGGATCACCGACCACCGCATGGGCGCCAAGGTGGCCAGCGCCACCCGCTCGGGAAACTGCAGCGCCAGCGACTTGGGCAATAGCTCCCCGAACACGACCTGAGCGGTCGTCATCCCCAAGAGGACGATCGCCGTCGCCGCGGAGAAGGCGGCCACCTGGGAAATTCCCGCGAGCCGCCCGACCAGAGGGGTCAGCACGGGCGTGATCGCGGCCTGCGCCAACGCGCCGGCGACGAGGCTGGTGAAGGTGATGCCGATCTGGCAGGCGGCGATGTACTCGTCCAGACGTGCGCCGTCCTCGACGATGGCGAGGAGCCGGCGAGCGCGGGCGTTGCCCTTCCCGGCCAGGGCGGCGANGCGGCTGCGCGANACCGCAACCGAGGCGAATTCCGCGGCCACGTAGAGCGCGTTGACCGCGACGAGGAGGGCGATCGCGATCCAGGCGAGCGCACTCATGCCCCGGATCGCGCCGGCTCGGGCGTCCAGCCCCACCCGCCAGACCGACTCGGGCCGCTGTCGTTCATGCGCAAACTCCTATCACAGCCGCCCAAGACTGGCGACGTTCACCCCTCAGCTCTTGAGCGAGGCGGTGGCCAGGATGCGCTCGCAGAGCTCCGGGAACGCGATGCCGCGCCCCGCCGCGATCTTGGGCACCAGCGAGGTGGCGGTCATTCCCGGCAGCGTATTGACCTCCAGCACCCAGACCTTTCCGGCCTCGGGGGCGACGATGGTGTCCACCCGGCTGTAGCCCGAGCAGCCGAGGGCGCGATGCGCGGCCAGCGCCGCGTCGAGGACCTCTCGCTCCACCTCCGGCGAAAGCGGCGCGGGGAAGACGTACTGGGTGGTGCCGCCGCTCTTGTACTTCGCCCGGTAGTCGTAGAACTCGCCGGCCGGGATCACCTGGATGGCGCCGATGGCCTCGTCCTCCAGGATGGCGACGTGGACCTCCATGCCACCGACGAATTCCTCCACCAGGACGCCGCCGCCAAAGGAGGCGGCGAACTCCAGCGCCGCCGCCAGCGCACCCTCCTCGCGGACGATGGAGACGCCCACCGACGACCCCTCGCAGACCGGCTTGATCACCACCGGCAACTCGAAGGGCAGCTCGTCCAGCCGCCGGCCGATGGCGCTTCGGCCGGGGAAGAAGCAGGACCGGGGCGTGGGGATGCCGCGNAGCGGAAGATCGCCTTGGAGACNTCCTTGTTCATGGCCATGGCGCTGGCCAGCACCCCCGAGCCGGTATAGGGGATGCGCAGCGTCTCCAGGAGTCCCTGGACGCAGCCATCCTCGCCGATCCGCCCGTGCAGGGCGTTGAAGACGACCTCGATCCGCTCCTCGCGCAGACGCCGGTCGACCTCCGAGTCGAGGTCGATCAGGATCGCGTCGTACCCGCGCTCGACGAGCGCCCGGTGCACCGCCTCGCCCGACCAGAGCGAGACCTCGCGCTCCGTGGAAGGACCGCCGTAGAGGATTCCGATCCGCTTTCTCTTCAGGTCTTCCATGGCTGCCACCTTCCCAATAGCCTCAGCTCCGGGACGAGAAGGATTCCGAACCGGGCCTGCACCTCGCCCTGGGCGAGCTCCACCAGATGCCGCACGTCCGAGGCGGTGGCGCCGCCCTCGTTGACGATCCAGTTGGCGTGCATCGGGCTGATGCGCGCGCCGCCGCGCGCCCTTCCCTTCAAACCCGCCGCCTCGATCAGGCGCCCGGCGAAGTCGCCCGGTGGATTGGTGAAGACGCTGCCCGAGGCAGGAAGGTGAAGGGGCTGGGTGCGCTTGCGGTAGCCGAGGTCGGCCTCCATCGCGGCGCGAGAACGCTCGAGCCCTTCCTCGTCGGCGCGCCGGAGGCGGATGCGAACGCGCGTCACCATGCCGCCTTCCGGCAGATGGCAGCGGCGGTAGGTCCAGTCCAGCTCGTCGCGCTCGAACCACCGGGCGCCCTCGGCCGAGACGAGTTCCACCGCGGAGACCACGCGGACGAACTCGCCCTCGCGCGTGCCCGCGTTCATCGCCGTCGCCCCGCCGATCGTCCCCGGGATCCCCGCCAAGAACTCGCCGCCGACGAGGCCGTGCTTTCGCATGAGCTGAGGAATGCGAGCGATGGGAGCCCCTGCGCCCAGAGTGAAGGTGGCGCCCTTTTCGTCCCATTCCGCCTCCTCGGCAAAGACGGGCAGGCGGACCACCACGCCTTCCACGCCCTCGTCGGAAAGCAGCGTGTTGGCCCCGCCGCCGAGGAAGGAGACGGGAACCCCGTGATCGCGGCAGATGGCCAGGGCGACGCGCAGGTCTTCCGCATCCTCCGGCCGAAGCAGGGCGTCAGCGCTCCCGCCGACGCGCAGGCTGGTCCGGTTGGCGAGGGGAACGTTCCAGGCGATCTCGCCGCGGAGGTGACGCTGGATCTCGTCGCGAAAGCTCATCTGCCTTCCAGGGCCAGAAGTTCGGCACCGACCTGGCCGACGTCGCCCGCGCCGAGGGTGATGACGAGATCGCCCTCCTCGATCGACGACCAGAGGTTCTGGGCGAGCCCCTGCCGCGGAAGGTAACGGACGTCGCGATGACCGTGGGAGCGGATGGCGTGCGCGAGGGCCTGGCCGTCTACGCCCTCGATCGCCTCTTCGCCGGCCGCGTAGACGTCGGTGACGATCAGGCGGTCGGCATCGTTGAAGGAGGTGGCGAACTCCTCCCAGAGAAGCCGCGTCCGGCTGTAGCGGTGAGGCTGGAAACAGACGACGATGCGCCGCTCGGGGAAGGCGTCCCGCGCCCCCTGCAGCGTGGCGCGGATCTCGGCCGGGTGGTGGCCGTAATCGTCCACCACGGTGGCGCCCTTCACCTGCCCGCGGACGGTGAAGCGGCGCTGCACGCCGTCGAAGCTCGCCAGGGCCTGCCGGATCTCCTCCATGGGCATGCCCACGTCGTCGGCGACGGCGATGGCGGCCAGCGCGTTCTGGACGTTGTGCCGGCCGGTCATGGGAACCCGGAAGCCCTCGAAGACCTCGCCCCGGCGCACCAGGGAAAAGCGCATCTCCATCGCGCCCGCGACCACGTCGATGGCGCGGTAATCGGCCTGCGCGGAAAAGCCGTAGGTCACCGCGCGCCGCTCCACCCGGGGCAATAGAGCCTGCACCACCGGATGGTCCAGGCAGAGGATGGAGAGGCCGTAGAAGGGAACGCGATTGACGAATTCGAGGAAGGCCTCCTGCAGGGCTTCGAAGTGGCCGTAGTGGTCGAGATGCTCCGGGTCGATGTTGGTGACCACCGCGATGGCGGGGCTGAAGCGCAAAAAGGAGCCGTCCGACTCGTCGGCCTCCACCACCATGTATTCGCCCTTGCCGAGCTTGGCGTTGGAGCCAAAGCCGTTGATCTTGCCGCCGACCACGGCGGTGGGATCGAGGCCGCCCGCGGCCAAGAGGTGCGCGACGAGCGAGGTGGTCGTGGTCTTGCCGTGCGAGCCGGCCACCGCGATCCCGTACTTGAGCCGCATCAGCTCGGCGAGCATCTCGGCGCGGGGGATCACCGGGATGCCGAGGTCCTTGGCGTGGCGGACCTCCGGGTTGTCGGAGCGGACCGCCGAGGAGTAGACCACGACGTCGGCGTCGCCCACGTTCTCCGGGCGGTGGCCCACGAAGATTCGGGCCCCGAAGGATTCGAGGCGGCGCGTGTTTTCCCCTTCGCGCAGATCCGAGCCCGTCACCGGATAGCCCAGGTTGAGCAGCACCTCGGCGATGCCACTCATCCCGATGCCACCGATCCCGACGAAGTGAATGGTGGGGCGTCGTCCACGAAACACGTTCAACCTGCCTTCTGCTCGCGCCCGCGGATCACCAGGGTGGCGCAGACGTCGGCGATCTCCTTGGCCGCCTCCGGTCGACCGAAAAGACCCGCCATGCGCTCCATCCGCTCGCGCTCCTCGGGGTGCTCGAGGAGATGCCGGATCTCCTCCGCCAGTCGCGCGCCGGTGAGCTCGCTCTGCGGGATCATCCGCGCGGCGCCCTTCTCCACCAGCGCCTTGGCATTGAGGGTCTGGTGGTCGTTGGCTGCATGGGGATAGGGGACGAGGATCGAGGCCTTCTTGCAGACGGCGATCTCCGCCACGGTGGTGGCGCCGGCGCGGCAGATCACCAGGTCGGCCCAGGCGTAGGCGGCGGACATGTCCTCGATGAAGGAGACGACGCGGGCCGCGATGCCCTCCTCCTCGTACGCCCGCCGGACCTCCTCCTCGTCCGCCTTTCCGGTCTGATGCAGGATCTCCAACGAGTCGGGTCGCTCGCGCAGGAGACGGAAGGCCTCGATCGCCGCGCGGTTGATCGCGCGCGCCCCCTGCGAGCCACCGAAGACGAGGATGCGGAAGGATTCGTGCCGCGTGCGCGGGCGCAAGAAGTTCTCGAAAAGCGCCTTGCGGATGGGGTTGCCCACCACGTGGGTCTTGCGCGCGGGGAAATGCGTCGCCGCCTCGTCGAAGGCGACGAAGACGGCGCGAGCGAAGACGCCGAGGACGCGGTTGGTCAGGCCAGGGAAGGCGTTCTGCTCCTGGATGGCGGTGGGAATGCCGAGAAAGCACGCCGCCAGCACCACCGGGAAGCTGGCGTAGCCGCCCACGCCGACCACGACGTCGGGCCGGGCGCGCCGAAGGATGCGGACGGACTGGACGACGGCGCGCGGAAGGCGGAAAAGACCTGCGAGCGCTCCCCAGAGGCCCTTTCCCTTCACGCCGGTGACGTCGACGAATTCGATGGGATAGCCGGCCTTCGGCACGAGCGTCGCCTCGAGCCCGCGCCGGGTGCCCACGAAGAGAACCTCGTTGGCGGGGTGCCGCGTCACCACCTCCTCGGCCAGGGCGATACCCGGGAAGACATGACCACCGGTTCCACCGCCTGCGATCACCACGCGCATCAACGAGCCGACCTCTGCGGGAGCAAGAAACCGCCGCTGCCGCTGGAGATGGACAGAAGCATACCCGCAGCCCAGAGTGATACCACGAGGGAGCTCCCGCCGTAGGAGACGAAGGGGAGGGCCAGGCCCTTGGTGGGCAGAAGACCCAGCGCCACCAGCATGTTGAGGACCGCCTGCAGACCGACGAGCGCTGTGCAGCCGAGGGCGAGGTAGGCGCCGAAGGCGTCCGGCGCGAAAAGCGCCGCCCGGATCCCGCGCCAGATCAGGATCCCGAAGAGGAGGACGAGAAGCGCGATCCCGACGAGGCCGAGCTCCTCCCCGATCACCGAGAAGATGAAGTCCGTGTGCGCCTCGGGGAGGTAATAGAGCTTCTTCTTTCCCGCCCCCAGGCCCTGGCCGAGAAGGCCCCCGGAGCCCACGCTCGTCAGCGACTCGGCCACCTGGTAGCCGATGTCCCGGCGGTGCTTCCAGGGGTCCAGGAAGGCGAGGAAGCGGCGCAGCCGGTACTCCTCGGTGGCGATCAGGTGGAAGAGAACGGGGATGGAGAGCAGCACGCTGCCCACCAGCCACGAGATCTTCGCCCCGGCGCAAAAGAGCATCACGAAGAGGAGGACGCCGAGGAGGACTGCGGAGCCGAAGTCGGGCTGCGCCAAGAGCAGCAGTGCGAAGAGTCCGACCACGAGCGTGTGGGGGAGGAAGCCGATGGAGAAGGTGCGGACCTTCTCTCGCTTCCGCGCCAGCGAGCGCGCCAGGTAGACCACGATCGCCAGCTTCGCCAGCTCCGCCGGCTGAAAGCCCAGGCCCCCCAGGCGAATCCACCGGCGCGCCCCGCCCGCGAGATGGCCGATGCCCGGGATGAGGACGAGGACGAGGGAGACGAGTGCGAGAAGGAGAAGGGGATAAGCCATCCCCTCGAGTCGCCGGTAGCCCGTGCGCATGGCCAGGACCATCAGACCGAGCCCCAGGCCCGCGGTGACGAGCTGCCGCTTGACGTAGTGGAAGGAATCCCCCAACGACTCGGCGGCCGCCACGGCAGAGGCGGAGTAGATCATCACCATCCCCAGCGTGGTCAGCCCCAGCACCGCCCAGAGGAGGAGCCGGTCGTAGATGGGAGCGGGGAGCGTCCTCTCGTCCAGCTCCCTCATCCGAGCGCCCTCACCTGCGCGGCGAAGTAGCGACCGCGCTCCTCGAAGTTTCGGAACTGATCGAAGGAAGCGCAGGCCGGGGAGAACAGAACCACCTCTCCGGGCCGAACCTCCTCGGCTGCGCGTTGCACCGCCGACTCGACGGTATGGCATTCGACCGCGGGAACCAGGTCGCCGAGCTCGTCGCGGATGCGCGGGCCGTCCTCCCCGATGGTCAGAAGCAGGCGGACCCGGCCGGGAAGAAGGGGCCGCAGCGGCGCGTAGGGGGCGCCCTTCCCCTTACCCCCCGCGATCCAGATGATCGGCCCCTCGAAGGCCCGCAGGGCGACCAGCGCCGACTCGACGTTGGTCGCCTTGGAGTCGTCGATCCACTCGGCCCCGCCGAAGTGCCCCACCGTCTGCAGGCGGTGGGGCAGCCCCGGGAAGGAGGCCAGGCCGCGGGCGACCGCCTCGGGGCCGGCGCCGCAAAGGCGCGCGGCCAGGAGCGCGGCCATGGCGTTGGCCCGCCCGTGGTCGCCGCGCAGCGCGGGCGAAAGCTCGACGTAGACTTCCTCGGCCGACTGGTCCGGAAGCCCGCGCACGCGAAGGGCGCGGCCGTCGTCGAATGCGCCCGCTGCCGGCGCGCCGAGGCGCGAAAATCGAAACACGCGGGCGCGCCCGCGGTAAAGGCGAAGAACGTTCTCGTCGTCGCCGTTGAGGACGGCGAAGTCCTCCTCGCCCTGATGGAGGAAGATCCGCGCCTTCGCCTGCCAGTAGGCCTCCACGCTCGGGTAGCGATCGATGTGATCGGGCGCGAGGTTGGTCAGCACCGCCACTCGGGGCCGGAAGGTCTCGATCCCCTCGAGCTGATAGCTCGAAAGCTCGACCACCGAGACGTCTCGCCTCCCTCCTTCGAGCGAGCGCTCGCAAAGCGGCGTGCCCAGGTTGCCGCCCGCGAAGACGGAGCGGCCCGACTCGGCGAGCAGGTGCGCGACGAGGGCGGTGGTGGTGCTCTTGCCGTTGGTGCCGGTCACGCCCACCACCGGCTCGGCGAGAAAGCGGAAGGCGTACTCCACCTCGGCGAGGACCTTCGCGCCGCGCGCGCGCATCGCGCCCACCGCGGGCCCCGTCCACGGCACGCCGGGCGAGACGACGCAGAGTTCGGCCGGAGGAAGGAGATCGGGTTCGTCGCTGCCGAGCGAAAAGCGCACCCCCAGGGGCAAGAGCGCCCCGACCGCCTCGCCGAGCTCGGCGGGCCGGCGGCGGTCCACGGCCCAGACCTCCGCTCCCTCCCGCCGAAGGAGGCGCGCCGCAGCCACGCCGGACCTCGCCAGCCCCAGCACCACCGCCCGCATGGCTATCTCACCTTGAGGCTGACCAACGTGATCAGCGCGAGCAGGATCGAGACGATCCAGAAGCGCACGATGATCTTCGGCTCGGGCCAGCCCTTCAGCTCGAAATGGTGGTGGATGGGCGCCATCCGAAAGATCCGCTTCCCGCGCAGCTTGAACGAGGCGACCTGTAGCATCACCGAGACGATCTCCACGAAGAAGACGCCGTGGAGGATCACGCTGGCCAGCTCGTTCTTGGTGAGCACCGCCAGGGTGCCGAGCGCGCCCCCAAGGGCGAGCGCCCCGATGTCGCCCATGAAGACGCTGGCGGGGTAGCTGTTGAACCAGAGGAAGGCGATGCCCGCGCCCACGGTGGCCGCGCAGAAGACGGAGAGCTCCGCCGCACCCTCGATGTGCGGGATGTAGAGGTAGTCGGCCAGGTTGAAGCCGGCGATCACCGTCCCCGCCACGTAAGCGAGGACGAGGAAGGTGATGGCGCTGACGATGGTGGGGCCGATGGCCAGCCCGTCGAGGCCGTCGGTGATGTTGACCGCGTTGGCCGTGCCGACCACCACCAGCCAGGCGAAGGGGAGGTAGAGCCAGCCGATGTCGGGATGGAAGGCGGTGGTGGCGACGAAGGGCACGCCGAGGCGCGTGTCGACGAGCAGCCGCCCCGACTCCCAGTCGATGCCGAAGGCGAGGAAGGTGGCGAGGAAGACCACCGTCAAGCCCACCATCTTCCACCGCCCCGGAAGCCCTTTGGAGTTGCGCCGGGAGATCTTGAGGAAGTCGTCGAGGTAGCCGACCAGGCCGAAGCCGAGGGTGACGATGAGCACCATCCACACCCAGCGGTTGGTGAGATCCGCGAAGAGGAGTGTGGAGACCGAGAGGGCGAAGAGGATCAGCCCCCCACCCATGGTCGGCGTTCCGCTCTTGCCCTGGTGACGCTCCGGCACGTCCTCGCGCACGTTGGACGCGCCGTGTTGGCGGGTGCGCAACTCCCGGATGAACCAGGGGCCGAGGAGCATCCCCATGACCAGCGCGAAGATCCCGGCGGCGAGGATGCGGAAGGAGGGGTAGCGAAAGACGTTGAAGACAGGGAATTCGCCCGCGAGCGGGAAGAGGAAATGGTAGAGCATCAGGCGCCCTCCACCAGCGGATCGGCGATCCGTTCCAGGCGCATGCCCCGGCTCGCCTTCAGCAGGACCAGATCCCCCTCCCGTAGCCGCGCGCGCAACCAGTCGAGCGCCTCGGCCGGATCATCCGTCTCCAGGATCTCGTCGACTCCCGCCTCCCGCGCCGTCCGGGCGATGGTCCGCGCCCGCGGGCCAAAGGCGACCAGGGCCGAGACCTTCGCCGCCGCAGCGGCGCGACCGACTTCCTCGTGGCCGCGCTCCTCGTATTCGCCGAGCTCGAGCAGATCTCCCAGCACGGCGAAGAGACGCCCCGGAGCCGCGAGCTCGCCGGCGGTTCGCAGCGCGGCGACGGTCGAGGCGGGGTTGGCGTTGTAGCAATCGTCCAGGACCGTCACACCTCCGGGCGCGGGGCGCAGCTCGAGACGCCGCGCCGCTCCTCGCGCATTCTCGACGCCGGCGACCACGGCATCCTCGGATGCGCCGAGGGCCAGGCCGAGGGCCATGGCGGCACAGGCGTTCTTCGCGTTGTGCGCTCCCACGAGCCGCAGGCGCACGGGCCGCGGCCTTCCGCCGCGGATCCGCACCTCGAAGACGATCCCCTCGCGGCCCGTCGAGACGATGCGCTCGAGCGCCACGTCCGCACCGGAGCCGCCGAAGGAAAGGCAGCGCCTTCCCGAGCGGCGCGCCTGCTCGACCATGAGCGGGTCGTCGGCGTTGACCACCGCGATCGCGTCCTCTTCGAGACCGGCATAGAGCTCCCCCTTGGCGCGGGCCACGCCCTCGACCGAGCCGAGCCCCTGCAGGTGGACCGGCTGGGCGCAGGTGACCAGGCCCGCGCGCGGCCGAGCGATCGCCGTCAGCCGCGCGATCTCGCCGGGATGGTTCATCCCCATCTCCACACAGGCGGCGCGGTGGGAGGCGTCGAGCCGAAGCAGCGTCAGTGGCAGGCCGATCTCGTTGTTGAGGTTCCCCTCGGTCTTGAGCGTCTTGCCGAATGCCGCCTCCAGCACGGCGGCGGCGAGCTCCTTGGTGGTGGTCTTTCCGTTCGAGCCCGTCACCGCGCCGAGCCGAAGCTCGGGAAAGCGATCGCGATGCGCTCGCGCCAGCGCGCCCAGGGCGGCGAGCGGGTCGTCGACGCGGATCAGCGGAAACGAAGCCAGGGAGGCCGGCGGCTCGTAGTCGCGGCGAACGATGGCCGCCGCCGCCCTCGTAGCCGCCGCGGGAAGGAAGGTATGGCCGTCGAAGCGCTCGCCGCGCAGGGCGACGAAGAGCGCGCCGGGCCAGAGCGCGCGCGAATCCGTGCCCACGCCGACCACGGCGAGATCCTTCGGGCCGCGCAGCTCGCCGGCGACGACCGTGGCGATCTCGCCGAGGGAAAAGCGGGCCTCGTTTCGGGAAGGGTGGGTGCTCATCGCCTCGAAAGTTCTGCGAGCACGCGACGCGCTTCCTCCCGGTCGTCGAAGTGCCGTCGCTCCGTGCCCACGATCTGGTAGTCCTCGTGTCCCTTGCCCGCGATCAACACCGCCTCGCCGGGCACGGCGCCCTCGATGGCCAGCTCGATCGCGCGGCGGCGGTCGGGCTCGACGGTGACGTCCGGGTGGTGGGTCCGCCGGATCCCCACGAGGATCTCCCGAATGATCGCCTCGGGGTCCTCGCTCCTCGGATTGTCGCTCGTCACGATCACGCGATCGGCCATGGCGGCCGCCTCGCCCATGGGCGCGCGCTTGCCGCGGTCGCGATCGCCGCCACAGCCGAAGACGACCGAGAGCCGCGCCGGACCGAGACGTCGAAGGGTGCGGATCGCCGCGGCAAGGGCGGCGTCCGTATGCGCATAATCCACGAAGACCGTCACGCCCTTCCCTTCTATCCTCTCCAGCCGCCCCGGGGCGCCAGCAGACCTCTCGAGTCCCTGCTCGATCGCCTGCCGTTTCACGCCCAGGGCGAGGGCGAGGCCCACTGCGCAGAGCAGGTTTTCTGCGTTGTGCTCGCCGACCAGCGAGGATCGGATCGTCAGCGGCCCGGAGGGCGTCTTCACCTCCATGCGGATCCCCTCCATGGAGATCCGCAGCTCGTGCGCGAAGATGTCCGCCGCGCGATCGCGCAGCGAGAAGCGAAGGACGCGCGGCGCACCGACCCGCGAGGCCCAGGGGTCGTCGGCGTTGACGACCGCCACGCCCTCCTCGGCGAGCCGTTCGGAAAAGAGCCGGGACTTGGCCGCGAAGTAGGCCTCCATGGTCCCGTGGTAGTCGAGGTGATCCCGGCTGAGGTTGGTGAAGGCGGCAGCGGCAAAACGCAGCCCCGCCACGCGCTCCTGCTCGAGGGCGTGCGAGGAGACCTCCATCGCCGCGCAGGTGCATCCCCGATCGACGATCCGGCGCAACTCGGCGGCGAGCTCCAGGGGACCGGGGGTGGTCAGGCCGGTGTTGGCGATCCGCTCGCCCCCGACGAAGGTCCCCACCGTCCCCAGGATACCCGCCTTCTCTCCGGCTGCCTCGAGGATCGAGGCGAGCAAAAACGTCGTGGTGGTCTTGCCGTTGGTGCCGGTGACGCCGGCGAGGCGCAACTCGCGCTCGGGATTTCCCTCCCAGCGCAGCGCGAGCTCGGCGAGAGCCTTGCGAGCGGAAGGGACGAGGAAGAGCGGCGCGCCCCCGACCTCGACCGGACGCTCGGCGAGGACGGCGGCCGCGCCCCGCATGACGGCGTCGCGGGCGAAATCATGCCCGTCGAAGCGCTCGCCCGGCAGGCAGACGAAGAGCGCGCCGTCTCGCACCTGCCGGGAGTCGCAGACGATGGCGCGGATCTCGGGGTCGGCCTTCGAGCTCGCCGCGCGCACATCGATCCCGGAAAGCAGGTGCGAGAGTCGCATCTTCGATTCCACCGCGTGGGTCGCCTTCTACAACGACCCGAGAAAATTCGGTACCCGACACCTTCAGGGCGTCGCCAGCCGGAGCACGATCTCCTCGCCGCGCCCCACCCGGCTCCCCGGCGGCGGGTCCTGCGAGACGACCCGCCCCGTCCCCTGTATCTTCACCACCAGCCCGGCCGCGCCCGCGCGCGCGATCGCCTCGCGGGCTCCCAGGCCGAGGAGGTTGGGCGCGCGCAGCACGCCCGGCTCCGCCTCGACCTCCTCGCCGACATAGCCCTCGTCGGCCTCCGTCACCGGCGCGAGCGCGACGAGCCTCTCCCAGTCCTCGGGCGTCTTTCGCGTGGGCGGGACGCCGAGGATCCCGAGCGCGCCTTCGGCGATCTCGCGAAAGACCGGTGCGGCGACACGGCCGCCCAGCCTCTCCTTTTGCGGCTCGTCGATGACGACCGCGATGGCGAGGCGGGGATCGTCGGCGGGGACGACACCGACGAAGCTGGCAATGCGCTCCCGGCCGTAGCCGCGGCGCTGCGGGTCGGGCTTCTGCGAGGTGCCGGTCTTCCCTGCCACGGCGTGGCGCTCGAGCGCCGCCAGCGTGCCCGTACCGCCCTCCTCGACCACCCCCTGCATCCATCGCAGCATGGTCCGCGCCGTCTTCTCGGATACCGGTCGACCGACCTCGCGCGGCTCGCCGCGATGCACGACGCGGCCGTCGGGCTCTCGCACTTCTCGGACGATCCAGGGAGCGAGCAAACGGCCACCGTTGCCCAGCGCCGCCACCGCCGTGGCGAGCTGCAGGGGCGTGGCCATGATCGCGCCCTGCCCGAACGCCGCGGTGGCCAGGCCGATCTCGCCCCGGAAGGGCCCGACCACACCTCCCGCCTCGCCGGGGAGTTCGATCCCCGTTCGCCGCCCGAAGCCGAAGCTCCGGTAGATCTCCTCCAGCGCCTCCGCGCCCAGTCGCTGGGCGATCTTCGCGCTGCAGACGTTCGAGGAAACCTGGAGGATTCGAGGCGGTGTGAGAAGCCGGTAGGGCTTGGAGTCGTGAATCCGATGCCGGCCGATCTGCCAGACGCCGTTCTCGCAGTCGAAGGACTCGTCCGGTCGGAAAGCGCTCCGCTCCAACCCTCCCGCGAGGAGGAAGATCTTCATGGTCGACCCCGGCTCGAAGGGGTCGGTGATCGCGCGGTTGCGCACGCCCTCGCGCGCCTGCCGCGTCGGGGTGCGGTTGGGATTGAAGCCGGGATGGGAGGCGAGGGCGAGGACCTCGCCCGTGCGCACGTCGAGCACCACGGCCGAGCCGGCCTTCGCCGCGTTTTGTTCGATTCCCGCGGCGAGGGCCTTCTCGGCCAGGTACTGGATGGCGCGGTCGAGGGTGAGCTGCACGGTGGCGCCTTGGCGTCCCTCGGTGGGGACGGAGGGCTCGGCGAGGACCGCCCGCCCGCGCGCGTCGCGAAGCGCCGGGATCTCGGCGCTCTGCCCGCGCAGCCTGTCGTCGTAGACGCGCTCGATGCCCTCCAGGCCGTTGCCATCCACGCCGACGAAGCCGAGGACCGAGGCCGCGGTCTCCTTGTAGGGGTAGAAGCGTCGCGCCTCCTTGACGAAGCCGACGCCCTCGAAACCCAGGGCGCGAACGCGCGCGACGACCTGGGGCGAGGCGCGGCGGCGCAGCCAGACGAAGCGGTTGTTGGGAACCTCCAGGCGCCCGGCGATCCGGCGCACCTGCTCGGGCGGGAGTTCGGCCGCCGCGGCCAGGCGCTCGAAGCGCGCGCGGCGCTCCTCGGGCGTGTTCCCGAGAAGAAGCGGGTCGAGGAAGATCGACTCGACTTCCACCGAGGAGGCGAGCGTGGCGCCCTGGCGGTCGACGATGTCGCCGCGATGCGGCGCGAGGCTCAGCGTGCGGCTGTACTGGCTGCGCGCCATCTCGCCGAGCCAGTCGCG
>NICF_comb_assmDRAFT_10001939_pt1 | contig 16061 bp, 17 predicted proteins | sample NewIslPassag4_SG_FD_11279 | JGI IMG/M metagenome (IMG submission 11279) | reverse complement strand
GACTTTCGGCTGCTTCGCCGCGAGCTCCTCCAGGTGCTCCATCAGGCTGCGCTCGTCGAGCGCCTCCGGAACCGCCAGCGGGCGGTCGAGCCGGCATCTCTCGGGGATGGGGGCAAAGAGAGCCTCGATGCGGGAGACGCCGATCTTTTCCAGCATCTCCCGGATCTCTTCGGGCGTGTGCGGGTGGTAGCGCATCGAGTTACTGCTGCTCCTCGACGTACTTCTGGTAGGCGGCCGCGTCCAAAAGCGCGTCCAGCTCGGCGAGGTTCGAGGGCGCGATCCGGATCATCCACGCGACGCCGTAGGGATCCTGGTTGACCTTCTCGGGCGCGTCGACGAGCTCGTCGTTGCGCGCCACGACCTTTCCGCTCGCGGGCGCGAAGAGCTCGCTGACGGCCTTGGTGGACTCCACCACGCCGAAGGGCTGGCCCGCCTGCACCTCGGCGCCCACCTCGGGGAGCTCCACGTAGACGACGTCGCCGAGCTGCTCCTGGGCGAAGAAGGTGATGCCGATGACCAGCTCGTCGCCCTCCCTGCGCACCCACTCGTGGTCCTTCGTGTACTTGAGATCCTGCGGAACGGTCTGGGCCATCTTCCTCTCCTTCAGCGGCTACGCCGGTAGAACGGCGTCTCGATCACGCGGGCCTTTGCGGCCTTGTCTCGAATTTTCACCTCGAAGGTCGAACCGACGGAGGCGAGCTCGGCAGGGACGTAGGCCAGGCCGATGGGCTTCTTGAGGGTGGGGCTCATGGTCCCCGAGGTGACCACGCCCACTTCCCTTCCGTCGTGGAGGACCGGATAGCCGCCGCGGGGGATGCCACGGTCCTCGAGGGTGAAGCCCACGAGCTTTCGGTTCACGCCCTCGGCGCGCTGGCGAAGCAGCGCCTCCTTGCCGACGAAATCGTTCTTGTCGAGCTTGACCACCCAGTCGAGGCCGGCCTCGAAGGGCGTGTATTCCCGGGTGAGCTCGTTGCCGTAGAGGCAGAACGCCGCCTCCAGGCGAAGGGTATCGCGCGCGCCCAGGCCGCAGGGCCGGGCTCCGGCCTGGACGAGCGCCGTCCACAGCGCCTCCGCGTCCTCGGGGCGGCAGAAGAGCTCGAAGCCGTCCTCGCCGGTGTAGCCGGTCCGCGCCACGATGGCAGGCTTGCCGGCGAGGTGCGCCTCGGCGAAGCGGAAGTAGCGGATCGTGGCGAGGTCGACCGAGGCGAGTGGCTGCAGGAGGGATTGCGCCCGGGGACCCTGGAGAGCCAGGAGGGCCCAGCGGTCGCTGTCGTCTCGAAGCTCGGCTCCCTTCGATCGGAACCAGGAAAAGTCCGTCTCGCGGTTGGCCGCGTTGACCACGACGAGGATCCGCTCCGGCGAGAAGCGGTAGCAGATCACGTCGTCGATCACCTTGCCCTCGTCGTCGACGACGACGGTGTAGAGCGCCCGGCCGTTCTCGATTCGGCCGAGGTCGTTGGTGATCAGCCGGTTGCAGTCCTCGAGCGCGCCGGGCCCCTCGAAGACGAAGACGCCCATGTGCGAGACGTCGAAGAGGCCGGCATCGTTGCGGACGGCGTGGTGCTCCTCCAGCACGGAGGTGTACTGGACGGGCATCTCCCAGCCGGCGAATTCCACCATCTTCGCGCCGGCACGAAGGTGGGCGTCATAAAGGGGGGTGCGGCGAAGCGACATCGATTCCTCCGGGGCGAGGAGCCTGCCTGCGGGGCGATAGGCCTGCGTGGGCCGCGGCGCATGGTACCCGCGGCGACGGTCCGGTCAAGCGGACCCACTCGTACTCGAGGGCCTTATCGCGCACTCGCGGCCTGCAGGGTGTTGGCCAGGAGCATGGCGATGGTCATCGGGCCCACGCCTCCGGGCACCGGGGTGATGGCACCGGCTCGCTCCTTCGCCGCCTCGAAGTCCACGTCGCCCACGAGCTTGCCGTCGGGGAGGCGATTGATCCCCACGTCGACGACGAAGGCTCCTTCCTTGATCCAGTCGCCCTGGACGAGCTTCGGCCGTCCCACCGCGGCCACCACGATATCCGCCTGCCGCACCTCGGCCGCCAGATCGGGCGTCTTCGAGTGGCAGATGGTCACGGTGGCATCCGCCTCGAGGAGCAAGAGGGCCAGCGGCTTGCCCACGATGTTCGAGCGGCCGATCACCACGGCCTTCTTCCCGCGGGGATCGCAGCCGCCTTCCTCGAGAAGACGCATGATGCCGAGTGGCGTGCAGGCGCGGATGCCGCCGCGCCGGCCGGTGAGCAGCTTGCCCGCGTTGACGAGGTGGAAGCCGTCGACGTCTTTCTCGGGGGCGATCGCGTCGAGAACCGCCTGCTCGTCCACCTGCCGGGGCAGGGGAAGCTGGACGAGAATGCCGTCGATTTCGGGATCCTCGTCGAGCCTGCGGACCACCGCCACTACCTCGGCCGTGACCGCATCCTCGGGGAGGTGGTGCTCCTCGGAGTGGAAGCCGACCTCCTGGCAGGCCTTGATCTTGCCGCGCACGTAGATCTGCGAAGCGGGGTCGTTGCCCACCCGGACGACCGCCAATCCCGGTGGACGCCCGCGCTGCTCGACGAATCTCTGGGTTTCCCGCGCGACCTCGGCGCGGACCTTGGCCGCCACCGCCTTCCCGTCGAGGATCCGTGCGCTCACGCCTTCCTCCTTCGGAGCCGGGCGCCTTCGGGCCCGCGCCTCCGCGGGGCGCTTGTAGCACGGTCGAGACGGTTTCGGGATAGAGTTTCCCATCTGCACCAAAACGGGTCGTGGCGTAAGCGACGCGCGAGACTACCCCTTTGCGTCGCAGGGGGCACGACGGGAGGTGGGACGGTGGCAGGGGAGATCGTCACCGAGGCGGCCCGGGCATTGTTGCGCGCCTGGCCGGTCTGGATCGCGGGGGGAGCGGCGGCGTTCGGGCTCTGGATATGCGAAAGACGGTTGCTCCGTGCGCGACGCGTCCTGCATGGCGCCCTGGTGGCGACCGCCGTCGGCCTCGGGCTGTATTTCGCCTGGCGGATCCTCTGGCTCGCCGACGACGCTTTCATCTCGTTTCGATACGCGCGCAACTTCGCCCGTGGTCTCGGGCTGGTCTACAACGAGGGCGAGTGGGTGGAGGGCTACACGAATTTCCTCTGGACCCTCCTGCTCGGTCTGGCCGGGAAGCTCGGCCTCGACATCCCGCTCACGGCGCTCTTCGGCAACCTCGCCTGTTTCGTCGCCGCGATCGTCCTGGTGGCTTACCTGGCGGCACGGCTCTCGCCGGGCCGGCCAGCGGTCCCCTTCGCCGCGCTGGCGCTGGCGCTTTCCAAGCCCTTCTACACCTTTGCCAGCGGGGGACTGGAGACGATGCCCATCGCCCTGCTCGCGGTGGCGGCGGTCGCGGCCGGGCTCGGGCGCCGCGGAGAGCTCGGGTCGGGGCTGATCCTGACCGCCTCGGTGATGTGCCGCCCGGACCAACTGCTGCTCTATGCGGCGATGGGGATCGCGCTGGTGGCGGAGGACCTCGTCTTCGAAGAGGGCCGGATTCACCAGCGGCTTCGGCTCCGCCGCTACCTCCTCTTCGCCGCGCCCTTCGCGTTCCTCTACGTCCCGTATTTCCTCTGGCGCTGGAAGGCCTACGGCGCGCTCCTTCCCAACACCTTCTATGCGAAGTCGGCCGCCTCCTCGTACTGGGCGCAGGGCGCGGTCTACCTGGCGCATTTCTTGAGCACCTCGGGCGCCTGGCTGTGGTTGCCGCTCTTCGCGCTGGCCCTTTCCGGACATTCGGTGCGCCGCGAGGTCTTTCGCCTGCGCGTCTACACGCTCGTTTCCATCGCCCTGCTCGGCGGCTACGTCGTTCGCGTGGGCGGCGACTTCATGGAGTACCGGTTCTTCTTGCCGCTCCTTCCGCTCGTCGCTCTCTGCACCGAGATCGGGCTGAGACTGCGCCCCTTCCGGGCGTTGCCGCTGCCGACCTCCGTCGCCACGGCCGCTGCCCTGGCGGTGGCGTGGACGCCGGTAAAGATCATCCGGCCCTTCGAGATCCGCTGGCACCTGGCCGCCGAGGAAACCTACTACCAGGTTCGCTCACTCTTTCCCTTGCGCGTCGCCAACTGGCATTTCGAGGCCGGACAGTGGCTGCACCACGCCTTCACCGCGCGCGGCCTTCGGCCGCGCATCGCGGCCGGCTCGATCGGGCTTCTGGGGTATTTTTCGGACCTCCCTCTCTTCGACGTGATGGGCCTGACCAGCCGGGTGGTGGGCAACAAGGAGATCCGCGCCCGGGGGCGCCCCGGCCACGAAAAGCGCGCCACCATCGAGGAGATCCTCGCCGACGGCGCGGTCATCGACATGGGCCCGACCTGGGGCCCGCGCTGGGAGAAGCAGACCCAGGCCTGGCTCGACGGTCGGCGCTTCTTCTTCGTGCGCCACGACCCGGACCTCGTGGCAGAGCTCCGCCGCATCCCCACGGCGCGGCTCCCCGACCCGGCAGCGGACATCCGCGAGCTGCTGGAGACCTCCACCCGCTCCGAGCTCTTGGAGGCGCTGGCCTTCTACCGGGCATTCCTCGACCGCTGGCCGCAGCGGGAGGAGCTGCTCGCGCCGATCCGGTCGCGGCTTGCGGCGGTGGCGGACTTCGAGGAGGGCTTTCCCGAGGGCGTGCGGGCGGATCGCGTCTTTCGCGTCCGGCGGCACCGCCAGCCGGAAGGCGCCACCGGTCTGGGCTACCTCACCTCCCTGGGCGCGGAGGGCGTGGGCGAGCTCACCATCCCGCTGCGCATCGAGTCGTCCGAGATCCGCCTGGCGCTCGGCGGCGCGGCCTCCGAGCGCGTGGGCGTGGAGCTGCGCCTGGACGGCGAGATCCGGGCGCGCGCGCACCCCGCCGGAGGGCCGGGGCTGGCTCCTGCGATCCTCGACGTCGCCGGCCTGCTCGGCCGCGAGGCGGAGCTCGTGGTCTTCGACCGCGACCCGCGGGCCGAGGTCGGCGTCGAGGTGGATGCCATCCACTTTGCCGCGCCCGAAGGAGATCTGAGGCAGCGAATCGAGGCGCGAGGACCGCTCGGTCCGCTGCTCTGGGAGGCGGAGCGCACCCTGCCGCCCGGCGATCCGCACCTCGCCATGCTCCACGAACGCGTCGCCGAGCGCATCACCTTCGACGACGGTCCGCCGCAGGGAGCGAAGATCGAGGGAAAGGCATTCGAGGTCCTGCCCGCTCCCGGCCCGATCGGGCGTCAAAACCCGGTCCGCGGCCAGCGCGGCGCAGGCCTGGTCAACAGCTTTCACCCCGGCGATCGGGGCAGGGGGCGGATCCTCTTGCCGTGGCGGGAGCTCGACGGCTCGCCCATTTACTTCCTCGTGGGCGGGGGCGCCGATTGCGCTCGCGTCTTCGTGGGACTGGAGGTCGACGGCGCGATCCGCGAACGCGTCTGCGGCGCCGACGACGAGGTACTCCGCCCGGCGGCCATCGCCACGGAAAAGTATCGCGGCCAGGTCGGCCGGCTGGTGATCGTCGACGACTCGCAGGGCGGCTGGGGCCACATCCTCGTCGACGACGTGATCTTCGAGAAGGTCCCCTGAGGACCGGCCCGCGCTTTGGGCGCCTTGACCGTCTTCTTCGACCGTCGCGTCTTGGCCCAGCGTGGCGAAACGCGTCTCGATTCCAATCAACGCAAAATCTTGTCGACGGCTCTCCGCACCGGTATAGGCGGGCGCGCGGGTGGGCGGGGGTCGTCATGTGCAGAGCCCACCGCGAAAAACCGAACCGAAGAGGTGATTTCATGGGAATCGTTCGAATCCTGGTCGCGATTTTCGTGCTCGGCGTCGCGGCTCCAGCGCTGGCGGAGGGTGGTTTCCGGGCCGCGGTGGATCTCCACCCGATCATCCCCATCGACGACACGGGCGAGACCGTCGGCTTTGGCCTGGACGTTCGGGGGGGATATGCGGTGACGGNAGGGGGCCTTTTGCTCGTCCCCGAGCTGGTCGTGGGCTGGAACTCCTTCGGCACCGGCGACTCGAGGTCGAGCATGAGCATGGTCCGCGTGCTCGGCGGAGCCCGCACGGTCTTCCCAGTCGGAGACGGGCGCCTCATGCCCGCGGCGGTGCTGCACTTCGGCTACGGATCCCTCTCGGCCCGCATGGAGCTTCCGGGGATCGTTCCTGGGATGGTCAGCGTCGCAGAGGCGAGCGACGACACCGGTGTCATCGAGTTCGGCGGAGCCCTCGATTACGCCGCGCTGGACAACCTCCTCGTCGGCGGACACGCGGGGCTGAACTACCTCACCCTTGGCGAGGGCGCTCTCTACCTGACCCTCGGCGCCCAGGCCACCTACCGATTCTGATCACTGGCCGGGTCCTCGAGGTGCGGTGGACGGGAGATCCCGTCCGCCACTCGCGCCAGCGGTGGGGAGCGAGGAGTGATACAGGCGACGGTCCGCTGTCATCGGAAGGCGACCACCTGTACATCTGGAGCATTGGCGCATGGCGTTCACGCCGACATCACCCTCATCCCTCGCTCTCGCCCTTGCTCAGCCCGGGCGGCCAGCGCACGTGTCGGTTTTGAGACGCGCCTCGCTTTGTCCGGCAACCCCCACCCGCCTCGCCGCAATTCCCAAAAAGCGAAACAGTGCCCGATCGAGTCGACACCTTCGCGGCGCTGGCGCGCTCGAGGGCGCGCGAAAAAACGAAGCCCCCGAAACCGACTCGGATCGCGCGGCCTCGGGGGCATTCTTTTGGCGGGCGATGCAGGATTCGAACCCGCGACCCTCGGCTTCGAAGGCCGATGCTCTATCCAGCTGAGCTAATCGCCCGCGGGTTTTCTAGCCGCCCGAGGGAGAGGTGGCAAGCGCTCGCTGAAGCATGGGCGGCTCTTGGCACTGCAGGGCGCTTGCAGGGGCTCTGACCGAAGGCGGCGACGGACCCGGCGCGGCGACGGGCAGGTCGCTTCTCCGGCTGCGTACGGCCACGCTGGTGGCGCCTCGAGCGGTGCGGCGCTCACTCGAGGACGAGCCGGACCTCGGCGCCGGGCTCCACGCCGTCGGCGTAGGCCTTCGGCTCGTCGTGCTCGCGGGTTGCGGCGTCGCCGTCGCGGTCCAGGCGGACCTCGATTCGCGCCGGGGCGGGGAAGGGCTGGCCCATCATGGAATCGGCCGGGCCGAGGACGATCTCTGCCGGGAAGGTCGAGGCGGGGACGCGTTTGGCGGCGGCCGGGGGCCCGGCCACGACGCCAGAGGGCCGCGCGGTGACGAAGAGAAAGCCGCCGGCGCCGGCCCGTCCTCTCGCTGCGGCGGAGAGGTCCACGCGGATGCGGATGGTCCCGCCGGAAGCGGGAGTCGCGCCGGCCCTGGGATCGGCCCGGGTGGCCGTCGCGGAGGGGGCCGAGCCGGGCTCGGCCGCACGCGGATGAGCCGGCTCGTGCGACGGAGGCAAAACACCCTCGGCCAGCCTTCGCTCGGCCTCCTCGATCACCGGCCGCAGGACGGATTCGCCGTCGGGACGCTGCTCGAGGGCCTTCTTCCAGGATTCGGCGGCGATGGCCCAGTCGCCCAGGGCAAAGGAGACCAGGCCGCGGCGAACCCAGGCCTCGGTCAGGCTGGGATCGGCGGTCACGGCGCGGTCGAGCAGGGCACGCGCCCGCTCCAGCTGCCCCATGGCTTCGCGGACGGTGGCCTCGTAGAGGAGGACGCGCGGCTCGTCCGGCGCCTCCGCCGCGACCTGCTGGATGAAGGGCCAGGCATCCACGTAGCGCTCGCGCACGAGCAGGGCCGAGATCAGATCGAGCCGCGCCTCGCGATCTTCGGGATCCTGGCGCACGCGGTCGATGAGGCCGAGCAGCTCCGGGTCGACCTCCTGAGCAGCCTCGGCCATCGCCGTGGGCGGCTGCGGCCGGTCCTGGGCGGTTCGCACGGCGAGGACCAGCAGGATCGCGAGGAAGGCGGCGGTTCCCAGACCCCAGAAAAATCCCCGCAGCAGCGGCCGCTCGGGCGACGACTCGTCGATTGGCGCCCTGCGCACCTCGCGCTCGAGTCGATCGATCTCCTGCAGCACCCGCGCCGCACGAATCTCCAGCTCGTAGCGCTCGGCCGCGACCTCCTCCGGATCGCGCAGATGCTCGAGGTCGAGCTCGCGCAGCCGGGCGATGAGCAGGTCGCGCTCGGCCACGAGGTCGCGCAGCGTCGCCGGCCCGGTCATCGGTGCCGAGGCGGGCTTTTCGCCGCCGCGCCGGCCGAGGGCGAGGACGAGGACGCCGCCGAGGACGAGCCCCAGGGCCAGGACGGAGACCACGAGGATCCAATCGGTCACGACGCCTCCCTGGGCGGCTCACCGCCCGGCCATCCGTAGGCGATCTCTCGTACCTTCCGCACCCACCGCGCGAGCTCCTCGTCGTCGGGGAGCTGGGTGCGCGAGGCGGAAAAGGCGGCCGGCGACGGCTCCGCTTCCTCTTCTTCCGGGCGGTGCCGGAAGTAGACGACCAGGATCGCGGCGCCGAGGAGGAGGAGGATGCCGGGGCCGATCCACACGAGGAGATTCAGACCCTCGGCCTTGGGCTCGAGCAGGACGAATTGTCCGTAGGCAGCTTCGAAGTAGTCGAAGATCTGGTCGGGGGCGTAGCCGGCGGAAAGCAGGTCTTCCACCTCGCGCTTCATGTTGAGCGCGGTGGCGGAAGGCGAGTCGGCCACGGATGAGCCCTGGCAGGTCGGGCAGCGCAGGCGGAGCGCGATCTCGTGGGTCTTTTGCGCGAGCGCGGCGCCCTCGAGCGGCTGACCGCGGGGCGGTCCGACGAGGCTGGTGACGAATTCGCGGTCGAGGGGCCGGCTCTCGGCGCAGGCTTCGCCCGCGACGCAACTCTCCTCCGCCCGGGCCGCGAGCGAAAGGAGGAGGAAGAGCGCCGAGACGACGGCGAGGACGATGCGGAGGATCCGCCGACGCCGGTAGTGCTGTAACGTGCCCCGCTTCATCGCGTCTCCCCGAGGATCTGGGCGATCCGCGCCTCGAGCTCCTCCGCGTGAATGGGGCCGGTGAATTTGGAGACCACCGTCCCGTCCGGCCCGATGAAGAAGGTCTCCGGGATCCCGGTCACGCCGTAGGCGATGGCCGTCTTTCCGCCCACATCCATCAGCGCGGGGTAGCCGCTTCCGTATCGCTTCAAGAAGGCCTCGATCCGCGGGACCTCGTCCTCGTAGACGATGCCCAGAAACTGGACCTTGCCCTCGTATTTCTGCGCGGCCTGCGTGAGCACGCCGTGCTCGGCCTTGCAGGGCTCACACCAGGTGGCCCAGAAATTCACCACCACCGGCTTGCCGCGCAGTCGCGCCAGGGAGATCGCCTCGCCGCCGTCGTAGGTGCGTAGCGAGAAGGGCGGTGCTTGCCGGCCGACGAGCGGCGAGCGGACGGCGCGCGGATCCTTCCCGAAGCTCCCGGCGAAGAGGAGGAGGAGGGGGAGGACGACCAGGAGGCCACCAACGAGGATTCCCTTGTTCAGCTTGCGCGCGGGTGCCCGTTCCATCTCCCTATCCTCCGACCTCCAACGATCCCTCCNCCACCTCCTCTTCCCGCCGGCGGGNGAGGGAGGCCGGAGCAGCCGCCAGGCGCCGCGAAGGCCAGATCGCGAGGATCGCGCCGAGGACGATCACGCCGGAGCCCAGCCAGATCCAGATCACCATCGGATTGCGGAAGGCGCGCATCCCCATTCGCTCGCCGCCGTCGGAGAGGCTCATCAGCGATAGGTAGAGGTCCTCCTTCAGGGTGCTGTGGACGTCGGGCGTGCCGATCGACTCGCGCATGGTCGGGTACTGGTTGAGGCGCGGCTCGAGGACGGCGACGAGGCGCCCTTCGCGCTCCACCTGCACGCGCGCGACGGTGGAGAGGCGGTGGGGCTCGCGTACCACGTGCGAGCCCAGGTAGGTGAGGGTGTACTGGCCGAGGCGGGCGGATTCGCCTCGCGCCAGGCTGACGTCGATCGTCTCCCGCCCCGCGCTGGAGACGCCCACTGCCACGAGCACGATCACCACGCCGAGGTGGGCGACATAGCTGCCGAAGCGGCGGCGACCCTTGCCGAAAAGCAGGCGCAGGCCCTCGCCCGTCGCCCCGGCGCGCGCCTTCGTCCACAGTGGCAAAAGCATCTCCGCGAAGGTGACGTAGAGCGCGTAGCCGCCGGCGAAGAGGGTGACGCAGAGCCAGGGCGAGCGCGCCCCGAACGCCAGGCCGATGACCAGCACGAGGATGCCGCCCGAGATCGGCGGTACGAGCGCGCGCAGGGTCGCCTTGCCGCTGGCGCGGCCCCAGGGAAGCGCCGGACCGATCCCCATCAGAAAGAGCAGCGCCACGCCCAGTGGCACCGCCATGCGGTTGAAGTAGGGCTCGCCCACGCTGATCTGCCGGCCCTGGACCGCCTCGACGATCAGCGGGAAGACCGTGCCCAGAAGCACGGTGAGCGTGAGCATCACGAAGAGGAGGTTGTTGACGAGGAAGGCGGCCTCGCGGCTCTTCGGATCGCGGATCCGCCCCTCGTTTTCGAGCCGGCCGATGCCCGCCGAGAGAAGGACGATCGAAAAGATCAGGCCAAGCCCGAGGAAGGCCAGGAAGGTGGGGCCGATGTCGCTCTGGGTGAAGGAATGCACCGAGTTGAAGACGCCAGAGCGCGTCATGAAGGTGCCGAGGATGGTGAGCAGGAAGGTCGAGAGGACCAGGGTGAGCGTCCAGCCCTTGAGGATCCCCTTCCGCTCGACCACGAGGATCGAGTGGAGCGCGGCGGTCGCGGTCAACCAGGGAAGGAGCGAGGCGTTCTCCACCGGATCCCACGCCCAGTAACCACCCCAGCCGAGGACCTCGTAGGCCCACCAGCCGCCGAGGACGATCCCCACGGTGAGGAAGCCCCAGGGAACCAGGAGCGAGATGCGCAGCGAGCGCAGAAGGTCCGGTCCCAGCCTTCCGGCGATCAGCGCTCCGCAGGCGATGGCGAAGGGAATCGTCATCCCCACGTAGCCCAGGTAGAGCATCGGGGGATGCAGGACCATGAGGATGTGGTTTTGCAGCAGCGCGTTCGGACCGGGGCCGTCGGCGGGCGGGTTGGGAACGGGCGCGAAGGGGTGAGCTGGCCCGGCGACGAGGAAGGCGAAGAAGACGCCGCAGGCGAGCATGACCGCGGTGATCCAGGCCTCCGCCTCCGGGTGGCGGCCCTTCATCCACCACACCGCCCAGGCGAGATAGCCTCCGAGCACCACGCCCCAGAAGAGGATCGAGCCCTCCAGCGCGGACCAGAGGCTGACGATCGTCACCCAGGTCGGCGTGCTCCTCGACCCCACCTGCGCCACGTACTGCACCGAGAAGTCGTGGGAAAGCAGCGCCACCTCCATGACGAGGTTCGCCCCGAGCATTCCCAGGGCGAAAACGAAGGTGAGGCGCCGCGCCCACGCGAGGGCGGCCTCGTTGCGGCGCAGGCCCGCCGCCAGCGCGCACACCACCCCGGCGCTCGCGGCGAGCAGGGAGAAGAGGACCAGGGCTCTTCCGAGAAATCCGATCATCTTGCCTCTGCGGGCGAATCCGCGTTGCGGATGAGCGCTTCCACGTCGACGCGCTCACCCTCCTTGGGCGCCCGGTATTCGTTTCCGTGCGAGACCATCAGGCGCTCACTGGCGAAGTGGCCTTCGCGGGTCATCGTCCCCTCGACGATCACGCCGATCCCCTCGCGAAACATCTGGGGCGGGACGCCGACCGAACGAACGGGGACCGCTCTCGACCGTCCGTCACCTCGAAGGAGAGGTGGGTGGTCTTCGGATCGAACTGGATCGTGCCCGGCACCACCTGCCCGCCCAGGCGGATGGTGGCGCCGATGGCACGGTCGCCCGCCTCGCGCAGTTCGGTCGGGCCCCAGTAGTAGACGAGGTTTTCGCCCAGGCCGCCGACGGCGATCAGGGCGAAGGCCGCGCCGGCGATGGCGAGCGCGATCGCGGCGAAGATCCGCGTCTTTCGAGTCTCGGTGCTCATCGCTCGTCGTGCTCCTTGCCTTTCCGCAGCCCGACTGCGAGCCGAAGTCCGTACGCGACCAGGACCGCGGCGGTGATCCCGTACGCGGCCCACACGAATTCCCAACCTCCGGTGACGATGCCGGTCATCCCTCACCTCCTGCGGCGACGGTCGCGGTCGTGAAGGGCGGCGGCGCGAGCTCCTGGGCCAGGCGCCGTCGCGCCAGCTGGCTGCGCAGCGTGACGAACGCGATCCACACGAAGAGCATGCCGAGGGCGGCGATGCGCAGCGGCGTCACCATGGCGCTGTCGACGGTCTGCGGCGTCGACTGCACCTGGTGCAGCGAGTTCCACCACCGCACCGAGAAGTAGACGATCGGCACGCTCGCGTAGGAGATCACCGTGGCCACCGACGACCACACCGCGCGCTTGCGGGGATCGTCCACCAGGTGGCGCAGGGCGAGGATGCCCACGAAAGCCACGAGCATCACCGCGGTGGTGGTCAGGCGCGGATCCCAGTCCCACCACACGCCCCAGGTCGGCTTGGCCCAGATCGCCCCCTGCACGCAGAGGAGGAAGGAGAGCAGCACGCCCATCTCCACCGCCGCCTCCAGCCGCGCGTCCCACTTCCAGTCGTTCTTCCACAGGAAGGCCAGCGCGCAGAGGAAGGCGAAGCTCAGCACGAGCATGGCGTTCCACGCCGTGGGGACGTGCACGTACATGATCCGCTGCACCTCACCCATGTAGTGCTCGGGCGGGGCGACGAAGAGGCCCACGTACCAGCCGATGGCCAGCAGCAGGACGCCGACGCCGAGAGCGGCGATCGCCCCCCGGACGGCCTTCGGCGAAAAAGCCGGCGCGGTTTCCATGCTCACTCCTCGATCACGTGTCCAAACAACAGCCCGCAAAGGGGCCAGAAAACCCCGTCGAATGCCAACAACAGAAGCGCCCAGGATCTTGCCTGCCCCATGGGATCCCCGAGCAGACACAGCGAGGTCGCCCGCACGGCGGCGATGAGCACGGGGACGACCAGGGGAAAGAGCAGCAGGGGGAGGAGAACCTGCTGGGCGCGCGTTTGCGAGGCCAGCCCGGCATGGAGCGTACCCGGCGCGGAGAGGCCCGCCGTGCCGAGCGCCAGCACCCCCACCACCCCGGCGATCCCGTCGAGGGCGGGGTCGTAGAGGACGACCATCACGGGCAAGAGCAGCAGGCCGAGGACGAAGAGATGCAGCCAGTTGGCCAGCGCCTTGCCGTAGAAGATGGCGGCGGGGTGGACGCCGAGGAGGAGCAGCCCCTCGATGGCCCGGTTCTCCCGCTCCAGGCGGAAGCTCTCGGTCAGAGCGAGGGTCGAGGCGAAGAGCAGCGCCACCCACAGAAATCCGCCGCCGAGCTGGCGGAGCGTCTGGGCGTTGGGGCCCACGGCGAAGCTGAGCAGAAGCAGCAGCGTGGCCCCGAAGACCGCCACGGCCATGCCCTGCGCGCGGCCGCGCCAGCCGAGGAGGACGTCCTTGTAGAAAGCCGCCGCGACCGCCCTCATCCCGCCACCGCCCGGATGCTGGCCTCCTCGAGGCGCTGGAAAACGAAGGGAAGCTCGGTCGCCGGCCCCGACCACGCCGCCCGGCCCGCGTCGAGAAGCAGGGCGCGGTCGCAGATCCGCGCCAGCCGTTCCACCTGGTGCGAGGCCAGGACGACGGCCCGCCCTTCCTCGCGCAGCTCGTCCACGAGGCGGTCGATCAGCCCGAAGCCCGGCGGGTCGAGCTGGCCGTAGGGCTCGTCGAGGAGGACGACCGGCGCGTCCTGGAGCAGCGCGCGCGCCAGCGCGAGTCGCTTGCGCATTCCGGCCGAGTAGGCCTGGACCCGGTCGGCGCCGCGCGCTCCGAGACCCACGCGGTCGAGGAAGAACTGAACGTCGGTCGGGCCGGAGGGTCGCCCCAACAACCGCGCGGCGATGCGCAGGTTCTCCGCGCCGCTCAGCGCGTCGTAGGTGAAGGAGGCGTGACCGACCAGCGCGGCGCGGCCCCGGCGGACCGGCTCACCCAGCAGGCGCACCTCGCCGCGGTCGGGCCGCAGGGTGCCGGCCAGCACCCGCAGGAGCGTGGACTTGCCGGAGCCGTTGCGACCGGCCACGACGAGCGCCTCGCCGGGTCGGACGCAGAGGTCGACGTCGACCAGGGCCCAGGTCCGCCCGTAGCGCTTGCAGAGGCCGCGGGCCTCGATGGCAGTTCGGGTCTCGTTCATCGCGCGCGGCCCCGTCTCCGGGGCGGAGCATTGCATGCCTCCGAACGGCCCTGGCTGCAACCAAAATTCCGGCCCGAAAGGGCTCCCTGAAACGGGAATTCAGAGGAAATACACGCGAGCCGCCAAGAGTGCCTGCGTCGAGAGGAACCACTGGTTGGCGAGGTTCTCCGTGTCGCGCTCCTGGGAGACGACCAGGATCGCGGGGCTCCCCTGGTTCAGGTAGTAGAAGCCGATCTCCGCCCCCAGACTGAAGTGGGAGGTCAGGAAGGCCTCGCCCCCCGCCACCGCGCCGAGCCAGAAGTCCACCGCCCGGACCTTCACGTCCCCCTGGCCCGTCTCCGTCGCGAAGTCGAAGGAGATGGTCCGCGACTGGAGGCCGACCTTGGGGCCGACGTAGGCGACCGTGTCTCGGCCCAGCCGCGTCGCCCACTGGATGCCGAGGAGGAAGCGGAAAACCGTCGTGTGGACGTTGAAGGGCCCGTCGTCGGGGGGCTGGAAGAGAGGGCCGAAGCCGAGGATGGCGCCCCCGTCCTGGACGAGGAGGCCGAACTCCGGTTCGAGGCGCAGGTGCTCGCCCAGGTAGAACGGAACGAGCACGTTGGCCATCCCCGCCGGGCTCGCCGCGGTTCCGTCGTCGCCGAGGAGGACGAAGGGACGGGAGCTCAGGCTCGCCCCCACGCCGACGCGGATGGAGGGGTATTCGATCGACTCGGTCGCCTCGCTCGCTTCGTCCTCGGAGGACTCCGCCGTACCGATGGCCGGGGCGGCGAGGAAAAGGGCGAACAGGCAGAACCGGACGACTCGGCGCATCGCGACCTCCCTTTGGGGGAGCCCTACACCGCCGGTGAGGGCCGCGCAAGATGACCGCCGCCTCGCCCGGATGGCGAGCGGTGGCCGCCGCGCCCGGCAGAGGGGCGAGAGGAGGACGGCAGGCGCCTCGCCCGTCCGCCCCGCGACGGCCTCTCAGGACAGCGGGCGTCTCGCCGGGCAGCGGCCCGCGCCGCGCTTGAGCAGGTACTGCTGGTGGTATTCCTCGGCTTCCCAGAAGGTCTGTGCGGGGACGATCTCGGTGACGATGGGCGCGCCGAAGCGCCCCGAGCGCTCGAGCCGCTCCTTCGACGCCCGTGCCGCCTTCTCCTGCTCGGGCGAGTGGAAGAAGATCGCCGATCGATACTGCGATCCGACGTCGGGCCCCTGGCGGTTGGGCGTGGTGGGGTCGTGGCAGCCCCAGAACACGCCGAGGAGCTGCTCGTAGCTCACCCGCGCCGGATCGAAGACCACCTCCACCGCCTCGGCGTGCCCGGTTGTGTCGCTGCAGACCTCCTCGTAGGTGGGGTTTTCCTTGTGCCCTCCTGTGTAGCCCACGCGGGTGGAGATCACCCCGGGGACGCAGCGAAAGGCCTCCTCCACGCCCCAGAAGCAACCTGCCGCGAAGGTCGCGCGCTCGATCGTCATCGCCGCTCCTCCACTATTTTTCACGATAGCGCCCGGCGCCCCTCGCGGCGACGGCGCGCTCTGCGCTATCGTGCGCGGCCATGGAATCGGGGGTGCGGCCCGAGCGGCTGGTCGCCGACGCCATCGGGCAGATCATCGAGTTCTGGGGATTCCGCGCCGTGATGGGCCGGTGCTGGGCCTGGCTCTACCTCTCGGAGGAACCCCTGCCCGCCCGTGCGCTCTGCGAGGGGCTCGGCATCTCCACGGGCGCGGCGTCCATGGCGCTCGGCGAGCTGGAGCGGTGGGGCGTGGTGCGGCGGCTGCGGCGGCCGGGCGATCGGCGCGACTACTTCGAGGCCGAGACCGACATCTGGAAGATGGTCTCCCGCGTGTACCGGGAGCGGGAGCTCGTCCAGATCGAGGAGGCGCTCGCCATGCTCACCCGCGCCGCCGAGCTCTTCGAGCT
>NICF_comb_assmDRAFT_10001937_pt1 | contig 16070 bp, 14 predicted proteins | sample NewIslPassag4_SG_FD_11279 | JGI IMG/M metagenome (IMG submission 11279) | reverse complement strand
TTCCGGAGACCCCGATGCTGGAAGCCTACCGCCAACACGCCGCCGAACGCGCCGCCCTGGGCATCCCGCCGCTGCCGCTGTCCGCGCAGCAGACGGCCGAACTGGTCGAACTGCTCAGGAACCCGCCCCCGGGCGAGGACCAGTTCCTGCTCGAACTGCTCACCCACCGCGTCCCCGCCGGCGTGGACGACGCGGCGCGGGTGAAGGCTTCCTTCCTCGCCGGCATCGCCTTCGGCCGTGAGGCCAGCCCGCTGATTTCGCGCGTCCGTGCCACCGAGCTGCTGGGCACCATGCTCGGCGGCTACAACGTCGCGCCGCTGGTCGAGCTGCTCGACGACGCCGAGGTCGGCCAGGTCGCCGCCAACGCGCTCAAGCACACCCTGCTGGTGTTCGACGCCTTCCACGACGTCGAGGAGAAGGCCAAGGCCGGCAACGCCAATGCCCGGGCCGTGCTGCAGAGCTGGGCCGACGCCGAGTGGTTCACCAGCCGCCCGGAGGTGCCGGAGTCGCTGCTGGTGACCGTGTTCAAGGTGCCGGGCGAGACCAACACCGACGACCTGTCGCCGGCCCCGGACGCCACCACCCGCCCGGACATCCCGCTGCACGCGCTGGCGATGCTCAAGAACAGGCGGCCCGACGCGCCGTTCGAGCCCGAGGAGGACGGCAAGCGCGGCCCGATCGGCCTGATCCAGAAGCTCAAGGAGAAGGGCCACCCGGTGGCCTACGTCGGCGACGTGGTCGGCACCGGCTCCAGCCGCAAGTCCGCCACCAACTCGGTGCTGTGGTGGACCGGCGAGGACATCCCGTACATCCCGAACAAGCGCTACGGCGGCGTCTGCCTGGGCGGCAAGATCGCGCCGATCTTCTACAACACGATGGAGGACGCCGGCGCGCTGCCGATCGAGCTCGACGTCTCGAAGATGGAGATGGGCGATGTGATCGAGCTGCGCCCGTACGAGGGCAAGGCGCTGAAGGACGGCGAGGTGATCGCCGAGTTCCAGCTCAAGAGCGAGGTGCTGCTCGACGAGGTGCGCGCCGGCGGCCGCATCCCGCTGATCATCGGCCGCGGCCTGACCGCCAGGGCGCGCGAGGCGCTGGGCCTCCCCGCCACCACGCTGTTCCGCCAGCCGAAGCAGCCGGCCGACACCGGCAAGGGCTACACCCTGGCGCAGAAGATGGTCGGCCGCGCCTGCGGCCTGCCGGAAGGCAAGGGCGTGCGCCCGGGCACCTACTGCGAGCCGAGGATGACCTCGGTGGGCTCGCAGGACACCACCGGCCCGATGACCCGCGACGAGCTGAAGGACCTGGCCTGCCTCGGCTTCTCCGCCGACCTGGTGATGCAGTCGTTCTGCCACACCGCGGCCTACCCGAAGCCCGTGGACATCAGGACCCACCGCACCCTGCCGGAGTTCATCTCCACCCGCGGCGGCGTCTCGCTGCGCCCGGGCGACGGCGTGATCCACAGCTGGCTCAACCGCATGCTGCTGCCCGACACCGTCGGCACCGGCGGCGACTCGCACACCCGCTTCCCGATCGGCATCTCGTTCCCGGCCGGCTCGGGCCTGGTCGCGTTCGCAGCGGCCACCGGCGTGATGCCGCTGGACATGCCCGAGTCGGTGCTGGTCCGCTTCAAGGGCCGGATGCAGCCGGGCATCACCTTGCGCGACCTGGTCAACGCGATCCCGTACTACGCCATCAAGCAGGGCCTGCTGACGGTGGCCAAGCAGGGCAAGAAGAACGTCTTCTCCGGCCGCATCCTCGAGATCGAGGGCCTGCCGGACCTGAAGGTGGAGCAGGCGTTCGAGCTGACCGACGCCTCGGCCGAGCGCTCGGCGGCGGCCTGCACGGTGCGCCTGAACAAGGAGCCGATCATCGAGTACCTCAACAGCAACATCACGCTGCTGAAGTGGATGATCGCCGAGGGCTACCAGGATGCCCGCACCCTGGCCCGCCGCATCCGCAAGATGGAGGAGTGGCTGGCCAACCCGCAGCTGCTGGAGCCGGATCCGGATGCCGAGTACGCCGCGGTCATCGAGATCGACCTCAACGAGATCGTCGAGCCGATCGTGGCCTGCCCGAACGACCCGGACGACGTGAAGACGCTGTCCGAGGTGGCTGGCACGAAGATCGACGAGGTGTTCATCGGCTCGTGCATGACCAACATCGGCCACTTCCGCGCCGCGGCCAGGCTGCTCGAGGGCAAGCGCGACATCCCGACCCGCCTGTGGGTCGCGCCGCCGACCAAGATGGACGCCTCCGAGCTGACCAAGGAAGGCCACTACGGCACCTTCGGCGTGGCCGGCGCGCGCATGGAGATGCCGGGCTGCTCGCTGTGCATGGGCAACCAGGCCCAGGTGCGCGAGGGCGCCACGGTGTTCTCCACCTCGACCCGCAACTTCCCGAACCGCCTGGGCCGCAACACCAACGTGTTCCTGGGTCGGCGGAGCTGGCGGCGATCTGCTCGCGCCTGGGCCGCATCCCGACCCGCGAGGAGTACATGGCGGACATCGGCATCATCAACGAGAAGGGTGCCGAGATCTACCGCTACATGAACTTCGACCAGATCGAGGAGTACCGCGAGGTCGCGGAGGCCGTGGACGCCTGAGCAACGGCCCGCGCCCGGCATGGAAACGCCCGGCAATGCCGGGCGTTTTCCTTTCGTGCCGGAAGAAATCCCGCTCCCCCGCGTGCCGGGGAGGCCGGGAGGCGGCGGAAGGCCGGCGCGGCGGTCAGCCGAGCCAGTACTCGATGGCCTCGAGCATGGCCCTGCGGCGCAACAGGAAATCCCACATGCTGCCGCCGAGCTGCCGCCACAGCACCGCCGAGCGCAGGGCGGCCAGCAGCACGGCCCGGATCTCGGCGACGATGTCGGCCTGGCCGAGGTAGTGCGGGTTGCCCTGGACCATCACCTTCGGCCGCAGGTGGCTGACGGTGCCGGCATAGAGGCGGCCCAGCGTGGTGAAGACCTCCGGATGGGCGCTGCCCAGGCGTTCTGCCAGGGGCCGGGCCTCGAGGATGCCGGCATGCACGGCCGCGATCGTCTTCTCCGAGGCCATGAACCGCCGCTCGAGCTGGAGCACCGACAGCGCCAGCTTCGGCAGCTGCTCGTCGTTGCCCTGGTTGGAGAAGTAGTCGCGCAGCAGCAGCAGGCCGGGGCGCAGCTCGTGGACGCTGCCGTAGACGTCCACCGGCGATTCGGCATCGATGCGGAACACGCTGTCCATCGCGGTCGCCAGCACCGCGGCGTCGGCCTGGCCGGTTTCGGCGATGCGGCGCACCTGCTTGAGGGCCTGGACCAGGCCGGCGAGGGCGATGGTGCGCTGTTCGATCATGCCGCGGCCTCGCGCAGGCGCAGTTCGAGCGGGGCGTCGGTGGCGGCGATGACCGCGCCGCCGAGGCAGGTGTCCCCGTCGTACAGCACCAGTGATTGCCCGGGCGTCACCGCGCGCTGCTCGCGCGCGAAGCGGACGTCCAGCGTTCCGTTGTCTTCCACGGTCACCTCGCAGGGTTCCTCCTGTTGCCGGTAGCGGGTCTGGGCCATGCAGGCGAAGCGCCGGGCGGGCGGGGCGCCCGCGATCCAGTGCGCCGGTCCGGTCCAGGTCCGCCGGGACATGAGGTAGGGGCTGTTGCTGCCCTGGTCAACGTACAGGATGTTCCGGGCCACGTCCTTGCCGACCACGTACCAGGGCGCGGCGTCGAACCCGCGCACGCCGCCGATGTTCAGGCCCTCGCGCTGGCCCAGGGTGAAGTAGAACACCCCGGGATGGCGGCCGATCGCGCGGCCGTCCGGGGTGCGGATCTCGCCCTCGCGCGCGGGCAGGTAGCGGGACAGGAATTCCCGGAAGTCGCGCTCGCCGATGAAGCAGATCCCGGTCGAGTCCTTCTTGGCCGCGGTGGGCAGGCCGGCGGCGCGCGCCATCTCCCGGACCCGGCTCTTGAGCAGGCCGCCGAGCGGGAACAGCGTGGCCGCCAGCTGGTCCTGACCGAGCTGGTGCAGGAAGTAGCTCTGGTCCTTGCCCCGGTCCGCGGCCCGCAGCAGGCGCCATTGCCGGCCGTCGCGCGCGATCCGGGCGTAGTGGCCGGTGGCGATGCGCCCGGCGCCCAGCTCCCGGGCGGCGTCCAGGAAGTGCTTGAACTTGATCTCGCGGTTGCAAAGCACGTCCGGGTTGGGCGTGCGCCCGGCGGCGTACTCGGCCACGAAATGCTCGAACACGCCGCTCCAGTACTCGGCCGAGAAGTCGCGGAAGTGGATCGGGATCCCCAGCCGCCCGCACACGGCCACCGCGTCGCGGCGGTCGTCCTCGGCCCGGCACTCGCCGGTGCCGTCGTCCGCCCAGTTCTGCATGAACAGGCCGGCGATGGGCTCGCCCGCGTCACGCAGGAGCAGGGCGGCGACCGAGGAATCCACGCCGCCGGACATGCCGACGATGGTGCGGGGCGTGCTCATGCCAGCCGGTTGAGCAGGGCGAGGGGATGCCGGGCGCCGGCGAGATGGTCGGCGACCACCTGCCAGACCATGGGGCTGCGGTGGCGGTCATGCGCCTCGCGCAGCTCCGCCGGGGTCAGCCAGAGCGCGCGCACGATGCCCTCGTCCAGCGGGCGGGACGGGTCGTGGGCGACCGGCTCGGCGGCGAAGGCGAAGCGCAGGTAGTGGCGGCCGGTCTCCGGCGCCTTCCACTGGTAGGCCCCGACGAAGGCGGTCAGGCGCACGTCCCAGCCGGTTTCCTCGAGCGTCTCGCGCACCGCGGCTTCCAGCAGGCTTTCGTCCGGCTCGAGGTGGCCGGCCGGCTGGTTCAGGACCAGGCGGCCGCCGGCCAGTTCCTCGACGCACAGCACCCGGCCGCCGTGGACGACCACGGTCGCCACGGTCACGTCGGGTTGCCAGAATCGGCCTTCGCGGTAGCTCACGGTCCTCCTCAGAAATCGTCCCTGCCGCCGGTCAGTTCGTTTTCCATGTTGTCGGCCAGCACCGCGGCGGCGTTCAGCGCCGATTGCAGCGCCTCCACGCCCATGTCCTCGGGCAGCTTGACCACGTACAGCAGCATGTCGCCGGTGACCTCCCAGCTGCCCATGACCCGCTCCTGGCTGTCGCGCAGCAGGCGGTTGGCGACCGTCCGGTCGAGCCCACCCTCGGGCACCCGCATGACCGGGGAGAAGACCTCGCGCACTTCCGTCCCGCCGAACGGGTTGGTGTGCCCGGCCACGTAGACCACCTGNCTGCGGTCATCGTCGCTCCAGCCGATGACGGTGACGAAGTCGCCATCCCCGTCCACCTCGAAGGAGTAGCCGGTGGCCTCGAGGCGGGCCTCGATCGGCGCCGGCGCGGCCACGGCGGTGGCGGGGGCAAGGAGCAGGGCAAGCAGGAACGGGATGGCGGGCTTCATGGGCGGGTTCCGGTTGGCCAGCCCCCATTCTGAATGCATGGCCCACGGGCGTCCATCCGCCGGCCCGGCCACGGACGGCTTCGTATAATCCGGGCATGAGCAGCAACACCCGTCACGAACACGACCACGGGACCGTCGTCGAGACCAGCCGTCCGGAACTGGCCCGGCCGCCGCTGTACTCGGTCGTGCTCCTGAACGACGACTACACGCCGATGGACTTCGTCGTGGAAGTACTGATGAGGTTCTTCCACATGGACGTCGAGAAGGCGACCCAGATCATGCTCCACGTCCATACCCGCGGCCGCGGCGTGTGCGGCGTCTTCACCCGCGAGGTGGCCGAGTCCAAGGTCGCCCAGGTGAACGAGTACTCGCGGCTGAACCAGCACCCCTTGCTCTGCACGATGGAAAGGGCCTAAAAGGGGGTGGAACCGGGACCGGGCATGGAAAAAGCCGGGCACGGCCCCATAAAAGAGCGCAGTCCCCCGGAGGTTCCGCCATGTTCAGCAAGGATCTCGAATACACCATCGGCCAGTGCTACAAGCGGGCACGGGAGGCCCGCGACGAGTACATGACCGTCGAGCACCTGCTGCTGGCGCTGCTCGACAACCCCTCGGCCGAGGCCGTGCTCAAGGCGACCGGCGTCGACTTCGACCGCCTGCGCGCCGACCTGGAGCATGCCATCGCCACGTCCGTCGCCAAGCTCCCGGAAGACGACACCCGCGACACCCAGCCCACGCTCGGCTTCCAGCGCGTGCTGCAGCGGGCGGTCTACCACGTGCAGTCCTCGGGCAAGAAGGAGGTCACCGGCGCCAACGTGCTGGTGGCGATCTTCGGCGAGAAGGACTCGCACGCGGTGTATTTCCTGCACCAGCAGGACGTGACCAGGCTGGACGTCGTCAACTACCTCTCCCACGGCATCACCAAGACCGGGGCGGGGGAGCACGGCCCTCTCCACGAGGAAGCCGCGTCCGGCAGGGAGGGCGCGGAGGGCGAGGGCAAGGGCGACGCGCTCGCCGAGTACGCCACCGACCTCAACGCACTGGCACGGGAGGGGAAGATCGACCCGCTGGTCGGCCGCCACGACGAGATCGAGCGCACCATCCAGGTGCTGTGCCGCAGGCGCAAGAACAACCCGCTGTTCGTCGGCGAGGCCGGCGTCGGCAAGACCGCGATCGCGGAGGGCCTGGCCAGGCGCATCGTCGACGGGCAGGTGCCCGAGGTGCTGCGCGAGGCCACCATCTACTCGCTCGACCTGGGCGCGCTGGTCGCCGGCACCAAGTACCGCGGCGACTTCGAGAAGCGCCTGAAGGCGGTGCTGGCCGCGATCCGCAAGCGCCCGGGCGCGATCCTGTTCATCGACGAGATCCACACCATCATCGGCGCCGGTTCGGCCTCCGGCGGCACCATGGACGCCTCGAACCTGATCAAGCCCGCGCTCGCCTCGGGCGAGCTGCGCTGCATCGGCTCGACCACGTTCCAGGAGTACCGCGGCATCTTCGAGAAGGACCGTGCCCTCGCACGCCGCTTCCAGAAGATCGACATCGCCGAACCCTCGGTCGGCGAGGCCTACCAGATCCTCAAGGGCCTGAAGGCCAGGTACGAGGAGCACCACGGCGTCACCTACGCCGACGAGGCGCTGCAGGCCGCGGTGGACCTGTCGGTCAAGCACATCAACGACCGCCTGCTGCCCGACAAGGCCATCGACGTGATCGACGAGGCCGGCGCCCGCCAGCGCCTGCTGCCCGAGGACCAGCGCAAGAGCGTCATCGACGTCGAGGAGATCGAGGCCATCGTCGCGAAGATGGCGCGGATCCCGGCCAAGCAGGTCAGCGCTTCCGACAAGGACGTGCTCCAGCACCTGGAGCGCAACCTGAAGATGGTGATCTTCGGCCAGGACCAGGCCATCGAGACGCTCGCCTCGGCGATCAAGCTGGCGCGCTCGGGCCTGGCCAACCCGGACAAGCCGATCGGCAGCTTCCTGTTCGCCGGCCCCACCGGCGTGGGCAAGACCGAGGTCACGAAGCAGCTCGCCCTGCAGCTGGGCATCGAGCTGGTGCGCTTCGACATGTCCGAGTACATGGAGCCGCACTCGGTGTCGCGCCTGATCGGCGCGCCCCCGGGTTACGTCGGCTTCGACCAGGGCGGCCTGCTGACCGAGAAGATCGTCAAGACGCCGCACTGCGTGCTGCTGCTCGACGAGATCGAGAAGGCCCACCCGGACATCTTCAACATCCTGCTGCAGGTGATGGACCGCGGCGTGCTGACCGACACCAACGGCCGCGAGGCGAACTTCCGGAACGTGATCCTGGTGATGACCACCAACGCCGGCGCGACCCAGGCCGCGCGGCGCTCGATCGGCTTCACCGCCCAGGACCATTCCACCGACGCGATGGAGGTGATCCGCCGCACCTTCAGCCCGGAGTTCCGCAACCGCCTGGACGCGATCGTGCAGTTCCAGCCGCTGGGCATGGAGCACATCCTGCGCGTGGTGGACAAGTTCCTGATCGAGCTGGAGATGCAGCTGAACGAGAAGCACGTGACCCTGACCGCCACGCAGCCGGCGCGCGAGTGGCTGGCGCGGCACGGCTTCGACCCGCTGATGGGCGCCCGGCCGATGGCGCGGGTGATCCGGGACAGGATCAAGCGTCCGCTGGCCGACGAGCTGCTGTTCGGCAAGCTGGTGGGCGGCGGCCGGGTCAGCATCGACGTGCGCGATGGCGAGCTGGTCGTCGAGGCCCAGCCCGAACCGGAGCGGCTGTTGCCGGCGACGGTCGACTGACGGCACGGTCCGGCCGCGATGTGGCAAGGCGGCCTGCGGGCCGCCTTGCCCGTCCGCCCCGCGCATGCCGGCAGGCACGGCACGAGGCGGGCGAAAACGAAAAGGCGGTCCTTGGACCGCCTTTTCAATCAATGCGTTGCGCGGGTTACCTCATGCGGTAGGTGATGCGCCCCTTGGTCAGGTCGTAAGGCGTCATTTCCACCTTGACCCGGTCACCGGTGAGGATGCGGATGTAGTTCTTGCGCATCCGCCCGGAGATGTGGGCGATGATCTCGTGGCCGTTCTCGAGCCGGACCCGGAACATGGTGTTCGGGAGCGTCTCGGTGACCGTGCCTTCGAATTCGATGACGTCGTCTTTCGCCATTCGTCCTGATGCCAGATGGTTGGGCGGGCGGGGCCGTCCGGAACAAAGCGCGCCATTCTCGCATGCGCGCAGGCGGCGATGCAAAACCCGGGCTAGCCGGCCAGCGCCGCGGCGGGGAGGGGGGCGAACGCGTCGCACCACGGCCCGGGTTCGCCGGGCAGGGCGGCAAGGCGCGCCACTTCCGCGATGAAGGCGGGGCGGGGCATCCGCCCGGCCCCGAGCGCCACCAGGTGCGGGTTCTCCACCTGGGCGTCGATCAGCGGCCAGCCCCGCTCCCGCATCCACCGGGCCAGCGCGTACAGCGCGACCCTCGAGCCGCCGGACTCGGCGCTGAACATGCTCTCGCCGAAGAACATCCGGCCGATGGCCACGCCGTACAGGCCGCCGACCAGCCGCGCGCCGTCGAACACCTCGATGCTGTGCGCGTATCCCAGCCGGTGCAGGCCGATGTAGGCCTCGCGCATCCGCCCGGTGATCCAGGTCCCGTCCTGCCCGCGCCGGGGCACGGTGGCGCACAGGCCGATGACCTTGGCGAACGCGGTGTCGGCGCGGACCATCCAGCCGGAGCGCCGCAGCGAGCGGCGGAAGCGGGAGGAAGGGCGGAGGGCCTCCGTGCGGAACACCGCCCGCGGGTCGGGGGACCACCACAGGATCGGCTGTCCCTCCGAGAACCAGGGGAAGATGCCGTTGCGGTAGGCGTTGAGCAGCCGTGGCGGGGACAGGTCGCCGCCGAAGGCGAGCAGCCCGTTCGGATGGGACAGGGCCCGTTCCGGAGCGGGGAAGGGCGCGTGCGGGTCGTCCGCGAGGCGTGGCAGGTGCAGGCTCACGCCCGCATTGTAGGCGCCGCCCGGGTGCCGACGGGGCCACGCTCAGGGGCCATGACGGAACGGGGAGCGCCGGGCGAGGACTTCCGCGTGGCCGCGCAGGAAGCGGGCCTCCTCGTCGCACCACGCCGCCAGCGCCTCCCGGAAACGCGGGTCGGCGATCCAGTGCCGGCTGCGGACGAAGGTGGGGAGGAAGCCGCGCGCGATCTTGTGCTCGCCCTGGGCGCCGGGCTCGAACACGGGCAGCCCTTCCCCCAGGCAGTACTCGATGCCCTGGTAGTAGCAGGCCTCGAAATGCAGCCCCGGCACCTGTTCGCGGCAGCCCCAGTAGCGGCCGTACAGGGTGTCGCCGCCGCGCAGGCACAGCGCACCGGCCAGCGGCTCGCCATCGCGCTCGGCCAGGAACAGGACCAGCGAGCGTGGCATGGCCCGGGCCAGATGGCGGAAGAACGCCAGGGTCAGGGCCGGGAGATTGCCGTACGCGGCGAAGGTGTCCACGTAGTAGCCGTGCATCGCCTCCAGGTCCGCCTCGCCGGCCTCGTCGCCATGCACCACCCGGAAGGAGATGCCTGCGCTGGCGACCTTCCGCCGCTCCTGGCGGATGTTCTTGCGGTGCCGGTGGTCCATCGCCGCGAGGAAGTCCTCGAAGTCCGTCCAGCCGGCGTCGTTGCGCCAGTGGTACTGCACGTCCAGCCGTGGCAGCCAGTCTCCGCCGAAGTCCGCGTCCTCGTCCTGCGTATGGAAGTTGACGTGCGCGGAGGACAGCCCGAGCCGGCGGCATTCCTCCACCACCGCTGCGAGCAGCCGCCTGCGTGCCGCCCGGTCGCGGGCCAGCAGCCGTGGCCCGGTGACCGGGGAATAGGGCACCGCGCCCAGCCACTTGGGGTAGTAGTCCAGCCCGTGGCGCGCGTAGGCATGCGCCCAGGCGTGGTCGAACACGAATTCGCCGTGGGAATTGGCCTTGAGGTAGCCGGGGGCCGCGGCGACCAGGGCGCCATCCTCCCACAGGGTCACGTGGTGCGGCGTCCAGCCCCGGTCCGCACGCAGGCAGCCACACGCTTCGAGCCCGTGCAGGAACGCATGCGAGACGAAGGGGTTGCGGCCGTCGTGCAGAGCGTCCCAGTCCCGGGCGGGCACGTCGCCAAGGGAACCGAGGATGCGCACGGTCGCCATGTCAGCCTTCCGGCCGGCCGGGCCCGGGCACGGCCACGACGGCCATGCCCGGTGGCGGGCTCAGCCTTCCTTGTCGAGGAACCGCTCGGCGTCGAGCGCGGCCATGCAGCCGGACGCCGCGGAGGTGATCGCCTGGCGGTAGACCTGGTCGGCCACGTCGCCGGCCGCGAACACGCCCCGGACGGAGGTCTCGGTGGCGCCGCCGGACAGACCGGAACGGACCACGATGTAGCCGTTGTTCATCTCCAGCTGGCCCTCGAACAGGGTGGTGTTCGGAGTGTGGCCGATGGCGACGAACAGGCCATGCAGGTCGATCCGGCGGGTGCCGCCGTCGAGCACCGACTTCAGCCGCACCCCGGTCACGCCCGCGTCGTCGCCGAGCACCTCGTCCACCACGTGGTGCCAGACCGGCTCGATCTTCCCCGCGGCGACCCTGGCGAACAGCTTGTCCTGCATGATCTTCTCGGCGCGCAGGGTGTCACGGCGGTGCACCAGGTACACCTTGCGCGCGATGTTCGACAGGTACAGGGCCTCCTCGACCGCGGTGTTGCCGCCGCCGACCACGGCCACGTCCTGGTCCTTGTAGAAGAAGCCGTCGCAGGTCGCGCAGGCGGAGACGCCACGCCCCTTGTACTTCTCTTCCGAAGGCAGGCCCAGGTACTTGGCGGTGGCGCCGGTGGCGATGATCAGCGCGTCGCAGGTGTACTCGCCGTTGTCGCCCTTGAGCCGGAACGGCCGCTGCGACAGGTCGGCGGTGTGGATCTGGTCGAAGATGACCTCGGTGTTGAAGCGCTCGGCATGCGCCTGCATCCGCGCCATCAGGTCCGGGCCCATCACGCCATCCACGTCGCCCGGCCAGTTGTCCACCTCGGTGGTCGTGGTCAGCTGCCCGCCGGGCTGCATCCCCGTGATCACCACCGGCCTGAGATTGGCACGGGCCGCGTAGATGGCGGCGGTCCATCCGGCGGGGCCGGAACCGAGGATCAGCAGACGGGAATGCCTGGGCGTGTTCATGTACGGCTATACTCGCGGACGATATGGAACGGCTGCGTTCCGGGACGTATAGCTTGGAGGCGCCGGCGCGGCGGCACAAGGCGCGATCGGCACCGGTACCGGAACATTCAGTGCGATCCGCGTGTACGGCGCGAGGGGAGGCGCAACTGGCCATGCCGTTCCACGTCCAGGCGCCAGGCACGTTCCGCGCGCGTCCCGCCTGCGCACGCGCCGCAGCCCGGAGATCATGACGATGCGTATCGGTGTTCCGCGGGAAACCAAGACCCTCGAGGGCCGCGTGGCGCTGGTGCCCGCCGCGGCCGGCGACCTGGTCAAGCGCGGCCACGAGGTGTGGGTCGAGAAGGGCGCCGGCCTGCTCTCCGGGTTCCGCGACGAGGACTACGCCCGGCTTGGGGTGAAGATCGCCCCCGACGCGGCGGCGCTGTACGAGAAGGGCGAGCTGATCGTCAAGGTCAAGGAGCCGATCGGGGGCGACCTCGAGCACCTGCACGGCGACCACCTGCTGTTCTGCTACCTGCACCTGGCCGCGGAGCCGGCGCTGGCGCGCAGGCTCCTTGGCATCGGCCTGACTGCGGTCGCGTTCGAGACGGTCGAGCTCGACAACGGGGAGCTGCCGCTGCTGGCGCCGATGTCGGTGATCGCGGGCAGGATCGCGGTGCAGGTCGGCACCCACTACCTGCACCAGCCGCTCGGCGGCAAGGGCAAGCTGCTCGGCGGGCTGCCCTCGACCGAGCGCGGCAGGGTCGTGGTGTTCGGCGCCGGCAAGGCCGGCGGCGCCGCGGCCGAGCTCGCGGCGGCATCCGGCGCCAACGTCACCGTGTTCGAGATGCGGCAGGACCGCATGCAGGAGATGATGCGGCTGGGCCGCAACGTCACCGCGCTGTACCCGTACCACGACGTGGTCGCGCGCGAGGTCGCCTCGGCGGACCTGGTCGTCGGCGCGGTGCTGGTCACCGGCGCCCGCGCCCCGCACGTGATGACCCGGGAGATGCTGCGCGACATGGCCGACGGCAGCGTGGTGGTGGACATCGCCATCGACCAGGGCGGGTGCTTCGAGACCTCGCGGCCGACCACCTGGGCCGAGCCGACCTACGTGGAGGAGGGTGTGACCCACTTCTGCGTCACCAACATGCCCGGCGCGGTGCCGCAGACCTCCTCGCAGGCGATCTGCGCGGCGATCCTGCCCTGGGTGGACCGGCTGGCCTCCGACCGCGACTGGCGCCGCCACGCGCCGCTGGCCCGGGGGATCAACGTCGAGCAGGGCAGGCTGGTGCACCCGGCGCTGCAATCCATGGAACTTTGACGTAGTATCAATGGATTGGACCAACTTCCTAAGGCGATGGATCACGGTGGCGCGACCGACCACGGAACGTAGCAAACGCCAGCGGGCGGCGACCGGCGAAGCGTCCGCCATGCCCAATTCCCGCCGCCAGCGCGTCTTCCGCGACATCGCGCTGATCCTCATCGCCCCCTTCCTGCTCTACCTGCTGGTCTGCCTGGTCACGCATTCGCCGGAGGACCCGGGCTGGCACAGCGCCGGCAGCGTCACCGGCGAACTGCACAACGCCGGCGGCCCGGTCGGCGCCTGGCTGGCGGACGTGCTGCTCGGCCTGACCGGCTACGTCGCCTACCTGCTGCCGTTCCTGCTCGGCGCGATCGCGTGGATCGCGCTGTTCGGCATGGACAGCGACGGCGACGGCAACATCGACCTTGGCCCGGCGCTGCGCCTGGTCGGCATCGTCGGCTTCATCGTCGCGGCCGCGGGCCTGCTCTCGCTGCGGCTGGGCAACATCGAGGGCATGCCCGCCGGGGGCGGCGGCATCCTCGGCCGGCTCGTCGGCAACTCGCTGCACCGCGGCTTCGGCCTGGTCGGCGGCAACCTGTTCCTGCTGGCGCTGCTGCTGACCTCGGTGACCCTGGCCACCGGCCTGTCCTGGCTGGCGGTGATGGACCGCATCGGCGCCTGGGTGCTGGCCCTGCCGGAGCTGCTGCGCAGGGGCAGCAAGCAGGCGGCGGAATGGCAGGCGGCGAGGGCGCACCGCGAGGAACGCCAGGAACTGCGCAAGATCGAGACCGAACTGCGCGCGAAGCGGGAAAAGGTGAAGATCGAGCCGCCGCCGGCCCCGGTGGTGGAGAAGAGCGAGCGCGCCAGGCGCGAGCAGCAGATCCCGCTGTTCCACGTCGGCGACGGCAGCGGCCTGCCGCCGCTCTCGCTGCTGGACGACCCCAAGCCGCAGCCCAAGAGCTACGACGAGGAGACGCTGGAGGCGCTGTCGCGGCAGATCGAGTTCAAGCTGCGCGACTTCCGGATCGAGGCGCAGGTGGTCGGCGCCTACCCGGGCCCGGTGATCACCCGGTTCGAGATCGAGCCGGCGCCGGGCGTGAAGGTCAGCCAGATCAGCTCGCTGGACAAGGACATCGCCCGCGGCCTGTCGGTCAAGTCGGTGCGCGTGGTCGACGTGATCCCCGGCAAGTCGGTGATCGGCCTGGAGATCCCGAACTCGCACCGGGAGATGATCTACCTGAGCGAGCTGCTGCGCTCGAAGGAATACGACAGGTCGCCCAGCCCGCTGACCCTGGCGCTGGGCAAGGACATCGCCGGCCGCCCGACCGTGGCCGACCTGGCGCGAATGCCGCACCTGCTGGTCGCCGGCACCACCGGCTCGGGCAAGTCGGTGGCGATCAACGCCATGGTCCTGAGCCTGCTGTACAAGGCCTCGCCGCGCGACGTGCGGATGCTGATGATCGACCCGAAGATGCTGGAGCTCAGCGTCTACCAGGGCATCCCGCACCTGCTGGCGCCGGTGGTCACCGACATGAAGGAGGCGGCGAACGGCCTGCGCTGGTGCGTGGCCGAGATGGAGCGCCGCTACAAGCTGATGAGCGCGGTCGGCGTGCGCAACCTGGCCGGCTTCAACAAGAAGGTCAAGGACGCACAGGACGCCGGCCAGCCGTTGCTCGACCCGCTGTTCAAGGCCGAGCCGGATTCGGGCCAGGCGCCCCCGCCGCTGGAGACGCTGCCGTACATCGTCGTCATCATCGACGAGTTCGCCGACATGATGATGATCGTCGGCAAGAAGGTCGAGGAGCTGATCGCGCGGCTTGCGCAGAAGGCACGCGCCGCAGGCATCCACCTGATCCTCGCCACCCAGCGCCCGTCGGTGGACGTGATCACCGGCCTGATCAAGGCCAACATCCCCACGCGCATCGCCTTCCAGGTGTCGAGCAAGATCGACTCGCGCACCATCCTCGACCAGTCCGGTGCGGAGACGCTGCTCGGCCACGGCGACATGCTCTACCTGCCGCCGGGCACGGCCATGCCCGAGCGCGTGCACGGCGCCTTCGTCTCCGACGACGAGGTGCACCGCGTCGTCGAGCACCTCAAGCAGAGCGCCGGCGGCCCGGACTACGTCGAGGGCGTGCTCGACGAGACCCAGGTGATGTACGACGGCACCGCCATCGGTGCCACCGGGCTGCCGGAGCCCGGTGCCGGCGGGGCGGGAGACGAGTCCGACCCGCTGTATGACGAGGCCGTGCGCATCGTCACCGAGACCCGCCGCGCCTCCATCTCCGGCGTGCAACGCCGGCTGAAGATCGGCTACAACCGCGCCGCGCGCCTGATCGAGGCGATGGAGGCGGCCGGCATCGTGTCGCCGCCGGAGCACAATGGCGACCGCACCGTGCTGGCCCCGCCGTCGCCGAAATAACGTTCAGCCTGTTGCCACCTCGAGACCGGGGCCGAAGGCACGCATTCAGTTGCGTGCCGGCACACTGGACGCAATGGCATTCCCGGAAGTACGAGAGATGACCCGACTCCTCCACTGGTTCGCACTCGCCATCGCACTGGCCTCCGACACCGCTTCCGCCGCCGACGCCCGTGCCCGGTTCGAGGCCTTCAGCCGTGGCCTGCAGGGCTTGGACGGCCACTTCATCCAGCGCGTCTATGACGGCAACGGCCAGCTGAAGGAAAGCACCAGCGGCCGCGTCGCGCTCTCCGCGCCGCGCCTGTTCCGCTGGGAATACCAGAAGCCATATCCGCAGCTGATCGTGGCCGACGGGAAGACGGTCTGGGTGTACGACCCGGACCTGGAGCAGGTCACCCGCCGCCCGCAGGGCGAAGCCGAGCAGGACAGCCCGCTCGCTGTGCTGGTCGATCCCTCCCGTCTCGAGCGCGACTACGCCGTCGAGGACGGCGGCAGTTCCGGTGGCCTGGACTGGGTGGTGCTGAAGCCGAAGGCGGGTGGTGGCGACGCGCCGTTCGAGTCCGCGCGCATCGGCCTGGACGCATCCGGCGTGGCGCGCATGGACATCGTGGACGCGCTGGGCCAGCGTACCGAGATCGAGTTCCACGGCTGGAAGCGCAACCCGGCGTTCTCCCGCGACACCTTCAGCTTCACCCCGCCGCCCGGCGTGGACGTCATCGGCGACGGCTGATGCGATCCCGGGCACGAGGGAACGACGCCGGCATGAATACCCTGGGGACGCACCTGCAACGCCTGGCGGGCGTCCTCCTGGCCTGCCTGCCGCTGCTG
>NICF_comb_assmDRAFT_10001936_pt1 | contig 16075 bp, 13 predicted proteins | sample NewIslPassag4_SG_FD_11279 | JGI IMG/M metagenome (IMG submission 11279) | reverse complement strand
GGCCGCCGCAGCGGAGAGCGGGGCGGGCGCCGCCGGCGAAGAGGGAAGCCGCAGCCGCCCTGCGGTGCTCGAACAAATCGCGAGGGCCATCTCAAACGCCTTACGGCCCCGCCCCGCCCTTCCCTAGTAGTTCGCCGCCGTCACTGCGAATGAGCGCGGCGAACTCGAAATTGCCAGCCGGTGTAAGTCCGGCAACCATGAATGGAGGTCACGTTCCACAGTGAAACGCTGGTTCATCGCAACCGCCGTTTTTGTGCTTTGGGCCTTCTTGGGGGCTGCGTCCGCGGCAACGCTCCGAGTGGGCTCCGACATCACGTATCCACCGTTCGAATTCGTCGACGAGATCACGGGGCAGTACACCGGGTTCGACATCGACCTCATCAAGGCGATCGCGGACGCCATGGACGTCGACGTCGAAATCAACCACGTCGCCTGGGACCGGATCTTCGACGGCCTCAACAACGGGGAGTACGATGTTGTCATTTCGTCCGTCACCATCACGCCGGAGCGCTCGCTGCTCGTGGACTTTTCCGACCCGTACTTCGTCACAGGGCAGGTCGTCGTCGTCCGCTCGAACGAACAGCGCATCGCAGGGCCGAGCGATCTTTCGGGCAAGACCGTGGCCGTCCAGGCGGGCACCACGAGCTTTGATGCCGCCCGAGCGATCCCTGGCGTGTCGGTCCGCACCTTTGAGGTGATCGGCGAGGCCTTCGATGCTCTCCGGCGCGGCGAGGTCGATGCGGTGCTGAGCGATCACCTCCCGGCCGCATCCGAGGTCCGCGCAAGGCCGGGACTCAAGGTCGCAGGCCGGCCGTTCACCGTCGAGCAATACGGGATCGCCGTCAGAAAAGGCGAATCGGAACTCCTTGGACGCATCAACGCGGCGCTTGCCAAGCTCGTCGCAGACGGGACGTACCAGGCGATCTTCGAGAAATGGTTTGCCGCGTCCTGGGAATCGATGTGGGAGTTGTAGGAGCCGCTTTCGACGGGGCAGAGTGGTCGCGCCGCCCGCCGCGCTCCTGATGCCCGCCGGGCGCAGCCGCGAGGGAGAAGCGTGGTCGACACAAGAAAGGGCCTGCATTCCAGCAGGCCCTTTCTTTGGTCGGGCTGGCGGGATTTGAACCCACGACCTCTAGACCCCCAGTCCAATTCGACACGATTCCACGAAAGTCCTCGATTGTCCGTAAACTGCTTCGTGATGGGCTTTTTGGTGATTCGTCCATTCCGCATTCATCCGCAGAAACCCCTCATTTTCCGCGCGATAGGCAGCAAATAGGCAGCAAAAAACGCGCCCCTGGTCCTCGTAGTGGCAAGCCGTTTTCAGCCGTTTTGAGAGGGGGATGCCTCGCCGCCGCCCCCCCGGAATGCTTCCCCCTCCTCTGCGACGCTCTACGCTCCCTCCAAATCGCTCACAAGGCCATTCCTGTTCGGGGCCGTCGGTCAACCTGGGTCAAGTATGGTTTGGTTGGGTTGGAGGTGCCGCCGGGATACGCGTTGCTACGCTTTCCTACGCGTTGCTACGAACGACGCGGGGGGAAGCTGTCTCCCTATCCTTCGGGCCCGTTTTAGGGGTAAAGAAAGCGCCCCAGGTTGCCCCAGGGCGCGCCGTCCGGTCGGCCTACGTCCCCTCCACTCCTGTGTTTCCCGGAGGAGCGAGCGCCTTGATTTTCGCCCTCAGTTTCAGAACCCCAACGAACGAGGCTAGGGAAAGTTATGCTTCGCCCAACCCATCGCGAAACCCATTGAATTAAATGACTTCCTGGGCAAAAACGATGTCCTAGGAAGCACCCCTCACCCCACGCGCGCCCGCCGCCGCGCCGCCGTGAGCCGCGCCGCCGTCGCCTCGCGTTGCGCCGCCGTCAACCGGCGCGGTTTGCGGAAAGCAAGTGCGCCGGTCGGCAGCCTGTACTCCCAACCCCACTTATCGACCTGGCGCGGCCTGACACCCCACGCCTCGGCGATCCGGTCGAGTTGGCGCTTCATGACCGGCGAGCAGGTGTAGATGGTCCACTCGTCGCCCGCGTCGTCCGTCCGAAGGATCGTTTCGCGCTCTTCCCGCGTCAAGGTCGCCACGATTCCCGCCTCCTTCCGTTCTTGCCAGCAGCCTGGCGACCTCCCGAAACAGGCTTTGTATCTCCCGGCGCATTGGCTCAAGCCACTCGCGCCGCAACTCGTCCTCGTCCCACACGTCCAGCAGGGGCGAGTAGTCCAGCCGCAAGCTGCCGTTGCTGCGCTCCTCCAACCTGCACCCGCCACAGCGCAAGCCGTGGAGCAACCCATGTACCTTTGGCGATCCCCGGGCCGTGGTAAGAACCAACCGCCACAGGTGCGAGTCAGCGTCCAGGTCGGGCCTCGGGTCGATCACCAAGGCGCATCATCCTCCTCGTCAGGTGAGAGAGAAAGTGCGTGTATGCTACCGTCACTACGCTCACTTCCCTCACAAGACGCCGAAACTGGCTTGTGATGGGCGTTTCCGTGGTGACGGTACTTTTGGCCTACCGTCACCGTGTCGTCAGTACCGTCACCCGCACCGCCACCGAGTGACGATAGGGACGGTACACCGCTCTGTACCGTCACCGTACCGTCACCGCTCAAAACGCCGTCAGCAAGCGGATTTCGGCCATTTGGTGACGATGGTGAGGGTAGTGACGGTACACTTCGCGCGTTTTCTTTCTGCCGAATGTGAATGAGCCGTCCGTTCTTCGACCGCTCCGCTTGCCACTCGACTTCGACTCCAACCTGTCGAAGCGCCGTGGCGCTCCGGCGCAGCCGGTTTGTGAGCGCCCGCGGTGTTGACGGCCAAGACTTAGAACGTTGTGCCTCCTCGCTTGCGTACCGCCCCAGGGTGTCGAGCAGTTCCTTGGTCGTCCCGCTCCAGCCGTCAGGAGAGTCAGCCAGGAGTTCCCGCACCGCCTGCGCTACTGTGTCAGCCTCGATGCCTAGCTCGATGGCCTCTTTCCTGTTCTCTGCATAGGCGCGCAGCGTCTCGCCCTCTCGCCACCCAAACGCCACCTCTGCCGCGGTTGCCCATACAGCGAAGTCAGCCATGCGCGGTTTGCTTGGCAGGTGAATTTCTTTCACTCGCCCCATCGCCACGGCCACCGCATCCAGGAGCGCACCCAGAACGCCAGGGCGTACCTCTTCCCATTCTCGCCAGAAGTCAGCCTCCGTTCGGCGCTCCTCGTCGGGAATCGGGGGGAGTGTCAGGATCAGGGCGCGGTCGGCCAGGTCGTGCCGCGTCGCTAGGTCGTCGATGCCGTTGATAGCCACCGGTCTTTGGTAGTCAAATAGGGCTTCTTCATCGTCGGTGTAGAGTTGCCGTGTCGCAAAGCCGCCGCCGGTTGCCACTCGGCAGAGCGCATCCGAAAGCCAGGGAGGGACGCCGCTCAGGTTGTCGAGTCCGATCACCCAGCCGTTGCTTGCCGCAATCGCGAGGTCTTGCTCACTCCGTGGACTCGTCCGCAGGGATGCCAGGGATGGATCCACCAGGCTTCGTAGGATTCGTAGGGTCGTGCTCTTGGCGCTCCCCTGTTCACCCTGTAGGGCCAGAATGGGGTAGGGGCCTGTTGGTCGCAGAGCCATGACAAGCCAAGCCACAAGCAGTTTCCAGTCGCCGTCACCCGCCACGTTGACGAAGGGCCGCAACTTCTCAATGCTCATCCCTCGCCGTGGAGTCGGCAGGGGAAGCATCCCGCGCGGCCTACGAAACCGCACCGGCGGGTTATCGACCACTTGCCAGCCGTCAGGGGTGACTCGCACCGCTTGCCAGGAGCTATTCGCTAGGTCGAGGTAGATAGCGCCGTCGTGCTCGGCCACCCGCACACAGACAGGATACTCAGCGCCTTCCCAGCGCGCGATACCTGCGAGGGTTCCTTGCGCGTCCTGCCAAGCGTTGTTTGATGGGCTTTTCCCCGTCTCTTGGTGAAAACGATACTCAAGCCAGTCCCGAAAGCCCCGAGAGCGTAGGGGCCAATGCTCCTTGTGTCCGTCGATGCTCACGGTCGCCCAAGCAGTGCCGTCCGGAGTATGCCACAGGTCGGCTTCTCTTGCGATGTTCACCAGAATTTCGGCCTGTGTAGGCTTGCGGGGTTTCTCCTCTTCCTGTAGCTTCTCAGCCAGCGCCTCGATATTCTCAAGCTCAAGCGCCACGCCGTTCACCTCCCCGTCGCCGTCGAAGCTCCGCCCCGGCGATGGAGTCCACAACGCGCGCCACCTCGTCAGAAGGAAGGGGAGGTCGGCACCGTCCCAGGTTCCACGTCAGCAGCAATTCGAGCACAACGTAGGGGTCCACGCCGCGGCGCAGCAGGTGTCCTGCAAGTCTTGCAACCGTGGAGTTGCGCTCGCCCTCCGTCACGCCGTCACTCACCAGCTTGCGCCAGTCGGTCGCCGGTGTCGCCGCCGTCATCTCTCGCCGAAGCATGTCGAGCAACCAGTCGGGGGCGGGGGAGAGTTGGGCCTCTCCCGGCTTTGACGCTGGCTCCCACGCGTAGCGCCGTCCCGATCCGTGGAGGGAGGGCGCGACGACGATATAACCGCCGTCGCCCCGAACATCCACACCAGGAGCAAGCCTCACTTTGTTCTGAATGGGAAAGCCAGGGTGTCTGAAGAGAATGTGACGGCCACCGCTCCCGGTTCGACTCGTCAGGGTGTCCGGTATCCTGCCGTGCTCAAGTTGCCACGTCGCAAGGGTTTCCTCGCCGTCTTGTCCGTCGATGTCCAAGACGAAGAAGCCGCTCACCTTGCCGGTCGCAACGCCGATGTTGGCACTCGGCCACCGCCGCCACCAGTCGCGAATGGTGGCAACGTCGGTCGTCGCCTCTTTCACGCCGTTTTTCGTCAGGGGATGTTTGCCGGGGGATGGGCAGCGAGGGTTGCCACACGTGCACTTTCCCGCCTTCACCGAGTGCAGAGGGATAACTGCCCATCCAAGTTTCGCCGCGTAGTGCATCGCGACGTTTCCCATGTTGTGCGTCTTGTTTTGTTCGGTTATAATGGTGGTAGTCATTAACGTCTCACCTCGTCGCCGCCACCTGTTGCCGCAGGTGGCCTTTTTCGCGCTCACGCCGCGCCGCCCCGCAGGTGACGCGCCGCATACTCGACCAGCGCCGCCCGCGGGATGCGCCGGGCCGTGCCGATCCGCACATACGGGATCTCTCCCCGTCCCATCAGCTGGTACAGCATGCTGTGACCTACACCGAGGAACCGTTGGGCATCTCTCACGGTCATCAGCCCGTCCGCCACCAGCTCCCTGGGGTCGTGCCGCTCTGCCGTCCCCCGTATCACGACGTCCACCTCCCTCTGTGGTGTTGCATTTCCGCTCACGTCCATGCTACGATGGTGTCGTGGCGAGATCAACACCACATTTCCACCACGGGGGGGGGATTGTGCATTGCCTTCGAAGGACAAGCTAAGGGGCGAATGGTCAACTGAAAATGGCGAGGCTGCGTTTCCGTGGCACACTCGCTGGGCCGGATGTACCTACGAACTGGCAGAACACCATGTGCCGGGTTTAGACCCGTTCTTGGTGCTTCGGCCCATTTCGAATTCGAAGAGCGAGGTTCGCTGGTTTGACCCCGTTGAGGAGGAGCCGAGCAGCGTACTGCCCAGGTCGCCTGAAGACCAACGTACCACTCCCCATGAAGCCTTAGCGCACCTCGACTTAGGGAACCCCGATGAGATACTACGGTTCGTAAACCGATGGGGATTGCTCGGCCTTTGGGAAGTACCAGAGTACGCTAACTGGGAGCCGTTCCTTTTCTGGGTAGTATCCGAAAAGCTCGCTCGGGAACTGACCACGCAACAGGAACCTGGGATATTCTCAGAAGCCTGGTACGAACGAGAACGACGTCGTGAACGTTGGTTTGGACGCGCCGGATGGTTGAACCGGCAGGAGCCCTTACCAGCGTTTCAAGTGGCGGCCTGGCACTACCAGGAGTGGGTGAGTCGAATCGAACGATTCGGCGCTCTGAATACAGTCACGGATAGACAGGACGCAGAGGATGAGATTACCTGGGGGTTCGAGGTGGGTGACTGTCCTTACACAGACTTCGTGGATAACGTCACCCACTACGCGCCGGGTTTCAGTTTACTGACCGGAGGGGTACAGCCGCGATTGGTCTGGGACGAAGGGCGCGGCAGGTGGGTGTTCGGCTGGCAGTACCGGTCGTTGCTCCATGCCATTTACTTCGCCACGTTCTTGACCATGGTCCAGGGGGACGCCTCGGGCGGATTTCGACGCTGTGCGAACGATCGCTGTGGCCGGTTTTTTATCGCAACGCGCCGCAACGCTCGTTTTTGCTCCAAGCTGTGCGAGAAAGCACAAACCATGCGAAACCATCGAGCAAAACAATCCAAGGAGCGAGAAACCCATGCCGGGCAAGGGGCGCAAGAAGCAAGGTCGTAGCAGGAAGGGCACGGGCACCATCTACTTTGACGACAAGCGCAAGCTTTACGTCGGCCAGGTATCCCTCGGCGTTGATGCCAACGGTAAGCGTATCCGCCGCACCTTCTACGGCAAGACGGAAGGCGAAGTGCAAGAGCTGATCGACAAGGCGAAGCAGGACGCGCGAAGTGGCCTGCCCGTCCTGCCGGAAAAGCTTACGGTTGCGGACCACTTCCGGGACTGGCTCCGCGCGAAGAAGGCAGACGTGCGGGCCTCAACGTACACAAACTACGAAACCTATGTCACGACGCACATCCTCCCCGCCCTCGGCCATCACAAGATTCGCAGCCTCGATTACCGCATGGTGAACGCCTTTTACGAGACCCTCGAAGAGAAGGGCCTGTCGGCCCGCACCATCGCGTACATCGCCAAGCTGCTCCGAATGGGCCTCGAAGACGCGGTGCGGAAGCGGCTGATCGCAGAGAACCCTGCCCGGCTTGCCGCAAAGCGTAGCGCTGGTAAGAAGGAAGCCCGCTACATGAACCAGGAGGAGGTCGCCGCCTTCCTCAAAGCCGCCGAGGGAGAACGGCTCCGCAACCTCTTCGTCCTCCTTCTGCATACGGGCCTGCGACCCGGCGAAGCCCTCGGCCTTCCGTGGGATGCCGTAGACCTGGAGAAGCGGACCCTCACGGTCAAGCAAGCCCTCCACGAAGAGGGGAAGGAGCTATTCCTTGGGGACGTCAAAACGAAAGCCGCCCGTCGCACCATAAGCCTCCCTCGCGCCGCCGTCGCCGCTCTCAAGGCGCAAAAGAAGATGCAGCGCGAAGAGATGATGGCCAAGCGGAACACTTGGCGAAACGCCGACAACCTCGTCTTCACCGACCGCGAAGGCGGCTACCTGCGCCGGACCAACATTGTGAGACGCGACCTGAAGCGAATCCGCGAACGCGCCCGCCAGGACTCCCAGGGGAGGATCGACCTGGAGGGCGTCACCTTGCACACCTTCAGGCATACCCACGCCTCCATGCTCATCTTCGCCGGAGTGGACATCAAGACCGTCTCCCGGCGCCTTGGGCACGAGAGTATCACCATCACGCTTGAAACCTACGGCCACCTCCTGCCCGGCCAGGACGAACGGGCCGCGGCCGCGATGGACACTCTCGCCGCGGCGTTTGAATGAGTCATAGGCAGCAAATAGGCAGCAAATTCACCCGTGAAGAATCATGGGCAACAAGAAGGCCCCTCACGAAAACCGCTTCGTGAAGGGCTTTTTCGTTGGTCGGGCTGGCGGGATTTGAACCCACGACCTCTAGACCCCCAGTCTAGCGCGCTAACCAAACTGCGCCACAGCCCGCGATAACAATTGTGCGGTCCGCCGGGGATCACATGACCTCCGACGGAACAACGCCAATTGTATCACATCCCAAGCCAAACCTCAATAGCTCCGGCAGCGGCCCGGCGCTCATTCGGCGAACGGCTCCCGAACGCCTCCGGCCACCGATCGCTCAAAGCGCGGCCCCGCCGCCGACGGCGCTTTCCTGCTCGGCCAAGCCGAACGCGTCGTGCACCGCGCGAACCGCCTTCAGCACGTCGCCGGCTTGCACAAGACAGGAGACCTTGATCTCCGAAGTGCTGATCACCATGATGTTGATGTCGTTCGCCGCCAGCGCTTCGAACATCTTGGCCGCCACGCCGGGGTTGCTCACCATGCCGGCGCCGACGATGCTCACTTTGGCCACGTTGTCGTCGACCAGGACCCGCTCCGCCCCGAGATCGGCCGCGACCTGCTCCACGATCTCCTTCGCGAGCGCAAGGTCGTCGCGGCTGATCGTGAAGATCAAGTCGGCGGTGTTTTGCTGCTTGGTCGTCTGCACGATCATGTCGACGTTCACTTGCGCCTCGGCGAGCCTCGAGAAGATCCGGTACGCTACGCCCGGGCGGTCCGGCACGTTGACGATCGTCACTTTGGCCACGTTGACGTCGTGGGCGACCCCGACCACGACCATGTCCTTCTCCACAATTCGTTCCTCCCGCACAATCGTCCCTTCAGAGTGGTTGAAGCTCGAGCGCACATGCACGACCACCCCGTGCTGGGACGCGTACTCGACTGAACGGGGCTGCAACACGACCGCCCCGAGGCTCGCCATCTCGAGCATCTCGCCGTAGGACACGTCGAGGAGCTTGCGGGCCTTGGGCACCACGCGGGGGTCGGCCGTATAAACGCCATCCACGTCCGTAAAGATCTCGCACACGTCGGCCCTCAAGGCTGCGGCCAGCGCGACGGCGGTCGTGTCGGAGCCGCCCCGGCCGAGCGTCGTGATGTCCTGCGCCTCGGTGATCCCCTGGAATCCCGCGACGATGACGATCTTGCCCGCGGCCAGCTCGTTCTGGACGCGCTCCGGCTGGACCTGAAGAATCCTCGCCTTGGTGTGGGACCCGTCGGTGATGATACCGCCTTGGGCTCCCGTAAGGGAAATGACGGGCATACCCAGCTCGTTGATGGCCATCGCGAGAAGGGCGATCGAAATCTGTTCTCCGGTGGCGAGAAGCATATCCATCTCCCGCCGCGGCGGCCGTTCCGAGATCTGGCGGGCGAGCGCAATCAACTCGTCCGTGGTGTCGCCGAGGGCGGAAACCACCACTACGACCTGGTGTCCCTGCTTCTTCGTCTCGACGACCCTTCGCGCGACCGCCTTGATGCGGTCCGGGTTTGCAACCGAGCTTCCGCCGAACTTCTGCACTACGATCGCCAAGCTGACACGCCTCCGATTGTCGCCTAAACTAGCCGCTCAAGCATTCGCCTGGCCGCCGACGTCGCCAAGGGCGACCGCAGCGGCGGACACCTGCACCCCGCGGGTCGAGGGCCGGGTGAGGATGATCCTGGCCGTAACGCCCACCTTGCGGAAGGCGACCCGCATCGCCTCACCGATCGCTTCGCCCCGCTCCCTCGCACAGAAGGCCGCGACCGACGGTCCCGAACCGGAGAGGGCGACCCCGTATGCCCCGCACTCCGTCGCCGCCTGGAACACCTCGTCGAGTCCGGGAATCAACTCCCGGCGGTACGGCTGGTGCAGCACGTCCTCCGTGGCGGTCCTCAGGACGTCGAGCCTGCCCGTCGCGCACGCTGCGATCCATAGGGCGGCCCGGGAAAGGTTGAACACGGCGTCTTCCCGGGAAATCCGCTCCGGAAGCCGCTCCCTTGCCCGCTCCGTCCTCAGGTAGAAGTCAGGGACCGCAAGGCAGACCCACAGCGACTCCGGAGGCCTCACGGAAAGCGCCTCGACGCTCCCGTCCCGGCGGACGGCGCTCGTCACGAGGCCCCCCAGCGTCGCCGGCGCCACGTTGTCGGGGTGGCCTTCGAGCCTCGAGGCGAGGTCGATCAATAGATCCAAAGGGAGCTCCCCCGTCCGCAGCTTGAGCCCTGCGGCAAGCCCGCCCACGATCGCCGTCGCGCTGCTCCCCAGGCCGCTTGAAAGCGGAACCCGGTTGCGCACCACGATTTGCACCCGCGCGGGCACGTCCCCCGGCTCGAACGCCTTCACGAACGACTTGAAGACGAGGTTGTCACGCCCTTCGGGGAGCTCTCCCGCCCCTTCACCCTCGCACGCGACGGTGACCTCCGCCTCGTCCGCCGACCGGACGACGTTCCCGGTGTCCGCGGTGAACTCGAACTCGTTCCAAAGGTCAAGCGACATCCCGAGGGCATCAAACCCCGGCCCGAGGTTGGCGGTGGTAGCCGGCACCCGGGCGATCACTCTCTCCACGCTGCCACCTACTTAGCGCGTTCGTTCCCCGCTCACGCCTCGATCTTGGCGTGCCGCTTGATCGCTTCCTCCACGGCGTCGAAGCGGGCCGCGGTCACCTCGACTTTTCCACCGACGGCGACCGCCCTGTCGGGATCTTTGAGGCCGTGACCCGTCAGCACGCACACGGCGGTGGAATCGGGCGAAAGCCTGCCTTCCCTGCTCGCTTTCAAGAGGCCCGCGACCGACGCCGCCGACGCGGGCTCGCAGAAGATCCCCTCCGAGCCGGAGAGCAACCGGTACGCCTCGATGATCTCGTCGTCGGTCACCGCGTCGATCAAGCCCCCCGACTCGTCGCGGGCGGCCACGGCGCCTTTCCAACTCGCCGGATTGCCGATGCGGATGGCCGTCGCGAGCGTCTCCGGGTTGGGCACGGGCTCCCCGCGCACGATCGGGGCGGCCCCTGCGGCCTGGTACCCCATCATTTTCGGGAGCTTCGCGCACATACCCTCGGCCCGGTACTCCTTGAATCCCTTCCAATATGCGGTGATATTCCCCGCGTTGCCCACGGGAATGAACAGGTAGTCGGGCGCCTCGCCAAGCGCGTCGACGATCTCGAACGCCGCGGTCTTCTGCCCCTCGATCCGGTACGGGTTGACCGAGTTGACGAGCGTGATCGGGTACTTTTCCGTCAGCGAGCGGACGAGCCGCAGCGCGTCGTCAAAGTTCCCCTGTACGGCGATCACCTGTGCGCCGTGCATCAGCGCCTGGCTGAGCTTGCCGAGGGCGATGTTGCCGTCGGGGATCAACACGATGGCGCTCATGCCGGCCCGGGCCGCGTACGCTGCGGCAGACGCGGACGTGTTGCCCGTCGAGGCGCACATGATCGCCGTCGAGCCCTCTTCCTTCGCCTTCGTTACCGCCATGGTCATCCCGCGGTCCTTGAACGACCCGGTCGGGTTGAGCCCTTCATACTTTATGAAGACGTTCGCCCGGATGCCCGCGGCGCGCGGCAGGTTGCGCAGGGGAATGAGGGGCGTGTCGCCCTCATGAAGTGTGACGATCTCCGTCGTGTCCGACACGGGCAGGAAACGCCGGTATTTCTCGATGATCCCCCGGTAAGCCATTTACGCACCCTCCACCCGGATCACGTTCGCGACGCTGCGCACCACGGGCAACATCGAAATCCGCTCGAGCGCCGCCCGGACGTTGCGCTCCACGACTTCGTGCGTGACAAAGACGAGGCTGACCGGGTCCTGCTCTTTCCCTTTTTGAATCACCGATTCGATGCTCACGTTGTTGTCGCCGAACGTCTGGGCGATCTGTGCGAGCACGCCCGGGCGGTCAACCACTTTCGTGTGAATGTAATAGCGAGAGACGATCTCCAAAGGCGAGAGAACCTCGCGCTGTTTGGCGACGCCGTCGATCCACCCGGTCACACCCCGGCGGATGTTCTGCGCCGCCTGCACGATGTCCGCGACGACGGCGCTCGCCGTTGGAAACTTGCCGGCGCCGCGCCCGTAGAACATCAGTTCTCCGACGGCGTCGCCTTCGATGAAGATGGCGTTGAAGACGTCGTTCACCGACGCCAAGGGGTGGTCTTGGGGAATCAGCGTCGGGTGGACCCGCGCTTCGATCCCGCGGCCCGTCGCTTTGGCGATCGCAAGGAGCTTCAAAGCGTAGCCGAACTCGCGGGCGTACGCAATGTCCTCGGGCGTCACCTTGGTGATGCCCTCCCGGTACACGTCCTCGACGCGGATATCGGTCTCGAAGGCAAGCCGCGCCAGGATGGTCAGCTTGTAGGCGGCGTCGTGCCCCTCCACGTCCGAGGTCGGGTCGGACTCGGCGTACCCCTTTTCCTGGGCCTCGCGCAGCACGGCGTCGAAGGGTGCGCCTTCCTGCGCCATCTTTGTGAGCATGTAGTTCGTCGTCCCGTTGATGATGCCCATCAACGTTTCGATTTCGTTCGCCGCCAGGCACTCTTTGATCGACTTGATGATCGGAATGCCGCCTGCAACGGCCGCCTCATAGTAAAGCCCCACCTTGCAGCGTCGCGCAAGTTCGAGTAGCTCCCGGCCGTGCTTGGCGAGGATGTCTTTGTTCGCGGTCACAACGTACTTGCCCGCCTCAAGCGCCCGCCGGATGTAGCCCATGGCGGGCTCCACGTCTCCGCCGGGGCAGCCGATCACTTCGCAGATGATGTCGATGTCTTCGGCCTCGAGCAGCTCGTCCGGATCGGTCGTCACCAGGCCGTCGTCGACGGCCACCGAGCGCGCCTTGTTCGGGTGCCGCACGAGGATTTTCGCAATCTCAACGGGTCCGCCGGCCCGGCGGGCGATCTGCTCGTAGTTTTTTTCGAGGACCTCGTAGACGCCCGCGCCCACGGTGCCGAGGCCCATGAGCCCGACGCGAACCGGCGATTCCAAGTGGCAACTTCCTTTCAACAGATACAGTCAGAAAGACATTATAGCACGTTCAAACTTCAACGACCATCCCGTCGTAGGAGACTTCGACGCCGTGGGGCCGGAAGAACTCGACGATCTCCTCGTGCAGCGCGCCGCCGTTGTGTGAGAAGTGATTCGCGATGAAGAGTGTCTTGTCGGTTGCGGTGCCTTCGGCCAGCATGCGCTCCTTGATCCGCAAGACCGTCTCGAAATCGCCGTGGTACTTGCCGCCGTTCTTGGGGCCTGACGTGCAATCGAGAATGACTACGTCGAACCTGTGGTTCCTTTGGGCCTCCCAGTGGGCGTCGGGGAACCACCCTGAATCCTGGCCGTAAAAGAGCGTCTTACCGCCACGCTCGAAGATGTAGTTGAAACAACCCCGCTCGGGGAAGTGCGCCGCCGGCAAAGGCACAAGGCGCGCTCCGTCGAGTTCGTACGTTGCGAAGGCTTCAAGCGTGTGCAGCGCATCGTCAGGGAGGGCGTCCTCCTTTACTTTTTGCCGCACTTCCTCGATCGCCCAATGGTCACCCCAGATGTCGAGGCGCAGGCGGTCGTGGGCGAAGGGCGCCCTCAGGTAGACGAGCTCGCCGGGGTAAAAGTGGTCGCCGTGCGTGTGGGTGTAGATGATGTGGCGCACTTCCGAAAGGTCGATCCCATCCCGGAGCGCCTGCATGTACGAATCGGAATTCCAATCAAATTTGTAAATCCCGTCGACGAGCGCGCCGCTGCGCGTGCGGATCGACTTGCCCCCGCGCGCTCTTGCGCGCTGGCACGCATCGCAGCGGCAAAAGACTGCGGGCCACCCTTCGGCGGCCGCTGAACCCATGATGTGAATGCGCATGCACGGACACTCCTTTGGTGGTCGGGGTTGTCGGCTGCTCACGGCCACTACCTTTACGACAAAAACAGGCGGGCCCCTGCAGGGCGGACTCACAACAAGAGCGCCGCGCTGTCTCATAGCGCGGCGCCGCATGGATCCCGAAAGGTCGCTTGAGAAGTCGGCTCGGGCTCAGAGAATGATGCAGATGAGCCCGCCGCTCCCTTCGTTTATGATCTTGGTGAGCGTCTCCTGGAGCTTCTTTTGAGCGTTGTCCGGCATCCGGGAGAGCTTGCTTTGAATCCCCTCCCGCACCAGGTCCTGCAGCGATTTTCCGAGGAACTCCGAGCCCCACACCTTACCGGGGTCCTTTTCAAACTCTTCCGTAAGATAGCGGGCCAGCTCCTCCCCTTGTTTCTCCGTCCCCACGAACGGCGTCACTTCCGTCATGATGTTCGCGCGCACCAGGTGGATCGACGGGGCGCTCGCCTGCAGCTTGATCCCGAACTGCCCTCCTTTCCGGACGATCTCGGGCTCGTCGAAGCTGATGTCCTCAAGCCGAGGGGCGACGATGCCGTAGCCCGTCGCCTCCACCTGCGCCAGGGCCTCGGCGAACTTGTCGTACTCCGCCTTTGCGTGCGCAAGGTCGATCATGAGCCGGACGAGGTGGTGGTCGCCCTTGATCTCAAAACCGGTGAGCTCCTGCAGCACTTGGTAGAAGAGGTCCTCCCGCGCCCCGAGCTTGATCGTCGCCGAACCGGCGCCGAGCGCCATCCCGGAGAGCGACACCCGGTCGATGAAGTCGTATTCGGCGAACCGCTCGACCGCGCGGTCCACGTCGCGCAAGGTCCGGATCGGCTCGACCGTCTCCTTCACCGCCTCCAGATAACGCAGGGTGAGCCAGTGATTCGGCCCGAGCTCTTCAACCCAATCGGGGAGCTTGACGCCGATCTCCCGCAAGGGGAACTCGAAGAGCAACTCGTGCAGGAGCTCGAGGATGTCAGTTTCCCGCATTTCGAGGCAGTTCACCGGGACCACCGTCACCTGGTACTTGGCTTCGAGCTCCTTGGCCAGGTCCAAGGTGGCCTTGCTCTCCGGGTGCGTCGAATTGAGCAAGACGAGGAAGGGCTTGCCCAGCTCCTTCAGCTCCCGGATGACGCGCTCTTCCGCCTCGACGTAGCTCGACCGGGGTAGGTCGGTAATGCTGCCGTCGGTGACGACGACGAGGCCGATCGTCGAGTGCTCCTCGATCACCTTTCGCGTGCCGATTTCGGCCGCCTCTTCGAAGGGGATCTCCCTGTCGAACCAGGGCGTGCGGACCATCCTCGGGCCTCCCGCCTCCTCAAACCCGAGCGCCCCTTGCGCAGCGTAGCCGACGCAGTCGACGAGCCGGACCTCGAAGCCCACGTTCTCCCGGAACTCGATCCGGACCGGCTCGTCCGGCACAAACTGCGGTTGGGTCGTCATCACCGTGCGACCGGCGCCGCTTTGCGGCAGCTCGTCTTGGGTCCGCTTCCGCGCGTGCGGGTCTTTGATGTTGGGCAATACGAGCAGGTCCATGAAACGCTTGATAAACGTCGACTTGCCCGTGCGGACAGGGCCGACCACTCCGATGTAAATGCTCCCGCCGGTCCGCTCCGATATGTCCCGGAAGATGTCGAATCGCTCCACCTTCAAGGTCCCTCCTTCGGGTTTCGCTTGCGGCTTGGAGAAAAGCACGCGCGCTCGTCGCAAGGGCGGCGTGCGGGGCGCGCAAGGATGTCAGTACCAACTATATTGGGACCGGAGGAAGCGTATGCCGGAAAACTGAAAGCGGCGGGAATGCGGACTCAAGATGCCGGCGAGAAACGGTGCACGGGCGATTATGACAGAAGGGCTTGGAGTTCATCCTTAGGGCCGCGGCCCATGAGTTCGGCGACGGCCTCCGAGGGCGCCTTGCCGTCGAAAAGGACGGCCCCTACGGCCTCCGTGATGGGCATGTCGACCCCGTAGCGCTTGGCCAAGATGAGCGCGGCGCGGCAGGTCGGGACTCCCTCGATCACCATCGGGGTGGAAGCGGCGACGGCGTCCGGCGGCTCGCCCCGGCCGATGCGGCGACCGGCCCGCATGTTGCGGCTGTGGCCGCTCGTACAGGTGGCGACGAGGTCACCCATTCCCGACAGGCCGCTGAACGTGAGCACCCGGGCCCCCATCGCGGCGCCGAGCCGCGCCATTTCTGAAAGGCCGCGCGTGATGATCGCCGCCTTCGTGTTGTCGCCGAAACCGAGGCCGTCGGACATGCCGGCCGCCAGGGCGATGACGTTTTTCAAGGCGCCGCCGAGTTCGACGCCGGCTACGTCGTCGTTCGTGTACACCCGGAACTCGGGGCCCATAAGGAGCTCCTGCCACAACTCCGCGGTGCTGCGGGAGGCGGACGCCACGACGCTCGCCGTAGGAACGCCCCGGCCGACTTCCTCGGCGTGGTTCGGGCCGGAGAGCACGGCGAGGCGCTCCACAGGGACCGGAGACGGCTGGGCTGCGATGACCTCCGAGAGCCGGCGCCCGGTGGCCTCGTCGAGCCCCTTGGCTACATTCAGCACCGTGTGGGCGGGGGTGATATGGCGGACGACTTCCGCCCAAACGCGGCCCACCGCCTGCGAAGGCACCGCGAGCACGAGGAAGCGATGCGCGGCGGCCGCCGCTAGGTCGC
>NICF_comb_assmDRAFT_10001934_pt1 | contig 16078 bp, 12 predicted proteins | sample NewIslPassag4_SG_FD_11279 | JGI IMG/M metagenome (IMG submission 11279) | reverse complement strand
CTATTGTCAGCTCGAACGAGCGGCAAGGACAACACGGGTTCTTAGCTCAGTTGGTAGAGCAGGTGACTCTTAATCATCAGGTCCAGGGTTCGAGTCCCTGAGAACCCACCATAACACGAAGACGAACCGTCGACCTTCAGCGTCGGCGGTTTTTTCGTGCTTTCCCCGCAGGGCGGAAACCGCCCCATTGCAAACCTTAACGAAACCGGACGATTCGGCGCAAATGGCGTGTTTCGGTTTCGTTGCGGTTCGACGGCATCCGATCGGTTGCGCGATCGAAACAACAGATAATTCCATCTCCCCGGAAATAATGATGTCGAATCCCGTGAAAGTATGATAGGATTATATAGAAGTAGAAACTTCCGGAGAAGGCAAAATCCATTCCACTTTCCATCGGAGTGCCGTCCATGACAAACAAGATCCGAATCCGTTCGAACGCGGACAAAAGTGCCGTACAGGACAAGAACGTCCGATCGGGCGGCGGCGGAGGCCGCCGGCATTCATTGCCGCCCTCAGCCGGGCTGGCCGTCATGCAGCGCCTGCTCGGCAACGCGGCGATGACCCGGCTGTTAAGGGCGGCCGAACCGCGGCAGATGCAGTTGATGGGCCGCTTGGCCGGCGAAGCGATGGACGCCGGACGCGCCGACCTGATCGAGCGGTTCAACGCGCTTACGCCCGGCCAGAAGGCCGCCGTATTGAAACTGATGGAACAGCTCGCGGACGCCGCCGGTCTGAACTCCTCCACGATCGATTGGGGCGTCTTCGAATTATGCCTTCATTTCGTGGAGGATGTGCAGCTCAGAGAGGAGGAAGCCGCGGTCGAGGCCGACGTGGCGGATGAAGGCGGGGAGACCGCCGTCGGAACGGTCAACACCTCCGGACTGCTTCCCCCTTACGACCAGGTCGTCCGGTGGCTGAACTACAAGGCGCACAAGCAGGGGCACGCCGATTTGATGCGCGAATTCGAGTCGCTCGATCTGGACCAGAAGAAGCTGGCCATTCACCGCATGGTGGACGGGAAATCGAAGCGCGCCGACATCGAATCGCTCAGGAAGGCGCTTACGATCCGCATACGGGAGAGAGAATGGCTCGATTGGGACAAGATCCGGGAGGCGATTGAAGGGGCGAAGCAGGTCGATTTCCGGAGCATGGACGAAGACGAGCGGAAGGCGATGCTCGAGATCGACGACGATGAGAAGCGCGAACCTGAGCCGGACTTGGAATTGCTGCCGTTGCCGCTTCTCTTTCCGGACAAGGAAGAGAAGGTTGAGCCGGACAAACCCGTCTCCGTCATCCTGATTGAAAACGCCGAGCGCTTCGCCGAGATGTTCCGGGGCGCGGCGGATTGGGAGACGATCGTCGACATCTGTCTGGGCGTGCCGGACGACAAGGAGCACGGCGCGCGGGAGGAGGAGCGCAGGAACCGGCTGGCGGCCCGCGGCTTCGCTTCCATGGAGCAATGCTTCAAGCACATTGCCGATGAATGGGCGCGCATCTGTTTCGAGCGGGGCGTGCTGAACGGGGTGGAGCTTTTCGTTCGGTTTATCGGACTGATCGGCTTCAAGATGGTGAAGGGCAAATACCCGCTTCCGTCGGGCATCGCGGCCAGGCTGATAGAGATGGCCGCCAAGCAGCGCAAGGTCCGCGGCAATCGTTAATTCGGTCCAATAATCGAAGCAAGGTGGTTCGGACAAGTTGAGCGCAGTGGCATCCATGTTCAATCTCAGGCAGGAAGACCGAAGCAAGGTTTTGCTCATGGGCTCGGTGTTTTTCCTGGCCGGAATTTCCGAGATGCTGAATTACACATCGTTCATGGCCATCTTCAACAGCCGCGCGGGCACCGGCTATCTGCCGCTCATGTATCTGATCGAGGCGTTCGTGCTCCCGGTCGAAGGCTGGCTGATGTCGCTCATGTCGCAGCGCTTGTCCAAACCGCGTTTCATGGTCGGCATGTATTTGCTGTTCATCGCGCTGCTCGCGACAAACGGCGCCGTTCTGATCCTTCTTCGATACATCGGGGCGCATTGGTTCTGGTACTATATTCAGCTCTTCCTCGTCTCGAACTTCGTCGTGCGCCAGCAGACGCTGCTCATGTGGGCGACCGCGTTCGACCTCTGTCCGACCCAGCAGGCCAAGCGGGTCATGCCGGTCTTCGTCCTGTGCGCCATCACGGGCGGCATGGTCGCGGGCATCCTGTCCGGCACGCTGGCGCCGCACATCGGCCCGGAATGGCTCTATGTGCTGGCGTCCGTCATGCTGCTGTCCGGTTTGCCGAATTTCATCCGGTCGATCCGGTTGTACCTGCTGCCGCTGACCGTTGCCGGCCGAGAAGGAGAAGAACCGGAGGCCTCCGGGGAGACCGGCTCCTCCATGAAATACGTGCGCGGCATTCTGCGCTCGCCGTTCCTGCTTGCCGTCATTGGCGTGATGACGCTCATGCCGGCGGTCTATTTCGTCATGGAGTATCAATATTTCACGTCCGCGCAGGAGGCGTTTCCGGATGAGGCGAAGCTGACGTCGTTCTACGGCTGGATGACGATCCTGCTGTTCGGCCTCGCGTTTCTGTTGCAAGCGTTCGCTTCGCGGCTGATCGAGCGGCTCGGCTCAAGCAACACGATTCTGGCCATTTCCGGCGTCTTCTTCATCAGCTTCGGCGTCGTCAGCCTGTTCATCGATTCGCCGTACGCGCTGGCCGCCGCGGCGGGGGGCTACTGCCTGACCTATCTGCTGCTGTACTACTTCGCCGAGCCGGGCTATCAGTTCTTCTTCAAAATGCTCCCGCTCGACGAGAGGGACGGCTACCGCTACACCGCCCAGGGGATCGCCTCGTCCGCCGGCATCCTGCTCGGTTCGGCGCTGTCCATGCTGCACTCGGAGCTCGGGCTTGCGCTGACGACCCAGGCCGTCATCGCGACGGCGGTTGCGCTCGCGCTGCTGCTGCTCTCCTGGACGACGCGTTTTCTCTATATCAAGCAGCTCGTCCGCTATCTGAAATCCGGCACGAAGGCCATTCGCAACGTGCTGGAGGATTTCCTCGAATCGATGGGCAACGAGCAGGTCCGGCAAGCCGCGCTCGCCTATCTGCGGCATCCGGACGAATCGATCCAGCGGGTCACGCTCGAACTGTTCGCCGAGCGGCCGGATCCCGCCGCCGCCGAGGATTTGCTGGCGTACGCGGAGCGAAGCGCCGGGAGCGGGCCCAACCGGGCGCAGGCGATCGCCGTCATCCACCCGGACGGCTGGCGCCGGGCTTCGGCCGAGCGCCGGGCCGCGCTGATGGCGGACCCGGACGGCGACGTTCGCGCAATCGTCTATCGCAGACAGCTCGAGGCGGAGACCAGGCCCGAGGTGCGGCGGGAATGGATCCGCAAGGCCTACACGGACCCGAGCCCCGCCGTGCGCGCCGAAGGGCTGCGCGCAACGGAGGCGGGAAGCGAACTGGAGGACAGGCTGAGGGAGATGCTGCGGGCCGGAGGCGAATCGGCCATCCTCGCGTGCGGGATCATCCGGGACCGGAAGCTCGGGAATCTGGCGCAGGATGTCATGTTCTGCATGCTCGAGCCGCTGCCGGCCGTGCGCGCCGCCGCCGTCCGCGCGCTCGGCGGGATCGGGGGCGGCGAGGCCGCCACAAGCCTGCTGGATCTCCTGATCGGTTCCGACGCGGAACTGCGCGGCGCGATCGAGGAAGCGCTGCTCGATCTGGGGCAAAACGGCATGGCGGTGCTGACCCGTTTCCTTGATTCGCCGAACCACGACCTGTGGCGCACGGCCGTGGGCGTGTGCAGCCGGCTCGCAAGCGCCCGCGAGATGGAGGAGCTTATCGTGCCGTCCTGCGTCGCCAGGCTGTCGGAACTGAGCGCCATCCGCGGCTATGCGGACCGGATACGGGCCGCCGGCGGCGAATGGGGCGACCTCGCGGCAAGGCGCGGGGAGGAGATGACGCGCGCCGTGCTGGATGCGGTGTGGAACGTCATGATCCGCTTCGGCGACGAACGGTCCATACCGCGCCTGAGGCAGGCGGTGGAGGACCGGGACGAAGAGACGCGCGACCACGGGCTCGAGATTCTGTCGGAGGGCATCGGCCATCCGAAGCTGTCCGCGGCCCTGTTCCAGTTCTACAGCCGGCGTTCCGACAAGGACGGGGAGACGGAGGCCGGGCCGGACGGAATCGGAGCAGGTTCCGTTTCGCCGGTGAACGATCCGTGGATGCAGGCGATTGCGATCAAGGCCGGAATCGCGGAAGGGGAGTCGGTGCTGATGGGCAACTGGGAATATTTGAGCGCATTGGACAAAATGGTGTTTCTGAAGCAGGTGCCGCTCTTCAGCGAAATTTCCGTCGAGGAGCTCGGGCGCGTGGCCGGCATCGCCGTCGAGAAGATCTACGAGGAGGGCAGCTTCCTGGTGCGCCAGGGCGAGCCGGGCCATTCGCTCGTGCTGATCGTCGACGGCCATGTGGAAATCAGCGGCAAGACCGATGACGGCCGCGAAGGGACGATCGGCGTGCTCGGCCCGATGCAGACGTTCGGCGAGGCCGGGCTGTTCGACGTCCGTCCGTCGCCCGTATCGGCGCAGGTCATTCTGGGGGATGCCCGGGTGCTGGAAATCGACGGCCGCGAAGCCGCGCGCCTCGTAAGGTTGTATCCCGACATCGGCGTCGGTCTGCTGCGTTCGATCGGCGGCCGGCTGCGGACGATGGAGCAGCTGCTGCTCAAACTCGGCTAGGAGGGAGCGGCCATGCGGGCGTCATCCATTCGATTGCGGCCGGATCTGGACGAGCTTGACCGGCTGCAGCGGTTCATACGCCGGTTCTGCGAGCGGCACGGGGTGACGGAAGTCCTGCGCAACCGCATACAGCTGGCATGCGAGGAATGGTTCGTCAACGTTGTCAAGCACGGCTTCGGAGGAGCCGCGGCCGATTCGTCCGTCCCGCCGCGGATCACCGCGAGCTTCAAGCTGACCAGCCCGGGCGAGGTGATGATCCGGCTTGCGGACAACGCGCCGCCGTTCAACCCGGACGACCATCCGGCGCCGGATCTGTCGCTGCCCGCGGAACAGCGGCCGATCGGCGGGCTGGGCGTCTATCTGATCCTGAAGCTGGCGAGCCGCCATCGGTATGAACGCGTGGACGGCCGCAATGAATTGACGCTCTACATGACAGAGAACGCGCATCGGGACCATGAGCGCGAGAACGGGGAGGAACCGACATGAATCTGACCGTAATGCAGCACGGCGATATCCGCATCATCCGGATTGAAGGACGGCTGGACGGCATCACTTCGCCGCAGCTGGAGCAGGAGATTCTGCGGCTGTGCGAGGAAGGCTGCCATCGTCTGGCGTTCGAGATGGACGCGCTCGAATACGTCAGCAGCGCCGGGTTGCGCGTCCTGCTGCTGGCCGTGAAGAAGACGCGGGCGGCGGGCGGACGCGTCGCGCTGTACGGCGTCGGCAGCGCCATCCGCGAAGTGCTGGAGATATCCGGCTTCCTGAGCCTGTTCCCTGTGCTCGCGACGAAGGAAGAAGCGATCGACAGTCTGACGCAATAAGGCAAGTCCGAGGAGGGCTCCCATGCATACCGGCATTCTGACCGGTGTTTTCGGATTCACGACGGCGGCATTGATTGCCGTCCTGTTTCTTCTGTGGCGGGAATGGCGGCGCACGGCGACGCTGCAGCGGGTCGGACTGCAGCTCAACTCGACGATCAAGCGCGACGAACTGCTGCGGATCATCATGGAGACGACGGCGGAGACGATGCGCGCGGAAGGATCTTCGGTCATCCTCGCCGATGAGGAGCGCGGCGACCTCTATTTTCAGGTCGCGACGGGCGAGCGGAACGACGAGGTTCGGGAGATCCGCCTGCAGAAAGGCGAGGGAATCGCCGGCTGGGTGTTCGAACACGGCACTTCCGTCAGGATCGCCGACGCTTCCCGGGATCCGCGATGGTCGAACCGCGTGGCGAACCGGGTCAACATTCCGACGCGCAGCATGCTCTGTGTGCCGGTCATTTCAAACGGGAAGACGCTCGGCGTGCTTCAGGTCATCAACAAGAAGGGGGGCGGACGGTTCAGCCGGCGCGATCTGCGCCTTCTCGAAATGATCGCGTCGCCCGCCGCCGTCGCGCTGGAGAACATGCATCTCTACGAGGCGCTGATCCGGACGATGGAGGAGGTGCGCGTGACGACGGCCGCCAAGGAGCGGATGGAGAGCGAGCTGAAGATCGCGCAGGACATCCAGCGGAGCTGGCTGCCCGGCGATTCGCTCGCCACGGATCGCATCGAGCTGCACGCCGAGCTGGTGCCGGCCCGGGTGGTCGGCGGCGATTTCTATCACTTCATCCGGCTTGACGAGCACAGGCTGCTGTTCTGCCTGGGCGACGTATCCGACAAGGGAATGCCGGCGGCCCTTTTCATGTCGGGGCTCATGATCTGGATCCAGGCCAAGGCGGGATCGGACCGGCCGCCATCGCGCATCCTGTCGGATATCAACGCGGAGATCAGCAGAACGGATTCCGCCATGTTCGCCACGATCTTCCTGGCCGTCATCGACATCCGCACCGGGACGATCCGCTACGTGGACGGCGGCCATTGTCCGCCGCTGATCGCGGGCCCGGACGGCGTCCGGAAGCTGCCGACCGTCAAGAAGCTGCCGATCGGCGTCTTCGAGGATGAAGTTTACGAAGAGATGGAATATGCCCTGAAGCCCGGCGAGTCCATCGTGCTCTATACGGACGGCATCACCGAAGCCGAGAACGGCAGGGGCGAATGGTACACGGCGGATCGCCTGATCGGCACGGTCGAATCCGTTCGCACGGGAACGCCGGCGGATGTCGCAAGGCGGGTGCTGGAAGACGTATTCGCGTTCGCTTCGGGCCATCCGCAGTCGGATGACATCGCCGTTATGGTCCTCAAGTTTCGGGATTGACTTCATGCTTTTTGACAAATAGGAATAAAGTCCGACAAGTTTCTACTGTATGTATCTTGCATTATTAGTGTCTCCATGTATAAATTAAGGTATGGAAATAAATTTCAAGGGGAATGCCGATGGATCTGCGGGTTGACGATCGGGTTGAAGCATACGAACAGCTTGCAGACTATCTGCAGGATGAGCTCGTCAGGCTGGATATCGTCGTGGAACAGGAGATCCGTCGCATTTCGCAGGCCGGCATGCTGCCGGACGATGAAGCGACCGGCGGTTTGCTCGACATGGTGATGACGCCTGACGAAGCGATGCAGCTCCTGAACGGGGAGCCTCCCCATCTTTGGATGTCGGAGAATGACCGCGTCCTGGTCGAGCAGCTCGATCGGCGAATCGCATCCCGCTTGTCTGCTTCCCGCGAGCAGGGGGTGGAACTGCCCGTCCATCATCTCCAGGATCGGTTCGGCCTCGACGAACTGGATCTCCGCATGCTCATGGTTGCGCTCGCTCCCCATCTGGATCGCAAATATCTGAAACTGTTTGGATACTTGCATGATGATCTGACCCGACAATACATAACACCCGATTTGCTGATCCGGTTGTGTTGCCGCAGCGAGACGGAGAGACAGGCCGCATACGGACGTTTGATCGGCGCGAAGGGGATCTGGCGCATTTTTTTCGTGCGCCCGTCGGCTTCGGAAGCGCTTCATCAATCATCCGTTTTGCTGCAGCCTGTTCGGCTGGCCGACCGGATCATTCATTATTTGCTCGGCCTGGAATGGCGTTACGCGGGGCCGCTGTCCTTCCTCCGCTTTCATCCGGCCGACGAAGAGCCGCCTCCGATCGTCGTCAACGCCGGGCTTCACGAGCGGCTGGAGAGCCGTGCGTTCGCTTCGACGCTCGCGGAGGGAACGGTCGTCTGGCTGCTGCACGGGCCTTCCGGTTCCGGGAAGACGCTGCATGCCCGCCATATCAGCCGTTCGCTGGGCTTCTCCCTGCTGGAATGGGATGTCACCCGCGCTCCGGCCGACGACGCGGCTTTCGCGGAGACCATGAGGCTGATGCTGCTCGAGGCCAAGCTCCGGAACGCCGTTCCGGCCTTCGATCGGGCGCATCGTCTGGCCGACACGGAATCCTCAAGGGACGGCCGGTTCTTGCGGCTGATCGAAATGCTCGCGGAATGGGACGGCATCGCTTTCATATTCGCCGAGGAAGAGCTCAGGCCGCTGACGCTGCCCCCGGGCGTCAGATGGCTGGCCGACGCGATTCCGCTTCCCGGACTCGAGCAGAGCCGGATGCTGTGGCAATATCTCGCCGAACGGCGGATGCCGATCAGCGAAGATGTGTCCGCGGCGCTGGCGGCCAAGTTCCGGTTTCCGCCCGGCCTGATCGCCCAATCGGTGGATTCGGCGATGACCATGGAGCCCCCGGATCCGCAGACTTCCGGAGCGGGGAGCGCCCATCACGCGCTGCGGCGGCTTGAGGCGGCCGCGCGGAGCAGCATGGGCAGACGGATCAGCAGCAAGGCGGTCCGGCTCGAATCGGGCTTCCGCTGGGACGACCTGATTCTGCCCGCGGACACGCTGGCGCTTCTGAAGCAGGCGGCCATGAGGCTGAGCCACCGGCATACCGTCATGCACCGCTGGGGGTTCGACGCGAAGCTGCCGTATGGCCGGGGAATCAGCATGCTGTTCACCGGTCCCCCCGGAACCGGCAAGACGATGTCGGCGATGGTCATGGGCAACGAGATGGGCGTCGATGTCTACCGCGTGGACCTGTCCCGCGTCGTCAGCAAATACATCGGCGAGACGGAGAAAAATCTCGGCGAAATCTTCGACCAGGCCCGTTACGGCGGCGCGATTCTGTTCTTCGACGAGGCGGACGCCCTGTTCGGGAAGCGCTCGGAAGTGAAGGACGCCCATGACAGATACGCCAACATGGAGACGTCGTACCTGCTGCAGAAGATGGAAGAGTACGACGGGCTGACGATTCTCGCGACGAACTTCAAGCAGAATCTCGACGACGCGTTCATGCGCCGCATCCATTATGTCGTGAGGTTTCCGTTCCCCGACGCCGCGCAGCGCGAACGGTTGTGGGCATCGTGCCTGCCGCCGTCGATGCCGGTCGGGAACCTCGATATTCCGGGGCTCGCCCGGAGGTTCGAGCTGGCCGGCGGACCGATCAAGAACATCGTCCTGACCGCCGCCTATCTCGCGGCCGGCGAGGGAGCGCCCGTCTCGATGCGCCACATCATGGCCGGCATCGTGCAGGAATACAAGAAGACAGGCAAAGTGCTCCTGAAGGAGCAGCTGAACTGGCTGGAAGAGGTGAGCCGAGCTGGCTGACTACACGGTTATCGCGGATGTCGGCTTGTCGCTGGTGAAGGTGCTCCGCGAAGCGCTGGTACCCGATCTGATCGCGCATCCGGACGCCATCGGGCTCGCTCCTCCCCACGATCGGGGAGACATGATTCTGACGGTGTTCCTGTACGAGATCAAGGAGAACACCGAGCGCCGCACGAACGAAATGATCGATCAGGGCGGCGAGCTTCGCTATCCGCCGATCGCCCTGGATCTGTCATACTTGATCACCGCGCATTCGTCTTCGGATGCAATGACGCGAGCGATCGACGAGCACCGGATCATCGGCAGAACGATGCAGGTCCTTCACGACCACAACGTCCTGAAGGGAGAGGATCTGATCGGTTCGCTGGCCGGATCGGGAGAATCCTTCCGCATCGCGAAGCTCGAAGTGCCGCTGGATACGGCAGCCAATCTGTTTCCGGACAAGCATTACAGGCTGTCGCTCGCATACAGCATCGGCCCGGTACTTCTCGATTCGACCCGCACCAGACCGGTGTCCCGCGTGCGCGAAAGGGATGTGCGGGTCAAGCGGAAATAACCGCGGCCTGAGTCATGTCGCAACGATTGTTCGATTCCAATCGACAATCTTGCACTATATTGCACCCCATCAAAAACGCAATCGAAAGGAGAAGTACAATGGCCGAATATCTGTCGCCAGGAGTCTATGTGGAAGAATTCGACAGCGCCGGCCCGCCGCTGTCGGGAGTGAGCACCAGCACCGCGGGATTCATCGGATTGGCAGAGAGGGGGCCGGTTGAAGGTCTTCCGCAGCTTGTGACCAGCATGAACGATTTCAGGCGGAAGTACGGCGGGTATTTGTCGGACAACCAGTTCGGCTCCTACCGCTATCTCGCCTATGCCGTGGACCAATTCTTCACGAACGGCGGATCGCGCGCTTACATCATGCGCGTGGCGCCGTCCGACGCGAAAACGGCTTCGAGCAAGGGTGAATTCTTCGTCGTCACTGCGCGCAACCCGGGTTCTTGGGGCAACCAGGTGGAAGTTCACATCGAACCGTCCAGCAAGGCGAAGACCCAAATCTTCGAAGATCTGGGCGGCGGCAAATACCGCGTCAAGAACAGCGCCGGATTCGTTGAAGGCGACGCGGTCGTGTTCACGTCCGGCGATTCGAAGACGACGGCCGTCGTCAAGTCGGCCCGCGACAACGTGATCGAGCTGTCGGCTTCGCTCGGCGAGGATGTGGTGGACAACGGCCTCGTGCCGACGAAGACGCTGGCCACGCTGGAATTCAACGTCCATGTCGTGTTCGGCGATCAGAGGGAGACGTTCGAGAACTGCTCGTTCAACGCGGCGGCTCCCAACCATGTGAGCAAGGTGACCTCCCGGTCCGAGCTCGTGACGATCGAAGCGAAGCGCGGGGCCGATGTGGCGGCGCTGTTCGCCGAATCCGACCGTCATGTCGTCACCCTGTCGGGCGGTTCGGACGGCTCGCCGTCGGGCGTATCCCCGTCGGACTTCATCGGCGAAGACCGCGGTCCCGGCCAACGCACCGGCATCCAGGCGTTCGTCGACAATGACGAAGTGAGCATCATGGCCGTTCCGGGCGTCACCGACCCGGCCGTCCAACTGGCGCTTGTCGCGCATTGCGAGAATCTGGGCAGCCGCTTCGGGATTCTGGATCTGCCGGCCGACAAGACGAAGGTGCAGGATGTGCTCGCTTACCGCGATATTTTCGATACGAGCTACGCGGCGCTGTACAACCCGTGGGTGCAGGTGTTCGATCCGCTGGAGAAGCGGAACATCTTCATTCCGCCGTCCGGCTCGATCGCGGGCGTGTACGCGCGCAACGACAACACGCGCGGCGTGGAGAAGGCGCCGGCCAACGAAGTGCTTCGCGGCGTAACCGGCCTTGCGGTTCAGTACAACACGGGCGAACAGGACATCCTCAATCCGAAGGGCGTCAATCTGATCCGTTCGTTCACCGGCCAGGGCATCCGCGTCTGGGGCGCGCGCACCCTCTCGTCGAACGCGCTGTGGAAATACATCAACGTCCGCAGACTGTTCATCTTCATCGAGGAGTCGATCAAGGCCGGCACGAACTGGGTCGTCTTCGAACCGAACGACGAACGGCTCTGGTCCCGCGTACACCGGACGATCGACGCGTTCCTCACGCGGGTATGGAGAAGCGGCGCGCTGCAGGGCTCGACGCCCGCAGAGGCGTTCTTCATTGACATCAGCCGCAACACGATGACCCAGGACGACATCGACAACGGACGTCTGATCTGCGTCATCGGCGTCGCGCCGGTGAAACCGGCCGAATTCGTCATCTTCCGCATCACGCAGAGGACGAGCGAGTCGGCGTAATGACAGCCGACGCTCCGCATGATACGCGCAGCCTGACAGGTCTTAAAATCTAAGAAGGAGAGGGTATGCCAATGGCTGGCGAACGCAACGATCCGTATCGCAAATTCCGATACCGCGTCGAAATCGAAGGCATCGAGCAGGCAGGCTTCAGCGAAGTGTCGGGCTTCGACGCTTCTCTCGACGTGGTGGAATACCGTGAAGGAACCGACCCCATCACGCCGAGGAAACTGCCCGGCCTTGCGAAGTACGGCAACATCACGCTGAAATGGGGCACCACGGACTCCATGGATCTGTGGGAGTGGATTCAGGACTGCATCGTGGAAGGCACCATTGAGCGGAAGACGGTCACGATCATCGCGATCAATGAAGAAGGCGAAGACGTGGCAACCTGGCAAGTCATTGAAGCCTGGCCGACGAAATATACGGCGCCGGACTTCAACGCGACCGCGTCGGAAGTCGCGATCGAGATGCTGGAACTTGCCCACGAGGGCATGCTCCGCACGCAATAATGAATGATTGACGGGAGCAGAGGAACAACATGGGAATATGCTGTTCCTCCGCTTCTTTGTTGAATAAGACGTTTTTATGAATTGAGCCTGTTTCCCGGGGCGGCGTTTGCCGCCGCGCGCGGCGCGCCTTCCCGGGGGCGGCTTGCGCCGTTGTGGTTTCAGTTCGGCTACGGGAAGGAGATGCGGCATGGCTTTCAAGACAGAGTACGAGTTCGAATTGCCGAGGGGATATATCGACGAGAACGGCAATCTGCACCGCAGAGGGACGATGCGTCTGGCCACCGCCGCGGATGAAATTTTGCCGATGCGGGACCAGCGGGTACAGCAAAACCCGGCCTATCTGACGATCATTCTGCTGGCTCGCGTCATCACCAAGCTGGGCGATCTTCGCGCCGTTGACACGAAGGTGATCGAGCGATTGTTTACCGTCGACCTCGCGTACTTGCAGCAGTTTTACCGTGAGATCAACGAGACGGAGAAACTGACGGTGCGCGCGGTCTGTCCCAAGTGCGAGCACGAGCATGAGGTTGACGTGTCTTTTTTATCACTGACCGAAGGGGCATAAGTCTGTACCCCGAAGACCGGCTGTACGAGGAAGCCGGGTTCATCGCTTACTATTTCCATTGGCCGCACGACGAGATCATGAACATGGAACATCGCGAGCGGCGCAGGTGGTGCGAGGAAATCTCGAAAATCAACCGCAAGATCAACGACGAACCGGATCGGCCGAATCCGTTCGATGTATTCCGATAAACGAGGTGACGCCGCTTGAACTACTCGAAGCGCAACGAAAAATACGACAAATTTCTGAATCGCAACCACAATTTCGCCACCGTTTACCGTTTCCATGTCGAGCTTAGCATTAATGAAACCCAAATTGCGGGGTTCTCCGAAGTGAGCGGACTTTCGGCCGAGGCGGAATTTGAGGAATATGCGGAAGGCGGCGTCAACTCGTTTGTCCACCGGTTTCCGACCCGGATCCGATACGAGCCGATTGTGCTCAAGCGCGGCTTGACGGTGTCGCCGATTCTGTGGGAATGGTTCGCCAAAACGATCGACGGGAATGTGGAGCGCAAGGACGGCTCGATCATTCTGTACGACAATCATTTCAATGTATGGCGCATCTGGGATTTCCAAGACGCTTTTCCGGTCAAGTGGATCGGGCCTTCGCTGGACGCGTCCGGCAGCGATCTGGCCATTGAGCAGCTCGAGATCGTGCACAACGGAATCAAGCTGAGGACGGAGAAGAATGACAGATAGGACAGGAGGCGGCGCCGGTGGGCAGGAAGAGGAAACGGCGCGGGCACAAAGGCGTGGTCTCTTCTGATATCCGGCGCCTGAAGGAGCGGCCCGCGGTGCCGGGCATGATCCGGCTGACGGACGGCGGGTTCGCTGATCGGCTGGCCGGCAAATACACATGGCGCACGGCCGGCCGTTTTGCGCGCGGCGAGATGGTGCACCGGATGCGGGAGCAGGCGCGGACGCCGGAGGCAATATCCGTTCAGCTGCATCTCATGCTGCGCCAAGTCCGGCTCATGGTGCCGCTTCATCTGCGGATCGACTGGCGCGCGCCGGCGTTGCGGCCGTCGGAGCGGCAAGATCCCGCCGCTCGCCGAACGGACGGCGTTCGCCGGGAGCTCTCGCCCGCCGACGGGGAGCGGAGCCGACGGAGAGCGTCAGGGGCGTCCAGGGAGGATGGCCGGAGGGACGGTGCCGGCCGCCGGCGGACAATCGGCCCGGAACCGGCACAGCCGGTTGAACGGCGGGCGGATCGGCTCTCCGAGCGGCTGGTGGATCGTCAGATTGACCGCCTGACGGAACGTCGGATTGATCGTCTGCCGGAAGGGCGGATTGATCGGCTTGCCGGACGTTACGGCGAGCGGTCTTACGGGACGGGCGGAGAACGGCGAGCGGCGCCGGGAGCCTCCGGACGTTCAGCAGTTTCCGGCCGCTTGCCCGCGGTGACGGACGGAATCCCTTCGCCGTATCTGCCTGGTTGGTCCGCGTTTCCGGATGTTGCCTTCCGTTTGCCTGCGGCGCGGGCATACCGGCTGTTGGCCGCAGCCGTCAGAACGCCGCTGTTCGGATTGCGGGGCGATGGGGAACCGGGCGGCCGGCTTGAGGTTAGGCCGGCGTCATCGGCTCCTGAACTGCTTCATCAGCAGCCCGTTCGGATTGACGCATCGTCCAATGCGGCGTTGCAGGCGCAGCCTTCCGCGCCGCGCCCCGGGGCGCAATCCCGGCCGGAGGACGACAGGCCGTCGGGGCGGCGGGCGAGAAAGCAAGCGGCGGGTCGGGAGGCCGCGCCCCAGGCTGAGCCGCCGGCCGCATCAAGACCGACGGTTCAGGCAGCAAGGCGGTTGTCGGAAGAACGGACCGAACCTTCGCTGCGCCGCCCGTCCGTCGAGCCGAACGCGCCGGCCGCCGCGAGGCGGTCCGTTCCGGCGGCGCCGGCGGTCTCGGTGTCCGCGGCGCCCCTTGCGATGTTTGCCCGTTCCGCCCTCCGGGCGGGCGCGTTTCCCGCGGCTGCGCCCGTGTCGAAGGCTCTGGCGCGAAACGCGGCTGCGGACGGCGCGGATGCGGCGGCGGGGCGCGGGCTCGCGCGTCTTGCGGCCGCGCGGCGGGGCGATGCGGCCCGTCCGGCGGATGGAGCGGATCGGCCATTGGACGGCGCCGGCCGGCCGGATGGAGCCGGTCCGGCGCTGCCGTACATAGCCGCCGGATACCGGCAACGACAACGACAACGCGCGGACGGCCAGCAGGCAACCATCGTGCACCGGACGGGCGGCGCGCGAACCGGCCGGGAGGATAACATCCGGCCGGACGGAATCCGCAGCGACGGTATCCGCGCGGTTTTCATGACGGCCGATCGGCTTGAGCGCATCGTTCGCCTTGTGCGGCAGGAGCGCACAACGCTTGTGCGCGCGTCGCTTGAACGGATGCTGCGAATTGGATCGCGTCCCGGTGACGCCGGACAGGCGCCGCGGATGCGGCCGGAAGCCGCCGGGCAAGCGGCGCGGGATCGGTCGGATGCCGCCGCGCGCGGCGCATCCCGGAGGGAACGCGCGGATATTCCGGGAGAGCGGTTCGCGCCGTCCGCGCAATCGGGAACGCGGATCGCTTCCGCGTCCGCGGCGCGCGTCTTCCTCTTCCCGGCTGATCGGGAGCCGGCGCGGGAAGCTCAACCGGTTGTCCGAAGATCGCGCGCCGCAAGTCCTGTCAATCTCTCGCATGCGGCCGCGCCATGGCGCGCGGCGTTCGCGGCGGCGGATGTTTCCGCCGCATCGGCGGCCGGCGCCGCGGCGCGTCTTGCGGCAGAAGCTTCGGTTCGCGCCGCGCTGAATCTTGCGGCTGAATCGATGGCTCGCGCTTCATCGCGCGCCGTCGGTCATGCCGCCGGCGCCGCGGCCTTCGGGGCGGATGGCGGCGTCCGGAATGCATCTCCGGGCCGCGCCGCGGGCACGAACATTGCCCGCATCCGGGGCGCGGATTCCACCACGGCGCAGTCCGCGCGGGATGCGATCGTTCCGATCGCGGAGGTCGCCGCATCCCGGATTGCGGTCACCGGCCGCGCGCCGATCGTTGTCGCACGTACGCGGGCGGCCGACACGCCGGCCGGCGATCATGTCCGCGCCATCCCGACGGTGTTGGCGCAGGCCGCTGCGCCGCGGTTGGCGGTTGCGCGGACCGCGCAGCCGGGGACGCCTTACACGGCGGGCATGGCGGCCGCCCCGCAGATCGCGAATGCCGCGGCGCATGCGGCAACGTTCTCCAAGGCCTTCGCCTCCGCCATGCGCGGAGATTCCGGCCCGGGTATGCTGCGGCATGCGCTGCCGGCGCGGCGCGGGCGTGAAGATGCCGGCGCGCCGGCGCAAACATCCGCCGTCGGCCCGGTTTTACCCGCCCGCGCGGCGGCCGAGGCTTCACAGCTCGCGGCGACGAGGCTTGCGGCGCCGCAGCCGCCGGTTT
>NICF_comb_assmDRAFT_10001930_pt1 | contig 16085 bp, 16 predicted proteins | sample NewIslPassag4_SG_FD_11279 | JGI IMG/M metagenome (IMG submission 11279) | reverse complement strand
GGCGGAGGGCGGCGCGCGGTTCGCGCCGCGGCTCGAGCCGCACGACTCCTGGTACATCGGCTCGGACGTGTTCTACACGTACATCGTCCACAACGGCTGGTGGAAGCTGTTCATGCGGCAGAAGACGAAGGAGGGCTATTTCACCTGCGCGGCCGAGCTCCGGGAGAAGCTGCTGACGGGCCGCTTCCCCGACCACATCCGCGAGCGGTTCATGCGGATGCTCGAGCATTACGGCCAGTCGCCGATCATCGTCCGCTCCAGCTCGCTGCTGGAAGACCAGTACGGGAACGCCTTCGCCGGCAAATACGAGAGCGTCTTCCGCATCAACCGCGGCACGCCGGAGGAGCGGTATGAGGCGTTCGAGCAGGCGGTGCGGACCGTCTACGCCAGCGCGATGAACGAAGACGCGCTGGTGTACCGGCAGATCCGGGGACTCGCGGGCGAAGACGAGCAGATGGCGCTGCTCGTGCAGCGGGTGTCCGGCGACGAGCACGGGGAAGGCTTCTTCCCCCATGCGGCGGGCGTCGGCCATTCGACGAATCTGTACGTGTGGGATTCGGGCATCGACATGAACGCGGGGATGCTGCGGCTCGTGTTCGGCCTCGGGACGCGGGCGGTCGACCGGACGGAGGGCGATTACGCCCGGATCGTCTGCCTGGACGATCCGAAGCGCCAGCCGCCGATGCACGCCGGCGACCGGCGGAAGTACGCGCAGCACGAGCTCGACCTGCTGTCGTTCCGGGAGGGCGCGCTCGTGTCGAAGAACGCGGACGCGGTGCTGGCGGGCGGCGTCAAGGCCGACCGGTCGCTGATCGCCTCGCCCGACGGCGAGACGGCCGCGTGGATGCGGGAGCTCGGAATGACGGACCGGCCGATGCCCTGGATCATCGACTTCGGGGGGCTGCTGGAGCGGACCGATTTTCCCGCGTTCATGCGGGAGATGATGGCCCGGCTTGCCGCCGAGTATGAGTATCCCGTCGACATCGAGTTCACGGTCAACTTCACGCCGGACGGACAGTATCGCGTCAATCTGCTGCAATGCCGTCCGCTGCAGACGCGCGGCCTCGGCCGGCCGGTCGAGCTGCCGGAGCCGTCGGAAGATTGCTTCTTCGCGGCGCGCGGCGGCTTCATGGGCGGCAACGTCCGGCTGCCGATCGATCATGTCGTGTTCGTGAGGCCGGAAGCCTATCTCGCGCTGCCCGAGCAGGGCAAATACGCGGTCGCCCGGCTGATCGGCCGGCTCAACAGGGCGCTGAAGGGCAGGCACGCGATGCTGGTCGGTCCGGGGCGGTGGGGGACGACGACGCCGTCGCTCGGGGTGCCGGTGCATTTCGCGGAGCTGTGCCATATGTCGGTGATCGTCGAAGTGGCATCGGCGGAATCCGGCATCGCGCCGGAGTTGTCGTACGGCAGCCATTTCTTCCTCGATCTCGTGGAATCGGGCATCTTCTACGCGGCGCTCGTGCCCGGCGAACCGTATGTCGTCTGGCATCCGGAGCGGGTGCTGGAGCTGGACAACGCGCTGATCGAGCTGGTGCCGGACGCGGCGCCGCTCGCCGAGGTCGTCCACGTGGCGCGCACGGACGGGATGGAGATCTTCGCGGACATCGGGACGCAGCGGGTGGTGTGCAGGTGAAAGGGCGGGATTCCGCTGCCTGAGACGCGCCGGCAGGCAGCGGAAAAAGAATTTTGTCGAAAACCGAATATCCCTTGTTGACAAATACCGACTAAATCCATAGGATATATATTAAATCACGTGGTTCACCGTATGGGCGGTTTTCCAGCCGATGCCGAAAACCGGGTGCGCCCATATGGATGCCAATTACCAACACAATTATATTTGTATACAAAAATACTTAAATGCTGAACGGAACGACTTGAACAACGGCAGGGAGTGATCGTGTGGATTTGTTTTCCAAGGTCGGCCGCGGCATGGTGCTTCATGTGAGCGGCACGGAATACGAGCAGGGGAAGCAGCAGGGGGAGAAGGCCGCCGATCTGATCGCCAAGAACGTGGCCCGTTTCAAAAACGCGATCCGGCAATACGACCACCTGAATCTCGATTACGGCGGACTGATCCGGAGAAACACCGCCTTCCTGGAGAAGCGCGAACCCGGCGTCGCCGCCGAAATCCAGGGCATCGCCGACGGTTCCGGCATTCCGTACGAAGACATCCTGCTGATCAACATCCCGCTGTATTTCATCCTGAAATGGCTGCCGCAGGAATGCAGCCAGTTCCTGGCGTGGAGAAGCGCGACCCTTGACGGCAAGACCTACCTGGTGAAAACCCGCGACATGGGCGGCGAATGGGTCGAGCACGTCATCCTGCGGCGCGCGTACGCCGACGGGAAAGTGTCGGTGGAAGTGAACGGCGCGGGCATCGTGACGTACCCCGGAAGCGGGATGAACAGGCACGGTCTGGCCGTCTCCACCAGCGGCGTGTGGTCGCATCGGATGACGTTCGATCTGGACGCGGTGGATCGCGCCCACGCGCTGCTGAACAGCCGCCACATTCTGGAGAAATGCAGAACGGTCGAGGACGCCGTCGACTATCTGAACAACGAACCGCGCATGAGCGGCATGAACTTCGTCGTGGCGGACAAGCATCGGGCCGCGGCGCTGGAGGTCACGCGGGACAGGGTGATCGTCTCCGGGAACGATGACGGCATCATCGTAAGGACCAACCACTATGTGGCGCCGGAGCTCCGCCACCTGAATCCGGACGCGGAGTCGTATCCGTCCACCTACAAGCGTTACGAGCGGGCGGTCTCCTTCCTGCGGAGCAGGGCAGGGGCGATCCGGTTCCAGGACATGCTGGAGATCGCGACCGACCACGAGAACGGTCCGGTGAACACGATCTGCCGCCACGCGGCGGAGCCGGGAGGCGCGGTGACGATCTACTGCAGCATCATGATTCCCGAGGACGGGCAGGTGTGGACTTCGCTGATCAATCCGTGCGAGGCGCTTCGCCTGACGTACATCTGACGCCATGCGTGACATTACTCGGAAAAGGTGGGACGGACGTTGGACAAGGCGACGCTGCTGGAGCGGCGGTTCAAGCGGTTGAAGGAGGAGATGCGCCGGAAAGAGATCGCGCTGGCGATCTTCATGAAGCCGGAAAACGTGTTCTACTACAGCGGGTTCAATCCGATTCTGACCCATCACAAATCGTTCGTCGTCGTTCCGCTGGAAGGCGAGCCGACTCTGCTGGTCCACTGCATTCGCGGCGATCACGCGAAAGAGGAAGCGTGGCTGCGAAACATTCAATATCACGGCCGATGGGGGGACAAGACGCCGCTCGACCCGGACCCGGTCAAGGCCATCGCCCGCCTCGGGGAGCCGGTTGATCTGAAGAACGGCGCGCTCGGCCTGGAACTGGGCTATCTGCCTTACCAATGGGTCGAGAGATTGCGCGGCGCTTTCCATGATCCGGCCGTCAAGGATTTGTCCGCGTACTGTGAAGAAGCGCTGCTTGTCAAGGACGCCCACGAGATCGACATGATTCGCAAGGCGTCCGCCCTGGCCGACCGGGCCATGGAGGTCATGATCGACAGCCTGCGGGGCGGAGCGACCGAAGCGGAGGCTTCCACCGCGGGGCAGCACGCGATGCGGCTGCTCTGGCAGACCGCATATCCGGAATACGAAATATCCGGATTCGGCGGCCAGGAAGGAGGAATCATCGACGGGCTGAACTGTTGGATTCTGACCGGCGAGCGGATCGCGTTCGGCTGCGACTGTCCGAAGGCCAGAAAACCGGAGCCCGGCGAACTGGTGCTTCCGATGGTGTGGGCCGTGCTGGGCGGGTATTACGCGGAGAACGAACGGACCGTTTTTGCGGGTTCGCTCGACGAGTTCAAAATGCGCGCGTACAACGCGATGCTGCGGGCGAGGGAAGCCGCGTTCAGGCAGATCCGGCCGGGCGTGCCGTTCGAGCGGCTGTATTACGCGGCGGTCGCGGTGTACGAGGAAGCGGGCTTCGGCCGGCTGCTTCCCGGCCGGATCGGACACGGCATCGGCCTGCACGCCCACGAGTTTCCCTCGATCAAACCCGGCAACACGATCCCGCTCGAGCCGGGCATGGTGTTCACGGTCGAGCCGGGCATCATGACGGCCGCCTGGGGCGGCGTCAGACATTCGGACACCGTGCTGGTGACCGAAGACGGATATGAGATATTGACCAGAAGCGACAACGGCACCATTTCGATCTGAAAGGAATGACGCACTCATGAAAACATGGTTGAAGTCCAGGACGATTCTCGTACTCACGCTCATATTCTCGCTCATTTTCGTGGCCGCCTGCTCGAACAAGGGCTCGAACGGCGGTTCGGGCTCGGGAAGCGCGGGCGGCAACAGTTCAAGCAGTTCGAGCAGCAGTTCAGGCAGCAGTTCCGCATCCTCCGGTGAAGGCGGATCCGGCGCGGCGGGCGAAATCGAACGGCTCGTGTTCGCGCAATCGGCCGATACGCAGGCGATCGAGCCTTACAACGGCACGAGCACCAACTCGGCGACGATCAACTTCCAGATGTTCAACGCCCTGACCAAGACGACGCCCGACGGCGAGGTGATCGGCGACCTGGCCGAATCGTTCGAAGCGATCGACGATTACACCTGGCAGTTCAAGCTGAAGCAGGGCGTCAGGTTCCACAACGGCGAGCCGTTCAACGCCGAGACGGTCAAGTTCAGCGTCGAACGGATGCTCAATCCGGAGAAGAATTTCGGGCTGGCGGCCGATTTTGCCTTCATCAAGGAAGTGCAGATCGTGGATGAGTACACGGTCAACATCGTCACCCACGAGCCGAGCAACGGCGTGCCGCTGCGCCTGATCTACCTGGTGATGACCCCGCCGCAATACATCGCCGAGGTCGGGGACGAGGAATTCGCCAAAAAACCGGTCGGCACCGGCCCGTTCAAGTTCAGGGAGTACGTGAAGGACGATCACGTCACGCTGGTCCGGAACGACGATTACTTCGGCGGACCTTCGAAGATCAAGGAGCTGGTGTTCCGGCCGATTCCGGAAGAGGCTTCGCGGATCGCCGCGCTGGAAGCGGGCGAAGTCGACCTGATCACCGGCCTGTCGGTGACGCAGGCGAAGCGGCTGGCCGAAAATCCGGATTACGTGGTCGAGAACTTCCCGACGACGCGCGTCGTGTACATCGGCTTCAACATGCGGTCCGACACGATCGTGCAGAGCAAGGAGTTCCGCCAGGCGCTGAACTACGCGGTCGACGTCGATTCGATCATCGAAAACGTGCTGGAAGGCAACGGCAAGCGCATCGCCACCATTTTCCTGGACCATTTCCAGGGCTACTCGGACGAAATCGAGCCCTATCCGTACGATCCGGAGAAGGCGAAGGAATTGCTGGCGAAGTCGGGTTACAACAATGAGCCGCTTACCCTCGTCATTTCCACCGCCAACGGCAACCTGAAAGAAGTGGTGGAAACGGTGGCCGACCAACTGCGCAAGATCGGCGTGAACGTCACGGTGATGGACAAGGAGAACGCGCTGCTGCGCCAGGAGCTGGCCGCGGGCGAGATCGATCCGCTCTACCTGTATGCGATCGGCGGACCTTACAACTCCGCGGAGCTCATCTCCCGCATCGGGTTCGGCACGCAGCAACGGTATTCGACGTACTGGAACGCGGAAATGGACGATCTGCGTCAGCGGGCGTCCTCCACGCAGGATCTGGCGCAATCGGACGCGCTGTGGAAAGAGTATCAGGAGAAAATCAAGGAAGAAGCGCCGGCCATCTTCCTGTTCCAGCAATACAGCTCGCTGGCCTACAACGCCAAGTTGAAAAACTTCGTTCCGCGCAAGGACGAACTGATCTTGTTTGACGGTGTGAGCCGCTGAGTCAGGCTCGTCAGTCGGATCGGTGAAGGGGAACCGCGGTTCCTCTTTGCCGATCTTCGTTTACCCGGCACGGACGCGCCGCAAGGCTTGCGCCGCGAGTCGGCCGCAGAGATTGGAGGTGGTCCGCCCTGTTATCCTACATCCTGCAACGCTTGATCCAATCGGTGATCGTGCTGTTCGGCGTCACGCTGGTCGTCTTTGTCATCCTTCGCCTGTCCGGCGACCCCGTCGATCTGTATCTGCCCCCGGGCGCCTCTCCCGAAATGGTGGAGCGATACCGCGAGGCGCTGGGACTGAGCGAATCGATTCCGGTGCAATATGCGAAATTTCTGCAGGGGCTGTTCAGCGGCGATCTCGGACAGTCCTACTACTACAACGAGCCGGCGCTCGATGTGGTGCTGGAACGGTTTCCCGCCACGCTGGAACTGACGGCGGCCAGCGTGCTCGTGACGATCATCATCGGCGTTCCGGCCGGCATCGTCGCCGCCGTCATGCGCAACTCGAAGACCGATTACCTGATCCGCGTCGCCGCCTTGCTCGGCCAGTGCGTGCCGGTGTTCTGGATCGGCATCATCCTCATCATCATTTTCGCCGTGAAGCTGCACTGGCTGCCGACGTCCGGGCGCGGCACCTGGGAGCATCTCGTGATGCCCGCCTTCGCGCTCGGGCTCTATTCCGCCGCCACGACGGCCCGCCTGCTCCGGTCTTCGATGCTGGAGGTCATGAACAAGGAATATGTGCTGGTGGCGCGCGCGAAAGGCCTGAGCAAAGCGAAGGTCGTGCTGAAGCACGCGCTCAAGAACGCCATTAGCGCGGTCATCACCGTGCTGGGCCTCCATATCGCCGGACTATTGGGCGGCGCGATCGTGACGGAGACGGTGTTCGCGTGGCCGGGCATCGGCAGACTCATCGTGCAGTCGATCAACAACCGGGATTTCACGGTCGTGCAGACCGCGGTCATGCTGATCGCGCTGTGCTATGTCGTCATCAACCTGCTGGTGGACGTCTGCTACGCCCTGATCAACCCCCGCGTGAAGCTGCACGGGAGAGGAGGCTGAACATGCGGCGCAGTCTCAGGACAAGCGCGACGGGAACGGTCGGCCTCGTCATCGTGCTGGCGGTGCTCTTCTGCGCGATAACCGCCGACTGGATCAGTCCCTACGACCCGCTGGAACAGAACATCGAGCGCAAGCTGCAGCCGCCCGCATGGCTGAAGGGCGGAAGCTGGGATCATCCGCTCGGAACCGATCAGCTCGGCCGGGACATCCTGAGCCGCATCATTCACGGCAGCCGGGTGTCCATGCTGATCAGCGTCGCCGGCACGGCGGTGGCGATCGCGGTCGGCGTGCTGCTCGGTTCGGTCAGCGGGTATTACGGCGGCAAAGCGGACGCGGTCATCATGCGGTTCGTCGATGTGATTCTGTCGTTTCCTTTTATATTGCTCGCGATATTCGTGGTGGCCGTCATCGGGCCCGGCATTCTGAACATCATTCTGATCGCCGGCTTCACATCGGGCGTGAACATGGCGCGGATCATCCGCGGGGAAATTCTCGGCGTGAAGGAGATGGAGTACATCGAAGCGATCCGGTCGGTCGGCGCCCGGGACGGAACGATCATTCTGAAGCACATCCTGCCCAACATTTTCAACGTGCTGATCGTGATGGCGACGCTGGAGATGGCGCAACTCATCCTGGTGGAATCGTCGCTCAGCTTCCTCGGATTGGGCGTGCCCGCGGAAGTGCCGACTTGGGGCAAGATGCTGTCCGAATTCCGCACGCTGATTCTGTCCGACCCGTGGATTGCCGTATTTCCCGGCCTCGCGATTACGCTGACCGTGCTGGGCATCAACCTGTTCGGCGACTGGCTGCGGGACTATCTGGACCCGAAACTGAACCAAACGATCAAATGAGGGATCGGGATGTCTGATGCACTCTTGCAAGTCAAGGACCTGACGGTCAAGTTCAACACCCCGCACGGCAAGGCGGCCGCGATCAACCGGCTGAGCTTCGATGTGCGCAAGGGAGAAATCGTGGGCATCGTGGGCGAATCGGGATGCGGAAAAAGCCTGACGTCGCGCGCGATCATGGGCCTCCTGCCGCCGTCGGTGGCGGAAGTGTCCGGCAGCATCCTGTTCGACGGCGACGATCTCCTGCGCAAATCGGACAAGGAAATGCGGAAGATCCGGGGCAACGAGATCTCGATGATCTTCCAGGAACCGATGACCTCGCTGAATCCGGTCTACACGATCGGCAACCAGTTGATGGAGACGATCCTGCTGCACCAGGGCGTGAGCCGCAAGGAGGCCCGCGAGCGGGCGATCGACATGCTGAAGCTGGTGCACATTCCGTCGCCCGAGAAACGGATGAAGCAATATCCGCACGAACTGTCGGGCGGCATGAGGCAGCGCGTCATGATCGCCATCGCGCTGTCCTGCAACCCGAAGATGCTGATCGCCGACGAGCCGACGACGGCGCTCGACGTGACGATCCAGGCGGAAATCATCGATCTGCTGCTGGAACTGAAGGAAAAGCTGTCCATGTCGATCATCATGATCTCCCACGATCTCGGCGTCATCGCGGAAACCGCCGACCGGGTCGTCGTCATGTACGCGGGCCAGGCGGTGGAGTCCACCGACATCGATTCGATTTTCGAGCGTCCGCTGCATCCGTATACGCAGGGCTTGCTCAAGGCGCGGCCCACGCTGGAGGAGAAGAAGGAGCGGCTGGAGACGATCGAAGGCAGCGTGCCGAACAGCCACGAGCTTCCGGCGGGCTGCAAGTTCCATACGCGCTGCCCGTTCGGCCGGCCGATCTGCGCCGCCCGGGAGCCCGGACTCCTCGAGGTGAACGGACAAGGGGTCAAGTGCTGGATGCATGCGAAGGAGTGGAATGACCATGACGAATAGCCGCGGCGGCGAACCGCTCCTGGAAGTGCGCGGTCTGAAGAAATGGTTTCCGATCCGGGACGGCTTGTCCCGCAAATACGTCAAGGCCGTCAACGGCGTCAGCTTCGCGCTGAACCGCGGCGAGACGCTGGGCATCGTCGGCGAGTCCGGCTCGGGCAAGTCGACCCTCGGCCGGTGCATCATCCGCCTGACCGAGCCGACGGACGGGGAGGTCCGCTTCGAGGGGCGGAACCTGCTGGAACTGAACAAGGGCGAGCTGCGGCGGTTTCGCAAGAAGTTCCAGATGGTGTTCCAGGACCCCTACGCCTCGCTGAATCCCCGGCAGAAAATCGGGGACATCATCGGGGAATCGCTGCGCATTCACGGCCTGGTCCGGGACCGGAACGAGATGAGGCGCCGGATCGGCGAAATTCTGGAGATGGTCGGCATCCGACCGGAATTCGCCGCCCGGTTCCCCCACGAACTGTCGGGCGGCCAGCGCCAGCGGATCGGGCTGGCCCGGGCGCTGGCGGTTTCTCCGGATCTGATCATATTCGACGAAGCCGTATCCGCCCTCGATGTGTCGATCCAGGCGCAAATCCTGAACCTGATCAACGACCTGCAGCGGCGGCTCCAATTGTCCTACATCTTCATCACCCACGACCTGAGCGTCGTGCGGCAGGTCGCCACGCATATCGGCGTCATGTACCTGGGCGAAATGGTCGAATTCGCGCCCGCCGACGAGCTGTTCGCCAATCCCAGGCATCCGTACACCCGGGCGCTGCTGTCGGCCGTGCCCGGATACCGCAAGGGACGCAAACGGGAACGCATCAAGCTGCGGGACGATATTCCAAGCCCGATCGACCCGCCGTCCGGCTGCAAATTCCACACGCGCTGCCCGCTGGCGAAGGAGGAATGTGCATTGCGCGCACCCGAGACGCGCCATGCTTCCGCACAGCACCGTTACGCGTGCCTGCTCGTCGATCCCGATTGACGGGCCGGCGGAGACCAGAAAGGGAGAGGACAACACGATGACGATAACGGGGACCGAACGCATCAGCGCCGTGCTGCGGGGGGAAACGCTCGACCGGGTGCCGTACAGCTTCTGGACCCATCTGCCCCATGTCGATCTCGACCCGGTGCGGCTTGCGGAGGAGACGTATCAGTTCTACAGAAGGTTCGAGCCGGATTTTGTGAAAAGCATGCCGAACGGCATGTTCTGCGTCGAGGATTTCGGTTGCGAGTGCGACTTCAGCGAAGTCTTCGCCGGAGGAGTGGCCAGGATCAGCAAATACGCCGTGACGGAAGCGTCCGACTGGGAGAAGCTTCCCGCTCCCGACGTGGGCAAAGGCGCGCTGGGCAGGGAACTTCATTCGCTGGAACGGCTGACGGCTCTTGTGCGGGACGAGGCGCCGGTCGTCGCCACCGTGTTCACCCCGCTTACCGCGGCCCGCAAAATGGCCGGTCCCGCCCTGTTCCGGCACATGCGGGAAAACCCGGACGGCGTGAAAGCGGGGCTGGAGATCATCGCCCGGGTGACGGCGGAATTTGCCGCGGAAGCGGTGAGCAGGGGCTGCGCGGGCATTTTTCTGGCCGATCAAATGGCGACGCGCGAGGTGATGACGGAGGAGGAATACGCGGAATTCGGCGCGCCGTTCGCGCTGAAGGTGCTCGAAGCCGTCCGCGGGCGTTCCTGGTTCAACGTGCTGCACATTCACGGAAACGATATCATGTACCGTCTGCTGGCCGATTTTCCGGTGCAGGCGATCAACTGGCACATCGGGGAGACCGAGCCGGACATCGGGGAAATGCTGCGGCTCAGTCCGGACAAGGTTGCCGTTGGCGGCATCCGCCGCTTCGATGTGACAAGCGGCAAGCTGGAGGCCATCAAGCGGCAGATTGCCGACGCGCGCGAGCATGGGGGAAGCCGCATCATCGTGACGCCCAATTGCGTCATCCGGCATCCCGTCAACGATGAGGTGCTGGAGCTGGTCCGGAAGGAAATTTTACAAACGGTTTCCACATAATATTGTATACAATAATGCAAATGGGTTCCGACGTTGTCAGGCCTTTTCCGGGTGGATAACAGGCTGGAGTTATGCTAAAATGTCCATGCCCACATGCTGGTTGGATTTCCAAGAAAGAATATCCGCTGGCTTGAATTTGTATACAAAAATATTTGAATGTTATTCACGCGGAAAAGGATGGAGAAATCATGCAGTTGCGTTCCTTGCGCAAGGTGTCCAAGGACATCGTCTACATGACGTTGAAAGAATGGATCATCAACGGGGAGTTGGAACCCGGGCAGAGTCTGATCGAAGAAAATATTGCCGGCTTGCTGTCGATCAGCCGAACGCCTCTGCGGGAAGCGATCCAGCGTCTGGAAAGCGAGGAACTCGTCATCCGGCAGCCGAACGGGCGGCTGAAAATCGCGCCGCTGTCCAGGGAGGAAGTGATGGAGATCTTCCTCATCCGCTCCATGCTGGAAGGCATTGTGGCCAGATTCGCGGCCCTGAAAGCCACGGACGCGGACATCGAGCAGCTCAGGATCAGGCTGGACAATATCGGGAACGCGGCCCAAAAAGGCGGAGAACAGGACCTGCTGCAGTACGGCAGCGAGTTTCACACGTATCTGTACGAACTCAGCGGACAGAAAACGACGATCAAGCTGCTGGGCATGCTCAATGACCGCATCATGCGGTATCGCCGCCTGGTGCCCCGGCACGACATGGGCCGGCAGGGCAAAGCGTACGAGGAGCACCGGCGCATTTTCGAACAGATCGCAAGCCGCAATCCCGACGGAGCGGAGATGGCGATGAGGGAGCACATCATGAACAGTCTCCAGACGGCGGTCGAAAGCCTCGAGAAATTCGAGCGGCAATGACGGACGCATCGGTGACGGAGAATATCATAACCGCGGAACTTGCGCGCGCCGAAACCCGTGAAGCCGACACGGCTGCGGGTTTCGGGCTTTTTTTTGTCTGCGGCGGCATTTGGGCCATTAGCGGTCTGTGGGGCCGTTAACGGGCATCCGGACAGGGCCAGGGGGCGCGATAACGGTCTGCGGAACCGTTAAGCGGGTGTCCGGCGGGTCTCGGCCCGCTCGAATGTGGCCAATAGCGGTCTGCGGGACCGTAAACGGTCATCCGGACAGGGCCGAATGGCGCGATAACGGTCTGCGGAACCGTTAAGCGGGTGTCCGGCGGGTCACGACCCGCTCGAATGTGGCCAATAGCGGTCTGTGGGGCCGTTAACGGGCATCCGGACAGGGCCAGGGGGCGCGATAACGGTCTGCGGAACCGTTAAGCGGGTGTCCGGCGGGTCTCGACCCGTGAATTCGCCGGTTCGATCTTCCTGACCTCCGCGCAATTTTGCAAGAAGCCGTTCGACATCGATCCCGCGCTGCCGCGCAAGCTGCTCTTGTATCTGATGCCGTTCGGCTTCGTATCCTGGGTGCCCGCGGCCTTCCAGCTCGGCAAGATCGGCAACCTGTGGCTGTGGAGCTTCGTCGCAACGCCGCTCCTGCTGTGGTTGTCGCGCCGGGTGTGGAACCGGTTGTCGGCCGATTACGAGGGAGCGTCGTCCTGAGGGGAAAGTGCTTAAATCAATGCATCCGGATTGAGTGGCGCACCCGCATTCTTTCCAAAGTGATGAAAAAGTCTCTTCGCGGGGAAAGTCTCTCCGCGGGGAGAGACTTTTTCAGTGTCATTCGAAGTCAATCAGATCTTCGGCGGGCTGTCCCCCATCAGCGCCCGCACGGTCGGCATGTCGGCCGGAGCCCAATCCAGCGAGGCCAGTTCGGACGGAGGGAGCCAGACGAGCCGCGCGTGCTCCTTCGGCGAGGGGGTTCCCGCCATGATCCGGGCCTTGAAGGTGATGAGCCGGACCGCAACGTCCGGGTATTGATGCGTCACATCGGCGATCCGTTCCCGGACTTCGATCAGGCAGTCCAGTTCCTCGCGGATCTCCCGGACCAGGCATTCTTCCTGCGATTCGCCCGGCTCGATCTTGCCGCCGGGGAACTCCCACAGACCGGGCAGCACCATCGACGGGGAACGCTGCGCGCACAGGATTTCATTTTTGTCGTTGAAGATGACGGCGCCTGCGACTTCGACTAGCTTCATGGCATGTCCAACCTCTGGCGGATGCGAAATGGTCCATATGCGGATCATACCCGCATCGCACCGCCTTTTCAAGCGTTTCGTCCGCGCCTTCCTTCCGGGTTCCACAGGCAGACCGTGTTCTCGCAGCGGCAGGAGGCCAGACGCCGCGCGAACGCCCGCAGCGACACTTCCGGACCGAGCAGGATTTTCACATCCCGGAACATGCACGCTTCAAAATGATAACCCTCCGACCGGATCATGATGACGCAGTCATCGAACCGGCACCGGCGGAAGGCGAATCCGTCCAACCAGATCGTCTCGTGCGTGAACGGCTGATCCTGAATCAGCTCCATCGCCTGGATCTCTCCCCGCCTCAAGTGTGGTCGAGTCAAGATCATAGCATGTCCGGCGCGCAATGGGTGTCGGAACGCGGCTTGCCGGCCCCGGCAATTTGCCGACAGGGGGCGTGACAGGTTCTGGCAATTCGTATATGCTTGCTATCAGTCGAGATTGACGTTCGATGCGGGAACGGGATGATTCATGGAGCCATTGATCGAACTGCGGAATGTCGGAAAAGGGTACGCGCCGGGGCGCCCGGTCGTGCGGGAAATCAACTTCGAGGTTCAGCGCGGGCAGATCACGGCTATTCGCGGACGCAACGGCTCGGGCAAGTCCACGCTGCTGAAGCTGATCGCGGGAATCGTCAGGCCGTCAGCCGGCGTTGTCCGCCGCGCGCCGGGCGTGACCGTCGGCTATGCGCCGGAGCGGTTTCCCGGCGTGCGCTTCCGGGCGGAGGAATATCTGGCGCATCCGGGCCGCATCCGGCGGATGCCGCGTGCGGCGCTTGAGCGGCGGATTCGTGAGCTGATGGATCTGTTCGGGCTGCAAGCCGCCGGGCCGATCGCGCATTTCTCGAAGGGTATGGCGCAGAAGGTCAACCTGATGCAGGCGGTGCTCGCGCGTCCCGACGTGCTCGTGCTGGACGAGCCGCTGTCCGGGCTCGATGCCGATGCGCAGCGGGAATTGGTCCGGCTGGTGCTCGCGTTCAAGCGGAAGGGGGCGGCCGTCGTTCTGACGGGACATGAGCCGGGTTTTGCCGAAGGGTGGGCGGACCGGACGATGGAGCTGCGGAACGGGGAACTGGCGCCGAGGCGGAATGACGGATCGGCGATGGAGGCGGACACGTCGGCGTGGATTTGCGAACAATGGGGGATTCGGTAGACAGCCGCGTCCGGCGGGGATATTCGTAGGATGGGAGCACGTCGGGCTCCCGCGTCCGGCGGGGGGTTGCGATTGATGGAGCACGTCGGGCTGATGTGTCCGGCGCGGATTTGCGATTGATGGAGCACGTCGGGCTCCCGCGTCCGGCGGGGGGTTGCGATTGATGGGAGCACGTCAGGCTGCCGCGTCCGGCGGGGGGTTGCGATCGCGATGGGGGGGCGTAAGGTTGCTGCCGCATCTGGTGTGGTATCTGCTCGCAAGTTACATACGGTCGTACCGGTATTTTCCGCCGCTGCTGGTCTTCCTGATCGGCCTCATGCTGCTGTATGCCAACCGCCCGAATCCGGTGATGGACAGCTATGCGGCTTCGTCCGTGCTGGTGTATGCCGTGTCCGCCTGGATCGGCGCGGGCTTCCACGGCGCGATCGCGGACGCGCAGGAGCATATTGCGGCGGTTCATGCGGGGAGCGTGCGCGCGTATCTGACCGGCAAAGCGCTGGCCGCGCTCGCGTGCGGGCTGCTGCTGAGCGTTGCGGCGGTTGCCTGGCCGGCGGCGTCGGGGAGCTTCGAATGTTCCCCGGGCGCCGGCGAATGGCTGACGGCGCTGCTCGCGCACGCGGAAATGTCGCTGCTCGGCGGGCTGGCGGCGCTGCTGCTGAGTCATCCCGTTCTGAAAAAAGGAACCCGCGCTTCCGCCGCACTGCTGCTCGTGCTGATCCTGTCGATCGCGCGAAACGGCGTGCTGCGGGAGATCGGGGACGGCTTCGCGCCGCTCTTCTGGCTGCTTCCTCCCGCCGCGCCGCTGGTGGATTGGATGACGGCCCCGGACAAGGCGCCTGATATGAACGGCGCCGCCGTCTGGGTCTGGCCCCTGGCGTACGGCGGCGCGCTGTGGTGGCTGTATATGCGGCTGGCGGAGCGAAGGATGTAAGCCTCCCGGACAGTCAGTCCGCTCCTGCCGCATGTGCCGGGTTAAGGTGATGTGTCCGACCTATTCGCGAACCCAAAAGATGTAATCGACGCTCACCGGCTCGAGGCCCGCGCCGCGCAGCAGCTGGTTGATCTGCCCGCGGTGGTAGTGACCGTGCAGGGCGACGTGCAGCAGGATGTCGCGCACCCGGTTGCGGAAGGCGGCGCCGGAAGAGTTCCGGTATTCGATCTCCGCGTCGAGCGCGGCGTCATCGAGCGCGGACAGATACTGCGCGAATTCCGAGTGGAGCGCTTCAAGGCGCTCCCGCAACCCGTCGAGGCCGTCCGGCGTGGTCCAGATCGACAGATGCGAGCTGTCGCGCCCCTCTAGCCGGGTCAGCCAGACCCGTTCGGCGTTCAGGATATGGTCGTACAGACGGACGGCTGCGGCCGGCGGATCGCCGGCGTTCTCAAGCGTCTCAAGCAGACGCCGGTCGGCCCATAGCAAATGGTCGTACAGGGCGCGGATGTTCAGCATGGACAGGTCTCCTTGTGAAATCGGGTTGGTGTCGCCCGCGGCTTACAGGTGCTCGATGATGTCGCCGGCGATGAGCGACGCCCGGGACGGGCGCGCGGCGGCGGCCCGGTCGCCGGCCGCGCCGTGCAGCCATGCGCCGAAGGCGGCGGCGGTGCCCGGCGGCATGCCCTGGGCGAGCAGGCTGCCGATGACGCCCGCGAGCACGTCGCCGCTGCCGCCGGTCGCCATGCCGGGGTTGCCGGTCGTATTCACATACACGGCGCCGTCCGGCAGCGCGGTGACGGTGGCGGCGCCCTTCAGCACGAGCACGACGCCGTGACGTGCCGCGTAATCGCGGGCGACGCCGATCCGGTCGCGCTGCACCTCGGCGGTGCTCATGCGCGCAAGCCGCGCCATCTCGCCGGGATGCGGCGTCAGGACGGCCGGGCTGCCTTCGGGCCGGCGCGGCCAGGCGGCGAAGTCGTCCGCCTCCGCCAGCATGTTCAGCGCGTCGGCGTCGAGCACGAGCGGCACGGCGCGCCCGGCGCCGCCGTCCGCCGCGCCGCAGGCGGCGTCCCAGACGCGCCGCAGCCAGGCGGC
>NICF_comb_assmDRAFT_10001928_pt1 | contig 16100 bp, 7 predicted proteins | sample NewIslPassag4_SG_FD_11279 | JGI IMG/M metagenome (IMG submission 11279) | reverse complement strand
GCGTTACTGGTCCACTGGATCGATGTGAGCGCGGGCAAGTGGGCCAGGAGGTAGTCCCTGTCGGCAACGAGCAGAGGAGTGCTAAAAGCACCGGCAATGGGCGGTTATTACGGGAAGCCGGAAGAATTGAAGAAACAGAGATCGCCGTTTCACGATCGTCCTGCCGCTTCTCTTTGTGTAAAAAGACATTATGCTGAAAAGTGTAGGCCGTGTCGCGAAGCGTCGTAGCCCATTGACGCGTCTGCAATTCGTGGCAGCTTTCGCTGAAAAATGCCTACAGTTTTTCTAACCCGCTGTCGGCGATTACCGGAGTAGTCGCTTCGCAGACGAACCCACCCAACTGGTCTTCAGGTACACGTGTTGTGAAGGATATCCCCAATGCGGCCAAGAATCGTTCTGTGTTTTCCCCATGAGGAGCGGCATCATCAGGCCATCGCGGCCGCCGCTCCGTGGGGTGAAGTCGTGTCCGTGCCCCAGGAACGGATTGCGGAAGAATTGCTCGAGGCGGACATTTTTTGCGGTCATGCGAAAGTCCCCGTGGACTGGGATGCCGTGGTGAAACGGGGGCGTTTGGTGTGGATTCAATCGTCGGCAGCCGGGATGGACCACTGCCTGGTTCCCTCGGTCATCGCCTCCAATATCGTGGTGACAAGTGCGTCTGGCGTCCTGGCGGATCAGGTGTCGGAGCACACGGTGGCGCTGGTAACAGCGTGGCTCCGCAGCCTTCCCACGTTCTTTTGGGCTCAGCAGCGGGAAGAATTTGTAAGACGCCCCACGCGGGATCTTCATCGGAGCCGCATCCTGATCGTGGGCTTCGGGGGAGTGGGACGGCGTCTGGCCCAGGTGCTTCATGTTTTCAAAACGCACATCTGGGCGACGGACCTTTTCCCTGTGGATAAACCCACGTACGTGGAAAAGTTGTGTCCGCCCGAATCTCTGGAAGAGCTCTTGCCCGAAGCAGACATCACGATTCTGGCGTTACCGCTCAACGATAAGACCCGCGGGATGTTTGGTCGGGACCAGTTTGCGCGGATGAAGCCGGGCTCGCTGTTTGTGAATGTTGCCCGGGGGCCCATCGTGCGAACGGACGACCTTCTCGATGCCCTTCAAGAAGGCCTTATTGCAGGGGCCGTGCTCGACGTAACCGACCCGGAGCCGCTCCCGCCGGGACATCCTTTGTGGAAACAGTCTAATGTGATCATCACCCCTCATGTCGGGGGTCAGTCGGCGACCCGGGCCGACGATATCACGCGGCTCATTTGCGAGAACCTTCGACGCTGGCACACGGGGCAACCTCTCATCAACCTGGTGACCGATAAGACGGCCGGATTTCCGTTCCGGGATGGCTCAACGCCGCTTTGGATCGATGTGTGTGATTCGATCAAGGGAGATTTTTGAGTTTTGCCGTTAAAGGACGGCGACGTTTCGGTCTCATACCCGCGGGTGCGCCCGACTTTGTTGAACGACCGCCGCAACACGGCGCCAAGGCCCGCCTTTTCCACAACCTGGGTTTTGTGGGCCGTTCTGTGCTATGATGTTTAAAAAGTCGAGGCGATCCGGCGGGAGAAAACTATGGAGCCGATTTTTTTTGAGCCGTTTTTACGGGATCAGATTTGGGGTGGGCGACAGCTCGGATCCGTGTTGGGGAAACCTCTCCCCAATCAAGGTTGCTACGGAGAGTCTTGGGAAATAAGCGCGCATCCTCTTCACGTCAGTCAGGTTAAGGGAGGCCGTTTTGAGGGTTGGTCGCTCACCGAGCTTTGGTCAGCCTTCAAGAAGGAACTGTGGGGTGAGAAAGGCGAACCACCGGCCGATTTTCCCTGGCTTATTAAGTTTCTGGACTGCCGGGATTACCTTTCCATTCAGGTACATCCGGACGATGCCCTCGCCGCCATGTTGTGCCCCGCCGAGAAAGGTAAGTTTGAGGTCTGGACGGTCGTGGAAGCGGAGCCGGGGGCGAAGATCTTTGCCGGTCTGAAGTCGGGTGTACGGCCCGACGAGCTGCGAGACGCCCTCCAGCGAAAAGAACCGGAGACGTGCCTCCACGCCATGGCGCCCCGCGTGGGAGATGTGATTGTCCTGCCCCCGGGAACCGTCCATTCTGCCGGGGGTGGCGTCCTGGTGGCGGAGGTCCAGACGCCCAGTGACGCCACATTTCGGCTCTACGATTGGAATAGGACGGACCGAAACGGGCTTCCAAGACCCCTTCACATTGAAGAGGCTGTTCGCGCAATCAACTGGGATCAGGAACCCTGCTCCGTAGTGAAACCGCGGGAAATCTATCGCGATACCGGGGCGGTGGGAGAACTCCTGGTCGAAGGCCCTCCATTCGTCCTGCGACGATGGACCGTTTCACTGGGGGCCGGGCTTTTGATCAGCCGCGATGTGCTGGGCGCCTGGTTGGTCCTGTCTGGTGGCGGTGAGCTCCTCGTGGGTGATTCGGTCTTCCCGATGAATCGGGGTGACACCGTTTTGATTCCCGGGAGTTGTCCCCACGCCCGGTGGGAAACGACGTCGGCCGGACGGGCGATTTTGCTTTCCTGTCATCCGCTGTGATCCATGGAACCGAGTGATCCATGGAACCGAGGCCCAACCGAGGAGGCAGGGGCTCCTCCGGTATGAAACCAGTGCAATCTCGGCGCATTGAATCACCCGGTGCAATTGCCCCGGTCGCGCGCTGCCATGGCTGGCACTTGGTGTGGCTAAGTCGATCGCGGCGGGCAAATGGTCTTATCATTCCCAAAACTCATTTCTAAAATTGAGGGCATGGAAAGTGTTCAGCCGGACACGGAGGCGATCGCGACGAATCTGGGTTTCCTCGTCGACCTCATCCGTGCCCGCGATGATTTCGCTCGGTTGCTCGCGTCGCTCCGCTTCGGTCAGGGTGTGGTAGCTGACGAAGCGGCTGGCTCAGGGTCTGCGCTGCTGGCGGCCGGTCTTACCGGGGCTTGCCCAGGCGTTGTGCTCGTGGTCGTGCCTGACGAGCAGCTCGCCGATGCGTTTCTGGATGACCTCAGGCTTTTCGGGATTGATGAGGTCGCTCTCTTCCCCGCGCTGAGTTCGCCCGTTGAAGACGCCCGTCCCGACGACGAGATGCTGGGTGAGCGGCTGCGAATCCTGTTGCGCCTGATTCGGTCCCGGTTTCCACGGGTCATCGTTGCCTCCGGCGAGTCGCTTCTCCAGAGCGTTCCCCCTGTTCATGTGCTCAAAGAACGACTGTGGACGTTGAAAGCCGGGGAGAACCTGGATGTCACCGCGTTTCTAAAGGCCATTGGGGAGCGCGGTTACCGGAGCGTTCCTACGGTTGCGATGCCCGGCGAGTTTTCACTACGGGGCGGAATTCTCGACGTGTTTGCGCCCGAGTGGACGGCTCCTCTCCGCATCGAACTTTTTGACGAGCGTATCGAATCGCTCCGGCATTTCGATGTTTCGTCGCAGCGAAGTGTGGAGCGGGTGGAGGAGATCACACTCACCTTTTGTCCGCTCGGCGGAGAACCGGCAGGATCGTTTTTTGACTATCTGCCGCCTGAAAGCTGGACGGTGTGGATAGATCCGCAGGGCATTGAAGCCTCTTCGCGGAGCTACCTCGCTCGATTGGACAAACCCCGGTTCCATCACACCTGGGAAAAAATTGTTCAGGATTCCCAGAAGTTTGCGCGGCTGGAAATCTGGGACATCGCTCCGGAAAACCAAGGCGAAGTTTTCCACGGGCAGATGGAATCCGTGGAGCGGTTTTCCGGGGATGTTGAACGGGTGCGGGAAGAGCTGGACGCGGTGGCCGGCGACTCCCGCGTGTACCTCGTTTGCACCGCGTCGGCCGAGATTGAGCGACTCCGCGAGCTGTTCGCCAGCGCTCAGATTGCCAGGTCTGGAAATCTCCATTTTGTGGTGGGACGGCTTTCGCGGGGATTCCGACTTCGGCCTGAAAAGGTCGTTTTCATCAGCGTCAACCAGCTTTTCCAGCGAACCGAGTTCCGCATTCCGGCACGACGGCCAGAGTCTCGCCCTATTGAAGATTTTCTGGATCTGAAGGAGGGAGACCTGGTCGTTCACGTGGCACATGGGATTGCCCGGTATCGTGGATTGACGCTCCTTCAGAAAGGCGATCAGGTCGAGGAGCATCTGTTACTGGAGTTTGCCGAGGGAACCAAGCTCTATGTGCCGACCTCCAAGATTGGCCTGGTGCAGAAATACATCGGAGGCGCCCGGGCGCGGCCGAAACTGTCGAAGCTTGGGGGACGAACGTGGGTACGGCAAAAACAGGCCGTGGCGGCGGCGGTTTTTGATCTGGCGGCAGAGATGCTCGAGATGCAGGCCATCCGGCAGACCCGTCCCGGCATCGCCTTCCCTCCGGACACCATTTGGCAGCAGGAGTTTGATGCTTCTTTCCCATTTGAGGAGACGCCGGACCAGTTGGAGGCCATAGCCGCTATCAAACGCGACATGATGAGCCCACGGCCCATGGATCGGCTCCTCTGCGGGGACGTTGGCTTCGGTAAAACGGAGCTGGCGATGCGGGCGGCGTTCAAGGCGGTGGATGCTGGGTACCAGGTCGCGATGCTGGTTCCAACGACCATCCTTGCGGAGCAGCACGTGAGGACTTTCCGGGAAAGGATGGCGGAGTTCCCCATCCGAATTGAATGCCTGTCCCGGTTTTGCACGCCCAAGGAGGAAGCGGAAATCCTTCAAGGGCTGGCCGAAGGGGCGGTGGATATCGTCATCGGCACGCACCGGCTCGTCCAACCGGATGTTCGCTTCCACAACCTGGGGTTGGTGATCATCGACGAAGAACAGCGATTTGGTGTCGAGATCAAAGAGCGGCTGAAGTCGTTCCGACAGACGGTTGATGTGCTCACCATGACGGCCACGCCCATCCCGCGTACACTCCACATGGCGCTGGTCGGATTGCGCGATATCAGTACGCTCAGGACTCCTCCCCAGGATCGCTTTGCGGTCGAGACACGTGTGTGCCGATTTGATCCTCATTTGATTCGGCAGGCAGTCTTACGCGAGTTGAACCGCCACGGGCAGATCTACTTCGTTCACAATCGGGTCAAGGACATCGACGCCGTTTACAGAATTCTATGTCAGATTGTTCCTGAGGCACGGATCCGGGTGGCGCACGCACAAATGCCGGATCATCAGCTTGAAGAAATCATGCTGGCGTTTGTGCGTCACGAATTTGATCTCCTTCTGACCACAACGATTATCGAAAGCGGATTGGACATCCCTTCCGCGAATACCATTTTCATCGATATGGCGGAACGCTTCGGCCTGGCTGATTTGCACCAGCTTCGGGGTCGGGTCGGCCGTTACAAACACCGGGCCTACTGCTATTTGCTGATTCATCCTCATCAGCGGCTCAACCCCAATGCCCGGCGGCGGTTGCAGGCGATTGAGGAATATAGCGAACTCGGCGCGGGTTTCGCGCTGGCCATGCGGGACCTGGAAATCCGTGGGGCGGGCAACATTCTGGGGACGGAACAAAGCGGACACATCGCGGCGGTGGGATATGAGCTGTACTGTGAACTTCTCGAGCAGGCCGTCCGCCGCCTCAAGAAATTGCCGCCGGCAACTTCCATTGACGTCGACGTGGACCTGCCATGCCAGGCGTATCTTCCCGATTCGTATATCCCGGACATTCGCACGAAGATCGATCTTTATCGAAAACTGGCCCGTCTCACCGAAGTTTCCCAGTTGGCGGACTTCGCCCAGGAGTTGCGAGATCGATTTGGCCCCCTGCCCTCACCGGTGGAAAGGCTGTTGGAATTGCATGAGCTGCGGATCCACGCTCACTGGTGGCGGATTCGCAACATCCACCAGGAAGCGACTTTTGTCGTGTTTCAGTATGTTTCGCGAAGAAAGATGGAAAATTTGCAGAAACTGGCGAAGGGACGGCTCCGGATCGTGGACCACGAGTCTGCCTATTTGGTCGCCGACGATTGGGTGGGCGATATCGACCGGCTTCTCTCCGAGCTCAAAACGCTGTTGCAGCAGCGTGCGGAGGATTCTTATAATCCCCGGGCTTGATTGACTGATTGACGACTGGAAGGCCGATCATACGGGTGCCTTTTCGAGTCCTACCGTGGCGGTGAAATATCTCGGAACGATCATCCTCGGCTTGTGTCTGCCCATCGGGCTGATCCTTTACTGGGCGCCCGACGAAGGTTCTCATTTTTTACGCTTTTTGTGGCAATTGGGCGGCGAACTGGGCTACACCCTGGTCAATCGGGTTACGGCAGCGGAGTCTCAGGTTTCGAGTACCGATTCCTCTGCCTGGGATGCTCTCGAGGAGAATAAAGTCTTCGCGGGGATTCCGGTGGCGCCCGATCTCAAACGGCCGGCCTGGCCTCCTCGATTTGAGGATCAGACGCTATCTGATGCCACACCCAGTGGCCAAGAGCAGTCGGCAGAAAATAGCCCACCATTCCCAGCGGATTCGAAGACAATCGCCGCTCCTCAACGTGACGCTCCGCCGGGCCTGCCTCCTTCGCTGCTGCAACCGCCCGAGAGGGAGCTCCCGAGCTATCCAGCCACTTCTCGGCCGGTGGTCAGTTGGGAGCCGTCACAAATTCGACCTGTTTTTGATCCGATGGAAGCTCAGGTTGTCCGGTTGCCGGATGTTGCAGGTCCGAGCAGCCCGCAGGTATCCCATACGACTGCTGCGGCCAGTGGTTTTCCGGTGTTTGCGTCCGGGGGTGCGAACATCAGGGATGCTGGCGAGTCGTCCTTGCCGAGCCAAAAACCAGCCATGTTCCAGGATACACTCCCACAGTTTGCTGAAGACTCCCGGGCACAACCTGTGAATTTTGTGGCACCTGCAGAGGTGACGGTATCAGACCAGGAGGCTTCCCACGGTGACGGTTCCTCTCTTTCCGAATGGGCCAGGACAGCGGCTTCCCTCCAAACTGATCGCGTCGGCGACTTTCGGCAGGAAATCTGCGAGCAAACGCGGGTCCTAGCACGCGTAGGGTCGGAAGTCATTCTCGCCGGTGAAATTCTTGGTGCTGTGAATGAAATTCTCCTGCCTTATCAGGACAAAGTCCCTGTCGTGGTGTACGAGCAATACAAGCAACAACTGATGCGGCAGCTTTTGAAGAAACGTATTGAAATGAAACTCGTTTACGAAGACATTAAACGCAAGATTCCCCGGGAGAATCTTCAGCGAATCGAACAGGAAATCGCCAAGTTCTTCGAGGAAAAAGAGGTTCCGGCGCGTCTTCGCAAGATGGGGCTTCAGTCTGCCAAAGAGTGGGACGAACGTCTCCGCAGCGTGGGCAGTTCACTGGAACACGAAAAACGGGCATTCATTGAAGGAACACTCGCCCGTGACTGGATCAAACAGCAACTAGCCTCGGCCAGTTCCACGGCGAAAACCATATCTCCGGAAGTGCTTTGGGAGTACTACCAAACCCATTTGAGCGAGTTTGAGCAACCTGCCGAGGTCCGCTGGCAACAGCTTATGGTCAAAAAACGGCCGGACCGTTCGGATGCGGAGGCCTACGCCAAGCTGGCGGAACTGGGTAACCGAGTATTGCAGGGCGAGCCATTCGAAGAGGTCGCGCGTTCTGGATCCGAAGGCCCCACCGCTTCTGAAGGGGGCGTGAGAGAACCGGTGCAGCCTGGGAGTTTGCGGTCCCGCGTCCTCGAGGAGGCCCTGTTCTCCCTGCCCGTCGGGCAGCTCAGCCCCATCCTGGAAGACGAGCAGGGGTTCCACATCGTCCGTGTTCTGGAACGCCGCGAGGGAAGCCGGATTCCGTTCACCGAAGCCCAGGTGCAAATTCGGGAACGCCTGGCAGAAGAAGAAAAACAAAAGCAATTGAACGAGTATCTTGCCAAGCTCCGTCAGGAAATTCCTGTTTGGAATATCTACGAAGCCCCAACGCAAAATTCCAGTCTACTTCCTGCGACTGTGCAAGGTGATACCGTACGGTAATTACCTTCGGGGGTTCGTGTAATCAACTTTTCAAAACCATCGCAGTCCGACCGGCACGGGGCAGTGCACGTTGTGCCAGTCTCGGTTTGATCGCGTGGTTTGGCACAGTCCAAGCGGGCCCTCGTCAGAGCTCGAATTCGCCGCCGGGGAACGGACCTCCCACCGGCCGTTTGATGGTGACTTCCTGCGTGGGCTTGGGCGCACGTTTGATCAAGGGTACAAAGGGGCGCTCGGGATAACCGATGTAGAGTTGCCGCGGGCGGTGGATGCGCTTGTTGGGTGTGAGGTGCATTTCGCGCCAGTGGGCAATCCAGCCGGGAAGCCGCCCGAGGGCGAACAGAACCGTAAACATGTTCTTGGGAATACCCATCGCCCGATAAATGATGCCCGAGTAGAAATCCACATTCGGATAGAGCTTTCGCTCGACGAAGTAGGGATCTTTCAGAGCAATCTCCTCGAGTTCCTTGGCCAACTCGAATAGGGGATCTGTGCCAATTTTCTTGGCGATCAGGCGGTCGGCCATTTTCTTGATGATCTTGGCCCGAGGATCGTAGTTCTTGTATATCCGGTGCCCGAAACCCATCAACCGGAAAGGATCATTGGGATCCTTCGCCTTGTCGATGTACTTTCCGATGTTGCGGTTGTCCGCGAGGATCTGTTCCAGCATATTGATGCACGCTTCGTTCGCCCCCCCGTGGAGTTGCCCCCAAAGGGCGCAGATCCCCGCCGAGACGGCCGAAAAGAGATTCACGTTACTGGAACCCACCATCCGCACAGCCGATGTGCTGCAGTTCTGGCCATGATCGGCATGGAGGATCAGCAGAAGATTGAGGGCCTCAACAAAATCCGGATCCATCCGGTAGCGTTCGCTGGGGACTGCAAACAGCATGTACAGGAAATTCTGACAGTATGTCAGGTGATTTTGCGGATAAACGAACGGCTGGCCGATCGACTGTTTGTAGCCGAACGCCGCGATGGTGGGCATCTTCGCCATGAGGCGGTAAATAGAGAGCTGACGCTGCGCCTCGTCAAGAGGATCCAGCGAGTCCTTGCAATAAATGGCCAGCGCCCCCACCACCGAACTGAGGATGGCCATGGGATGGGCATCGGGCGGAAAACCCGCGAAAAGCTGCTTCATCCCCTCGTGAAGGAGCGTGTGCCGGCGAATGTTGTCGCGAAATTCTTCGAGCTGGTCAGCGGTGGGCAGTTCGCCGTAAATGAGGAGGTAAGCCACTTCCAGAAAATCGCACCGCTCGGCAAGCTCTTCGATCCGGTAGCCGCGATACCGGAGAATACCTTTTTCTCCATCGATGTAGGTGATGCTGCTGGTTGTGCCGCCCGTATTGGCGAAGCCATCATCCAGCGTGATGTAACCGGTCATCTGATAGAGTTTCGAAATATCGATGACCCGGTTCCCTTCCGTTCCCACGCGGATCGGCAACTCATACTCTTTGCCCTCTAGAATCAGTTTTGCGACCTCTCCCATAGACGCTTCCAATCATTCGGCAAGAGAAACTGGTGTAACCGGTGTCGCGAACCCTCTCCCTCTCATAACAACGCATCGAATCCGAAAAAACGCATTTTACGACGCAATGCCCCCCGCGACCAGATGCCTCTTTGCCAAGCCGCTGGGCTGATTGCCGAAACTCCCGGCAGAAGGGTGTTGAAACCGGCAACCTTGCCAATTCCACAAAAGCCTGATCTCAACTATCATGATAAGATAAGTCGTAATGCTGTGCAACTAGTGACAGTAACAATTGACGCAGCACACGTCTTGGTGCTTCTCCGTTGGGGGTGTTGAAACCGCCAGTAACGCCCCGTGCGCTGTAGAAAAGTCGCTTTGCCGGAATAGAGAGGATTTATCAACGACGGCGGTCCGCCAGCCCGAAGATCGAATGACTTACGATACGCGTGGGGCCGCCACCACGCGACAAGCACCCGGGCTGCGATTGCGGGGCCATCTCGCCAACGCGGCCGTCTTGCCAAAGAAGAGCCGTTTTGGTCGAACTCGTGACACAATTGGAAAGCCAAACGAGCTCTACGGGGTCATCTGCTTGCCCAACGTTGAGTCCCCTCGTCTCTTTTCCGGTGGATCGAGGAGTTGCACCGACTCGGCCACAAGGAGCGGCCCACGACCGTCCGCGGACCGGACTTTTCGCCCCACGACCCCGACCTGATGGCCAACGTAGGTTCGAAGCACCGTTCCCGGGGCGGGACGGAGGTAGGCTTCGATCTCTCCTCGCTCGTTGATGACCTGGTAGGGTGGATCGGACGGACGTCTCACCTGGGCTCGAACGAGGCGTCCCACGGCGTCGAACCGCTGGCGCCGCAGTTCGTTCAACTCCCGGGCAATCTCCTCTCTGGTCGGGATGGGCCGGTCTGCCTGCCCCATTTCGGGAGCGACCTGTGCCTGGTGCCGGGTGAGCGGCTGAATTGCATTGGTCGCGTGGCTCAGCGGTTGCGTGACAAAGGACGCCTGCGCCACTTCGGGAGCGGCTGGGGGAGACTCCGGTGCGAACGGCGGGCGGGGAACCGCGGGGCCGGCCACGGTCTGGAAAGACGTGGCCAGAGTTGGAGGAGCAGCAGGGATCACGACCCGGGTGGCGGGTGGGGGGATTTCCGTTAAAGTCGGTGGGCCTGAAAACACGGTCGCCGAAGTATCAGGAGTTGGTGGTATCGTGGGCGATCGCATACCAGGGAAGCCCGCGGAGACGACGCCAGAAGATAACGTGGCTTTCGCCGCCTGTGCGATTTGCCTGGCTTCCGCGGTACGTTCAGCAAGAGCCTTCAAACGGGTTACCTGGGACGGAGACAGCGGTTGGGTAGTCAAATAAGCCAAGGCATCTTCAAGGGGCTTGAGATCCCACGTTGTCGGGTCCTGCGTGAGCATTCTGTTAAATTGGGCTTCGATATGGTCCAGGCGTGCATCCACAGATACCTGGCCTGATGCGGGAGCGGTGACACTGCTGAGAGTGGCGGGTGTNGTCGAACGGCTCTCGGTGATCCCCCGGGATTGGACGGCAGCGTCTGGGTGGAGATTCAGTCGGGCTGCAGGATTCCCCGCCGGTCGCCAACCATCCCCCTGCCCCGGCCTGTTTGTCTCGTCCGGCAGTAGATACGATGTGGGTTCCACAGGGCCGTTGTTTTCTGCCGTCTTGTTTTCCAGGCGGGCAGGCGGCTGCTGCGAGGTTGTCCCTCCCTGGTTTGGCCGTGCTGGCGGAGCAGAGGTGGGCACGGTGAGTTCCCTCAATTGGGACGTCATGATCCACACGGTTTGACCATCAGCCAGACGGACAGCCGACCAGCCGCTGGAATCATCCAGAATCCATTCGACCACGTCGCCGGGATGCATCGTCGCGGCGAGAGGGTAGGTTTCGCCGGGACCAGTCCGTGCTGAGATGGATATCCCCGGTGCGCCAGGGGCAACCTGTCGCCACACCTGATCCGGAGGAATCTCCCCCCGACATATCAGCGCGGCTAAAAGAACAAGAGAACCTGCCAGGAGGGTCAGCCTGACGAGTTCGGCGAAGCCGCGCCGTCCGCGCTGGCCTGACCGTTCAACGCCAGGTTGGTTCAGGGAATGGCCGGCAGTTCCTGGCGAAAAGGCCATTGGAACGCACTTTCGATCTCGCCGGACGACGAAAGGTCGAGTGACGGGCCCATCCATGTTGACCTTGTCCTGACAACTGAGAACGGTGAGTGACGTGGAACGACAATGACTCGGGGGGCTTATATCAAATGAGAGGAGGTCGTCGCAAGGTCGGCGCGGAGAACATTAGTTGTGTAGAGATAATAGGGCCAGGACGAGTAATCCGCACAAACTGGGAAATGGGACAAACAGGGATCAAAGTGGTGCCGGTGACCAAGCCGTGAAGAAAATCACCGCGCAGATGAAACCGGCGTTTTTCGCGGGGCGTGGGACCGCACTCTTATTCAGGGGGCCAATGTACCACTGGCGGATCACTGTCACGGAGGGTATTCTAACGGCGGACTGTCCACCGGGTACGGGAGGTTGACACGCCGTTTTCCATCTGTTGTTTGGGGGGAATCGCCATGATAGGCATCCGCACAATGGTGACTTTTGTCTTAGGATTTCTTTTCTGGATGACAGTGGCGGGCACTGATGCAAGGGAATCAGAGGCCGTGAATGTGCCGGAATCCAGAATCCTCAAGGCGGGCGCGGCTGCGAGCAACGTCACCCCCTGGCTCGATGAGCCAATTGTCGGCGGGTGGGCGTCACCCCCGGGGAAATACATTCACGATGAGCTCTTCGCCCGTGCGCTTGTGTTGGATGATGGAACGACGAGGGTGGCGATCGTGGTGGTTGATAACCTCGGGCTGGCCCGGGAGGTATGCGATCTGGCCAAGAGGTGGATCCGGGAACACACGGACATTCCGGAAGATCACATTCTGATCGCGGCAACCCATACGCATTCCTCCATCAGTGCCCGGCCGGCGAGTGTCCTCAAACCGGATCCTCAGATGTCCGATTACGCCATGTTTGTGGCGCGAAGAATATCCGACGGAGTTCGCTGCGCGGTCGCCCGGCTGGAACCCGCGCGTATCGGCTGGGCCACGGTAGACGTTCCCGAACACCTCAACAATCGTCGATGGTTCATGAAACCTGGTGTTCGGTTACTCAACCCGTTTGGTGGGGAGGACAAAGTCCGCATGAATCCGCCGGTGGGCAGTCCGGACTTGTTGGAACCCGCCGGGCCGGTGGATCCCCAACTCGCGTTCATTTCCGTGCAGTCCCGTGATGGTCGCCCGATAGCCCTGCTGGCCAACTACTCGTTACATTATGTCGGAGGCGTGGGGCCAGGCCACATTTCCGCGGACTACTTCGGTGTCTTCGCTGATCGGATCCAGCAACTTCTCGGGGCGGACCGTCTCGATCCCCCGTTTGTTGGAATGCTTTCCAACGGAGCAAGTGGGGACGTCAACAACATCTCGTTCCGACAGCCGCGACCGGCGAAAAAAACGTACGAGCAGATGCGCTACGTTGCTTATGATCTGGCGCAGAAAGTGTTCGACGCTCATCAGACGCTGCAATGGCATGATTGGGTACCTCTGGGAATGCGGCAGCGAGAAGTCGTTCTGACGGTCCGCAAGCCCACGCCGGAGCAGCTCAAACGGGCACGGGAAATTCTCGCTGGAGCACCCCCGCTTCCGGAGCGACCCCATGAAGAGATCTACGCCCGTCGTGTCATTCAGCAGCAAGAGGCGCCCGAAACTATTGCCGTTCCCCTTCAGGCCATTCGTATCGGCGATCTGGGTATTGCCGCAATTCCGTTCGAAGTGTTCGCGGAAATCGGGCTGGAAATTCGGGAAAAAAGCCCATTTCGCCCGACATTCACCATTTCCCACGCAAACGGGTCATACGGTTATCTGCCCACCCCTCGCCAGCACGAACTGGGCGGCTACGAGACCTGGCTGGGCACGTGCAAAGTCGAGGAACAGGCCTCCGTCAAGATAACGGCGGCCATCCTCGAGATGTTCCAGGAACTGCGGCCTTAGGGTCCAGGAAGACCGGAAGCTGGTAACTCTCCCGCCGTTATGGACGGCTGGGACCTTGCCCGATGCCCTTACGGTTGGAGGGGCTTGCCCCGCGTGATCACCGTCACCCGTGCCCGGTGATGGACCTGCGGTGGAGTCTCGGCATGGCAACTGAAGTGGATCGTGTTGACGCCGTTTTTCAGTTCGGGAATCTCTCCTTCTATCTGCGTGGTCTCCGTCAGGGCACCTCGGGCGTCATACACGCGCACCGCTCCGGAACCATCAAATTCCAGGTAATCCCCGCTGGCAAGCGTCACCGGGAAGGTGATGCGCCGCCCATTGAGCTCCAGTGTCGGCCGGGTCAATTTTATTGAAACAATGGGCATAACACGGACGGGGCTGATCAGGCACGTCGTGCTTCCCTGTGCCGGGACGTTGTTGACGTAGATGTTGAGCTCACTCACATGGTCCCGGATGAGCGGCGAGCGATACACGACGGCATAATAACTTCCATAGGGCCAGACGTAGCGGTGGAATTCGTCGGCATCGCGTTCCCGCAAAAGCAGCTCAACATATCGCCATCCCTGGAAATCAAGGTGAACGTAATGCTCGTCGCACGTGGGCCAGTAATGGAGAGGGTTGCTTAACTGGAGGTTCAAGACAGCCCCGCTTCCATCCCCCCGTACCCACACCCCCAACGCCGCTCGATTCTCGAAATTAATCGGAGGATCAAAAGACTTCGTGAGTTTCGCCCAGGCACCTTTGGGTGAGTTGCCCGAGTTACGAACCGACAACTTTCCGCTCCGTTCCCCAGCTTGAACATCTTCGCGAACAAGTTCAAACTGTGCGGTGACATTTGCTGCCTGAGTGGCCTGTCCCAGTTCATCCGCTGATTTTAGCGAAAGAATCTCTAGGGCGTGCGGGCTGTCGTAGGGTTCGACGCCGTAAAGGGCCTGGATTCGGACGCGCAGCGGCTGGGGCGAAAAACGATTGCTCACCTGCCAGGTCGCGCTCTCCGGAATGGCCGCCGTGATCTTGTGCGGCATGTAGTCCACCGGGTAAAAGCGCCAGGAGCCGTCCGCATCAACTTCCAAATGGAAATCCTGGCCTTCTTCCTTGAGTCGATCACGGATAGTTTGAGGAACCTGCTGGGAAAGCCGCAAGCGCTCGTAGTGCGCGAGCATTTTCAGGTATTCTGGCTGTCGGGCACATGGGGGATTGGCCCCCGGAGCAATGCCCTGAAATGAGAGCGGCATTCCGTAGGCGAGGGCCTTGGCGCAGAGATACTCAAACTCGTCGGGGAATTCGGCATCGTGATCCTGGGTGGGGCCAAGAATCGCCCACCAACCGAGCTGCACCGGCAATAAGGTACTTCGCCGATGTTCCTCATTGGATCGGCAGTGCCAGTCCACGAACGGTTTCAGGCCCCAGTTGGGATGATCCCATGCGCCCAGCCGAGAATGGAAAGACCAGGAATGGTAATCCCAGCAACTTGCTTCAACCAGGGCGGGACGCTTCAGCCGCCGGAAAATAGCCTCGCGCATCCGGCTGATCCCGTACCAGCCACCGGGCATGCCTTCGGCTCCATCCATGTAGATCATGTCGAATCCGCAGGTGTTGTACACATCGGCGATGGCCTGGGCGATTTCATCGACAAGGGTGGAATTTTCGTCGGGGAGAAAACAGCCGTAACGCACAAAAAGATGCTCAACCGAACTCCCTGGTGCGTGATTCTGGGGCTTTGTTCCGAACGCTCCCCGTTTACACCCGAGGAAGCCGAAGGGAGGTTCCTGGGCCAGTCCACTGTACTGAATGAGTTCATCTCCAATCCGGAGAACATTTCCCCGACTTCCGTACGCCCAGACCGTATCCAGGTTGCCGGGCTTTTCCTGAACGATGATCCGATCGCTCTTTTCGTCGAGTGGTGCCGCAAGGGTGAATCGGGCGTCCACCGCGAGCCGAGGATCGGGGTGCGGCGTGACCCAGGGATCGGCTGGGGAAATACAGCCCGTGAGCGTGTGCATACCGGCCTTCAAGCCTGCCGCATGGATTTTTTCGACCACCCGGCGCAACCCCTCGATGCCATGGGGAAAAAGATTTTTCCGCGGTTGATAATGTCCGAGGGTCTGCTCCCAGCCGATCATATGGATTTCGGCAATGCCCGCGTTCCTGGCGAGTTCGATCCAGTCGTCCGCATTCTCTTCGGAGACGGTGGCAAAAACGTAGGAACCCTGGGTTTCCGGGGCGTCCAAAGCCCACGGGCCGCCAAGCGGGGAACGAACAGCGTCCTCTGCTTCCAGCATCTCTCGAAGCGTGTCTCGAAGCCGTGCCCTCGGACAGCCGACGAGGGCCAAAGCTGCTCCCGTAAAACCGTGTTCACGCGAGGCCACGGCCGAGACGCTCGCTGCTTGCAGTGGCCCTTGCGAGTTCTCCGGTCGGCCGCCGGAAGATTGACCGGCTGTGAGCCGCACACTGTGAACCTGGCCGAGCACAAGTAGGTTGAGCGATCGGACCGCTATTGCGAAATTGTCATCCTGGGCAATCCCCGCGATGCTGCTTGTCAACTGCGATGGTTTGACGAACAAATTGAGCAGACGAATTTCCTCAGGATTGCCCTCCACCGAAGCGATGCGGAACGTAAAATGATGCAGCCGGGACGTAACTTCCA
>NICF_comb_assmDRAFT_10001926_pt1 | contig 16103 bp, 10 predicted proteins | sample NewIslPassag4_SG_FD_11279 | JGI IMG/M metagenome (IMG submission 11279) | reverse complement strand
AAGTGGCGGGCGAGCCGCACGTCGACGGTCCGGTACATGTTCTCCCAGGACGCGTTCGGCCGGATGATCCGGTTGCCCGGCCCGCCGATGAAGTCGTCGTTGAAGTTGTTGTTCTTGTTGTCGTCGGTGCCGGTGGTGCCGACGTACGGCCGCGGTGCCGCGAAGATCGCCACCGTCGAGAACGTGAAGTCGAACGGCAGGTCGGCAATGCCGGACAGCACGAAACGCCACCGCTCGTCCGCCGTCGTCGGCTGCATGATCAGGAACGAGCGGTCGGCGTAGCCGCCGAGCGCCTCGAACTGAGACTTGGCCCAGCCCACCGTCAGCGCGCCGTTCAGCCGCAGGCCCGGCCGATCGTACGTGACGCTGCCGACGAGCGCATCCACCTTCGCCCTCCCGACGTCATCGTACAGCGTGATCGTGCCGTACTTGTCCGTGAGGTTCCGCCGGCCCGTCTCCGGGTCGATCCAGTTCGGCTGGATCTGGACGTACAGGTTGCGCGCGTCCTGGTGGATGTAGTCCAGGTTGAGGCCGATCCGGTCGCCGATCAGATGCCCGACGCCGATGGAGAACTGCCGGTTCTCGGGTGTCTTCATGTCGGTCTTGAGCAGGTTCATGTTCGGCGCCACGGCCTGGCCCTCACCGGAGATCACGCGCTGGCGCAACACCTCCGGATCCGTCGTCCCCGGGTTCTGGAATTCGTACGTGCGCCAGCCCGAGGACTGCTTCTCGTAGAAGGCCATGAACGTGGTGATGCGGTCGTACATGATGCCCGCGCCGCCGCGCAGGAACGTGCGCCCGTTGCCAAACACGTCGTACGAGAAGGCGAGCCGCGGCCCGATGTTGTTCAGGTCGTTCTTCCGGTTCCCGGTGTTCAGGAACCCACGGAGCTCGGGGATGTTCTGGAGCTCGGGATCCTCCGCCCACGGCACCGAGAAGTCGTTGTTGAGCGTGTTGATCTCCGCGTCGTAGCGGAGCCCGAGGGTGAGCTGGAGGTTGCGGGTCGCCTGCCACTCGTCCTGGATGTAGGCGCCCACGCTCCAGCCGTTGGTGATGGCCCGCGCATCCTCGGCCGAGTTCGGGTCGAAGAAGCCGACGCCGATCCGGGCCAGCGAGGGCAGCGAGCTGGTGTCCGTGTCGAACCGGAAGTATCCGTCCCGGTTGCTGGGCAGCCAGCTGTTCGTACGCACCCGCGCCAGCTCCACGCCGCCCTTCACCGTGTGCCGGCCGTCCCTCGTGAAGTACGTCGCTCGGTTGACCAGCCGGAGGTGCGTCTCCTTCAGCTCGAGCGGGAAGTCCGCCGTGCCGAACCGGATGCCCGGGTACTGCCGCGTGGGTCCAGGCTCGAGCGGCGCCTCGCTGTGGCTCCAGTACAGCAGGTTGAGCGACAGCTCGTTCACGAACGACGAGTTCGGCGTGTACGTGTCACGGAGCTGCGCGCTGTGCACCCAGTAACGCGCGTTGATGCCGCCACTGCGGGAGACGGTGCCGCCGAAGTTCGTTTCACTGTCGTAGAACCGGGCGGCCCACACCGCGTCCAGCGTGTGCTTCTCGTTCACGGGACGGGTCAGCCGGAGCACGCCCGTGTGGTTCTGGGTCGGCGCCGCAATGCTGCCGGCGTAAGCGCTCCAGATCTCCGGGTTGTACTCCGGCCGACCGGGAACGACCTCGATGGCGTTGTCGGTGTAGTGCCCCTCGTAGCTGAGCGAGAAGAACAGTTTGTCGCGCTGGATGGGGCCGCGCAGGTTGAAGCCGAATTGACCGCGGCTGTAGTCGGGCCGCGAAAAGCCTTCCGGATCGGCCTTCTTGGCGTCCCGCTCGAGCTTGGTCAGGGCGTTGAGCGCGTTGTTCTGGCCGTAGGCGAACACCGAGCCGTGGAACTCGTTGGTCCCGCGCTGCGTCACCGCGCTGATCACGTAGGACGCGCCGCGCGTGTACTCCGCGCTGTACGGGTTGAGGTGAACGCGGAACTCCCGCATCGCCTCCTGCGGCAGCGGCGAACCGGTCTGCGGGATGCCGACCAGGTTGCCGTTGAAGAAGCTCTTCCACTCGGCGCCATCGAGGTAGAAGTTCCAGAAACGGAGGTCCGGCAGGGAGCCGGAAGAAGGCAGCGAGCGGCCGGCGGTGGGGGCGTACGTCTTCATGCCGGGCACGATCGCCGCGAGGTTGATGGTGTTCCGGGTGTTGAGCGGGAGGTTGACGATCTCGGTGGTGATGACCGGGGTCGAGACGTCGGTGCGCTGCACCTCCACGACGGGCTCACGTTCGGTCTCGACCTGGATGCCTTCAATGGCGAGGGCGGTCTCCTGCAATTCGAAGCTCACGGAGGTCCGCTGGCCGACCAGGAGTCGGATCGTGCGCTCCTGTGTCGCATAGCCGAGCATCGCCGCGGTCACGCGGTAGGTGCCCGGCGGCAGGCCGACGATGGCGTAGGCCCCGGTCGCGGTCGTCAGGGCTGCACGCTCCTGCCCGGTCTCGGTGTTCAGCACCGTGATATGCACACCGCCCAACGGCGTGCCGTCGGCCGAGGTGACGCGGCCGCTGAGGGTCACCGTGTTCTGCGCGATCAATCCTGTGGTGCTGGCCAGCAGCAGGACCAGAGAGAGGAAGGCCGTGCTTGCTCGCCGCGGGTTCGTCGGCCGAAGCCGGCGCATCAGGCTGCGGGTCGGTGTAAACACCATAAGGAAACTCCTCCTGGGGATCGGGCGGACCTACCGCCCTCGTTGTGGGAGCGGGCCCCATCGCTCGGGACCCGCGGCAGGCGCAATGACGTTCTAGGCGCCATCCCGCCTGAACACCAGCACTGCGGCGCCGCCGCCCGGCAGCTCCAAGGCAATGCGCTCGGGTCGCGCCGCGAACCTTCCGAACGGGCGCGGCCCATCCTCATCGATCCGCACGATCTGCCCGGCGCCGTCCAGGCCGTAGGCGCGTGGATCGAACTCGAATGCGACGGTCATGGGCTCGGTCAGGATGCTCGCGATGGCGATCGCGACGCTGCCGTCCTCGGCGCGCCACGCGCCCGCGATCGCGGCCGGGTACCGCGACGTGGAGACCGCCGGCCCGCCCCGTTGCGCGGCGTAGATCGAGACGCGAGACAGGTCGACGTCGACCGTGTCCGCCTCGAGCGCTGGCGGGCGCAGGAAGGTGCCGTGGAGCAGGTAGTCCGTCGCCCTGGCGCGGATCCGCGCCAGGCGCATCATGTATGCGGTCTCCTCGGGACGCTCCTCGAAGAGCGACGCCCGGAAGTTCGCGATCGTCGGCTGGATGCCCCACACGAACGAGCGCGCCTGCTCGAGGTAGAACTGGCGCTGGAACCGACGGTCCAGCAGGGCGAGCGGCTCCCTCGGGGCGAACTCCTTCGGCCACAGCTCGTCGTACGGCGGCATCACGAGCGACGAGTAGCTGCCGTACGTGATGCCGTAGGCATGGTAGACCGCCTGGAACAGCGGGATCGGCTCCCACCCGCTGCCGGGTGCCGAGTACCGCTCCCAACTGACCTGCAGCGTGAGCATGAGGTCCAGCGCAGGAAGCCACGCCTCGCCGGCGCCCTCGCCCGCGAGCAGGACCTGCCGTGATGCGCCGTCCCGGATCTGTGCGGCCAACGCGTTGAAGCCGGCCATCCAGTAGTTCCCGCCACCCACCGGATGACCGTGCGTGGGGTCCCAACAGACCAGCGACAGCACCGCCTGGTCCATGTAGATCCCGTCCACGCCGTAGTCATCCAGGACCGTGTCCGCGATGCCCGCGTACTTGTCCCGCCAGAACCGCGTGGTCACGTCCATGGTCGCACACGGCTGCGGATCGAAGATGTTGTAGGTCTCCAGACGGACGCGGCCGTCCTTCTCCTTGACCGCCCAGCGTTCGGCGCCCTCGGCGTTCCAGCTCGGGGTGCCGATGCACCACAGGCGCTGGTTCATGTAGACGATCGCGTGGACATCCGCGGCGTGGGCGCGCTCGATGGCGGAGCGGAAGGAGTCGACGCCCTCGCGGGGCGGGAGGTAGTCGGGGAAGCTCGTGTCGTAGGGGCCGTGGTGCCACCAGTGCCAGAAGATGCTCACGGGCAGCCCGAGCTTTTCGCGCAGCGCGAGCGCGGGCGGAACCACGCCGGCAGAGCGGCCACGGTTCCAGACCCACATGCCGGTGTTCAGCAACCACTCCGGCACGAGCCCCCGCCGCAGTCGGCTCTCGCGCGCCCACACCTGGCGGGTGCCCCACTCTCTATAACGTTCCGCTGCCGTCAGCCAGTCACCTCGGAACGTGCCGAGCCGTATCGCGTAAGCCGGCGCCCACCGTGAGCGCGGGCTGGCCGGGTCGCTCACCGGATGCACCACCTCGAAGCCCCTCCGCCCATCCGCATCCGCCCAGAGAGCGAACTCCTTCCGGTAGGCGAGGGTGTCATCCGTCGCTGCGTAGAAGCCGGGGCCGTCGCGCCGGTAGAGCGCCAGCATCTGCATGGACAGCGCGCCGGGGTACGCCCACTCCAGCCGCTGCCCCCTGCCGTCCTCGCCCGCGAGCAGCGTTGCGGGGTCGCGCGCGAGCGCGCCCATCCAACGCGGCACCGCCAGCTCCTCGCCGGGCCCCAGCGGTGCCATGCCCGTAATCCGTGGGAAGCGGACCTGCTCGATGGCGATGCTGCCCGGCGAGTCCACCTGGATCCGCCACTCGCTCATCGGCGCGTCCTGCTCCAGCCGCACCAGTGCGGTGACCGTGAGGCCAGGCGCGGCCTCCAGGCCGAAGTCCGTCCACACCAGCGCGAGTCCCGGCTCCGCGCCGTCGAGCCGCCGCCACGTGAACCGGCGCGCCATGGCCGGCACGATCGCGCCCGCCGGCTCCTCGCCCTCTCCCATCAGGTCGAGTTGCCAGAGTCCGCCCGCCGCGGCGCCGCGCCCCACGAACGAGACTTCGGTTCCAAGATCCGTCAGGTCCAAGAGCCCGCCGTCGCCCGCCGAGAAACCCAGGCGAATCGCCGAACTCGCGAGCCAGACCGTGTCAGCGGACTGCGGAGCCGCCGGGCGCGGCGCCGCGAGCAGAACGCCTCCCAGGACCAGGAGACCAATGAGGCCTCCTCTCCCGGGCGTCAGCCGGGGAGATCCCATCGCCGCCTTCGTTGTGACGGGGAGAGGACGACGGCCCGTCGGCCGCGCCATCCCTGGCAGGGCCGTCGTTCCGGTATGTGAGAGCAGGTTGCCTCGCGTGGGACCGAATGTAGGGGCTCCGACGGCGGCCTGCAAGGCCGGCGGCGGGAAACCCTACCGGCGCCCGCACCCGGAACCGCCGGTGCGGGACGCCGTCAGCGGTCTCCCCGCCCGGCTCACGACCGCTCCTCGTACAGCAGATACGGTGCCCGCTTCTCCAGGAACACGGCCTGATCCCGCTCCCACTCGCGCAGGAGCTCGCGCACCGTACCGGCCTCGATGGCCTGCCGGAGCCGCGCCGTGCCGCCGTGCCGCTCGATGGTGAGCATCGCGCCCGGCTGCGCCTCCCTCGCGCCCCGCCACTCGAACTCGTCCGGATGGAGCGTTCGGATCAGCTCGATCATCAACAACGACGCCTCGATCGGACGGTAGGCGTCGCGATCCGTGATCACGAACCGGACGCCCTTCACGCGCTGGCCCGCGTACTTCCTCGCGCCCTCTGCGATGTCGAACTCCACGGGCTCGAACCGCACGCCCGGCAGGTTCAACGCGTTCATCTGCGCCGCGACCTCCTCGTTCTTCAGCCACGGCGCGCCGATCTGCTCGAACGGCGCATCCGAGCCGCGGCCCTCCGAGACGTTGATCGCTTCGAAGAAGACCGTGCCCGGATAGTGGATCACCGCTTCCAGCCGCCGCAGGTTCGGCGACGGGTTCACCCACGGCAGCCCGGTCTCGTCGAACCACATGTCGCGCCGCCAGCCCTCCGCCGGGACGACCGTCAGGTCCGCGCCGATGCCGTGCTCCGCGTTGTACATCCGCGCGAGCTCGCCCACTGTCATCCCGTGCCGCGAGAGCACCGGGTAGATCCCCACGAACGACTCGAACCCGGGCTCCAGGATGTTGCCCTCCACGATCGTGCCGGTCACCGGGTTCGGCCGGTCCAGCACCACGAACGGGATCCCCTTCTCCGCCGCGGCCTGCATCGCCAGCGCCAGCGTCGACTCGTAGGTGTACTGCCGGACGCCCACATCGAAGATGTCATAGACCAGCGCTTCGATGCCCTCCAGCATCTCCGGCGTCGGCTTGCGCGTGTCGCTGTACAGCGAGTGGATCGGCAAGCCCGTCGCCTCGTCCACGCTGGACTCGACCCGCGACTCCGCCGTGCCCCGGATCCCGTGCTCCGGCGAGAACAACGCGACCAACTCCAGCTCCGGCATCGCCCGCAGCAGGTCAATGGTCGCCCGCCCCTGCCGGTCCATGCCCGAATGGTTGGTGATGAGGCCCACGCGCTTGCCCCGTACGACCGCGGGCGGGTTCTCCACGAAGAGCTCGACGCCGGGCCGCACGACGCCGGGGTCGGCACGCCCGGCCGGATCACCGGCGCGATCGTCGGCGGCCACACAGGCCACGGGGATGCACGCGGCGATGAAGACCACGCTCGCGAGGCGGCGCATCATGGTGCGGACTCCGTTGGAAGGTGGGACGGGTGTCGGGACCGAGGGGTGACAACATATGCCCCGGACGCTAGAATGCAAACCCGTATGCACCCACCCCAGCCACGGAGCCTGCCAATGAGGGCGTTTCCCGCGATCGCCGCAGCGCTCGCATGCGCGTGCTCGCTGCTCCTCGCCGCCTGCGCCGGCGCGCCACGGCCCGCGGACCGGATCGACCGGACCACGACGCTGATCCCGGCGGCCCCGGCGAGCGTCGGCATGAGCGCCGACCTGAACGCGCGTCTGGACTCCATCGTGACGACGGCGCTGGCCGAGGGCGCCGCACCCGGCGCCGTGCTGGCCGTGGGCCGTTGGGGCCGGCTGGTGCACCTGCGCGCCTACGGCGCGATGGACACCGCGGCCGGAGCGCCGCCGATGACGGACTCGACGATCTTCGACATGGCGTCGCTCACCAAGGTCGTGGCGACGACGACGGCGGCGATGATCCTCGAGGAGGAGGGGCTGCTGGACCTGGACCGGCCGGTGCGGGAGTACCTGCCCGAGCTGGATGCGCCGGACAAGGCGGGGATCACCGTGCGGATGCTGCTCGTCCACAACGCAGGGTTCGCCGCGTTCGGCCCGCTGTGGCGGGAGCTGCGCGGCCGGGAGCAGTACCTCGCCGCGATCAACGAAGGGCCGCTCGCCTACACGCCGGGCGACACGACGGTCTACAGCGACTGGGACCTGATCCTCACCGGGCTGATCATCGAGCGGCTGACCGGCGAGACGCTGGACGCGTTCCTCCAGGAGCGCGTGTGGGGGCCGCTCGGCATGCACGACACGGGCTTCAACCCGCTCGCCTCGGCGCCGCCGGGACCGGGCGAGGACTGCACCGCGACGTACGATCCGGATCATCCGCTGCTCGCGCGCGTCGCGCCCACGGAGGTGGACACGGTCTACCGCAACATGCACGTGCACGGCATCGTGCACGACGAGAACGCGTGCGCGATGGGCGGCGTGGCGGGCCATGCGGGGCTGTTCTCGTCCGCGCGCGACCTGGCGATCTTCGCCCAGATGATGCTGAACGGCGGCGAGTACGGCGGCGTGCGGCTGCTCTCGCCGGAGACGATCGCGCGGTGGACGGCACGACAGGGTCCGCGCTCCAGCCGCGCGCTGGGTTGGGACACGCCGAGTCCCGGCTCCAGCGCGGGGCGCTACTTCTCGCCGCGCTCCTTCGGGCACACCGGCTTCACGGGCACGAGCATCTGGATCGACCCGGAGCGCGGGCTGTTCGTCATTCTGCTGACGAATCGGGTGAACCCCACGCGTCAGAACATGCGGCACGAGCCGCTGCGCCGTGCGGTCGCGGATGCGGTGCAGGCCGCGGTGCTGGATGCGCCGCTGATCGAGTGGCGGCCCGCCCGGTCGTGAGCGCGCACGGCGGCGCCGGGCCAGATCAGGTGTAGAGGAGCACCGCTCCCGCGCGCTCGGCCCAGCCGTCCGCCGCGGTCCACGCGGCGATCGTCGCCGCATCCACGCTCTCGGGCACGGTGCTGATCACGTCGCGGATCGTGGCGGTGCCCGTGAGCCGCTCCAGATGGCCGGCGCCGGTCGGGTTCGCGGCCGTCGGGTACCGCATCCAGGCGAACGCGCCGGGGTGGAGCGCGGCGATGTCGGCGAGCAACGCGAGCCCCAGAGCCACGGGGCGGACCAGCGTGGGATCCTGCACTGTGAAGCGTACGGCCGCGCAGCGCTGTCCGGCGTACGGATCTGCCTCCGGCGTGAACGCGTCGGTGGTGACGACGACGCCGGGCAACCGCCGCGCGACGAGGCGCTCCGCCACCGCGTCCGCGTCCAGCCACGGCGCGCCCACCGCCTCGAAGGGCGTCTCGGTTCCACGGCCGACGCTGAGGTTCGTGGCCTCGAAGAGGCACAGGCCCGGGTAGAGGAGCGCGGCTTCGAACCGGCGGATCGCGGGCGACGTGGGCACGAACGGCAAGCCCGTCTCCGGCCAGAGCTGGTCGCGGCGCCAGCCCTCGCACGCGATGACGTGGACGTGCGCGGTGGGACGGCACTCCCGTTGCCAGAGGCGCGCCAGCTCGCCGAGCGTGAGGCCGTGTCGGAGCGGGATGGTGTGCCGCCCGATGAACGATCGGTGCGCCGGCTCGAGGATCGGCCCTTCGACGGCCGCGAGCGCGCCGCTCAACGGGTTGGGGCGGTCCAGGATCCACACGGGCAGGCCCTTCTCGGCGCACACGTCGATCACGTGCGTCATCGTCCACCCGTACGTGTAGCAGCGCGTGCCGACGTCGGGCAGATCGACGATCACGCCGTCCAGCCCCTCCAGCGACTCCGGCGCCGGACGCATGCGCTCGCCGTACAGACTCACGACGGGCAGCCCGGTCACGGGATCCGTGCCGCCGGGCACAGCGGCGCCGTCCGGCGCCGTCGCATTCAGCCCGTGCTCGGGCGAGAACAGCCGCACGATCGGGATGCCGGCCTCGAGCAGCGCGGTGCGCGACAGACGCTCCACGTCCGCCGCGGTCCGTGCGGCGTCGTTGGTGACGAGCCCCAGCCGCTCGGCGCCCGCGAGCAGCCGAGGATCCTCGACGAGCCGGTCCGCGCCGAGGCGGACGGGCCCGGGTCGGGGCGTGCTCGGGGTCCTCGGGTCTCGCGAGGAAAGGTCCAGCAGGGGAGCAACTCCGGTGATGTTTCGACAACGAGTGCGGGTAAGCTACCCCGATCCCGGCCGGGCGGGCAAGTTCTCCACGTCTTCGCATCACCCTCGATGACCCCTCCGGGTTCGGACACGTCCGCGTCCTACGCGCTGAGGTTCCGCGTCGCGCTCTTCTCGCCGGCGGACGGCGGGCCGCCGGTGGACCTCTCGCCGGACACGCTCCCGGTAGGCGCACCGGTCCTGAACGTCGCCGGACGGCTGCAGTGGGTCGGCGATCGGAGTTGCCGGACGCCTGGTACTCCCCTATCCTTACAGGATCGGCCGGCTGCGCGAGCACTGGCCTGCCGGCGCGGCCACCCGCCGCGTTGGCGTGCTCGACACAATGGATTCCCGTGCCTGCGGCAGCGCTCTCCGAGGCGCTCGCCTCGCCCGGGATCGAGGAGGCACACGACGTCGCCCGAGACCCCCACGGCGAGAGCGACTCGACCGCCCGGGGCGAGGCCGTGGTGCCGGGAAGCGTCGGGATCGCGCCGCTCGCGCGCCGAGGCCACGGCCGACCCGTTCACCCGCCCCGCACTCGACCCGCTCGACGAGACCTCCGCGCCGAATCGCATGCTGCGCGGTGCGCGTGATGCGCGCTGACCGTTCCGCGACGATGTAAAGGGAGAGTCACTGCACCGGCCCCTTCGCCCTCCAGCCACCGCGCGCCGCCCAACGGCCGGCGAACGCTGAGGGAACGCGTCGCAAACGAGAGTTCACGGGGAGACCATGCGGCAGGGGTCGCCCCCCGACCGTGCGGCCGCTCGCAGGGCCGCGCGGGCAGCCCCACGCGGCCGGGGACGCCGCGACACCTGTGATCCGAGGTCGGAGCACGGGGATGAACTCCCGGCCCGACCGAACGTCACATCCACGACGAGGAGCGAACCATGAAACGAACGTCCCGCAGGCTCACCCTGGGCCTGGTGGTCATCCTCCTGGCCGGGGTCGCGAGCCCGGCGGGCGCGCAAGGCCTGGGCGACCGGCTCAAGCGGCGCGTCAAGGAGAAAGTCGAACAGCGTGTCGAGCAGCGGGCCGAGCAGGCCGTGGAGAGAGCGCTCGACAAGGCGGAGAACGCCGCCACGTGTGCGGTGACCGACGCCGCGTGCATCGAGGAGGCCGAACAGGCCGGCAAGCCCGTCGTCGTGACGGATGCGCAGGGCAACGTCGTGGGGCACGGCGCCGCCGCGGCGCTCAAGCCGGGCGAGGGCGCCTGGGCGAACTTCGACTTCGTCCCCGGGGACCGCGTCCTCTTCGTGGACGACTTCGCCAACGACCGCGTCGGCAACTTCCCCCGCCGCCTCGAGTTCCGCGCCGGGAGCATGCAGGTCGTCGAGTGGCAGGGCCGACGCTGGCTGAGCGACGCGGGCGATGGCGAGTTCTACATCGAGCTCCCCGAGGTGCTCCCCGAGCGCTTCACCATCGAGTTCGACGTCGTCGGCAGCGGGAACCCGCTGGAGATGAGCTGGGGCGAGAACGGCGAAGGCGTCCTCTACATCGACGAATCGTCGGCCTGGGCCCGCGCGGGCGGAGTCGAGCCCCGGGGCGGGTTCAAGGTCAACACCGAGGAGCGGCCGGCGCGCATCCGGATCGCCGTGGATGGCGACTACCTGAAGCTCTACGCCGACGAGCACCGCGCGCTCAACGCGCCCAACCTCAAGATGGGCCGCTCGAACCGCATCCGCGTCGTCATGAACGGATGGAGCGCCGAGAGTCCGCGCATGATCGCAGACCTGCGCATCATGGCGGGCGGCCAGACGCTGTACGACGCGCTGGTGGCGGACGGCCGCGTCGCCACGCAGGGGATCTACTTCGACACGGGCTCGGACCGCCTGCGGCCGGAGAGCACGCCGACGCTCGAGGAGATCGCCGACATGCTGAAGGCGCACCCCGACCTCCGGATCCGCATCGAGGGCCACACGGACAGCACCGGCAACCCGCAGTCCAACCTGGTCCTCTCGGAGAAGCGGGCCGCCGCGGTCAAGGACTACCTGGCGACGAAGCACGGGATCGACGCCGGCCGCCTGGAGACCCAGGGCTTCGGCGACACGAAGCCGGTGGGCGACAACGACACCCCGGAGGGTCGCCAGGCCAACCGGCGCGTGGAGCTGGTGAAGCTCTGAGGCCTGCGTCGTCCCCGCACCGCCCGGTCACCGGGGAACGGGGGGTCTGGCCGAGAAAGCGTGACGCCGGTCTGTGCGCGCGATTCGCGCACAGGCCGGTCCTGTTACCAGGGCCGAGATGCCATCACTCGCGGCCTTCGGCCTCGCCAGACCGCTGCCGGCCGGCGGCGCCACCCAGCTCGAGCGCCCGGAGTACACCCGGCGCCCTGCCCTCCGCCTCGACCGCCACGGCGCCGAGTAGACCGCCCAGCGCAACCTCCGCCCTGCGCACGAGGCCGTGGTAGAGCCGGCGGAAGCCGCCGAGCCCGAGGGCACCGCCCGCAAGGGCGCCGACGCCCGCGGGCACCGCCAGCGCAGCCAGCGACGCCACACCGAGCCCCGCGGCTACCGCCCCGCCCAGCGCCCAGCCGCACCAGGACGCGCCGGCCCCGAGTACGCCGGCGGATACGCCGCCCACCGCGAGGTTCAAGCCGCGGCGGAAGAGCGGCACGTGGAGCCGCACGCGCGCGCCTCTGTCCTCCGCGCGGACCGTGACGAAGACCACCCTGGCATCCGCCAGCTCCAGCGCACCGTCGAACTCAGACGCGGTTTGCGCACCCCGGCGGTAGATCAGGACGCCGTCGCGCAACGGGTCCTCACCGATCCCATCCTCGAGCCGCAGGTCGTACGGCGGGCGCTCCGCGATGGCGCGAAACACTTCGAGCACGCGCGCCGGCTCCGCGTCCACGACCCGCGAGACATGGATCGCGTCCCTGTCGCCCACGACGCGCCGCAGCCACCGCGCCGTCCAGCGGTCGCGCCGGATCGCATCCCCGTCCGGCAACTGGCGCTCGGCCAGGGCCAGGCGCACGTAGTCCGCACCGATGCCCGCCCCCTCCGCCGCTGCCGAGACGTCCTCGAGCGTGAGGCCGCGCTCGCCAGCCCGCACGAGCGCCCGCTGGCGCTCCCGGGAGTGATCCGCCGCATGCAGCTCGGCAGCCCGGCGCCACAGCTCGCGTGCCTCCTCGTCGGTCACCCTTTTCGATTCCCAATCCGGCATCGACCGCCTCGTGGTTCGCTCATGCGCCGACGTGCTGGACCGGCGACATTGCGCCCCATTCGGCGACGACGCAACTCGCGCAGGCCAACAAATGCCGGGCGAAGAGAGCCGTTGACGCTCAGGAGCTCGCCCCCGCGGCCGCCTCGCTCCCAGACTCCACTTCGCCGCGCAGGTATCGCTGGCGCAGTTCCTCGGGATACCTCTCGATCGCGTAGCGCAGCATGGTGCGCGGCATCCGGCGGTAGCGCGGCCGCAGGAACGCCTCCGCCGCCGCTCGATCCCGCTTGCCCACCTCCCGCAGCATCCAGCCCACGGCCTTGTGGATGAGGTCGTGCGGGTCCTGGAGCAGCATGTCCGCGATGCGCAGCGTCTCCTCGAAGGATCCGGCCTTCACGTAGCGGAACGTGGCCATGATCGCGATCCGCCTCTCCCACACCGACCTCGAGCGCGCCAGCTCGGAGAGGATCGTCTTGTCCGCGTTCTCCAGGTGCCGGCCGACAATGTGCTCGGCGGAGCAATCCACCAGGTCCCAGTTGTTGACGTAGGCCAGGTGATCCAGGTAGAGCCGGTAGATCGCCGCGCGCCGCTCCTCGTCCCCGCGGTCGTAGGCGAGGACGAGGATCAACAGCGCGAGCAGCCGCGCCTCGTGATAGGGCGAGACCAGCAGCTCATGGCAATCGGAGAGATCGAGCGATTGGTGCTTCCGCGCGAGCTTGCGCAGGACCGGCACCCGGATCCCGAGGAAGCGATCCCCCTCGCCGTACTCGCCCGGCCCGGTCTTGAAGAAGCGCGCCAGGAAGGCGGCCACCTCCGGATCGCCGAGCCCGCGGAGCTCGTTCTCGATCGCAGCGACTGCCGGCGAGGTCTTCTCGGGCATTGACATCCCCCGGTTGTTGTCGTGGGCTACGCGCCGCCCATTCGTGGCCGGCGCACCTCAGGGGTTCCGGGGCTCGCTGGCCGCGAGCCGGATCGCGTTCGTGCCGTGGCCGCCGGGCGACGCGCGCCTCACAGGTCCCGACGATCACCGGCCCCGAGGGCGAGGTCGATGATGCGGCGAATGGACTCGCCATTCGCCTGCGCATACGCCTCGCGGTCCTCGGCCGTCGCCTCGTCGAACCCGCATGCGCACCTGAATTCGAGCTCGTCGTACTCGCGCCTAACCGGCTCGTGCTTCCCCAGGTATTCCCGAAGCCGGGGTACGGCGGTCTTCTTCGCCGGGCGAACTTGGGGGGGCGGCGTCACCGTCCGCAAGCAAGGCGCCGGGAGCCGGCGGGCGACCCCGTGGTGACACCCCGGCTGGACCGGCCGTACCTTTATCCCGACGTAGGCGGCGCTGTGCCGGCCCCCACGATGCGTTGTCCGAGATGAGACGTTGGGACACGGCCCGTCGCCGCCCTTGGCCACGCGTCGGGCGAGGACCGGAGTCCCGCCGCGCGGGTACCGGTGTATGCACCTGCCCGCAGTGGCGACGCCCACGGCGCCCGGCGGGGCCCCGAGCGGACCCAGCGGGGCCGCTGGAGCGGCCCCGGGCCTGGATGAAGATGGTCGATCTGATCCATTCGGCGGTACCGAACCTGCCCCACCTCAACGCTGCGCTCAACGCGACCAGCACGATCGCGCTGGTCGCCGGCTGGATCGCCATCCGGCGGGGACGACGCCGCGCACACCGCGCCTGCATGCTGACCGCCGCGGCCGTCTCCGTGCTGTTCCTGGTCTCCTATCTGGTCTACCATGTGCAGGTTGGATCAGTACCGTACCAGGGCCAGGGCTGGGCTCGCACCCTGTATTTCGCGATCCTGGCCTCCCACGCGGTGCTCGCCGCGCTGGTGCTCCCGCTGGTCCTGGTGACGTTGCGGCGCGCGCTGCGACGCCAGTACGACCGGCACCGCACGGTGGCGCGCTGGGCGCTCCCCGTGTGGCTGTACGTGTCGGTCACCGGCGTCGCGGTGTACGTGCTCCTCTATCGGCTGGGGTGAGCCGGAGAGGACGGACGCACGAAGGCACGTTCCGGGGCGGGCGCCGCTCGCGGCCCTGCCGGCGCTCTCGGGGCCGTCCTGCGACCCCGCCCCGCTCGACGGTTGACTCGACCGGCCCGGTTCGGGGCCGGCCGGGCGGGCCGGGAACTGGGCCCGGCCCCAGGCGCGAACCTCCAGAGAGATGGAGGCAGCCATGCGACGTCCACGCAGCACCGTGGTTCGCGGCGGGCTGGCGGGGATCCTGGCGGCGACGGCCCTGGCGTTGTGGTTCCTGATCGTGGACACACTCCAGGGCCGCCCCTTCCACACACCGGCCTTCCTCGCCAGCGTCGTGCTCGACGTCGAGCAGGTGCGGGTCGGCGCCGGGATGGTCGTGCTCTACACACTCTTGCACTACATCGCCTTCACGCTCCTGGGCATCGTGATGGCGGAGCTGCTGCCGCGCATTCGGTTTGCGCCGAACATCCTGCTCGGCGCGGTGCTGGGGTTCCTGCTCTTCGACGTCGCGTTCTACGCGGGCGTGCTCATCACAGGCGTGGACGTGGTGGACGCGCTAGGCTGGCCGCAGGTGCTGGCGGGCGATGTCATCGCGGGCGTGGTGCTCATGGCCGGCCTGCGCCTGCTGCACGCCGCGCCCGGCGAGTCCTGGATGGAAAAGCTGGCGAGCCACCGCATCATCCGCGAGGGCGTCATTGCCGGTCTCATCGGCGCTGCCACCGTCGCCGTCTGGTTCTTCATCATCGACGCAGTGGCTGGACGCTTGTTCTTCACCCCCGCCGCGCTGGGGTCGGCGCTGTTCTACGGCGCGAACCACGCCGCGCAGGTGCGCATCGACGCCATCACCATCCTGGGCTACACCTTCTTGCACGTAACCGCATTCCTGGTCGCGGGGATGATCGCGGCCGCGCTCGCAGTCGAGGCCGAGCAGCACCCGCCGCTGCTGCTCGCGTTCGTCCTGCTCTTTGTCACTTTCGAGACCCTGTTCATCGGGCTGATCGCGCTCATCGCCTCGTGGCTGCTGGACGCGATCGCGTGGTGGGCGATCGCGGCTGCCAACATCCTCGCCGCCGTGGCGGTCGGCATCTACCTGTGGCGCGAGCATCCGGCGCTCCGGCGCCTGCTGAGCGACCGGAAGCACCCGCTGGAGCGGCCGGTCTAGCTGCTGTTGTCGCCCCGGTCCGGCGCTCGACGCCGCCCGGGCGAGGGGGAGCGGCAGGCGCCGCTGCGGCCCGCGCAGCGCAGCGCGGTTTGTTGGCACGGGCGCGGCCTCCTGCAACAGTGATCGCTGCCCCGGCCGGGGCGCGGGCGTGCAGCGCGCCCTTCTCCGGGCAACCCAGCATGCCCTCGCCGCGGGGCCGCGGCAAGGTCCCACACTCGACGCCGCTCGCCCCGGCGCCTTGGAAGTTTGCTGCGCTGGGCGCGGCAAAGTTCCAACGCAACGCCGCCCCGTTCCGCGCTTTGGAAGTTGGCCGCGTCGGAGGCAGCGAAGCTCCAGAGCGTTGCCGTAGGACCTCGCGAGTATGGACGTTCGCCGCGCCGGCCAGAGCCGCGCGCCCGGCGCGCATGGACGTTCGCCGCGCCGACCAGAGCCGCGCACCCGGCGCGGCCGGCCCGGACCTGACAGAGCGGCGCGGCCCAGGACAACCGAGCCCGGTGGGGTGCCACCCCACCGGGCTCGGTACCG